>Ga0180216_1000801_pt1 | contig 30385 bp, 22 predicted proteins | sample eDN3rd37CBELigMG_FD_128879 | JGI IMG/M metagenome (GOLD analysis project Ga0180216, IMG submission 128879) | Enriched Miracle-Growth compost microbial communities from Emeryville, California, USA - eDNA 3rd pass 37_C BE-Lig MG (version 2)... ... | reverse complement strand
TGCCGCAGGCGATCTGCATCGTGGTGCCCGGGGTAAGCGGAGACAATCCTGCATCGAGCAAAGCTTCGCGCGCCAGGTTGAAATCGCGTGCGTGATTGATGACGGCGCCCCCCATCACCTCATCGATCTTCTCGCCCTTGAAGCCGTATTTCTCGGCGAGCCCGCCAATGGCGGTCGCCATCATCGATAGATTGGTTTCGTCGGCATAGGCGGTATGGCCGCGCGCAAATGGAATGCGGGCACTCCCCACGATGGCGACTTTCCTGAGTTCTGTCATCGATATGCCCCTATGCCTTGCCGTCCGCGCGTGCCTTCAACGGGCCGCCGAGGAACGGCGCAAAACCCGTACCCAGAATGACGCCGATATCGGCGAGGTCGGCACTGGCAACCACCCCTTCGGCCACTACCTTCTCCGTTGAATCGACGAGCGGTTGTATGAGTTTGCGTCCGAGCCCGTTGAGATCGGAATGCGAGGGTGTCTCGCCCTTGACCGCCTTGCCGTTCTCCCATTTGTAGAAGCCCTCGCCGGTCTTGCGGCCGAGCTTTCCCGCTTCGACGCGCGCGGCGAATTTGGAGTCGGGTGGCACCGAATGGCCGAGCTCGCTGGCAACCGACTTGCCGACATCGAGCCCCACCGTATCCATCAGTTCGATCGGCCCCATCGGCATGCCGAAAGCAACAGCGGCTGCGTCGATCAGCTCCATGCTTTCGCCCCGCTCCACCCGCTCGACGGCGCCGAGCATATAGGGCATCAGCACGCGGTTGACGAGAAAGCCGGGCGCCGATTTCACCACCACCGGACTCTTGGCGATGGCGAGCGCGAAGGAGGCGCCCCGCGCAACCTGATCGTCGGTGTTGAACTGCGAGCAAATGACCTCGACCAGGGGCAATTGTGCCACCGGATTGAAGAAGTGCAGCCCGATAAGCCGCGCCGGGTCCTTGAGCCCTTCGGCGATGCGCTCGAGCTCGATAGACGAGGTGTTGGTCGCAAGGATCGCATTCGCCTTGATGCGCTCCTCGATCCCGGCGAAGATCTTGCGCTTGATTTCAAGGTTCTCGACCACAGCCTCGATGATGACATCGGCACGCGCAACGCCTTTGCCGCCCGGATCGGCTTCGAGCCGCAGCATGGCAGTCTCGACCTCGCGCCGCTTCTTCAGCCTCTTCCTGAACAGGGCTTTGGCCCGGTCGAGCGCCGGCTTGATGCGTTCCATGTCGAGGTCCTGCAGCGTTACCGCCATGCCGCGCAGCGCGCACCATGCCGCGATGTCGCCACCCATCACGCCCGCGCCGATGACGTGGACGCGCGAGAATTTCTCGCCTTTCCTGCCCTGCTTCTTGAGGCCTTCGGAGAGAAAGAACACCCGGCGCAGATTGGAGGCCGTTTCGCTGCCCATCAGTGGCACGAAGGCATCGATTTCGTTGCGGCTCATGGCGCGCCAGTCATCGCCGTGCTTCTCGAAGAGATCGATCAGTGCATAGGGCGCCGGATAATGCTCGCGGCGCGCCTTCTTCTTGGCTGTCTCGCGCATCTTGTTGGCGACATATTCACGCAAAGGCCCCATGGCCATGACACGTTTGGCCATGGCAGCTGGACTTGATTTGCGCTTTGTCAGCACCGCCTTGCGGCCTTCCCAGCGCAGCATGTCGCGATGGCGCACCAGCTTGTCGACAAGATTCATCCGCTTTGCCTGCGGCGCACGCAGCAATCTGGCGGTCAGCATGATGGTCATGGCATCGACCGGCCCTGCCTGCCGGATCGAACGGCCGGTGCCTCCGAACCCCGGGAAGATGCCCAGATTGACTTCCGGAAAACCGATGCGGGTCTTCTCGTCATTGACGGCGATGCGATAGTGGCAGGCGAGCGCCAGTTCGAGGCCGCCACCGAGGCAAAAGCCATGAATGCCCGCCACCACCGGCGCACGCAGGTTCTCGATGCGCTGGAACAGCGCATGCGTGCGCCTCAGCGCATCGGGCAGCACCGAGAAGTCCGACATCGCGTCGAACTCGGAAATGTCGGCGCCGGCGATGAACCCGCTCTCCTTGCCCGAAAGCAGGACGATGCCGGCCAGTTCGTCATCGGCGATCAGGTCCTCGAAGCGCTCGACCATGAGTTCCAGTTCGCTCAGCGCCTCGCGCGAGAGCGTGTTGACCGGTGTATCCGGACGGTTGATCGTCAGCCAGCCGATCTTCTCGATGTCGATGTTGAACGACCAGTTCCTGGTGACGGGCATCTGTGGTCGGGCCAATTCCGGCTCCTCTTCTTTTCAACCTCGTTCCCCTAACGCGTCGCGGCGAGCTTCGTGCCACGCCCTCGTGGTTCGAGGGTCGCTGCGCTCCCGCCTCACCATGAGGGCTACTGGAAACTTTCCTATATTATCAGTAGCCTCATGGTGAGGTGCGAGGCGAAGCCGAGCCTCGAACCACGGGGCGTGCCCCTACTCCCCCTATTCCGCCGCCACCCGCTGATGCGGCCTCGCCGCCAGCGCATCGGCCTCGAAGTCGTCGACCCGCACGGCGCGATCGGTCGCTTCGTCCGCCGCGCGCAGGATGCCGGCCTCGTTGTCGTTTATCACGCCCGCCGCCACCGCATCGGCAATGGCATCGCGGTCGAGCCGGCGCGAGACGATACCCTTCTTGACCGCCTTGACGAACTTTGCCTCGATCTCCTCGGCCGCCGTCACTTTGGCGAAGGCGTCCTCGAGCACCCCGGTCACGTCGTCTGGATCGCTTGAGACATAGGCGCCCATCGTCAACCGGTCGCGGAAGGCGCCGGGCCGCAGCACCGTGCGAACCAGGCGATAATTCACCCGGTCCGACGAGCACTTGGAATGCCGCCCCAGAGGAAAACACAGGAACCGCATCACATTGGCCACGAACCGATTAGGGAAATTGGCGAAAACCGCGCCGAACGTCGCCTCGATTGCCGCCACGCGATCGCGCATGATCGCCTCGACCAGCGGACGGTCCTCAGCGATCCGACCCTCGTCCTCATAGCGCTTGAGAACCGCGCTCATCAGGTAGAGATCACTCAAGATGTCGGCCATGCGCCCGGAAATCTTCTGCTTGCGCTTGAGTTCGCCGCCAAGCACCACCGTCGTCCAATCGGCAACCAGCGCAAAATCCTGACTGTAGCGATGCAGCGCCCGATACCACTGCGCCATTTCGTGCGTCACCGGCGAGGACGCGAACATGTTGAAGGAAAGCCCGTGCAGGAAACTCGCGACCTTGTTGCGCAGCATGAAGCTTGCATGCCCGGCAAACGCCTTGTCGAATGCCTCGATCCCCTCCTGTCGGTCAGGGTTCTGCGCCGCCTGGATTTCCTTGTAGAGAAAAGGATGCGCCCGCAGCACGCCCTGCGCGAAGGTCATCAGCGTACGCGTCAGGATATTGGCGCCCTCGACGGTAATCGCGACCGGCGTCGCCATATACGCGCCGAACAGATAGTTCGACGGCCCATCCTGAATGGCCCGTCCACCATGGACATCGAACGCGGCATCGAGACTGTCGCGCATCGCTTCGGTGGTGCGGTATTTGAGCAATGCAGAGATCACCGCCGGGCGCTGGCCTTCGTCGACCATTGATGCCGTCAGGCGCCGCGCAGCCTCGAAGGTGTAGGCGTTCTTGACCATTTCGCCCAACGGCTCGGCGACGCCTTCCATGATGCCGACAGGAATGCCGAACTGCCGGCGGATACGCGCATAAGCCGACGTGACGCGCAGCGCCTGCTTGATCGACATCGAGCCGATCGCCGGCAGGGAAATGGCCCGCCCGGTCGAAAGGCACTCCATCAGCATGCGCCAGCCGTGACCGGCGTAGTCGGTGCCGCCGATGAGAAAGTCCATCGGTACGAATACGTCCTTGCCGCGGATCGGCCCGTTCATGAAAGCCTGCCGCGCCGGATAGTGCCGGCGCCCGATCTCGACGCCGGGATGGTCACGCGGGATCAGCGCCAGCGTAATGCCGACCTTCTCGCCTTTGCCGAGCAGATTGTCGGGATCGTGCAGATCGAAGGCGAGCCCGATCAGCGTCGCGATGGGTGCCAGCGTAATGTAGCGTTTGTCCCAGGAGAGGCGCACGCCGAGCACTTCCTTGCCCTCATAGGTGCCCTTCGTCACCACTCCGACATCGCGCATATTGCCCGCGTCGGAGCCGGAATGCACACCGGTAAGGGCAAAGCACGGCACTTCCTGCCCCTTGGCGAGGCGGGCGAGATACTTTTCCTTTTGCGCCGGCGTTCCATATTTCTCGAGCAGTTCGCCCGGTCCCAGCGAATTCGGCACCATGACCGTGATGCCGGCCGCGACCGAGCGCGAGGCCACTTTCGAGACGATCATCGATTGCGCCTGCGCCGAGAAGCCCAACCCGCCATACTCCTTGTCGATGAGCATGCCGAGAAAGCCCTTGTCTTTGAGGAACTGCCAGACCTGCGGCGCCAGATCGGCCCGATCATTGCGCGTCTCCCAATCGTCGATCATGGCGCAGACCTCTTCGACGGGACCATCGAGAAAGGCCTGTTCCTCCTCGGTCAGGGTCAGCGGACGGATGGCAGTGAGCTTCGACCAGTCCGGACGTCCCGAGAAAAGCTCGGCATCCCAGCCGACCGTACCGGCATCGAGCGCTTCCTGCTCGGTGCGTGAAACCCGCGGCAGGATTTTTTTCACCATGCCGTAAGCGGGCGCCGAGATCAGCGTTCTGCGAACCCCCGGCATCGACAGCGCCAGCAGGACAAGCCCCGGCAGAAGCGAGACGATCAGCCATCCTGCGCTGGCATCGAACGAGAAATCGCCCGCCACATCGAACCGGCTGAGCAATCCGATGACCAGAGCGGCGACGCCCCATTGCCAAAGCGCTGCCTCGCGCACTGCCAGAACTGCGAACGCAATGATTGCGATGACCCAGAGCACGAGTGTCATAGCCTTCTCCCTTGGTGCGTCGCTCGGCACCGGCGTTTCCAGGAAGTCTATCAAGCTTTACGTATACGTCAACCTGATGCCCAATGGGCCTACCTGCAGCTGGGTAGCTGCTTGCCCTACCGGTATCGGTTTGACGCTAACGTAAACGCATGGAATACTTGCAACCGAAACATCGCGCGCCAAGCGCAGGGCACAAGAAGCCCAGGAGGAGTTGATGGAGCAAACCACGGGTTCGGATTCGGCGAATACGCCCATACGCCCATGGATCGACGGCTACCCCGAAGGCATCGAATGGGATGCGCCGATCGACACCCGCCCCGTCCATGAACAGGTGCTCGCCGCCTGCGCCAAAACGCCATCGGCCATCGCACTCGATTTCCTGGGTGGTACCACCACCTTCGGCGAACTCGCCAAGTCCATCATCGCCTTTGCCGGCGCACTCCAGCACCAGTTCGGCGTCCGCAAGGGTAGCCGCGTCGCCCTGCTCCTGCCCAACACCCCGTTCTATCCGATCGCCTATTACGCCGTGCTGCGGGCCGGCGGCACCGTAGTCAACTGCAACCCGCTCTACACGGTGCATGAACTCAGCCATATCGTTGGCAATGCCGGTGCCGACGTCCTGATCACGCTCGACCTCAGGATGATCTTCGAGAAGGCCGTAGCCCTCGTCGAAGCCGGCCACGCCAAGTCGGTCATTGCCTTCCACTTCCCCGACGCGTTGCCGATGGCCAAGCGCGCCCTGTTCGCCGTCGCCAAGCGCAAGGACCTGATAAATCCACGCAAGTCCCACATCGCCGCAAAGGTAACGTTCTACCGAGACATGGTGGCACGCAATCTGACGCCGGATGCCGTGGTCATCAATGCGGCAACGGACATCGCCGTCCAGCAATATACCGGCGGCACCACCGGCATCCCCAAGGGCGCGATGCTGAGCCACGCCAATATCGCCGCCAATATGAGCCAGATCGACAAATGGGGATGCGGATACTTCTACCCGCCCAGCAAGGTCGTGGCGGTGCTGCCCTTCTTCCACATCTTCGCAATGACGGTGTGCATGAACGTGCCGCTCTGCAATGGCGCGCGCGTGGTGATGCTGCCGCGCTTCGAGCTCAAGGCACTGGCCGCCTTGCTGCAGCGCACCCGCGCCAACCTGCTCCCGGCGGTTCCAACCCTGCTTGCCACCATCGCCAGATCGGACAGCTTTACCTCCGAACATCTGGCAAGTATCGAAGCAGCCGTTTCCGGCGGTGCCCCGCTCTCCAACGAGGTGCGCGCCGCTTTCTCGAAAAAATCCAAGGCTCTGCTCGCCGAAGGCTATGGCCTTACCGAAGCCTCGCCGGTGGTCTGCTGTGCACCTCTGCGCGCCCCGTCCAAGCCCATGTCCATCGGACTGCCCCTGCCTGGCACCGACATCCGCTTCATCGATGTCGACAGCGGCGAGCCGGTCGGCATCGGCGTCAACGGCGAATTGCAGGTCAAGGGGCCGCAGGTGATGATCGGCTATTACAATAACCCGGAAGCCGACAAGGAAGCCTTCACGGACGGATGGCTGCGCACCGGCGATGTCGGGCACATGGACGAGGATGGCTACGTTTTCCTCGTCGATCGCATCAAGGACCTGATCATCTCATCGGGCTTCAACGTCTATCCGCGCATCATCGAGGAAGCGCTTTTCGAGCATCCCGCGGTCGACGAGACCAATGTCATCGGCGTTGCCGATGAATACCGCGGTGAAGCTCCGGTTGCTTTCGTCAAGCTCAAGGACGGCCAGTCGGCGAGCGAGCAGGAGCTCAAGACTTTCCTTGCCACCAAACTCAACAAGATTGAAATGCCACGCGAAATCATCTTCAAAGACACTTTACCCAAGACTCTCATAGGCAAGATCTCCAAGAAGGATCTGCGCGAGGAATATGCACAAATGAAAGCCACGTCCCGTGAACAGGCCTGAGAGCGACAACAAGGATCTCTTCGCAATTGCCGATCTCGCCCGTGAGTTCGGCATCTCGACCCGTGCCATAAGGTTCTACGAGTCAAAGGGGCTCATAACTCCGGAACGTGTCGGCTCCACCCGCATCTTCCGGCGCCGCGACCGCGCCAGGCTGAGCCTGATCCTGCGGGGCAAGCGGCTCGGCTTTTCGCTGCGCGATATCTCGGAATATCTCTCCCTTTATGACGCGAACCGCGACCAGCAGGTGCATTTGCTGGCCGAGAAGGTCGATGAACGCCTCGCCTCCCTCGAGCGGCAGATGACCGACCTGCAGACCACCATTGCCGAGCTTCGCGAGATCAGGAAGCTCGCCGAGGAGCGTCTGGCGCAGGCCGTGACCTGACAACGGCCCTCATGTCGCGGGCACCAGCGCCCGCACCTCTTCGATCCGTCCGGCCTGCGTTGCGGGCTTATCCCAGCGGATGCGGTTGATGCGCGGAAAGCGCAGTGCGACGCCGGACTTGTGCCGGCCCGATAGCTGCGCGCTGTCGAACGCCACTTCCAAGACCAGTTCCTTCTTGACCTCGCGCACCGGCCCGAACGAACCGATGGTGTTGGCCCGTATCCAGCGGTCGAGTTGCTTCAATTCCTCGTCGGTGAAGCCGAAATAAGCCTTGCCGATCGGCACGATCTCATTTCCCGCCCAGACGCCGAACGTATAGTCGGAATAGAACGACGAGCGCTTGCCATGCCCGCGCTGGGCATACATCAGAATGGCATCGACGACATTCGGGTCGCGCTTCCACTTGAACCAGAGCCCCTTGGGCCGCCCGGGCACGTAGGGCGACGTCTTCAGCTTGATCATCACCCCTTCATGCCCATGCTCGTCCGCACCGCGCCGGCGAATGGCCGCAAGGTCCTGCCAGTCCGAGAACTGAAGCACTTGCGAGATATCGAGGCGCGTCTGCGGGTTGTGTTCGAACCAGTCTTCCAGGCGCCCTCGCCGCTCGCGCCAAGACATCGCGCGGACATCCTCGTCGCCATCGAACAGAATGTCATAGACGCGGATGAAGGCGGGATATTCCTTGAGGTGCTTGGCCAGCGCCACCTTGCGGTTGAGGCGCTGCTGCAGGGCATTGAACGGCAACGGATCGAAACCGTGCCCGACCAGCAACTCGCCATCAAGCACCGCTTCACCGAACACCTCCTCGACGATATCGGGGAAAGCGGCGGCGATATCGTCGCCGGTGCGCGAGAAGAGCGATATGCCGCCCTTGCCCATCACCAGCTGGACCCTGATGCCGTCCCACTTCCACTCGGCGGCGAAATCGCGCGGATCGAGCGTTGTCAGATCCTTCTCCTCGTCGATGGCGTTGGAGAGCATCAGCGGGTGGAACCGCGCCGTGTGGGCGATCTGGGGCGCTGCCCGCTTGCCGTCGAGCCAGTCGAAGAGTTCGGCGTAGGGCGGGGTCAGGCCGTGCCAGATTTCTTCGATCTGCTGCAGGTCCTTGCCGCTCATCTGGGCGAGCGCGGTCTTGGCGAGGCGCGCCGATACCCCGATGCGCAGCGCCCCGGTTGCGAGCTTGACCAGCGCCCAGCGTTCGTTGACCTCGGCGCGGGTGAGGAGCGAGGCGATCAGCTCCGGCAGTTCACGCTTGCTGGTGGTATTAAAGAGTTCGATGAGCTCGGAAAGCCGCGGCAGTTCCTCGGTGCCGCCATGATGCGGCCAGATCAGCGCGATGGTCTCCCCGAGATCGCCGACATAATCGTAGCTGAGCGCGAAGAGGTGCGGATCGACTTCCTCCAGCACCGTCTGCCGCAGCAGTGCCGGTTTGAGGTTCTTGAACGTCAGCGCCCCGGTCAGCACCGCCAGCGCCAGACCGCGGTCGGGGTCGGGTGTCGTGCGGAAATAATCGGCCAGCGCCTCGATCTTGCGGTTGCGCGAGGGCGTCAATGCCAGAAGCTCCAGCAATTGAGCAAAACGCTTCACGCCTCGCCCTCCCCGCCATCGTCCTCGAAGCCCTGGAAGTTGAGCGGCTCGGCGGTCAGGCCCTGCTGGCGGCAATAGTAGACCAGTGCATCCTCGCGCCCATGCGTCACCCAGATGGTTTCGGCGCCCGTCTCGGCGATGGTCTGGCGCAGTTCGGTCCAGTCTGCATGATCGGAAATGATCAGTGGTAGTTCGACACCGCTCTGGCGGGCGCGTTGCTTGATGCTCATCCAGCCCGAGGCCATGGCGAGCACCGGATCGGGCAGGCGCCGGCTCCAGCGGTCCTTTAAGGCCGAGGGCGGGCCGATGACGATCTTGCCGGCCAGTTCCTCCTTGCTCGCCTCGATGGCAAGCCGCAGATCCCCGAGCGCAACGCCGCGCTCCTCATAAAGCGTGCAGAGCCTGACCATGGCGCCATGCAGATAGATCGGTTCGTCATGCCCTGCCTCGCGCAGCAGACGGATGATCCGCTGCGCCTTGCCCAGCGGATAGGAGCCGACGAGATGCGAGCGCTCGCGATTGGCGGCCACCGAGCGCAACAGCCGTTTTACCTCGTCGGCGGGTGATGGATGCTGGAACACCGGCAGGCCGAACGTTGCTTCGGTGACCAGCAGGTCGCATTTGACCAGTTCGAAGGGCTGCGCCGTCGTATCCGGCAGGCGCTTGTAGTCGCCGGTGACGACGAGACGCTGACCTTTGTGCTCGATCAGCACCTGGGCGCTGCCAAGGATATGCCCGGCCGGATAAAGCGTGATGGTCACCTCGTCGATGCGGACCGGTTCACCAAAGCCGACCTCCTGGAAGCTGCCGGCGCAATCCTCGCCATAGCGCGCCTTCATCACGGCGATGGTGTCGGCTGTGGCGAGCACAGCCCCATGCCCCGGCCGCGCATGATCGGAATGGCCATGCGTGATGATCGCGCGCTCACGCGGCACCGTCGGGTCGACATAGGTGTCGATGGCACGGATATGCAGGTTGCGATCGAGCAGCATCATGGTGTCCATTCTAACCGGTTCACGGGAACGGCGGCGAGGTGTCCGCGGTTGCTCCCGACGAGACAGCGGAGGACGCGATGACGACCATACCGACGACCCCGACGCCCGATGGCGGCTCCATACCCGTATTCGGGCTCGGCACATGGCGCATGGGCGAACGCGGGTCCGAGGCCGAGCGCGAGATCGCAACCCTGCGCAAGGGGCTCGAACTCGGCATAACGCTGATCGACACTGCCGAAATGTATGGCAGCGGCGGTTCCGAGCGCATTGTCGCGCAGGCGATTGCCGGACGGCGCGACGAGGTTTACCTCGTCAGCAAGGTGCTGCCCTCGAACGCCTCATATGAGGGCACCATCCGCGCCTGCGAGGAGAGTCTGCGGCGCCTGGCGACCGACCGGCTCGATCTTTATCTCCTGCACTGGCGCGGATCGCATCCGTTGCAGGAAACCGTGCGCGCTTTCGAAAAGCTCAAGGCCGATGGCAGGATCGTGCGCTGGGGCGTCTCCAATTTCGATGTCGAGGACATGGAAGACCTCGATCGCATATCGACCGACTGCGCCACCAACCAGGTGCTCTATAACCTCTCGCGGCGCGGCATAGAGCACGATCTTCTCGCCTGGTGCCGGCAGCGTTCCATGCCGGTCATGGCCTATTCCCCGATCGCACAGGGCGCACTTGCCGGCAATCGCACCGTCGAAGCCATCGCCCAGGCGCACGATGCGACGGCCGCCCAGATCGCGCTCGCCTGGGTGATGGAAAGGCCCGGCGTCGTCGCCATCCCCAAGACCAGCCATCCCGAGCGGGTCGAGGAAAATCTCAAATCCCTCGACATCCGCCTGACCGACAGCGATCGTGCCGCCCTCGACCGCGCCTTTCCCCCGCCCAGGGGCAAGACCTCCCTCGAGATGATTTAACTGGAAGGTCCCCTCACCCGCCCCTTGCTGCGCAAGGGGCGACCTCTCCCCCGAGGGAGAGGTGAAAAGGGCATGGAGCTCGCGACGGCATCACCTCTCCCTCTGGGGAGAGGGCGGCGCAAAGCGCCGGGTGAGGGGGCCTTCCCCGCTTACCCTGCCCTCAAAGCACCTTGCTGACCGTCAGGAACCCGTTGCGCTCCGCATTCGCCTTGGCAATCGCTGCCGCATTGCCCAGCACGACCACATGGCCGGCCTCGCGCACCGCATCGAGCGCATCGGCAAGCGCCAGGAAATCGGCACGCGTCGTGCCCAGCACCTCGTCGCGCCGCTGCTGGCGGATTTCGTCGGTGTTGCCGATCAGGTCGCGCCACATCGACGTGTAGCCCTTGGCATCGGGGAACTGGTAGGGATCCATGTCGCCGATGACGCCGATCATCGAGCGCGTGAGCTCGGTATCGCTGATGGCACCACGCAATGCCTGCGGCGCACCGTCATAGGCATCGAGCGTCTTCAACAGGTTCGGATCGCGATACGAGAGATAGGCAAAATTGCCCGAGATCGGGTCGAACCGGCTGGAACCGCCATAGGCGCCGCCCTGCACGCGCACCTTGTCCCAGAGCCAGGTGGTGTTGAGATATTTCAGCACCACGCTCGCTGCGCCGCTGAAGTCGAACCCGAGTTCGCGCAGATTGGCGCCCTTGCCGACATAGTTGACCTGAGCGGGAATGGTCAGCCCCTCGCAAACGCGCGTGCCGCCAATGCCCCAGTCCTGGTGCGAAACCGGACCAACCGGCAGGTCGCTGACGAATGCGCGCAGCGGCGCCTGCGCCTGCTGCCATGTGTCGGCGTCCGCCGTCACGTTGACGACCATCTGCGCCCGATTGATCAGGAGGTCGCGGATACGCTCCAGCGTCGCCTGCACGCCGTCCCAGTCGGTCTCGATGCGTTTAACGAGATCGCGCAGGAACATGAGATAGCTGATGCCCCCCATCTGCTCGCCGATCGACCCCGCTTCGGTAAGCGAGGATCGCAGCCGGATGTCGACGAAGGCGTTGCCGGCTGGGACCAGGCGCGCTTCCATACCGGCCTTTTCCTCATTGGCCATCTGCTGGAAGCGCATGCGGTTGTCGAGGCGCGCTTCGAGCAATACGTCCTTGAGAATGGCGAGGAGTTCCGGGATCCTGTCGGGTACGGCTTTGCCGGAAAGGAAGAGCCAGGCGGCCGTACCTTCGCCCCCCTGGCGCATCGAAAGGGCTCGATGCTGGGAAATTCCACCCGTCGAGCGCCCGATCCGCTGCGTGAGGGCAACGAAGTCCTCGGATTTCGTGCCGGTCTGCAGCAAGGCCCGGCCGAAAAGCGGCAGATACGGAAGCAGGTCCCCCTCGATGGCGTGCAGGTCGAAACCGACATCGAGATAGAAAATCCCCAGCGTCGGCAGGTCGTGGTAGTAGAGGCGCGCGCCCTCGATCTCGCCGCGCTCGATCGGGATACGACGGATTTCGCGCGGCAGGTCCTCGCGCGTCAAAGAGGGGATCTTGGCAAGGTTGGCCGGGTCGTCCTCCTTCTCCTGCAGCGCGCGTAGCTTCTGCGTCGTCTCGATTGCCGCTTCCAGTTCATCTTCGCCCATCGTCTCGCGAATGGCGGCAAGCTTGGCACGTTCGGCCTCTTCCTCGCGTGCGCCCTGCTCCTCGTCGGCGCTGAGCGTCACGGTGACACGGTGGGAATTGTCGAGGAAGCGCTTGGCAATGAGGTCCTCGAAGAACCGGTCCCGCGCCTTTTCCTTGATAGCGGCGAGCGCCTCCTCGAATTGCAGGGGCTTTAGCGGATCGCCCTCATGCAGCCAGGTGGCAAGCGCGGTGAACATCAGCGCGATGCCGCGCGGGAACGAGCCGGTATTGTTCTCGCGCAGCGAGAATTCGAAGGTGTTGAGTGCGGCATCGATCGCCTTCTCGTCAATGCCGTTGTCGCGCAGGTCCGCAAGCGTTGCGAGGATCAATGCCTCGACCTTGTCGGCGTCGGCCGGATCGATGCCCTTGAGCCCGAACGTTGCCATCGGCTGGCGCAGGGCCGGCGAAATACCCCCGCCCATCAGGCTTTCGCCGAGCCCGGAATCGTTGAGGGCCTTGCGCAGCGGCGCGGCCGGATTGCCCACGAGTATGTAGGAGAGAATGCCGTTGGCCAGGGCCTCCTCGCGATCCTTGGCCGGATCGATCATCCAGTTGAGCGTCACCATGCCGTCGCGCCGCCGGCCCTCGGCGATATTGCCGGCATAGGTCTTTTCGAGCCGCCGCGGCTCGTTGAAACGCCCCTGCAGGCCGATCTCGGCCTCGACCTTAATCGGCTCGAACTGCGAGAAATATTCATCGAGGATTTCGAGGCGCTTGCCCGGATCGTCGTCGCCCGAAAAGAACGCCCGCGCGTTCGAGGGGTGATAGAACGTTTCGTGGAAACGCTTGAATTTCTGGTAGGTCAGCTCCGGCATGACCTCCGGGTCCCCACCGGACGACTTGCCATAAGTGGTGTCGGGATAGAGCGCCGACTGCGCCGTCTTGTGCATCAGCGCATCGGGCGAGGACCAGGCGCCCTTCATCTCGTTGAACACCACACCCTTGTAGGTCAGCGGCGCATCCTTGCTGTCGAGTTCGTAATGCCAGCCCTCCTGGCGGAAGGTGTCCTCGCTGATCAGGGGGAAGAACACCGAGTCGAGATAGACGTCGACGAGATTATAGAAATCCGCCAGGTTCTGGCTCGCCACGGGATAGGCGGTCTTGTCCGGAAAGGTCATGGCGTTGAGGAAGGTGTGCATCGACCCCTTCAGCAACTCCACGAATGGCTTCTTGACCGGGTATTTGCGGCTGCCGCACAGTACCGAGTGTTCGAGAATGTGGGGAAGGCCGGTCGAGTCGTCGGGCGGCGTCTTGAAGGTGATGCCGAAGACCTTGTTCTCATCCTCGTTGACGAGGCTCAGCACCTCTGCGCCGGTCTTCCTGTGCCGGTAGTGCCGCGCCAGCGAGTTGACCTCGGGAATGGTTTCTTGGCGAACGAGCTCGAAGGCGGGATGATCGGTCATGATTGATCCAAGGATTTATGCGTTGATTGGTAAAGTAAGGAGTAGCAAAGCGATGCGAAAGACCGGTTCGGCCAAAATCGCCGTCATGGCGGCCATGCTGCTGGCCATGTCCCCGGCCCTTGCCGAGGACGCGAGCGTAGACGAATACCGTGACGATCGATCCACGGGGACGGCTTTGATTACCTCGCTCTACAATGCCATCAACCGCCAGGAATATCTGCGCGCCTGGTCCTATTTTGCCCATGCGGCCGATGCAAAGGACCCCCGGGCGGACTACGAAGAATTCGCCAGCGGCTACAGCGACACGCAAAGTGTGGAACTGCTGACCGGTCCGGAAACGTCCGAAGGCGCTGCCGGCAGCACCTACTTTACCGTGCCGGTGGCGATCGATGCGGTGTCGAGCGATGGCGCACACAGCCAGTTTGCCGGGTGCTACACGCTGCGCCTGGCGCAGCCCACCGTGCAGGCGACGCCGCCCTTCCAGCCGCTCCACATCGAATCGGCGCATCTCGAGCCCGCAGAGGGTGCGCTGGAGGACATCCTGCCCACCAGCTGCGAGCCCGAATGAGTCAATCAGGCGGACGTGACGCGCCAGACGGTATTGCCGACATCGTCCACCACCAGTACGGATCGATCCGCCGCAACCGCGACCCCCACCGGGCGCCCGTGTGAATAGCGCTCGTCCGGCGCCAGGAACCCGATCAGCAACTCGATCGGCTGGCCACTGGGCTGGCCGCCGGCAAAGGGCACGAGAATGACCTTGTAGCCGCTGAGCTTGCTGCGGTTCCACGAGCCGTGCTGGCCAATGATCATGCCCTGGGGCAAGCCCGGCAGCACGTCTTCTGGCTTCCAGCAGAGGCCGAGCGATGCGGTGTGGCCGCCAAGCGCATAGTCCGGGGTCAGGGCCCTCGCAACCATCTGCGGGTCCTGAGGCACGCGATCGTCGACCGTTTGCCCCCAGTAGCAATAGGGCCAGCCATAAAAGCCACCATCCTTGACCGAGGTCAGGTAGTCGGGCGGCGTTTCATCGCCAAGCCCGTCGCGCTCATTGACCACGGTCCAGAGCGCGCCGGTGACCGGCTCCCACGCCATGCCGACAGGATTGCGCAGGCCCGAAGCGAAGATCCGGCTCGAACCGCTGGCGATATCGTATTCGATGATGCAGGCCCGGTTCTCCTCCGCCGCCATGCCGTCGTCGCAGATATTGCTGAGCGAGCCGACCCCGATATAGATCTTGCTGCCATCGGGGCTTGCATGAAGATTGCGGGTCCAGTGCCCCCCGGGGTTCAGATCGAGCAGTTTGCGTCCCGGTCCGGTGATGCGTGTCTCCCCATCGGTATAGGGAAAAGCCATCAGAGCATCGGTATTGCCGACATAGAAAGTGTCGCCGACAAGCGCCATGCCGAAAGGCTGGTTCAGGCCTTCCAGGAAAATCTCGCGCGTTTCGGGAACGCCATCGCCATCGGCGTCGCGCAGCAGCGTGATGCGGTTGGCGCTTTCCTGCATGGCTCCGGCCCGTCGCATGGTGTAGTGCGCAGCTATATCCATGAAGCCGCGTGGGCGGCCGGGCGCCGTTGCCGACTCGGCGACCAGAACGTCGCCATTAGGCAGCACATAGGCCCAGCGCGGATGCCGAAGGTCCCGGGCAAAGGCGCTGACGGAAAGGCCGGCGGCCGTGTTCGGCTTCTCGCCGGGTCCCCAGCCCCTGGCAGTGGGCATCTTGAGCGTCGGCATATTGCCTTGCGGCCGCGCTTCCGGAATTTTCGGGTTCGCCCCATAGGTCGGCGAATGATCGCCGTGATCGCGTCGCAGGAAGAAGTACCAGACCGCCGCCGCGACCAGCACAATGAGAACGATCAGCACAATAAAGCCGCTTGCCGTCATGAACCCCCTCCGAATGGTTTGAAAGCCGACCGGCGAGAACCGCCGGAGCCTGGCAGCCTTTGTGGGACAGAATGACAATGAGCGCAACGTTATGACGCTGCTTCTTGCGCTCCGCTCTTCAACTGCGCCGATCCGCCACCCAGCCTGATCACCTGGTCGGTGGCCGCAATGACGCTTTTGCGGTGGGTGATGGCAAGAATGGTGACGCGGTCGCTGAGCCTGCGCAACTCATCGACGATCTCGGCTTCCGTCGCCTCGTCGAGCGCCGAGCTGGCTTCGTCGAGAAACAGGATTTTCGGATCGGCATAGAGCGCCCGGGCGATGGCCACCCGCTGGCGCTCGCCACCCGAAAGCTTGAGGCCACGCTCGCCGACCGTCGTCTCGAAACCCTCCTCCAGCCCGTCGATGAACGTGAGAATAGCGGCGCGCTCGGCGGCACGGCGCAGCCGTGCTTCGTCATGATCGCGCCCCAGTACGATATTGGCCGCGAGCGTATCGTTGAGAAGCATCACCTCCTGCGGCACCACGCCGATCGAGCCGTACCAGTTCTCGCGGCCGATCTCGGCAAGATCGACCCCGTCGACGAGAATACGCCCCGACTGCGGCTCGATGGCCTTGAGGGCAAGCTTGAACAGCGTCGACTTGCCCGACCCGGTCTCGCCGGTGAGAAACGTGATCTGACCACGCCGTGCCGTGAAGCTGACATTGCCGACGGTAGGCCGGTCGCCATAGCGGAAACTGACATTCTCGACAGTCAGGGTTCCCTCTTTCAACCGCAGCGCCCCGGTTGTACCCGCGCTCGTGTCCTCCGGGGCATTCCACATGCGGGCGAACGGCAGGAAGGTGGAATAGGACCGCGTCACCTCGTTGATGGTCATGCCCACCATCTCGAACGGCTGGTTGAGCTGGATCAGCAGCGTGTTGATGAGAACGATGTCGCCGACCGTCAGCTGACCGGCCTCGTAGCGCGGCAACAGCATGATGAGCGTAATGGCCAGTTGCGCCGCAACTGCCCCACCAAAGATCAGCGCCAATGCGATGCGCCGGCGCGACCAGGCTATCCAGGCACCGCGCGAGGTTTCGGCCTTGCCGGCAAAGCTCTGGCTGATCCAGCGGTCACCATTGAAATAGCGCAGCGTCTCCATGGCGTTGACGGCGTTGCCGACAAAGCTGGCATTCTCCTGGTTGGCTTCGATGGCCTTGTCGAGATAGGGCCGCGTCCAGCGATGGGCGAAATAGGTGAGCGCGATATAACCAACGCCATAGACGATGACGATGACGACGATATCGATGTTGACGACGGCACCCAGCAGTCCGAGCGAGAGCAGGATCTGGGTGGTCCCTGGAATGAAGACGATGATCGCCAGCTGAATGAGCACATAGATGGCGTGCTGCCCTTCGGTGCGGGCCGTCTGGATCTCCACCGGATTGTGCTCGATGAAGAAGCTGACGGGCTTGCGCAGCAATCTCTCGAAAAAGCTTGTGGCCGCGATGAAGTTGAGGTTCTCGGCCGCCATGATCGACATGAAATTGATGGCGTAGCCCGCGGCCATGGTGAGTCCGCGAACCACGGCATAGCCCACGATCATCAGGACGATGGCTGCCGGCAGTTGACCGGCATTGAGCGTGTCGATCAGCTGCGAGAAGATGTAAGGCGTCGCGACGGCCCCGACCGAAGAGGCCAGCACCACCACGCCAATGCCCAGCAATGTCCAATGCGCTTCACGCCAGTACCGGCCATAGATGGCCGCCACCGGTGGCGCAACGATAGTCCAGCCCGCGGTCTTCATGGAAACTCCGCGTCGGTGATCGTAAGTAGAACGAAGGAACAGGGCCGCACACCCTGACGATGTGCGGTGCAAAATGCAAGAGTCTAAGTTGTTTAGGCCGGCTCGACTTCGGCTTCCGTCTCGAAATAGTCGGGGTGCTCGGCGATTGTCTGGCTCAGCAAATGCTCGGCCCGTGCCAGATGGGCGCGCATGGCCGCCTCGGCTGCGGCGGCATCGCCATCGGCAACAGCGGCAACGATGGCCTTGTGCTCGCTGATGGCGCGCTGCTGCGACGCGACCCCCAGGGTGAGATAGCGTACCCGATCGAGCTGGATCTTGTGATCGTCGATCAGTTGCCAGGCATATTCAACCCCGGCCAGGCGCGCCAGCGTGCGATGGAACAGCTCGTCGAGTTCGTGGAACCGGTGCACGCCCTCGCGCCCTGACGCTTTTTCCTGATCGGCGATGATCGCGTCGAGCGCACGCTTGGCCCGCGGCAGGCCGGCGGTTGCAACGCGGCGCACGATCTCCACCTCAATCGACTCGCGGATGAAGCGCGACTGGCGCACGCCATCGGGAGAGATTTTCTTGACCACCGTCGCGCGCTTGGGGCGGATCAGCAGCAGGCCCTGCTGGGCCAGACGGATGAAGGCTTCGCGCACCGGCTGGCGCGAAATGCCATAGCGCGCCGCGATGTCGCTTTCGGAAATGGCATCGCCGGGCCGCAATCTCAGCGTGATGATCTCCTCGCGCAGCAGAGCGACGACGCGCGAGGCGATGGTGTCGCCATTGCCCTCCTCACCCAGTTGCGCCACAGCCTCTGCCATAACCACTCCGTTCAACCCCTCAGGCAATCGCGCCCAGATCGATGCCTGCGGCCTTGAGCATCTCGCCGACGTCGACACGGGCACCGGTCGCGATCGACTCATTGGCGGCGATGCCGGTCAGGATCGACCATGCACCGGCGACCTGGTCGGAACTGCGCCCATAGCGATCCGGCTCCATCCTGTGCGGCTCGAAAAGATATCCGAGCATGATCGGATCGGCGCCGCCATGGTCGCCCGCACTGGCCCAGACCGGAATCTCCTCTGCCACCTTGCCGGCAATATGCAGTTCGGTCTTCATGCCGCCCTCGACGGGGCGCTGCCTGTCGCTTCCAAAGACCCCGTGCACTTCGACATGGCGGTGCGTCAACTCGCCTTTCGTCCCATGAAACTTGATCTCCAGCCCTTCCCAGGGGCTGTAGGCGCACAGCGTATAATTGCAGCTGATGCCGTTGGCATAGGCCACCTGCACCTGCATCGTGTCCTCGATGGTGATATCGGCGTCAAAGACGCAGCGATCGCGCAGATATCCGTCCTCGTCCTCTGCCTGCAGGTAAAGCTCGTTGAGCGCCTGGTTGCCGGCGAGATCGAGACGGAACTCGCATTTGCCCGCCACCGGACACTCATGGCAGCGCTCGCCGCGCCCTTCCAGACCCAGCTTGATCGCCATTTCCGGGGTATAGAAATCGCGCTTGCCATTGGCCGAGACATGGGTGGGAAACGAAGCCGTCCACCAGTTCAACAGGTCGAAATGGTGGGTGGATTTGTGAACGAGCAGCCCCCCGGACCGATCCTTGTAGCGGTGCCAGCGTCGGAAATAATCGGCCCCGTGCACGCGGTCGAGATACCAGCGGAAATCGATGGCCGTGACCTCGCCGATCGCCCCACTCATCAGCAGGTCCTTTATCTGCGTACGTGCCGGCGTATAACGGTAGTTGAAGGTGACCGCGACGGATTTGCCGGTCTCGCGCTGCGCATCGAGAATGCGCTTGAGCCGAGCGATATCGATCGTCATCGGCTTTTCCGTCATGACGTTGCAGCCGGCCCGCAAGGCCTCGACGATGTATTTATCGTGCAGGTAATCGGGCGTCGTGACGATGACCGTGTCGGGCTTCTGCTCGCCGATCATGCGGGCGAACTCTTCGGGCCGGTAGGTCGCGATGCCGTTGCCGCCCGGGTTCGGTGTCCTGCCAGCCGAAAGCGCCAGGCGCTTGGCATTGATATCGCAGAGCGCAACGAGTTCATTGTCCTCGGCATGCGTCTCGGTGACGGCCTTGCGGTACATGGCATGGCGGGCGCCGGTGCCGACGATGGCGTATTTCATGGGAGCGGTTCTTACGCGGGTGGTGGATCTGTGCAGCGAGGCCTCGCAATCTTCCATACAAGATCAGCGATCCACTCGGCAATGTCAAATGCGCCGCGCCTGTGAGTTATTGCTGGCCCAACTGGCCGCGCACGCCCCTCCAATGCTAAGGCACTGTTAATTCCCCAGCGCCGAGTCTCTCGCGCATTCGCCCGACCTTACCGGAGACGCCATGAAAGTCGACATCGACATGGGAACGACGCGCGACCAGCGCCCGGCCCTTCTCGATCTCGAGGAATTGCTGGCAACGCGCCTGCTGGTGCAGGGCAATTCCGGCTCCGGCAAGTCGCACCTGCTGCGCCGGCTGCTCGAACAGAGCGCGCCCTGGGTGCAGCAATGCATCGTTGATCCTGAGGGCGATTTCGTCACCCTGGCCGAGAAGTTCGGGCATGTCGTCGTCGATGCGGCGCGCACCGAGAACGAGCTGACCGGCATTGCAGGCCGCATTCGCCAGCACCGCGTTTCGGTGGTGCTCAATCTGGAAGGCCTCGATGTCGAGCAGCAGATGCGCGCCGCCGCCGCCTTCCTCGGCGGCATGTTCGATGCCGACCGCGATCACTGGTATCCGGTCCTCGTCGTCGTCGACGAAGCCCAGCTTTTTGCACCGGCCGCTGCCGGCGAGGTCTCCGACGAAGCGCGCAAGCTCTCGCTCGGTGCCATGACCAATCTCATGTGCCGCGGCCGCAAGCGGGGTCTGGCCGGCGTCATCGCCACGCAACGCCTCGCCAAGCTCGCCAAGAACGTCGCGGCCGAAGCCAGCAACTTCCTCATGGGCCGCACCTTTCTCGATATCGACATGGCCCGCGCCGCAGACCTTCTCGGCATGGACCGGCGCCAGGCCGAGCAGTTCCGCGATCTCGAGCGCGGGCATTTCGTGGCCCTCGGCCCCGCTATCGCGCGCCGTCCACTGCCAGTCGTCATCGGCGCGGTCGAGACCTCGGCGCGCTCGACAAGCCCGAAGCTGACGCCGTTGCCGCAAGCGCCGGCAGATGCGCAAGAGCTGATCTTCACTCCCGAACCGGAGCCGGCACGCCCCGTCCGCCGCGCGCCGCCGCCCCCGCCTACGCCCACCGCCGACATCCTCGCCCAGCTCGCAGAGGCTCGTCCCGAGCCGACATCCGAGCCCCAGAGTCTTTTTCCCGAGATCGACGAGGCCGAGCGCGAGGCGCTGATCGATGCAGTGATGCGTGAACTGCTTGAAGACCCCGATGCGGGCTTTCGCACCGTCGCCGTGCTCTACCAGGACTTCCTCGTGCGCTGCCGCATAAGGCGCGTGCCCGGCGAGCCGCCGGCGCTCCCTGCCTTCCGTCGCAAGCTCGCGGTCGCCCGCGCCGGCGTCGAGGCCGAGATCGCCGATAGTGACACCTGGCAGCAGGCGCTGAGCCTCTCCGAAAGCCTCACCGACGACATTCAGGGCGTGTTCCTGATGGTGGCGCGCGCCGCCGTCTCCAATGCCCCCTGCCCTTCCGACGCAACCCTCGCTCGTGCCTACGGCACCCACTCGACCGGCCGCGCAAGGCGGCTGCTCACCTGGTTCGAGGAACGCGGCCTTCTCGTCGTCCGCCTCGATCTCCGCGGCAACCGCGTCGTCGCCCTGCCCGACCTCGGCTGCGAGACCGCGCCGGGCGATCCCAACGGCCCCGACGAAGCGGATACGGCAGAGGCGGCGGAGTAGAGCGCCTCAATCCTCCTCGACGAACACCTCTTGGCGCTTCCTGCGGATGCTCGGCAAAACCGCGATCACAACCGCGCCCACCGCCAGCACCAGCAGCGTTGCCGAGATCGGCCGCTGGATAAAAATCATCGGATCGCCGCGCGAGATGATCATGGCGCGCCGCAAATGCTCTTCGAGCAATGGCCCGAGCACGAAACCGAGCAGGAGCGGCGCCGGCTCGCAGCCGAAGCGGATCAGCAGGTAGCCGACTATGCCGAAGAACGCGATGGCATAGATGTCGAAGACGTTCTGGTTGATCGAATAGGTGCCGATGCAGGCAAACAGCACGATCGCCGGAAACAGCACGCGATAGGGAATCGAGAGCATCTTCACCCACAGCCCGACCAGCGGCAGGTTGAGAACGACGAGCAGCAGGTTGCCGACCCACATCGAGGCAATGACGCCCCAGAACAGCGCCGGCTGCTCGTTGATGACGTTGGGCCCCGGCGTAATGCCCTGCAGGATGAAGGCGCCGACCATCAGCGCCATCACCGGATGCGCTGGAATGCCGAGCGTCATCAGCGGGATGAACGAGGTCTGCGCGGCCGCGTTATTGGCCGATTCCGGCCCCGCCACGCCTTCGATCATGCCCTTGCCGAACTCGCCGGGAGTCTTGGAGAGGCGTTTTTCGGCCGAATAGGACGCGAAGGCCGAAAGGATGTGTCCACCCCCCGGCAATACGCCTAGCACCGCTCCCAGCCCGGTGCCGCGCAGGATCGGCATGACGACGCGCCTCATGTCCTCGCGGGTGAGCCAGAGATTGCTCACCGCCTTCACCCCGACCTCGCGCTCCGTCTCGTTCTCGAGATTACGCAGGATCTCGGCGACACCAAAGACGCCGACCGCCACGGCGACGAAATTGAGCCCGCCGAACAACTCGCGCACCCCGAAGGTGAAGCGCGGCGTGCCCGTATAGATATCCTGCCCCACCATTCCGAGCAGCAGCCCGAGAACGATCATCGCCAGAGCCTTGAGGATCGAACCGTGAGCCAGCGCAATCGAGACCAGGAGGCCCAGCACGATCAGCGAGAAATATTCCGGCGCGCCGAAATTGAGCGCTGCCCGTGCCAGCGGTGGCGCAAAGAACGCAAGCAGCAGCGTTGCGACCGAGCCAGCAAAGAACGATCCGATGGCAGCCGTCGCCAGCGCCGGGCCGGCACGGCCCTGCCGCGCCATCTGGTAGCCATCGATTGCCGTTACCGCCGCCGAGGATTCACCGGGCAGGTTGATGAGGATCGCTGTGGTCGATCCGCCATATTGGGCGCCGTAATAGATGCCCGCCAGCATGATGAGCGCGGTTTCGGCCTGCAGCGTGAAGGTGATCGGCAACAGCATGGCGATGGTTGCCGTAGGTCCGATCCCCGGCAGCACGCCGACCAGCGTACCGAGCAGCACGCCGAGAAAGCAGTAGAGGATGTTGATCGGGTCGAGTGCGACCGAGAAGCCGAGGCCGAGGGAAGCTATGAGATCCATGCCGGTTTCCGCCTAGAATCGCAACCACGGGCCGAACCACGGGATAATGAGCCCGAGTCCGATGACGAAGATCAGCATGCACAGCAGGCAGAGCCCGACCGTGATGACGAGAGCCGAAAGGATCGTATTGCGCTCGCTTGAAAGCGCCGTGGCAAAGCCCGAGATCAGCACCACCGGTATGAAGCCGAGACCGCGCACCGTTGCAGCAAAGAAGATGATGGTGCCAAGGATCAGCGCCATGCCGCGCAACGGCCAGCGCGGCGGGGCTTCTGCATCGGGCTTGCCAAGTCCAGTGATGGCGACGGCCATGCCGAGCGCCACCAATATCCCTCCCAGCACCGTCGGCATGAAGCCGGGGCCCATGCGCAACGGCGTCCCGAAATCATAGTTGAGCGCCTCCAGCGCGAAATACGCGCCGAAGGCAACGAAGATGGCGCCGGCCGCAGCGTCATTCTTCGAGGCGTTGACTGCCATGCGAGCTTCCTCCGATACGAACAATCTCCGGCCCTGCGGACCGGAGATTTCAGTATGCGCTTCAGCCTCGATTATTGCGGCGTGACGCCGGCGGCGGCGATGACGTCGGCCCAGAGCGCGATCTGGCTCTCGAGCCTTTCCGTCAGGGCTTCCGGCGTCGCCTGTTCGGCAGCAACCGGAGCGGTCCCGAGCTCGGCAAAGCTGCTGGCGACGTTCTCATCGGCAAGCGCCGTCTGCAGCGACTGCGTCAGGCGCTCGATAATGGCGGGATCGGTGCCCGCCGGCGCATAGAGACCGTGCCAGATGGCAAGTTCGAAGTCCTCGAGGCCGCCTTCGGCAGCAGTGGGCACATCGGGAAGCACATCGATGCGCTCCGGGGTCGTCACGGCATAGGCCTTGATCTCGCCGGCCTGGATCTGGGAGGTCGTGTTGGTGGTCTGGTCGCACATCATGTCGATCTGCCCGCCGAGCAGGTCGGTCATGGCCGGGCCCGTGCCCTGATAGGGCACTTCCGTCATCTGGGTGCCGAGCGCATCCATCAGCAGCAGACCGCAAAGCTGGCTCGCCGCACCGATGCCGGCATTGGCATAGGTGATGTTCTCGCCGTTCTCGCGGATATAGGCGAGCAGGTCTTCGAGCGTTTCCGGCTCGAAGTCGCGCCGCGCAACGATGGTCATGGGAACTTCTGTCACCAGCCCGATCGGCGCGAAGTCGGTCAGCGGATCATAGGGCAGGTTGGCATAGAGCGCCGGTGCCGTCGACATGCCGATATGGTGAAGCAGGAGCGTATAGCCGTCCGGGTTCGCCGCAGCGGCCTGCCCGGCGCCGAGCGTACCGCCCGCGCCGCCGACATTCTGCACGACGATCTGCTGGCCCAGATCATCGCTCATCGCCTGCGCCACGAGACGGGTTACCGTATCGGTCGGCCCACCAGCCGAGAACGGCACGATGATGGTAATCGGCTGCGTCGGATAGTCCTGCGCAACGACCGCGGTTGCGGCGAACGCCGAGCCGACGACGAACGCCGCGGCAACGAGCTTGGAAAACGTTTTCATTGTCAATTCCTCCCGAGACTGTTTGAGCCCGGCAGCGCCGGGCGGTTCAGACTTGTAGTTGGGCGTGCCGCGCATGAACGCAGGCCGTGATATGCGGTTCCGCCAGGCTGGACGGCATCTGGCAAGATCCTGCTGCAGCATGGTGCGACATCGGCAACTCTTTGCCAATAGCCACGCTCGCGTGCCGAACCCCAGGCACCCGGGAAACTGGGTAGGCGCGGCAGTTTCGGGCCAAGCTTGCCGCCATCGCTCTCTCCCGCCGCACTAATTTCTTCAACGAAAGTTCTAATGATCTCTGAGGCTTGCTAACCTACCCATCTTGGGGGATCATCCGCATCCACGATGGAGAGAGTGCAATGCAGATCACGAAGACAAGCATCATCGCAGGAGTAATCACGCTGCTGACCGCGTCGGCAGCGCTGGCGCAAGCACCGGCGCCGGCCGAAGGAGAGGACGCCCCACAGCCCTTCATGGCTGGTACTCCGCTGGGCACCACCAACGAGGCCGGGGAAGAGACCCCGCTCTCGGACAATGTGAAGGTTTATGGCAGCTTCAATTTTGCCGAAAGCTGCACCTATGATCCCGATCGCAATCTGATCCTTGCGATGAACGGGGCCGTCCCGCAGGATATTCAGGAAAATGACGGCTTCGTTTCCCTGATCAACCCGGATGGCACCGTCCACACCGCCAAGTGGATCGGCGCGACGCGTGACGGGCTCACCCTCAATCATCCGCTCGGCAGCGCCATCGGCAACGGCGTCCTCTATGCAGCCGACATCGACACCGTGCGCATGTTCGACCTCGAAACCGGCGAGCCCATGGGCGAGGTGGAAATTCCCGACGCAACCATCCTTAACGGCATCGCCGCGACCGATGATGGCACCGTCTACGTCTCGAATACCCGCGAGCCCGAGGCCATCTACCAGATCTCGCCCGAAGGCGAGGTTTCGACCTTTGCCGAGGGTGCTCCCCTGGCCCTCCCTAACGGCGTCGCCATGGACCCCGACGGCAATATCGTCGTCGTCAATATCGGCACCAACGAAGTCATCACCTTCAGCCCCGATGGTGAAGTCGTAAACACCGAAACTGCGGTCGAAAGCGGCAATGACGGTCTCGTCATCCTCGATGATGGCACCAAATATGTCAGCAGCGTGCGCTTCGGCAGCATCTCGCGCATTGCGCCGGGAGAAGAGGCCGAGATCATCGCGTCCGGCATCCCGAGTGCCGCTTCGATCTGCTACGATTCCATGCAGAACCAGATCATCGTGCCGATGAACAACAACAACGCCCTGGCGTTTGTCTCGCTCGATTAACTGCAAGGATGCGGCGTGCCTTCGAAGGCACGCCGCATCCGTTTCATGACCGCCAAAAGATGCCTTTTCGACAGCCCGGGTCTTGCGCCGCGGCCGGAAAAGGCCCAGCGTTGAGAGCAGTTAAACACAGCTATAGGTCTGTGTTTTTGGAGAAGGCGCCGTGCATTACACGCGGGGGAGGCCGATGATTGCAAGAACCTGGATGCGTCGCGTCACCTTTGTCGCGGTGACTGTTGCGCTTGGCTGCACCATCATTCCCGCCGAGGCGCAGGATGCACTCGAAGGCACCGTTCGGGTGGGCGTCATCCTTCCTGAACCTCCCGGTGACGATCCGCTCCAGGCAGCTGTCATAGAAGCGGCAGAGCACGGCATCGTCATGGCCCAGGAAGAGTTTGCCTTCAACGCCGAAATGTTCGGCATCACCTTCGAGGTCGTCACCAGTACGGCCCCGGCTGACGATGTCACCGCCACCGCGCAAACGCTGGTCGAAGACGAGGGTGTTTTCGCCCTGATCGGCGGGCTTGGATCCGATGCGCAGGCGCTCGGCGACTGGGCCGAGGAACGCGGCGTACCCTTTATCAATATTGGTGACTCCAGCGATTCGCTGCGCAACGACGCCTGCGCGGCAACGACATTCCACGTCGCGCCGAGCGCGGCCATGTATCTCGATGCGATGGCAGGATGGTATGTGCGCGCCGGCTTCCGGCGCTGGTATATCGTGCAGGCCGACAATGCCGAAAGCGCCGAGCAGTATGACCGCCTGATGTGGAGTCTCGAGAACCGCTTCTTTGGCGCCGAAGAAATTGGCCATAAGGTGGTTGCTCCCGGCACCGGCATCGATGCCGCGCTCGCCGACGAGATAGCCAACAGCCGGGCCGACCTCGTCGTTCTGCTCCTCGACACGCAGGATCAGCTTGCAGCCCTGACCGCGCTCAACCAAGCGGCAACGCCCGCGACCGTTGCAGGTTTTCCCTATAACGAGACCCAGACGCGAGCCTTCTTCGATGCACTCATCGAGGCCGCACCCGACATCGCCGCGAATTTCCGCGCCAGCGCATGGGAGGCAACGCTCGATGCCTATGGCGCGCGCGAACTCAATGCCCGCTATCGCCAGCGCTGGGACGAACCCATGCAGCCAAGCGCCTGGGCGGCTTTTGTAGGGGTCAAGATATTCTACGAAGCGGCCTTCTTCGGCGGTTCGACAGAAAGCGAGTCCGTCCTCGGCTATCTCGAGAATCCGCAAAGCGTCTTCGATGTCTGGAAAGGCATCGGCACCTCGTTCCGGCCGTGGAACGGCCAGTTGCGCCAGCCGGTCTATCTGGTCGAGATCGATGCGTCGGCGCCCGATCCGTTCACCCGCGCCCTGCTGGTGGGGGAACTACCGGCAATCTACTTACCCGGCACCGAGCCGCTGGAGCGGCTCGACCAACTCGGTGATCTGGAGGACGCTAGCACCTGCAGTCGCTGAACGGCCGCCAGCGGGCGCAGGAGCTTGCCTCGATTTATGGCTGCGAAAATCTGGTGAAGACGTGCAGGTTTTTGGTGCGATTTCGGATTAGAACGGGTTTGATCCAGAAATCGAACCATATGGGGAGGACAGTGCATGAACCATTTTAACCGCAACGCCCTGGCGTTGACGACCGCACTGACGCTGATGATCGCGGGCGGCTTTGCCGCCCTGCCGGCCTCGGCGCAAGAGACTGCCGAACGCGTCTACATCGCCAATGAGTACAATGCCGACATTTCGGTGATCGACCCGACAAGTGATGAGGTCATCGCCACCATTCCGATCTCCGAGCGACCGGGGGACGTGCGGCCCCGCGGCATGGCCGTCAGCCCGGACGGGCGCACCATCTACGTCTCGGTGAGCGACTTCAATCCCCAGCTCGAAGCTCCCGAAGACAAGATCGTCGCCATTGATGTCCTGTCCAACGAGATCATCAACGAGTTCCGCGCCGGCGGCAATCCTGAGCGCCTCGACGTCACCCCGGACGGCACGCAGATATGGGCATCGCTCGAAGCCACCGCCCAGGCCGCCGGCTACGACATCGAGACCGGCAGGCGGACCGCCGTGGTCCGTGTCGGCGTCGAAGCCGAAGGCGTCGCGATCAGCCCCGATGCGCGATGGGTCTATGTCACCGCAGAAGCCACCCATACCGTTACCGTCATCGATCGCGAAGCCGGCCAGGCGATCAAGCACATCATCGTTGGCAATCGCCCGCGCGTCGTCGAGTTCTCGCAGGACGGCACCCGTGCCTATGTGACGGCGGAAATCGGCGGCACCGTATCGGTCATCGATACCAGCGACCATACCGTCATCGACACCATCAATCTCGGGCTCGATTCGCGCCCGGTGGAGATTGCGGTCGCGCCGGCGGGCGACCGGCTCTACGTCGCCGGCGGCGGTACCAGCGCCGTTTATGTCATCGACACCGCCACCAATGAGGTTTCCACGGTCATCCGCGAGCAGGTGGGCCGCCGCCCCTGGGGCATCACCATCAATTCGGATGGTACGCGGGTCTATACCGCCAATGGTCTTTCCGACAGCGTGTCGGTCATCGATACCGAGTGCCTTTGCGTGATCGACAACATCTCAGTGGGACGCGGTGCCCATTCGGCTCAGGTGGGAGTGGCCCCGGTTGAGCAATAACATGCGCGCACATTCGATAACTGCTGTGGCCGCGGTCAGCCTGCTCGCACTCTCGTGTGCAAGCGCGTCGGCTCAGGACTACACTGATCGCCCGTTCATCGATGCAACACTGGTGCAAAGCCAGGCCAGGGCGCTGGAACTGGCCGACCTGCGCCTCACCCTCGCCGAGACCTTCCCCGGCGAGACCGATGACGATTTCCTCGAACAGATCGAAAGCCTGCAAGGCGACTTCGCCCGCTTCGGCGGCACGCTCGCTGCCGCCGATGCCGACCTCGCACAGTCGCTCGAAGCAGCATTGCAGGACGTAGCAGAAGCCGTCGAGAGCGGCGAGGATGCGGCAGAGGACATTGCCGAAGCCCGCACCCTGCTTGGTGAGGCCTATGATGTCGTCATCGATCCGGCGATACAGGATACGGCCGCGTTCAAGGGTGCCGTGCTCACCGATCTTCTGCTTGGTGAGCCGGGCGTCGCCGAAGGCTACGAAGAAGCCGGTGAAGAGCCCTGGGCCTTTTCCATGGGCTGGGCTGCATTGCAGCGCGTCAAGGAGCTCTGGGGCGAGGTTTCGGCCCAAGCCGACGAAACCCACCGTTCCGACGGCGATGAAATGATCGCTACCATTGACCCACTGTTTCCCAACGGGGAGCCGCCCGAACGGTTCGTCGGCAATCCCGAGGAAGCCGAGGCGTCCGCCCAGCGTTTCGTTGGCATCATCGAAACCGTGGTCAGTGCCGACCTCTACCCCGGCCGCGACCATGCCGCCCTTGCGGCGCATCTCGCCGAATTGACGACGCCGGCATGCGAGGTCTACGCCAGCGGTGACGAGGTTGTGGCCGATGAAACCATCTATGCCGTTGCCGGCCTCTACACCGACAACCTTGCCGAACTCACCAACCTCTTCGCCCCCGAAACCGCAGAGGAGGTCAGTGACCTTCTCGCCAGCCTCGTCGAGGTAGAAGACGAAGACGAGGGCGGCGCTGCCGGAGAAGGCGCAGAACAGTCTGACGAGACCGCGGGCGACGACGACGATGATGCCGCCTCCCTCGCCCCGGCCGAGTCCTGCGAGGCTCTGGCTGAACAGTTGCGACAGGTGGGGATGATCCTTGGCGGCTGAAGGCGACACAGTACCCGACCTGCCGGCTATCGAAGCCATTGAGCTTCGCCGTGAATACGGTGAGGTAGTGGCGGTGGATTCCATTTCCTTCCAGGTGCGCCAAGGCGAGTTCTTTGCCGTGCTTGGACCCAACGGAGCCGGCAAGAGCAGCCTGCTGCACATGCTGACCACGGTGGTCGAGCCCACGGGCGGTACCGCTCGCGTTCTCGGCCACGACATCGTCAAGGACCAGGCCGAAGTGCGCCGCACGCTCGGCATGGTCTTTCAGGACAGCGCCCTCGACGAGCGCATGACGGCGCGCGAAAACCTCAACATTCACGCCGTGCTTTACGGCATCGGGCGCGCCGAACGCGAGGAGGCGATCAGGCACGCCCTTGCCTGGGCCTCACTCGAAGAGGTCGGCAATCGTCTGGTGCGCACCTTTTCGGGCGGCATGAAGCGGCGCCTGGAACTGGCGCGCGCCCTGATGCACCGGCCGCGCGTGCTGTTTCTCGATGAGCCCACGATCGGGCTCGATCCCCAGGGCCGGCGTCACCTATGGGAGCGTATCGCCGCCATTCGCGACGAGGGTGTGACCGTTCTCATGACCACGCATAATCTCACCGAAGCCAATGCCTGCGACCGGGTGGCGATCGTCGATCGCGGAAAGCTCATCGCTCTCGATACGCCGGCAGGTCTGGTTGCCACCCATGGCGGCGCCGAAAATGCCACGCTCGAAGATGCCTTTATCGGCCTTACCGGCCGTGATCTGCGCGATGAAGGCGCATCGGGGCGTGACCAGCTTCTCAGCTTTGCCAAACGCGGCGGAGAACTGACGCGATGAGTCAAGAGACTGGCGTGCGGTCATGGGCCGGGATTGCACCCGCTGTGATCTGGGTGATGTGGCGGCGCGAAGTTTCGCGGTATCTGCGCGACCGCTCGCAGATGTTCGGCGGCCTTTCGC
>Ga0180216_1000800_pt1 | contig 30419 bp, 29 predicted proteins | sample eDN3rd37CBELigMG_FD_128879 | JGI IMG/M metagenome (GOLD analysis project Ga0180216, IMG submission 128879) | Enriched Miracle-Growth compost microbial communities from Emeryville, California, USA - eDNA 3rd pass 37_C BE-Lig MG (version 2)... ... | reverse complement strand
TGAGCGGCTATCGCCGGCTGACGATGCGCTACGAACGTCACGGTGAGAACTTTGCTTCCTTTCTCCAACTCGCCGCTGCGCTGACCTGCTTCAAGAAACTCACCAAATGAGACGTGCTCTTACCCACCATTCGCAGTTCATCCACGGGCTGAGCTTCGCATGAGCAGGCGACTTATCAGTGACGTCGTCCGGGTGATCAACTGTCGACGGTCACCCCTCGAGCTTCCTCCCTGGCACGGATCGCCAAGACAGCAGACCCATCGGTATCGGGTCGCCCATCGGCGAGCATCCGAAGCACCGCGCGGGTCGCGCGTACATCGGCGAGCGCGCGATGGCCACCGCCGAGCCGCAAACGGCCATCGAGTCCCAATCCGAGCGCTTCGCAACGGCGGGCCATCACGCACTGCCAGCGGGCCGGCTCGGCCAGATGCACTGGATCGATACCCTCCCAACGACAGTCGTGCAGCACCCGGCCCTGGTCGAACTTCGCGTTGTAGGCGAGCACCACACGGCTCGCCGTTATCGCCGCGAGCTTCGCGAAGACCTCTGGCCAGCGCGGCGCACCGACCAGGTCCCGCGCGGTCAGTCCGTGCACTTCGAAAGCTGCGGGTTCGATCTCGACCGGCGTGCAATCCACGAGTGTGTCGAGCAGAACCTCACCGGTCGCAGCGTCGATCACAGCGATCTCGATTATCGATCCGTCGAGACCGCTGGTTTCCACATCAACGATGCAGGCCGCACCGTCCATGAGCGCAGCGTTCGCCCACGCGCGCGGCGTATGTGTCTGTAGCAGCATCACATCTCCTCGGTCTTGATCATGTTGGCGACGGTTTCCACGCCGCAGCAGGGACGTGTTCCGACCTCGACAGTGGGGCCTGTCGTCGCCTCGGGACGTGACGTCTGTGCTGGTCGCAGGCTGTATCGGCCACTGCGGGCCCCTGTGCGCGGGGTGTTCCAAGGCGCGAAATACCGCCCGTCCCGGAACTGCCAGCGACCCGCGACCCAGTGGGATGTGAAGTCACAGCAGGTCGTGGGGCATTTTGGCAGTGGCGACATCGGCTATCGTCCGGGGGCCGGCGCGGGGCCGGCCTCGAGCCGGTAGCCCCGGCCCGAGGCGGTGGTGTGCAGGCTGTCGATGTTGATCGACACGACGCGGCCGGGTTCGGTGGTCTGCCCGGTGTCGGTGTCGTGCGAGCGGATGACGGTGCACACCGCGCGCGAACCCAGGTTTCCCTCGCGAACGAGGTCGTCGATGCGCAGCGTCCGCACGGTGGTGCGGCGCGGATCGTCCGTCCACAGCTGCCCGACGGCGATCTCGTCGCCGTGCCGGTTGGTGAGGGTCTTGGTCATGTGTTCTCCCATCGTGTCCAGGTCGCAAGGTCGGGGCGCTCGGGCTGTCCGAGCGCCCCGGGAAACATCAGTTCAGGCGGCGTCAGGGCCGGTGTCCAGGTCGACCACTCGCGCGCCGTCGTCGATACGTACCGGGCGGCCCTGCCCGTCGCGCAGGCCCCGGATCTCGGTGTAGGGGACGCGATCTGTCCACGAACCTCCGACGATCGAGCCGATGGTCACCGTCTTCGCATTGACCTTGAGGACACGGTGGAAGTGCCCGACGTACCGCACCAGGTCGCCCACGGCGACAACGTCGCGGTTGTAGGCGGTCGCGGTGCCTGCGTCGATCTGGTGTGCGCGCACGCCTTTCCAGTAGGCGAGCTCGTCGGCGGTGTGCTCGATCTCGGCGAGTACCCGCTCGCGGTAGTCCCCGCTCGCAGCCTCGTGGGTCTCGACGTACTTCTGGCCGGTCTGCTTGTTGGTGTGCAGGGTCCGGGTGTATCCGTCGCGGTCACGTTCGAGGCGGCGCAGCTCGGCGGTGAGCTTGTCGATCCGGCGCGCGACCGTGACCGGGGCGTAGCGACGATCGGTGGTCTTGGCTGCGGCGTCGGCGCGCCCCCGCGCAGTTGCGGCCTCACGTTCGGCTGCCACGGCCTTGCTGAGCGCGTTCCAGGACTTCTCCACCGCGCGGCGGTGCCGGGTCTCGCTGTGGTGGCCGACCTTGATCGGTTCGCCGCCCTCGGGCAGCGCATCATGTGCGGCCTGGTCTGCGGCCCACGCGGCCTCGGCGGTGCCGGCCTTGCGATCGGCCTTGGCATCGAGTGCATCGACGCGGGCGGCCTGGCGGGCGATCTTGTCGGCTTCGACGCAGGCGGTGGGCCGGTAGGTGTCGTCGATGTCGAGTTCGACAGTGAAACCGGCTGCGCGCAGCGCGGTGGCCGTCGCGTTGATCTGGGGCAGCTTGGCGCGGCGGTCCCGCGACTGCGGGATGTACCAGGACCCGAGGTTCCGGGACCAGCGCCAGCGCTGAGCCTTCAGGATCTCGGCGGAGCCGTCGCCACGGCTCGTGCCGTCGATGAGAGTGCCCTCGGCGTGAGTGTGGGTGATGGTCAGTGCGGACATGGGCGGTCCGTCCTTTCTCAGGGGAGGGTGTGCAGGTCGGAGGGGGCGCAGTGGTGGATCAGCGCACGAACCGCCAGGCCGAGCGCGCGGCGCGAGCACCGGGCACCTTGCGGACGGCGAGGTTGCCCGCGATCTTGGCTGCGCGCTTGCCGTACACGGCGCCGCGCGAGGGTCCAGCCGGACGGACGGGGACGCGTTTCGCCACGGGGCGGACAGGCGGGGCAGGGACGGTGGGAGCGGTGTCGGCGGTCAGTTCCTGCTCCCACTGCGCGAAGTCGTCGACCGGGGGCTGAATCCGGTCGGGGGTCGACTCCGGCGTACTGCCCGTGACAGGGCGGCGTGCATGGCGGTGCTCGTAGCCACGGACCGGATCGAGATAGCGCAACGGTGTGCGGGTCACGATGTTCTCGGCCAGCCGCGAGGACCAGGCCCGGGTTTTGTAGGCGGTCAGGAAGTGACCGGCCAGCCACAGCGCCGCACCGCCGAGGAGCAGCGGTGCGCGGGTGGCGATCGGGTCGCCGGAGACGATGCACAGCAACGAGGCGATCGCCAGCAGGGCGCCGCCGAGGCGGGCGATCGGAGCGCCGATCGTCCAGACGAGCAGTGCCGCCAGCGCAAGCGCTGCCATAACGGTGATGATCGACATCCGATTCCCCTTCCCTCGGCTGTTCTTTCGGCTCTAACTTTACAATATCTATTTGTATTGTTGCAACTCCGGATACGCTCCGGAAGGCGCACACACGTTTCCACAAAGCAATTCCGCTATGTAAAGTTTCGAGAACCGGACCCCGGCACACCCGCGATGACCGTGCCCCGAGAAACGAAAGGCCAGAAGCGATGGCGAACCCGAACCGCCTCACGGCACAGCAATGCGTCGAGGTACTGAAAGAAGAAACCGGCGACGAGATCAAGCCGGTGACCTTCCACTCCTACGTCAACCGAGGCCACGCCCCCAAGCCGGTCGAGAAGATCGGCAACACACCCCTGTGGAAGCGCAGCGAGATCGTCGAATGGGCCCGCAACCGGCCAGGACGCGGCGCGCGCACCGATCTACGCCAACCCCGCCGGCGCACCAAAACCTCCGACACGGCGACCACGACCGACTAGCCCATTACGGCCGGGACGTGCCATCCGCCCAGCTCAGACCCTGTTTTGAACAGCGCTGCGCCCCTACTCCCACATTGCCGGAGTAGGGGCGCTTGATCGTCACGCCTGCGAGCGGCAGGTGCCACGCTCAGCTCACGGGTACCTCCACTCGTTCCATCGGTCGGTCCACACACCTACTCATGTCCGGCCCGGGACGTGTCATCTATGCAGGTCAGCGGCAGTCGACGTGCACCGAGACATACACCCGGCCGCTGTGCTCGCTGCTCCACTCGTCCGGTCCTTCGACGGCCGCGGCGATGTCGAGCTGATCGGGTTCGGACCAGTCCACCGGCTCGGGCGCAGCGATCAACGCGGTGGTGGTGTCGATCGCGGCGGCCGGGAGCTGCTGGTCGGCGTTGCCCACCGTCAGTACCGGCGAGTCGTACACAGCGCTCATCGTCCACCCGTGCGGAGCCGCGATCTCGACTGCCAGGTCATCGCCGCGGCCGGTGCAGCGTGCGGTGACCTCGTCCGGTTGAGGCGTGGTGATCTCGGTGTCCGAGTGCGTATCCCCCCCAGCCGAGGACGATGCTGCCCAGATCGGTGCTGGTACCGGTGACGACCCGGCCACTGAACGAGGTGGACACTGCCGCAGCGTCGCGCGGCTGGTCGCCACATCCGGTCAACACGGCAAGTCCACTCGCGAGGACCACCCCCGCGAGCGCCGCGCGGCGCATCTGGTCGGTCACAAACATCTCCGGGTGATCCTTTCGGGGCAGCAGTGTCGGCGGCGGGGGCCGGTCACTTGAACACGTCGACGTACCAGAGGCCGTCGATCTTCGCGGTGGTCACGGTCTGAGTGCCGCGCTCGACCGGCACACCGGGTCGCATGACCGACAGGTCGACGAGGAACACCCCCTCCGACAGCTCGACGGTGCGCAGGCAGTAGTTGGTGCCCTGCGGGAGCTTGTCGATGAAGGTCTGCAACTCCGGGGCGGGCGTGACCGTCGAGGTCGGGGTGGCCAAGGCGCGGGCGGCGGCCCCATCGCGGCGGTTGTAGTACGCGTAGTTGAACGCGGCGATCACGCCCGCCCCACTGCGCTGATCACCGCGATCGGCGCGGCATTCATCGGTCGTCTCCGAATCGGCGGGGGCGGCAGTCTCGGTTTCGTCCGGCAGGTTGAGCACCGGCAGGCCGTTGTCGTCGACCGGGCCGAAGGCCGGGTCCGCAGCCTCCGCCGACGCGGCCGGCTCGGCCGCGCTGTGGTCTGCGGTGAGCTGTCCGACGGTAATCGCCCCGGCTGCCACGACGGCCGCGGCCGCCACTGCGACAGCGGCGGTGCGGCCGGGTCGCCTCCGGCCGCGCTCGCCGCGCGGCGACGCCGCCGGTCCCGGTGCCGCCGAAGCGGTCAGGGTCGACGGCATCGCCGCGGATGAGGTGGGCGCACCACCGAGAAGGTCGACCACCGCGGGATGGCGAGGGGTCCGCCGCTTGATGTTCGGCTTCCTCATGACGCTGCCCACTTTCTTGTGACTCAGATACCGAACTGGGTGATTCCGTCGCCGATGGCGTTGGAGATGAGGTTTCCGGCCAGGCCCGGGGTGGCGTCGTTGAAGAACGTCTCGAGGGTCTGGTCGACCTGCTCGACGATCTGCTCGCCGCCCGGCTGTGCCTGCACGAAATCGCGGACCTGCGTGTCGATCGCCGGGGCCGTCTCGGTGGTGAACGTCTGCACAGCGTCGACGACGACCTCCCCGACCGGGTCCTGCGACCACTGTGCGAGCGTGGCATCGACCTGCTCACCGACGGCGTCGGCCTCGACGTCGGGGACCTCCGCCTCGATCGGCGTGGCGTCCTCACCGGCGCCGTAGGCCGTGCCGGCAGCAAGGCCGGCGGCACCACCGAGACCGGCGCCGATACCGCTGCCGATCGCGCACCCGACGCCCAGGCCACCGGCCGCACCGACCGCCGTCGCGGCGACGCCGCTGGTGACCGGAGCAGCGCCGGGGATCGGCAGCGGCACCATCGTCCCAGCGAGTGCGCCGCCGATGCCGGCGACCGTGCTGACCACGAGGCTGGTCGGGACACCGACCGCTGCGCACCCGGCGGCCGCGCCAGCGCCGGCGCCAAGAGCAGTGCCGGCGACCTGTGCCGAGGCGATGCGTTCGGCTTCGGTGGTATCGAGACCGACCGAGCGCCACGCATCGGTGACCTGAGCTTCGATCACTGCGGTGGTGTTGTTGGTGCGTTCGGCGTCGATGTCGGAGACCCAGTTGGGCTGCTCGAACACCACGCGGCCCATACGCATCTTGTCCTTGGGTGCCTCGATCGGCACGGTCGGTTCGAGCACCGGGGTCGGGGCGTGCAGCCGGCTCCAGTCCACAGCCGGCGTCGCCTCCTCCGTGTCGGCGTAACCGCTGTAGCCGCTGTATCCGCCGCCTCCGGAGTAGTCGGTGGAGTAGTCCACGACGGTCACCCCGCCACCGGTCTGCGGGTTGTAGGCGCGCGTGCCCTGGTTGTACTGCGCCGGCGGCGCCACCCAGAAGCTGCTGTCGGCCTTCGGCTCCACGGCGCTCGGCGCAGGCGTCTCGGCCGCGGTGGTGCCGCCGGTCTGCGCGCCGCTGGTCACACCTTCCTGCGTGGTGCCGCCGGTCACCCCGCCCTGGATCGGCGCGGCCGACGCCGAGCCTGCCACCATCGCGGACATCCCGAACGCAGCGGAGGCCACTGCCAGCGCCGTCGCGGTGGTCCTTGCCGACCGACGGCGATGCCGCCCCTGTGCGCGGCGCGCGGCGCGGTTTCCGATATTGGTGTCGATGCTCATCTGTACCTCTCGGTGAAAGTAGGTGAAGAAAAGTGGGCCCACCGCGCAGCGGGGGCAACGACTCAACCAGCAGCACCACTGCCGATCCGGGTGACGGTCGCCGCGAGCACGGTCAACGCATCGCAGGTCTCGCGCCGCAGCTGTGAAAGCACGATCCGTTCCCCGGACGCGAAGGCCGGCTCGAAGGGCATCCGGCACACCGACACCCCGAGCGCGGTGAACGCCTCGACGGCCTCGGTCTCGACCATCGGCGCATCCCCCGGCCCGTCGGTGATGACGACAACGGTGCGCGCGAGCACATCCGGGCGGACCGCGGAGATCGCAGTGAGGGTGCGCTGCGCGGCCACGGCGGCGTCGCGACGCAGCGGAACGGGCACAACAACCGTGTGTGCGGCGGTGATCGCCCACCGCCAGCTGCCGGAGTGGCTGGAGTTTCCGGTGTCCGCGAGCATCAGGTCGTAGTGCCGTTCGAGGATCGCCCCGAGCGTGGCGGCATCGTCGAAGCTCAACGGCGCCTCGGCCCCTGCCGGTCCTGCCAAGGCGTATGAGCCGTTCGGCTGGCGGGTCAGGTAGCGCGCGAGAGTGGACGGGCGCACCTGGTGCGGCGCCTGGCCGAGATCCGCGAGCAAGCTCACCGCGTCATGTCCTGCGGCCGGGGGGACCGCGACCCGATCGGAGAAACTGCCGCCGATCTCGCCGAGGTCCAGGCACGCGGCCGTGGCAGGGCCGCGGTACTCGGCAATCGTCTCGGCCAGAGCGATCGACATCGGGGTCTTGCCGACGCCGCCCTTGAGGTTGACGAAGGTGATCACCGCGCTCTCCGGCAGCGGGCCGGCGATCGTTGCCTGTGCGTCGCGCAGCCGCATCTCGAGCGAGTCCGCCTTCGGGGCCAACGCGAGGCCGAGCATCGCATTGAGACGGCCCCTCATCCCGATCCGGGCGGGCAGGCTCGCCGCCGGATTCACACCCGGTGCGGACAGTGCCGGCAACGCCCCGATCGGGCCTGTGGCCGCGTCTGCGGACCGAACAGGCCCCGTGGTGGGGGTTGCTGCCCGCGCGGGCCGTGCAGTCGCCTGAACAGGCTGTGCGGGCGCCTCGTAGGGGATCGATTCGGCGGCCACGGTCACCGGCCCGGCCGGCGCCGGGGAGACAGGCTCCGCGGGCGCCGGTTCCGGATCGGTCACCGCGACCGGGATGGGCACGCTCGGGGCGTTCTCGGTGAGCTTGCCGTCGGGGCCGACCGTGAGAAAGCGAGTGTCCTTGCCCGTCCGATAGACGACCTCGACGGCCGCCTGCTGCTCCACTGCGATCGTGCGCACGAACTCGTGCACGACAACCGCCAGGTTCTTGAACTCGGTCGCAGCCAGTTCCATCGGCGGCACGTCGGCACCGGCGAGTTGTGCGCGCGCTGTCGTCGCGGAGGTCGCCTCGATTTCCACGGTCGGCGTCATCGTCAGTTCCCGCCGAAGGCACCAGCGCCGGCCAGCGCGGTGTCCATGTCCTCGACGACGGCCTCGGTCTGCTCCAACTCGGCCAACGCCTGCTCGCGGGCCTTGCCCTCGGGCAGCGCTTCGATGACCGCGCGGCGCTTGACGCCGGCCTCGCGGATCTCGGCGAGGCGTTCGCGGGTCAGTTCCTGCTTCTCGTCGAGCTTGGGCAGCCACGTGGGGACCGATGCCTTGAAGTACTCGCGCAGGGCGGCGATGACCGGGTCGTTGGCGCCCTTGGCGATGAACGGTCCACGCAGCGCAGCGACATCCTCGGCGGTGGGGGTGATCGACTGGGAGATACGGCGGGTCATGGTGTTCCTTTCGGGGAGTGATGTCCGGTGTGATTCGGCAGCGGGCGGACTCTCGGGACGAGAGCCGCTGTGCGGGTCGGGCATCGGCTCGATGCGGCAAGGTCACAGGGTCATGCGTGCGCTCCTACAGAGTCGGGATCGGGCAGTGCCACGACGCCGGTCGCGTCGAAGGTGATGCGGGTCTTGACGCGGCCGGTGCCCACGATCAGAACGGTCGAGATGACCTCGCCCTTCTTGTTGCGGCGCACCTCGACGTCGTCGACGGTGACCGGCACCAGCTCGCCGCCGGAGTCGTCGACAAGCACCGTCTGACCGGCGGTCACACTCGACGCCGGAATGGCATCGGCGAAGTCGTCGTCTGCCTCCCGTTCCGGGGCCGACTCGCGCTCTTCCTTGACCATCGACACCGCGGCATCGTCGCCACGACCCGCCCCGATGACGATCGGCTCGGGCACGCTGCCGTGGCTACGCGCACGCTTCGCCAGCGCCCGCTCGGATTCGATGAACTCGGCCAGCTCCGGCGAGTAGCACGTGAACTGCGGCGCCTCCGCCGGCACCAGACCGTCGATGATCGCCTTTTCGCTCTCCGAGAGCTGGTTCCACTTGTTCGGATGCTTGTCCACATTCGGGGTCCACCACATCTGCGCATCGACCGGATTACCGTCGTCACCGAGCGCGATCCCGCGGCCCTTGACCGACGTGTCGACCTCCCGGCCGACGGTGGAATCACCCCACATCATCAGCGCGCCGTCCTGCGAGAGATTGCCGAGCGAAATGCGGGTGCCGAAGTTGTCGCGCGCATTGCCCGAGGCGCCGCCGAACAGGGACGCGTCCGGGCGCTGCACCCCGAGCAACAAGCGGATGCCGGCCGAGCGGGCGAGCACCGCCAGATCCGCCCAGGCTCCGAGCGGATCGAGTTCTTTGAGCTGCGCCTTGGTTTCGTCGTCGCCGGTCTTGGCCAGGCGCTGCCACTTGCCGGAGAGGATGAAGAACTCGTCGAGCACCGCGATCATCAGCGGCAGCTGGGAGCCTTCGATCTTCATCTGGTGGATGTAGGCGTTGCGGGCCATCATCTCGGTGTGCAAGGCGCGCACGAACATCGCCGCACGCAGCGCGTCGTAGATGATCGCCCCGCACCCCGGATAGCCCTCGAGGCCGTCGAGTTCGATCATCTTCGGATCGACCCCGACGAACGGGATCCCGCGCCGTGCGGCCTCGGTGAGCAGGGTGCGGATCACCGAGGTCTTGCCACCACCGGTGGGGCCGACGATCAGGCAGTGCGGTTTGTTCGAGCTGGTGGACACATCCCAGAACATGATCCGATCCGCCGCACCGGTCGCATACGGCAGGTGCCGCAGGTTCTCATCGACCAGTTCCAGGGGATGGTCGACGCGGTCGGGCATGGCGGTGACCAACCGCATCACCAGATAGCCCTTGTTCGGGTACCAATCACACGTCCAATGACGGCCCGACTCGTGCGGGCCGGCCAGCGAGGCAAGGGCTTCGTCGACCTTCGCTTGGAACGCGGGGGCGCCGGCGTTCATCGACTTGGCGAAGGCGATCCGGTAGCCGGTCTCGATGCCGCTGTCGTCGATGGTGTCGACGCTGACTTTCGGGCTTTTGAAGATCGAGGCTGCATCGAGCGCATCCTGCAGGACCTTCTGCCGTTCGCTGCGGGTATCCGGCGCGATCGCAGTGCGTGCGAGGACCAGGCGGTCGCGGTGCGCGTCGTGCCGCACCGTCATCGCCCATAACTCGGTGTCGAAGGCCGATTCGACCGCGCGGGAGAACTGCTCGAACTGCTTCGGTCGGATCACCGCACCGCGCGGCAGCGTGATGGTTGCGCGGCGCATCGTGCGCCCGCTCATGGGCAGCGGAACGGAGATTTTCGTGGGTGTGTGGCCGGTGCTCTGCTGGACCATCGATTCGAGCATCTGTGACCAGCGGCGAGCGCGGTGACGCGAGATGTCGAGGCCGATCAGCGGTGCGGTCACCACTGTCAGTGGCCATCGGTGGTCGTGCAGCTGAGTCAGCACGTCGATCGGGGTCTGGTTGCCGGCTGCGGAGGCAATGAGATGGGAGCTGGTGAAGGCCGCTGCGGCAGGTACCGCCGCGAACGGTGAGACCGGCACGAAGCGCGGCACCCGTGACGTGCGGCCGTCGTCACCGACACGACCGCCACGAGCGGTAGTGGTGTCGCCGAACGTATCGCGCCAGGCAGCGACAAGCCAGTCCTTGAGAGGGTCAGGAGTTCCGCTCACTGCCTGTGCCTTTCGCTCGCGGTGGCGCTGATCCGGATGTCGTCCGGTGCGGTGTGTGCGAGCACCGTGGCAGAGGGCTCAGGTTTTCACCAAGCAGGTGCCCCTGTTCCGCATCGGGTGAACGGTTCATGGTCCACTGCGCGACAGTGCTGACCGATCAGGCTGCGGTCCAGCATGTTCGAGGCGCATCCAGAACGAGCCGAATTCAGCACCGCGAACAGCGTTGAGCACGTGGCTCGTACAGCACTGCGGCGAGCGCTCATTCCTGCGTCCCATACACCGGTTGTGTACCGGTGTGTCGAGCGCTCGACCGAGCGTGTGCACTCGTGCTCGCATGCGTTGTGTCGAGCGCTCCCCACGCTGTCGAACCGTGCAGTTATCGAGGATGCACATCGCCGGCGCATCCAGCGCTCCGAATAGCGTCCGACATGGGCATCTGCGAATAGCGTTGGCGCTCGGCGCAATTCTGGATTACACTCCCCCCAAGGAACGCCGGGGGGAGTGACCCCGTAAGGGGTAGGCGTCGCGAGCGCTGTGTCGGGCGCTCGGATCGATCGCTCGAATCCACCGCTGTGTTCACGCGCTCAGTCGAGCGCTGTTTGATGCGTGCTCGGGCGACGCTCGTGCAGCGGGGGGTCTCCGGCGATCCGATCACCGCCTGACGAACGTGCTTCCCCTACCGCGTGTATCGGCATCGATCTATGCGCAGCCGGCGCAATGGTGAGTACTCCCCCGCGTGGCCGCAGCACAGGCACGATGGCGCACCGACGAACTACCGCTACGTCAGCGCTGACGTCGAGTGCGTGAACCTTGCTGCTGCGCAACCTCAACTGCGCGTGCTGGGCGATACCCTCCGGCCTCGTTTGTCGAGTCGGGTTTCTTGCGCGCGGTCTGGCCACCGATCGCGGCGGGTCCGCGCCGGATGTGCGGTCACCTGCTTGGCCGAGATTGTCTCCTCGTTTTACGTTCTCGGCCGTCGCCTCTCGGGCGTACGACCGAACCCGTCACTGGAGTGCTCATGTCTCTCGCGTCAAGCTTTGCCGAATTGGCGATCACGACCGTCCCGCGCGGTGACGTGCTGGCCCAGACCACCGAGGTCAATACGACCGGGGTGCGCGCCTGGATCGAAGACAACATCGTCTTCACGATCCTCGTGCTGATCGCGTGCGTGGTGTTGATGGGTGGTCTGCGCGGCAACTTGTCGAAGGTCGTCACTGTCGGCGGCCTGTCGCTGGTGGGCATGGCGTATCTGGGCATCGCGACGAACACCACCGCGGCCACCGGTATCGGCAATTGGCTCCTCGGCCTGATCGGCATCCAGGTCTGACCCACACGCAAGCACCGCCCGACAGCTGATGGATGGGAGATCGTCTGTGATCGACAACGACGACATGCTGCACCGCGTGGACCGGCACTATCTCGGGCCGACCGGGTTCACGTTGCCGTTCCGGCTTCGCTACGGGGCGGTCGGGCTCGGCACGGTCATCACCGCCGCGGTGTTCGTCGTCGCACGCGCGATCGTGCACGTGCCGCTCGGTTTCCAATCCCTCGTGCTCATCGTCGCGATCGGTGTGGTGATCACCGCGCGGGTGACGAAGTACGTCAACGCCGACCGCCCACTGCGCTCGGTGATCACCGCGGCGTGGAACGACCTGATCGCCCCGCGCCCACCCAAGCCGGGTCAGACCGTCGTGCTCCGCATCCCTGCTGCCTTCCACACCGCGCGCAGTACCGACGCTGCGACGTCGAACGAAGGGAACTCCACCGATGCGTTCGCAGCCTGACAACGACATCGCCGCGTTGTTCGATCCGAACTTCGACGACCCCGAGCCGACCGTGGTGCCGCCGGGTGCGTTGCCTCCGTCGTGGGCCGCCGCGATCGCCGCCCATCGCACCCACTCCCCCACCACAGCTTCCGCCCCGCCACCGTCGGAGTTGGCGTGGTCCCAGGTGCCCGACAGCAGCATCACCGCACCCGCTGCAGCGATCGCCCCGACCGCTCCAGTCGAGGCAGACGCACCAGCCGGCAAGCGCACGCGCGGACGCACGAAGCGCGGCACGAGAACCGGCACCGACGCGGAGTTCACTCGGCAGTCCAAGGCGGCGGCCAAGCGCGCGGATCGTGCACGCAAGGCGGTGCGTCTGCAGCTCGTCGGAGTGGAAGGCAACATCACCCGTACCCGCACGCAGTCCACGGCGTGGTTCGTGCAGCCTCCGGGGCCGTGGAACATGCGCCCGGTCGGCCGGCAGCGCCGCTACATCCAGAACGAAGCGCTGGTGCTGGCGAACCTCGCCGAAGCCGGCGTGACCGGTCTGCACCGCCGTCTGGTGCGCACCCCGTGGCCGGTGCGCCAGTGGGCGCAAGCGCACGACGGGTGGGCCGAACCGATCCCGGATGTTCCCGGTGCGTTGTCGTGGTCGGATTATCTGCGTGGTCAGCAGCACGCGATGCTGTGGGGCAACCCCACCCTCAAGGGCCGCTACTGGGGCATCGAACTGCCACCGCGCTCGACACTCGCGATCGGGCTCGACACCGTCTCCGAATGGCTGCTGCCCGCCGTCGATGCACCGCTGCTCGGACGCGTCGCGAGATTGGTCCGTTCGTGGGCGCGCACGGCGTTCCTGGGCGAGCAGAAGGCGCTCGCCGATCATCTCGCCGCGATCGAACGCATCCTCTCGGGACAGGGGGTGCGCGCCAAGCCCGCCACCGCCGCGCAGATGGACTATCTGCTGCTGCGTTCGGCCTCGCTCGGGTTGCCGCTCGATGCCGAGGGCGTGATCTCCGGGGGCGGGAACTGGGAGCACTCCGATGTCGCCGCGCTCGAAGACCTCACCGACCTGGAATTGACCCCCGGAGACGGGTACACCACCGTGCGCGGTCAGGTCGGCGGCCGCGACTACACCGGCTACGCCATCGTCCTCACGGTCGGGCGCATGGCGTCGCTACCGATCCCGGAGAAGATGCTGCCCTGGCAGGTCCTCGGTGACTCGTCCGGTGAACCGCTCGAATGGTCCGAACGCCTCCGCCTGAAAACCAAGAGCCAGACCGTCCGCAGTCTGCGCCGGCTCACCGCGCGCATCGAGGCGCAGTTCGACCACTACACCGTCGAACACGACCAGGTCCCACCGCAGGAACTCGCCGAACAGCACGCGCTTGCGCAGCGGGTGATCTCCGACATCGAAGACGACCACTCCGGCCTGTCGGTGCGCACCGAAGGTTGGTACCGCGTCCTCGTCGTCGGCTCCACCCCGGAGGAAGCCAAGCAGAAGGTGTCGATGCTGCAGGAGATGTACGCCCCGCGCATCCGCCTCGAACAGGAACACGGCCAGTACCAGTTGCTGCGCGAATTCCTTCCGGGCGAGCCGCTGGCGAATATCGCGCACTGCCGGCGCATGAGTGTCGAAGCCGTCTCCGCCGGGATGACCGCGGTCGGTGACCGGATCGGGGATCGCACCGGTGTGGTGATCGGCGAGACCGCCTCGATCGCACCGCGCCCGGCGGTGTGGGATCTGTTCGCTGCGCACGAGAAGAAGCACAAGTCGGGTCTGACTCCGATCGTCGCGGTACCCGGTTCGGGCAAGACCTTCTTGGCCGGGATGCTCGTCTACCAAGCGGTGCGTGCCGGGGCCTACGGGGTGGTGCTCGACCCGTCCGGACCGCTGAGGAAACTCGCGCAGCTGCCCGAGTTCCGCGGCGTCGCCGACGTCCAAGCGTTGACCGGGCGCACCTCCCGGCCCGGCTCCTTGAATCCGTACCGGGTGATCGTCGACCCGCGGCGCGACGACCCCGACTACGACCCCACCAATCCGGACTACGCCGACGATGCGGATCCGGTCGCCGCCGTCCGCGCCCAGTACGAGGCCGACATACGGGCCGCGCAGGCCGAGCGGATCTCGGTGGCGGTGTCGGTGCTGAAGATGATGCTCTCCCCCGCCCGCCTCGAGCACGAGTGGACCGAAACCGTCCTCCAGACCGCGGCGAACACCGTCGGCGGGCAGCGGCACCACAACCTGCGCGAAGTCCTCGAGGCGATCGCCGCGCTCGGCCGCGACGACGAGAACGTCGAGCTGCGCACCTGTGCGCGCAGCGTGCATCAGGAGTTGTCGATGATGGCCGACCTCGCCGAGGCCCGCGTGCTCTTCCCCGAACGCGGCACCACCGGCGAGCCGGAGGACATCGTCGACAACACCATTCGCCTGACGGTGTTGACGATGCCCGGCTTGCAGCTCCCACCCACGGGCACCGATCCGTCGCAGTGGACCCCGCAGCAACGCATGGCCGGCCCGCTCATGCATATGGCCGCGTGGCTGGCGAACCGCCTCGTCTACGAGCTACCGCGCTTTGAGCGCAAGGTGCTGTTCCTCGACGAGAACAAGTACCTCGAACAGACCGGCGCCGGCCGCACCTTGAACCTGCGCATCGCCCGCGACAGCCGCAAATACAAAGTCCGCGCCCTGGTCTGCTCGCAGCTGCCGGATGACTATCTCGGCGTCGATGGCAGCGATGACAAGTCGGCACTGACCTACGAGGTGATCATCGGCGATCTCGGCGGCAACACCCACGCCATCGACGGCGCCCTCAAGCTGCTGAATCTGCCTGCCGGGGAAGGCTACGAAGCGCTGTTGGCCGATCTCGGTGGCGGCGGAGAAGACACCCTCGACGAGGACACCGACACCGAACACCTCGATCAGGCCCGCCGGTTCATCGTGAAGATGGCCGACGACATCGAACTGATCCGCTCGGACTGGACCCACTTCGTCCACCTCGCCCACGTATTCGCCGCGCTCGATTCCCGCGCGACCCGCGCTGCGATGGGCACCCCGGCATGAGCGCGCAGCACGCACGCCGGATGCTCCCGGCCCCATCACTCTCCGTCCGAGATGTCAGGCGGCCCGCGGGGCTGGTGACGCGTGTTCTGGTCGTGCTGATGCTCGCCGCGGTCACCCTGATCGGGATCGGCACCGGGACGGCCGCGGCCAGCGGCTTCGACTGCACAGACGTACCGTCCCCCGAGTTCCCCAACGAGACCGTCGAGACCACCTTCGACTCGTCCAGCGCCAACCGGCCGCCGATCGAGGGCGGGGGCGGCACGGGCTACGAAAGCTACGGCTGGGCCGGACTGAAATGGCACACCTACGACCTCGGCTGCGGCGAGGACCTGGTGCGCGCTCCCGGCGCAGTCAACGACACCACGCTGGGCAACACCTTCCTGACGATCGGGAAGTCACTCGCGGCCGCGGCGTTCTGGCTCGACGACCAAACCAAAACCGGACGCGACGCGCTCGACGCCGGAGTCACCTCAGCACTCGAACAGTTCGACCGGATCGTCTACTCGATCAGCGACGGCATGCGCAGTGTCTACGGACAGTGGCTGGGGATCGCACTGACCGTCGTCGCTGTGATCGTGCTGTGGAAGTCGCTGAAGGCGGACACCGCCGGCGTCACCCGAACCTCGGCGATCGCAGCGGCCGGGCTCATGCTCGGCGCGCTGATGGTCGGTGCACCGCAGAAAGCGGTCCAGGTCGCCGACGACACGTTCGGTTCACTGATCACCGATACCCAGGATCAGATTTTCTCGGTCCAGTTCGGGGACGGCCCGGTCGGCGGCACACTCGTCGGTGGACCGACCGACCCGCGCAACGTACTGATCGACCAAATATTTCTTCCCGATTGGCGCACGGGGTGGTTCGGCACCAACTACGACGACGCGGACACAGCCGGGCTCGGTCCGAAGCTGCGTGATGCGCTGGCGTTTTCGTACGAAGAGCAAGAGCGCGTCAAGAACGACCCCGACGCTCAGGCCGAACTCGCCGAGCAGAAGGCCGATAAGTTCCGCGAGATCGTCACGTCGCTGGAAGCCGATCATCAGTTGTCCTACTACCAGTTCCAGGGCAAAGACTCCGGACGCACCTCGACCGGCTTCATCGGCATGGTCAAACTGGCCATGCCGTCGATGCTGTGGATCGGCGCCTCCATCCTGAAGATCACCGCACTGCTCGCGATCCGGTTCGCCATCCTGTTCGCGCCGCTGTGGGTGCCATTCGCGATGATCGCCGGTGGCTGGTTAGCTCGCATCCTGCGCATGCTTGCGACCGCCTACCTGTGGGGCGTGGCCGGTGCGGTCATCGTCGCGCTCTATCTGATGGCGCTCGTGCAGCTGTACGTCGATGCCGACGGACAGGTCGACGGGTCCTGGCGGTTGTGGTTCATGCTGCTGCTCACCGTCGTGTGCTGGGCGATCATGCGCCCGTTCAAACGAGTAGGTCAGACGTTCACGCAGAACAGCTCGAGCATGGTCAACCGCAAAACCCGCGAGGCAAAGCGCTCCCTCAAAACCAAGGCATTCGCCGCGGCAGGTGCCGCCATCGGTGGCCCGGGTGGAGCGATCGCAGCCAAGACCGGCGACCGCCTGACGCGAAGGAACCACAGGGACGACGACGAGCTCGAGGCAAAGACTGCCATCAGCACCCGGCCGGAGGGCCGCGGACTCAACAACCGCCGACAGCAGGCACTGGCCCAGGCACGAGCACAGGCACGCACGAGCAGAACCGAGCACCTGGGCCGCGGAGCGGACCGTGACGCACGCATCGCCGGTATCGCGGCCAATGCCGGCCGCGATCTGGACCGGGGCGCGAACCCGTTGGATGCCAAGGACACCGAGCGAGCCGTCACCTCCGGTGCGGCCGCATGGAAACGATTGGACAAAGACGAGGCCGAGGACCGACGCCGCGAGCGGCAGGCCCGCAAAGAGCTGCTGACCGCCAGTGTCGGTCAGCGCTGGGATGGCGGGGATCGCTCGGCCATCGCACCGATGAAGGTCTACACCCCGACCCGCCCCCGCGAATCCGCACACGCCGCCACCAGCGCCGGCACTCGTGAGTCACCGCACGCCACCCTCCGCGATGAGCGTTCGACCGGGACCACGCCGTCCCGACCACGAGTCTGGAATGAGCCCACCCCAGACGGTCCTACTCCGCGGGACAGGTACCTCTGATGTCTCGGTCCGGACCCAACCCCGTGCTCGCCCCGATTCGCCGCTGGGTGCTCTACTCGCGCACGAACCTGGCGGTATCGGTGGTCGCTGTCGTCGCGGTGTTGTCGCTCGTCGGCATGCTGTTCGGGGAGAATCCGCAGTCGCAGACCGCGAGAGCCACGGCCGCCGCAGCCCCCGAGACCGAGGCTGTGGCGACGGCGGACGCGATCAGCTACGAGCTCGACGAGGTGAGCGAGTCCCAGGTGGTCGCCACGACGGCGACCGGGGCTACAGCCAGCGCACCAGCCACTGCGATGGCCTACGCCCACACCTTCGTCGACACCACCCTCTCGGATACACAGTGGACCGCCGCGCTCGGCCGCTACACCGTCTTCGAGCCCGGACAAAGCACCGTGGCCGCCCGACCGCGCACTCCGGTGGTCATTACCGGCCCCACGATGAGCACTCCCGTCGCCGGCCCCGCCGGAAGGCAGAGCGCACGGGTCCTCGTCCCGACCCAGGCCGGAGAGATGACGGTCTCGGTCGTGGTTGAGAAGCTGGCCGGTGGGACGCAGCGTTGGGTGGTCGACACTCCCCTGCCGACCCTCGACCCGTCCAACGTCGAGAACACCGTGCCGTCACCCACCGCACCCGCGGGCCCTCAGACTTCGGCGGAGTCGACGGCACCCCGACCGTCGCTGACCTCGCCCCCGGCATCTACACCTCCCTCGACGTCCGTTTCCAAGGAGCCAGAGCCGGAGCCGGAGCCCACGCCCAGTCGCAACGCCGACTCTGCACCGGTGCCGATGCCGGTGCCGGGTCCGATTCCGATTCCCGACCTCGACACCCCGATCCCGGGGCAGCTGTGACCATCAACAGCGTCGGCAAGGCGCTGCTGCTCAGCGGCGCAGCCGTCATCACCATCGGCATATCCGCCTGTACGACCGGAACTCCGGTGATCCCCCACGATCCGTGCCGCACCGTCCCCACCCGCGCCAACAACGCTGAGAGGACATCGGATCTGCACATGCGTGTCTCCGGCCCGATACAGCTACCGGTCCACCCCGGAACCACCACCCACACATCCGGATTCGGCCCACGCTGGGGGACGCACCACCAAGGCAACGACCTGGCCGGACCGATCGGAACGCCGATCCTTGCCGCACTCGACGGAATCGTGGTCGCCGCAGGATCCACTGGTGAAGGACCGGGCGTCGGATTCGAGAACTGGGTGATCATCGACTCGAACGTCGACGGCTCTCCCGTGAGCACCGTCTACGGACACATGTTCACAGACGGCATCCACGTCGCCCCCGGACAACAGGTCACTGCCGGTGAGCACATCGCCGACATCGGCAACGCCGGAAGCAGCACCGGAGCGCACCTGCACTTCGAATATTGGCAGGGTGGCAGGCTGCAGGGCGGCACCCCGATCGACCCGGTGACCGTGCTACCCGAGATCGCCCGGCAGAACGGCGGAGCACCACCGTCCGTCAAGGACCATCATGACAACGACCGTCACAGCGATCAGGACAACAACGTCCGGCTCGTCGCCGCCTCCCGCTCCACCGCCGACTGCTCGGGATTCGGCATAGCCGGCGGCGGCGACCTGGCCTCCGGGACCGTCCCGACCGAGTTCGAGCCGTGGCTGCGCCGCGCGGGCGGGGTGTGCCCCAACATCGACTCACCGCTACTGGCCGCGCAACTCCAGCAAGAGAACAACTTCCGCTACGGCCCGGACGCCCCCGTCTCGCCATCCGGCGCAATCGGACCGGCGCAGTTCATGCCCGGAAGCTGGGCCATATGGGGCAAGGACCACGACGGCGACGGAACAGCGGACCCGAACTCGATCGCCGATGCGGTGATGTCACAGGCGCACTTCATGTGCGCACTCCACCACGATGTTTCCGAGATTCCAGGTGATCCGATCGAACTGACGCTCGCGGCCTACAACGCCGGCCCAGGGGCGGTATTGCTGCATCGCGGTATCCCGCCCTACGCCGAAACACAGAACTACATCGCCAAGATCACCGCAGCCCGCACGGCCTTCACCAACCCGAACTCACGGGGCCGCTTCATGTCGAATGCCTCCGGTGACAACCGGCAGGTCGTCGCGGCCGCGCGCGAATACCTTGGCACCCCGTACGTCTGGGGCGGTGGTGGCATCGCAGGCCCGTCCAATGGAGGGTTCGACTGCTCCGGCCTGACGTCGTTCGCGGTCCACGCAGCCAGCGCCGGCACGCTCACGCTTCCTCGCACGTCCGAGCAACAGTGGACTGTCGGAGTCGAGATCCCGATCGCGCAGGCGCAGCCGGGGGATCTCGTCTTCGGCAGCTGGGGACCGAACGGGCCCGGCCACGTGGGGATCTACTCGGGCAACGGTCAGATGGTCCACGCACCCACGACCGGCGACGTCGTCACCGAAGCACCGCTCCAAGCAGGGATGAAGGCCCGCCGAGTGATGTAAGGAAACGTGTTATTCGTGCTGGCCATCAAGCATTCTCATGTGAATCGGAGGGGTCCTTATGAGAGCAGGAAAACGTGTCGTGGGGGTGCTGATCGTCCTGACCGTCAGTTGGGGCGCGCATTCATGTCTGTCGCCCCAGAGAGAAGTCACGGAATCGGCACCCGCTGGCTCAGCGCCATCTATCTCCCCGACATCAGCTCCACCCACTACGACAGTGACCTCCTCTCCCGCCGCTGCGGAAGGCACGAGCCCGTCCCCGGCAGCTCAGGCCGCCGAAGACGCGGCCAGGCAGGGTCTGACCGCGGTGTTCACCTGGTACCCAGCCACCGACAGCACCCAGAACGACGCCTACGGACGCGCACGCCCCTGGCTGACCGACTCCCTTACCCAACGCATGAGTGTCGACGCCCGTACCGAACGCGGACCGAGCGTGCAGTGGACTCAATGGGCCGAGCAGCAGACGAAGGTCATCGCCGACGTCAACATCGAATGCTCCGGCTGCCCCGCGGACACCGACACCGTCATTCACCGCGTGGCCACCATCAAACAAACAGCGGTGTCCGACAACGGCACCGATACCGTCCAGCCCGACACCACGGTGTGGGCCACGATCGTTCAAGAGGACGGCCGCTGGCTCATCGACGAAATCCGTTACTGACCCGGAGGTCCTGTGAAGCCCAAGAACCTTGTCATCGCTCTGATCACCGCAGCTCTTGCAGTGGGCGTGGTTTCGTGCGGGAGCGACGAGCCGACCGCGCCTGCCCCCACAGTTGCGCCAAGTACGACAGCAGCACCGGCGGCCGTGTCGGCTTTCGGCGAGGACAGCACCGACATCCTCTTCAAGATCCATCAACGAAACGCTGTCGCGATCATTGAAACAGTCGAAGAACGTGGAGGTACGCCGGAACAGGCAGTTGCAGCACTTCTCGCCGGTCAGGCCGAGACGGGATGGAGGTCCGGGTTATCTCTGCCTGCGCCGGCCACCGCCATCGCGGACATCTACGGGTGGCGGTTCGCGTACAACATCGGGGCCGATTCCACGGACGCAGTGCGCGCGGCGACACACGCGTTCATGGACAACGCTGCTGGCGTGGACGTCGAACCCGGGGATCCGGAGGCGTACGCGTTGGCGGTGCAGCGAGCCGATACGCGCGAGTACGTCGAGGACAAGCGCTTTTACACGAACGGTGAGACTGCCGCGTCGGAGTACGCAAAGGCCCAACCCATCGCCGAGGCTGCATACGCGGAGCTGCGCCTCGGACGGTAGCTCTGGACACGTGCAGTGCCAGGCGTGCGCGGTGTTCCCTGCCAATTTATCCGAGTTCGACAGGCAGCCTTCTTTTCCGAGATCGTGCTCCTTCGCAGCAGGAAGGGCTACGCACCGACGAGGTCCCCAGTGCAGTTCTGTTGGTATCCCAGCGTCTCAAGCGCAGAAGAACGATGAGCAAGTACAAACCGCCCTACGCTGTCAGGCGTTGGCCGCGCCAATGCTCGAAGACGGTGCCGTTCAGCGGTCAGTAATGATCGTCTACCGGAGTGACCTGGATGAGCGTCAGCTCCGCGTGGGCAGGGCGATCCTTGAGTTGGAATGGGCGCATAGTTACCGAGGACTTCACCCATTCGTCCTCACCACCGTGCAATTGCACCAGATCCACGGTATATGGGGCTTCTCCAAGACTGATTCGCTGCGCGCTGGCCTGCAAGGCAGGTAGATCGTCCGGGTGCACGACAGGTCCGGTCAGGTGCGCGTACTGCCATTCGAGCCACTCCGGGGCACGGCCGATCCACAACACGATCGAGCCTCGGTAGGCTTCGAACAGTGCGACGTGCACCTTTGACCCGTCGAGTCCTTCGGCGAGTCCGAGCTCGGCGAGCGTGGGCATGGATGGCGGATAGGCGTCGGAGAAGTCATGGTAGAGAACACGCACGCCCTTCCCGTCCGCGGTAGGTCGCAGGATTACCTGCCACTGCATGGCGTGGCCGTGATCGTGACGGACTGAGAACCAGGTGCTGAGCACCATCCCCGGCTTGGGCGCCAGGGTGATCTCCAGGAACTCCTGTTCTTTCTCCATATGGATCGCCCGATTGATGTAATCCGAGGACAGCGCCGTAGGCACCCAGTCTTCGAGCAACGTTCCCGACATGGCCGCGGACTCCCAGGTCTGGTAGATCAGCCAATCGGTGGTCGACCAGAACACCCCTGACGTCAGTCGTCGCGGTGTCATCTTCTCCTTCGGATCGCCGACCCACATGTGGATGCCGTGCACGTCGCCGAAGGGACCGATGATGGGCCAGGCGTAGAACCGCCACGCTCGGTTCAAGCGCTTCGAGTGCAGGACACGTTCGAACGGTTCCCGTGTCTTCCGTACGTGCTCGATGATCGGCTCGACGAGGATGTCTGCCGCTGGCGAGATGCTTCTCCTGGTGGAGAGCATGTTTTTCGTCTCGTCTCCCGAAGCCACCAGTGTCGCGACGTCCTCGGTCAACGTCTCGATCAAGTGCCATCCGCCCATGCAGACCTCGCTCATTACGATTGCGTATCGATCAAGCGGTCAGTGTAACGGTCGTCCATCCTCAAGCGATTGGGCGTCGCGTCTCATCGCTTGCGGGGTCGCATAACCAGGCGCAGGTTCTTGGGGCGGATCGTCAGAAGCTCTTCCACCTTCAACTCGTATCCCGGGATGGCTGCGATGTCGAAGTGCGTAAGGATGCGGGCCAGTGCGAGTACGGCCTCGTGCAGCGCGAATTGGCGACCGATGCACGCACGCGCGCCGACACCGAATGGCTTGTATGCGTGGGCCGGACGAGCCCGTACAGCTGCGGGCAAGAACCGATCCGGATCAAACCGCTCTACGTCGTCGCCCCACAGTTTCGGATCGCGGTGCAGAGCGAGCAGGACCACCAGGATGGTTTCGCTCTTGCGGATCGGATAGCCGGCCAGGGTGGTCTCTTGGCGAGCTTTGCGAAAGAAGGCCGGGCCGGATGGCCACAGTCGCAGCGTCTCATCGACGATGCGCCGTACGTATCGCAACTTGGCGACCTGCTCGAAGCGCACCGGTGCGCCGTCCGTTCCGAGCACTTCGTCGATTTCTTCCCGGGCTCGTTCGACGATCTCAGGGTTGAGCGACAGGTAGTGCAAAGCGAACGACAGCAACCCGGCGGTGGTCTCGTGACCGGCGATCAAGAAGGTCAGGACTTGGTTGCGGATGCTTTGATCCGACATCGTTTCCCCCGTCTGGGGATCCGGGTTCTCGAGCATCCGCTGCAACAAGTCATCTTGTCGTGGCGTCTCACCGCTGCGGCGGGCAGCGATCACCTGATCGACAGTGGTCTTCATCAGCGCGATATCTTTCGGATTTTGGCGCATAGCCTTCCATCCAAGAATTTCCCGAAGGACCGGAACATCATTCGCAGTTTGAGAGACGTACGCCATCGCGCGACTCATCGATTCGACGAACGGGTGACGGCCAGGGGTGAACGAGTCGAAGCTGTAGCCAAACCCCGTGCGGCCGATAACCTCCAGGGTCAGCCGGTTCATATCAGAAGATACGTCTACAGGCCCGCCACTAGCCGTATCGACCCAGTAGGCACATAGTTGGTCGATACATTCGGCCATCGCGTCGTGGTAGCTGCGCATCGATGCCTGACTGAAGGCCGGCATCAACACATTGTGCGCCTGCGCCCAGGCCGGCTCGCTGTTGAATGCGGTGAAAAGTCCGTCACCTGCCAGTTCTCGCAGGTTGCTTACCGGGGGGACGACTGCCTTGGCGAAGCGGTTTTCATCAAAGACCTCTGCGGCTGCGTCGCCACCGCCGACCACGATGACCTTGCGACCGAGGATGCTGATCTCGAAGACGTCGCCCAACTCCTGCACGAACTGCGCTTCCCGCTGCACCGGTCGCTGAGGGTCAAGGCGCAACACATCGCCCAGCAACGGCAGCCGCCACGACGGCCGAGGCATCCGCTGTTCCGCCACCTTGCCCTCCCCTGGAACGTTCGGCGTGATTTCTCCGGAACGGGCACTCCCCACAGAAGTCATGGCCCGAGTGTGCCGTACCGCCATCTCCTCCGCCGAACCCCCACCTCTCGACCCGTGACGTGCCGGATCGGCCTTGACGACGCAAAAAGCACATGTCATTTCACCGCGCCAAGATCCATTCTTCGGAATCGCGCCGCGATCGAACGAGGGACCTGTCTGGAGTCGAAAGGTGGATGGCTTCATCCCGCCGCCCAAATAGCTACGAACCCCGCTGCGCACAGCCACTATTCATCTTGTGGCTGCCAGATCAACCATACGAGCCACCTACCGACACCTCAGACACCTTCGGCCCGTTCAACCATTGCAGTGTCGCCACCGTGAGCACATCCGAACTCTGCATAGAGAGAACGCGACTGCGCCGCCTTGCCCCAGCTGCTCGAACGGCCCCAGCCGAGCAGAACGACGAATGGATTGACGCGTCCGCCATCTGGAACTCGAACCTCAAATACGCTCTCGCACTGACGAGTCAGACACTGTCCACCAAAGCTGCCAAGTAAGTGACATCGGAAGCTCTCCCACTCCGATACGTCCCGAACATCGAACGTTACAGTGATTTGCGACACACACTTTGCCTCAGCTGCCCCACCTGGGTAAGTTCTCATGTGCTCGGGGGAGTGCCTCCTTCGCGCTCGCACCGGTCGGTGAGTGATTCCCGTCTGGAAGCAGTAGGCCCACGAAAATCGTGAGGTCTGCTTCCAGCTACCCGGAATCGGAGACGACATGCGGAGCGCGGGCACCGATAACGAACGACGCACAAGACGCCCACGAGCGAAAGACCTACGAAGGCTCGCCGAGCGGCCTATTTCGAGCGCGTTCGTGCGCCGCTCGCAGTTCATCCTCCGAAATCCCCAACGCAGCGGAGAGCCTTTCGCCGACGTTGTCGGAAAGCGAAATCACGCCGCGTTCCACACAACTCACAATCTGAGTGGTAACGCCGGCCTTGGCGCCGAGTTGCGGTTGCGTCAGGCCCAGCAGCACACGCCAGTCACCCGGGTAGCGCTCGGTCTCGGGCACTTTCACCACGTCCGCAATCGTCACCCCAAGCACTTCGACAACCCGCGCGAGCAAATCGACCTGCGGGGAGGACTCGCCCATTTCCCAGCGGCGGACGGTCCCTGTGCCCACCTTCGCGACCCGCGCGATCTCCGTCTGCGACAAGCCGGCGTTGAGGCGCGCCTGACGCAGAGCGTCGGGACTGAAGCCACGCATTACCCGTCGGCTCACCGTCCGAATCCTCCTTGTGAAGTCGTCATCGCTAGACACTGTGCAACTCCCTCGATACGATGCGCGCATATGGATTTGAATAGATCGTTTGTATAGATGGATGATATGGAAGGAGCGAAGTAGCCACTGAACGCGAACGGTCCCCCAGCTGTTAGCAGCAGCTGAGGGACCGTCCAATAGCAAGCCGACTGTTACAGCAGTCGAACAAGCCAGAGGCACACGGGTTAGCAGCCCGTGGCCTCGATGCAGATACGGAGCCTGCGATGAACAGGTTAGTTGGCGCTGGGCAGATACGCCTAGTAGCAGAGAGTCCCACCCGTCCTCACGGAGAGACTCAAGACACAATCCGTGGCAGCAAGGATCCGCACTACGTCCTCGCTGCACACCTGCCGAATCCGGAGGGCACCGCATGCTCGTCGTGCGGGTTCACCTACTCCACGGACCGGCCGCTATGCCCGCCCGTCGTCGAGGCGTTGCGCACGCTCACCGCACGCGCACACACGCGATCGTTCAGCGACTACTCGACGAACCAACTCCGGGCGCTCGAGCGGGAACACTGCGGCACCGGCCGGTGCCGACGATGCGGATTCGTCTACACCCCCACCGTGCGCGTATGCCCCACTTCGCGCCGTATCGCCATCGAGCTCGAATCCCGCTTCAAGGCCCCGATGAGCGAGGTCCGAGCAGGTCAAGGCCTGTGCTCCGGCAAAGGGCAAGTGTGGACGGTGAGCGGAAACAAGTCCGCCCCGTGGCGGCAGGCCGTCGCTGCCTGTGCACAGTGCCCGCTGCTTGCCTCGTGCACCACTGAGCTCGACCGCAGGTTGGCCAGCGGGGAGAAGATCCGCGATCAGATCCTGGCGGGGCGATTGTTCTCCGGTAAAGGCGATGAGATCGCTCCCGAGATGTTCGATGCCTACGCCGACCGGTGCGGAGCCAAGACCAAGCGTCGAAAGCCCAGACCGAAGTCCCGGCCGACCCGGCGTGCGGCGACCGACCAAAGCACCCCAGCTTCTTCTCCCGCGCAGGATGTTCCAGCGTCCCCTGCCGGCGGACAACCCACGTTGTTCAAGGGGGCGGTGGCATGAAGCCCAGCCCGCACCTGAACCTGTTCGAGGCCATCGCCCAGGGCATCATCGAGGCACCGGCCGGTGATGACCACCCCGCGGCGGACCGCTGGCGGTGGTTCGCCGACCTGTACGCCAACCGCACCTGGGGCTTGGTCGCTGCCATCGACGGGTTCCCGCGCCTGGTGGCCGACCAGATCGCCGCCGCCTGCCGGGACACCGCCACCGACAGGGCGACGATCGAGCAATGGCAGGGCATCGCGGACCTCGCGCGCACAGCCCGCACCGCCGCCTTATCCCCAGGTCTCGACATAGCGTGGAGCGCCGTCGCCGACACCTGCACCGATGCACTCGATCATCTCGCCGGCCACACCTTTGGCGGCCTCGAAGCCATCCTCGGCGCACTCGATGCCCTCGGGCACGAGCACGAGACCACGATCGCGATGTCCTTCGCCCGCGACGCGTACACCGCCTGGCAACACCGCATAGCCCCGCCCGCGACAAGCGATCGGAACGTCGCGTGAACCATCCGGTTGCTCTCGATCGCGACGGCCGCGAATGGGCACTGATCGCGATCGACAACGTGCTCAAAGCTCGACTCGTCCGCGGGACCGTCACTCCTGCTGTCCTGGACCTCGACGAGCTGGTCGAACGGTACGGACCACTGGTCCTGCCGCCCACGCGCCGGGCTGCCGCCTGCGGGTACATCGCGCTCGCCGACACCGTCGGGCTCGTCGCCTCCGATCCGGAGACAGCCTCGGTGGAGCAGATCAGGCAGGTCGCCGCGTTCGCCCAGTCCATCGTCGCACCGCACGGTTCATAACCCCGTCCGTCGGCTCCACACCCCGGATCCCGTCCACGCGCACCTCCTCCATCACGAGCTACGCACGCTCCGACACGGAGTGGTCACGCGCACCTTCGGCACCGAGGAGACGCATCCATGACCGAGTAACCCGAACCACATAGCCCGACAACTCAACAGCGCAGTGACTCAACCCAAAAGAGAAACCCACCCTCTAAAGGGTGGGCTTCACCAGGACATTCCACAGAAGGACCTGAAAGATCCTTCACCACTCAAGCAAGAACGTCTGCCAGGACGATCACGCTCTTGGGCGAGTCTTCGAAGTTCGCAGCTTCAAAGGCTCTGAGTTACTGCTTCCCCGAAGGGACTTACCATGCCAGGTACGTCTCAGGGTAGCGCACACCCTGAAACCCGCCCAACCACCTGCATTTCCACCCTCGGCGTCTCTACCGACATCGATGACGCCGACCTCCCACTTCCACAGCCGTTCACCGACGCCGAATGGGACACCATCGTCGCGGCCGCCGTCGCGAACGTTGCGGTACTCGAAGCTGCCCACCCTCAGAACCACCCCGACGAGAACGCGGTCCGCGACCTGCTCGACGCCCAACCCGCCGGCACCCGCGCCGGGTTCTCGTTGCCTATCCCTGCCGGCGCATGTGCCCGTGTCCCGACCTGGCACAGTCGCCGATACTGGCTGGCCTTGTGCGAATGGATCGTCACTCACACCGAACGCGGACGCACCGCCCTCAGACGCCACGGCATCGCTGTCCAGACGTTTCTGCGGGTCTGCGCCGCACACGCCCAGTACGCCGAATCCAGCACCGGACGCCACGTCTGCGCCTCCCTGGCCACCCTGGCCAGTAAAGACACGCTGTCGATCGATCAACTCAAACGCGGCCGACGCGCACTCAAGACACTCGACCTCGGCGTCGAACTCGCCCGCGGCAAGAAACTCAACACCGCCGAACGCGAAGCCGCCGCCCGCCTCTACACACATGCCCACGGCCAACCTCCGAGTCGACTACAGGTCGGTGCTGCCAGCGTGTGGGCACTATCCGCACCCGTATGGGCCGTCGAGACCATGCCCGCCCCAAAGAAACCACACAAGAAGCCACGTCGACGGACACGGCATCGACCATCACGCTCCGCCCACCACACCGAAACCTCTGCTAGCCGACCGATTTCACCAGCACGACGCCGCTCACCGAGTTCCGCACCCCAATCCCCTACTGGTTCTTTATCAATGTGTCTTTCCGTCAGGAAAGATCACCAAGCGCGCACACGCGCGGGCGAGAAGAACTCGACCTTGACCACACCCCGACCCCTGGCCCTCCAACGAGCAGCCGCCCAACTCGTCAACCGCATTCCCGCACTACGCACAATCGTCGGCATCGACGAGACGACCGGCCAGCGACGAGGCCACATCGGATCTGTTTGCGACCTCCTCGTCGACGCCGGCATCGACACCGACCGCTGGACAGGCATCGACATTGTCCACGCCCTCAACCATGACGGCACCGCTCGCGGATGGACATGGCCGACAGCAGACGCGATGACCACTCCCCTGCGACTGGTGGCCTACCGGCTCTCCCGCCTCGACTGGACCGGCCCCTCCCCCACCGAACACAAGATCCACGGCCGACAGCAGCGCGGCGAAACCACGGCAGACGCCGCGCACCGGCTGATCAAGGCATATCGCAATACCCGCGCCGTCACGTCAGCGACGCGGGAACTACCTGCGTCCGATAAACACCGACAGGCTGTGCGGGAGCAACTGGCTGCTGACTTCGCGGGCAAAAAGGCAACTACGATTGTCAATACTCGTGGAACCCAGTACGGAACCTGTTCACCCCATCGGAGCAAGCCCCGCAAGTCGAGAAACGGCACGAACGCCGACCATCTGTTTTCCCACATCCGGACGATCGTCGAATAGCGCGGTCCCCACTTGCCGGCAAACTCAACGAAACGTTCCTCCGCCGTAGCCTCGATCGACGCCGCGGGGGCACCTCCCTGCAGCCGCGCACTTTCCGCTTGCGGCGATGCCCGACAGCCTGGCCCGCACCGTCGAAACCGACTACTCTCGGTCGGTCGCCGCGCTGACCCAGCACGGGCACTACCTCATCCACCTTCGTCGACAGTCCCACCGACCGGACGAGCTGGGCCAACGGGGCGCTCGAGCACGCCCTGGAGTTGCAGCAGCCGATGATCGACCGCTTCTCCGCCACCGCACCCAATAAGCGTCAGAATCTGCCGGTTAACATCGACGACCTGCTGCGCCGCACGTTGCGTTATCCGACGCCGCCGAGGGCGCGCAGGTCCCCGCGGTCTACGGCCCCCGCGGAGCCGCGCACCTGCTCGCACAGCTCAGCACCCTCGACGTGTTCAGCGACACCGCCGCCACCCATATGGTCGCGACGCGACATTCGTCTTCCGACATCGTCTTCAATGTCAGGGATTGACGCAGCGACCTATCGGAAGTGATCGCCTGCCGCGACATACTTGCAGGATGGTGGCGCACCGAAGAGATCTCCTCCGGACTTCAACATCACTTCGACGACCACTTTCGAAGCTGGGCGACACACACCACTATTAACCTCAATCTTTCGCGCGGATCACGTGCCGGCCTGAGCGGATTCGGATTGGATACGGAGACCGTGGATCCGGTGTGCATCCACGGTCGACTGCCCGACACGGTCGGGTGACGCCGAGGTCCACGGCCTCGAAAATGGTTTCCTTTCGTCTTGATCGGACAGATACGTGCAGGTCACGCAGGCGCAGGAAGTGCCTCCAGCCGGTTCAGGCCGGCCACGAGGACATCGATATCGGGAGCTGTCGCGGCCAGCCGCAGCCGAACACGGCGGGCATGCCGGGCGACGCGACCGGCGATCGACAACAATCGCAGCCGCAGCCGCTTCGGCTCCCACCGCCGGGCCGCGACATCGGTCAACGCGAGCATCTGCATCCACGCGATCAGTTCACATGCGAGTTGCACGAGCGCCAACCAGATCCGATTCTGATCGAAACCGTGCAGCGGAAGATTCTGCAGCCCGGTGACTTTGGCTGTCCGAATCCGGTCCTCGCACCGAGCCCGACGCCGATGTCGCAGCTCCAGATCCGGGAGTTGCCCTCGGCGGGTATTGGTCACGAACGCGGTCAGGCGTAGGCCGTCACGGTCGGTGAACCGTAACTGCGCACCCGGATGCGGGCGCTCCTTCCTGACGATTACCCGCATGCCTTTCGGCCACGACGACAGATCGAGCAGGCCGGTCAACTCCGTCACCCAGGCGCCGTCGCGGGGTCAAGTCCCGTGAGGTGGTGTGCGAGGTCCTCGCGTGATTCCTCGTCGTCGGGTTATGCAGTCAACGCCGGTGTCACCTCCTCCGTCGGTTCGGTGACGGTCTGAGCGGGCGTGTTGCTGC
>Ga0180216_1000799_pt1 | contig 30434 bp, 26 predicted proteins | sample eDN3rd37CBELigMG_FD_128879 | JGI IMG/M metagenome (GOLD analysis project Ga0180216, IMG submission 128879) | Enriched Miracle-Growth compost microbial communities from Emeryville, California, USA - eDNA 3rd pass 37_C BE-Lig MG (version 2)... ... | reverse complement strand
GAGGACAGGTCGAGGTTGCCGGAGGTGATCTGGGCGGCGGCCGAGGCGATGGAGTTGGCGCCGCTGCGCACCTCGCCGACGGTGTCGTTGAGGCCGCGCACCATGCTTAGCAGGGCGCGCCCGAGGCTGGAGATCTCGTCCTTGCCCTCGGGCTGGACGCGCTGGGCGAGGTCGCGCCGGGCCACCGCCTCGGCCACGGACACGGCCTGGCGCAGGGGATGGGTGATCGAGCGGGTCACGAGCCAGGCGAACAAGGGGCCGAGGATCAGCGCCAGCAGCGTCGCCACGCCCAGGATGGTCATGCCGAGCTGGTTGGATTCCTGGGACCTGGTGAACAAGTTGCCGACGACGCGGTTCTGGAATGCGGCGAGCTTGTCGATCTCGGCGATGTACTGCTCGGTGAGCTGGGGCATTTCCTTGTTGAAGAAGGTGTCCGCCTTGGCGTATTCGCCATTGTCGAGATTCTGGAAGGCCTGGTTGCGGCCGTCGAGGTAGGTGCCCTGGATCTTGAGGACCTGCTGGTAGAGGGCCTCCGCCTCGGGCTGCCGCAGCAGCGGCGCGAGCTCGTCGCGGACCCGGGCGCCCTGCTCGTCGGAGACCGCCAGGCCCTTCCTGAAGACGGCCAGCACGTCGGGGTTGGTCAGGTTGGCCGCGGCCAGGGCCTGGTTGGCGTTGACCTCGACCTGGCGGGCCCATTGCAGGATCAGCGCGTTGGCCTTCTGGCGGCCCTCGAGGTCCAGGTAGGACGTGTTGCCGTCCAGCATGCGCCAGAACCCGATGCCGGACATCGTGACGAGCAGAATGATGATGAATCCGAAGCCCAGCGCGAGCCGGGTACCAATCTTGATGTTCCTCATGGCGTCCTCGTGGAGTATGTCGGCCTGTTGCCTCCACGGGTCAACGGCGCCCCGCCGCCGTTCTTTAGCCCCTCATGATTCCGCGGCGGATTTTTTCACGGACGGCGCCTGTTCGGGCGGTTCGGCATAGAGGTCGAGGACCAGCTTGCGCAGCCAGCGGTTGGACGGATCGGCGTCGTAGCGGCGGCTCCAGTGGAGCGAGACGTCGAATTCGCGCATGGGAAACGCCGCCTCGATGATGGTGTGGCCCTCGGGAGGCGCGAAGGAGAGGGCGATGTTGCGCGGCATGATGACCGCCAGGTCGGTGACCTGGATGATGCTGGGCAGGCCCATGAAGTGCTCGGTGGTCATGCGGATCCGGTGCTCCAGGCCCAGCGCCTGCAATGCGTTGCGCGTGTAGGCGTGGGTGCGCACCGTGATGAAGTCCAGCGCCTGGAGGTCCGAGAGCCGAATGGGCCGCCGCGGGCGTCCGGCGGCCAGCGGGTGACCGCGGCGCACCAGGATGATGTAGCGGTCGGGGAACAGGCGGACGTTGCGAGTGTCCCTCAGGGCCGGCAGGTAGCCGAAGGCCAGGTCGATGCGGCCGTGGTCCAGGGCCGGCCCGATCTCGGCCGGGGGGACCGGCAGGCTCTCGATGCGCGTATTGGGGGCCAGGCGGCGCATGGCGGTGATCAGGCCCGGCAGGAAGCGGCCTTCGCCGATGTCGGTCATGTGCAGCCGAAAGACCTTGTCCGATCGCTGCGGATCGAAGCGCGCCGATTGCAGCACGGCGTTTTCCAGCGCCCGCAGGGCCTCGCGCACCGGTCCGGCCAGCCGGTCGGCATGGGGCGTGGGCGCCACGCCGCCCGAGGCCCGCACGAACAGCGGATCGCCGATGAGGTTGCGCAGCCGGGTCAGGCCCTGGCTGACGGCCGGCTGGGTCAGGTCCAGCGCGACCGCGGCCCGGCTGACGCTGCGGGCCGCGTAGATGGCATCGAACACGCGCAGCAGATTGAGATCCAGGCTCTTGATATGCATTTTTCTAATGAAAAATATAAAGTCTATTTTATTGATTTATATCACACGCGCTTGCAAGATGTCCGGAAACGAGCGCCGGGCAAAGACCGGCCGGCGCGCACCGATACGACGAGAGGCCCGACAGGGGGTCCGGAGGACGACGATGAAGCGGGACGCGATGGGCGAGCGCGCGGGCGAGGCAATGGCGGCGGGGCGGGTGACCGTGCGCAAGGCGGCGATGGATCTGCTGCGCGAATTCGGCATGACGACATTGTTCGGCAATCCGGGTTCGACCGAGCTGGGCCTGTTCCTGGATTTCCCCGAGGATTTCCGCTACGTGCTGGGCTTGCAGGAATCCGTCGTCGTGGGCATGGCCGACGGCTATGCCCAGGCCACGCGCAATGCGGCCTTCGTCAACCTGCATTCGGCGGTCGGCGTGGGACATGCCATGGGGGCGATCTTCACGGCGTTCCGCAACCGGACCCCGCTGGTGATCACGGCGGGCCAGCAGTCGCGGCCCATCCTGCCCTTCGATCCTTTTCTGTTCTCGAGCCAGGCGACCGAACTGCCCAAGCCCTATGTGAAATGGAGCGTCGAGCCGGCCCGCGCCGAGGACGTGCCCCTGGCCATCGCGCGCGCCTACTACATGGCGATGCAGCCGCCCTGCGGGCCGGTGCTGGTCTCAGTGCCGGCCGATGACTGGGCGGCCCTGTGCGAGCCGGTGCGGCCGCGCCGGGTGAGCCGGTCGATCCGCCCGGATCCCGCTCTGGTCGATGCGATCGGCGGGCAGCTCGATGCCGCCCGGCGGCCGGCCTTCGTTCTGGGGGCGGCGGTGGACCGCGACGACGCCTGGGAGGAGGTGGTGGCGCTGGCCGAGCGCCACAAGGCCGCCGTCTGGGTGGCGCCCATGTCGGGCCGCAACGGATTTCCCGAGGATCATCCGCTGTTCGCGGGCTTCCTGCCCGCGGCGCGCGAACGCATCGTCGGCCTGCTGGCGGGCCACGACTTCATCCTGGCGCTGGGCGCGGCCGCCTTCACCTATCACGTGGAAGGCGCGGGCCCGCACGTGCCGGCCGGCAGCACGCTGGCGCAGATCGTCGACGATCCGAACACCATCGCCTGGGCGCCGGTGGGCACCGCGGCGCTGGGCAGCGTGCGCCTGGGCATCCTCGACCTGCTGGCGCGCCCGCGGCCTCCCGGGCGCCCGCTGCCGCCGCCGCGCGCGCCCGCGCCGCTCGCCGAGCCTTCCAGCCCGATGACGGTGGCCTACGTCCTGCAGACGCTGGCGCGCGTGCGCGCGCCCGATTCCATCATCGTCGAGGAGGCCCCCAGCGCGCGCCCCGTGATGCAGCGCCACCTGCCCATCCTGCGCTCCGAGACTTTCTACACCATGTGCAGCGGCGGGCTGGGCTTCGGCCTGCCGGCCGCCGTGGGCGTCGCCCTGGGCAAACCGGGCCGCAAGGTCATCGGCCTGCTGGGCGACGGCTCCAGCATGTACTCGATCCAGGGCCTGTGGAGCGCGGCGCAGCTCGGCCTGCCCATCACCTTCCTGATCCTCAAGAACCGCAGCTACGCCGCCTTGCGCGAATTCGCGCCGGTCTACGGCTTCACGGCGGGCGACCCCCTGCAGGGGACCGATCTGCCGGACATCGATTTCGTGGCCCAGGCCAAGGGCCTGGGCTGCCAGGGCCTGCGGGTCGCCGATCCACAGGCCCTGCCCGATGCGCTGCGCACGGCCTTGGGCATGGCGCAGCCGGTGCTGGTCGAGATTGATGTAGCCTGACCGGGCTTTCCCTTCATTCTTCCAGGAGCACGACATGGGTACGATCTCTTTGCTGATCAATGGCCGCAGCCGCCAGGCCGGCGGGGGCGGGACGTTCGAGCGACGCAATCCGCTGGACGGGACGGTGGCCACCACCGCGCCCGCCGCCACGCCCGAGGACGCGCGCGAGGCGGTGCGGGCCGCGGCCGAGGCCTTCGCCGGATGGTCCAGGACCGGCCCAGGACAGCGGCGCGAGCTGCTCCTGCGGGCCGCCGACGCGCTGGAGGCCAAATCCGAGGCCTTCGCGCAGGCCATGGCCGCCGAGACCGGCGCCTCGGCCATGTGGGCCGGCTTCAACGTCCACCTGGCCGCGGGCATGCTGCGCGAGGCGGCGGGCCAGGCCACGCAGGTCGGGGGCGAGGTGATTCCCTCGGACATCCCCGGCAACCTGGCGATGGGGCTGCGCGTGCCCGCCGGCGTGGTGGTCGGCATGGCGCCCTGGAACGCGCCCGTCATCCTGGGCGTGCGCGCCGTCGCGACGCCGCTCGCCTGCGGCAATACCGTCGTGCTGAAAGGATCCGAGATGTGCCCGGCCACGCACGGCCTGATCATCGAAGCCCTCCAGGAGGCCGGCCTGCCCGACGGGGTGGTGAACTTCGTCACCAATGCGCCCGCGGATGCGGCCGGGGTGGTCGAGGCGCTGATCGCGCATCCGGCCACGCGGCGCGTGAACTTCACGGGCTCGACCAAGGTCGGCCGGATCATCGCGCGGCTTTGCGCCGAGCACCTCAAGCCGGTCGTCCTCGAGCTGGGCGGCAAGGCGCCCCTGGTGGTGCTGGACGACGCCGACCTGGACACCGCCGTCGACGCCGCGGCCTTCGGGGCCTTCGCCAATTCGGGGCAGATCTGCATGTCGACCGAGCGCATCGTCGTCGACGAGCGGATCGCCGACGCCTTCGTGGCGCGCCTGGCCGCCAAGGCGCGCACCCTGCCGGTGGGCGACCCGCGCGAGGGGCCGGTGGTGCTGGGGTCGGTGGTGGACATGGCCACGGTGCACCGCTGCAACGAGATGATCGACGACGCGCTCGCCAAGGGCGCCACGCTGCTGTGCGGGGGCAAGGCCACGAACACCCTGATGCCGGCGACACTGCTGGACCGCGTGACCTCGGACATGCGGATCTATACCGAGGAAACCTTCGGGCCGGTCAAGGCCATCGTGCGGGTGGCGGGCGAGGACGAGGCGGTCGCCTGCGCCAACGACAACGCCTACGGCCTGGCGGCCGCGGTGATCGGCGCGGACGTCGCGCGCGCCCTGCGCGTGGCCGGACGGATCCAGTCCGGCATCTGCCACGTCAACGGCCCCACGGTCCACGACGAGCCGCAGATGCCTTTCGGCGGCGTCAAGGACAGCGGCTACGGACGCTTCGGCGGCAAGGCGGGCATCGAGGCCTTCACCGATCTGCGCTGGATCACCGTCCAGACCAGCCCGCGCCAGTACCCGTTCTGAGGACCCGCCCATGACGCCCATGCTGAGGACCCGCCCATGACGCCCATGGAGGCTTCCCCCCTGGACGAGGCGCAGGCTTCGGTCCATCCCCGGCCCGCCCAGTTCGGTCCCTTCGGCCGGCTCCTGCTCGGGGTGTCCAAGCTGCTGGCGGCCCTGGGCGGGCTCGCCTTCGTGGGGCTGGTCGCCATGTCGCTGGTCTCCATCGTCGGGCGCAAGCTGTTCTCCCTGCCGGTGCCCGGCGACATGGAGGTGCTGATGATGGTGGCGGCCACGGCCTCGGCGACTTTCTTCGCCTATTGCCACCTGCAGGGCGGCGACGTCAAGGTGGATTTCTTCACCGCCAAGGCGCGGCCGCGCACCGTGCTGCTGTTCGATGCCGCCGGCTCGCTGTCCGTGGGCGTCTTTGGCGCGCTGGTCGCGTGGCGCAGTTGGGTGGGCGCCATGTCCCTGCGCGAGGTGGACGAGACCTCGGCCATCCTGGGCTGGCCCGTGTGGCTCGCGCAGGCCGGGATGGTGCCGGGCTTCGCGCTGCTGGCGGTCGCCGGCCTGTACATGTGCGGCCAGTGCCTGCGGGCCCGCAAGGCCGCCGGCGCAGGGAGGCGGGCATGAGCGGGATCGTGGTCGGGCTGCTCATGTTCGCGGGGCTGCTCGCGCTGATGGTCCTGCGCATCCCCATCGGCATGGCCATGTTCGCGGCGGGCGCGTGGGGCTACGTCTACCTGGCCGACTGGAACTGGACCCCCCTGATGGCCTCGCTCAAGAACCTGGCCTACGCGCGGCTGTCGAACTACGACCTGGTGGTCATCCCGCTGTTCCTGCTGATGGGGCAGTTCGCCACCCACGGCGGCCTGAGCCGGGGGCTGTTCCGCTTCGTCAGCGCCTTCATCGGCCACCGCCGGGGCGGGGTGGCGATGGCGGCGGTGGGCGCCTGTGCGGGATTCGGCGCCATCTGCGGATCCTCGCTCGCCACCGCGGCCACCATGGGGCAGGTGGTGTTGCCCGAGCTGCGCCGCTACGGCTACGCGGGCAGCCTGGCCACGGGCACGCTGGCCGCGGGCGGCACGCTGGGCATCATGATCCCGCCCTCGGTGCCCCTCATCATCTATGCCATCCTGACGCAGGAATCCATTGGCAAGCTTTTCATGGCCGCGGTCATCCCCGGCGTGCTCGCCATGCTGGGCTACATGCTGGTCATCCAGATCCTGGTGCGGCTCAAGCCCGAGATCGGCCCTGCCGGCGCCCGGGTGCCCTGGCCCGAGCGCCTGCGGTCCCTGGTCGAAGTCGGCCCGGTGCTGGCGGTGTTCGTCGTGGTCATCGTGGGGATCTATGCGGGATGGGCCACGCCCACCGAGGCGGCCGCCATCGGCGCGGCGGCCTGCGGCATCATCGCCGTCGCCACCGGCGGCATGCGCTGGCACGGCCTGCTGCAAAGCGCGCTGGGCACCGCGCAGGCCACCGCCATGATCTACCTGGTGCTGCTGGGCGCCGACATGCTCAACAGCGCGCTCGCCCTGTCGCAGATGCCCGCCGAGCTCGCGGCCTGGGTGCAGGGCAGCGGCCTGTCGCCCTTCCTCATCATCGCCTCCATCCTGCTGATCTATATCTTCCTGGGATGCGTGATGGACTCGCTGGCGATGATCCTGCTGACGATCCCGATCTTCTACCCCATGGTCATGGGCCTGGATTTCTATGGCATGAGCCACGATGACAAGTCGATCTGGTTCGGCATCCTGGCGCTGATGGTGGTGGAGATCGGCCTGGTGCATCCGCCGGTGGGCATGAACGTCTACATCATCAACCGGCTGGCCAAGGACGTGCCGCTGACCGAGACCTTCAAGGGCGTCGTTCCCTTCCTGCTGTCGGACCTGGTCCGCATCGTGGCCCTGGTGCTGTTCCCGAGCATCGCCCTGGTCCTGGTCAGGTCCTTTGGCGCGCTTTGAACCATGGCCGCGGCCATCGACGACGGGAAATGATTCCCGCATTCCCTAGGAGACAAATGTGAAAAAGCAGAAACGCCACAAGACCCGCAACATATTGCGCGCGGCCGCCCTGGCCGCCGGACTCGCCGCCGCGGCGGCCGCGCAGGCCGCGCCGGAGGTCGTCCTCAAGGTGCACCACTTCCTGCCGGCGACGGCCAATGCGCAGGTGCGCATGATCCAGCCCTGGTGCGACAAGATCGCCCGCGAATCGAATGAACGCATGGTCTGCCAGATCTACCCGGCCATGCAGCTCGGCGGCACGCCGGCGCAGTTGTTCGAACAGGCCAAGGACGGCGTGGCCGACATCATCTGGACGCTGCAGACCTATTCGGCCGGCCGCTTCACCAAGAGCGCGGTGTTCGAGCTGCCCTGGATGGTGAGCCATGCCGAGTCCGGCAGCAAGGCACTGTGGGACTTCGTCCACAAGTACGCCATGGACGAGTACAAGGGCGTGCGTCCGATCTTCATGCACGTGCACGAGGGGACGCTGCTGCATTTCGTGGACAAGCAGCCCAAGACCCTCGAGGACATGAAGGGACTCAAGATCCGCGCGGCCAACCGCGTCAATTCGCAGATGCTGACCGCCATCGGCGCGGCGCCGGTCCAGATGCCGCTGCCGGCGGTGCCCGATGCGCTGTCCAAGGGGGTGATCGACGGATCGGCGGTGCCCTGGGAGGGCGTGCCGGCCATCAAGCTCGACGAGATCGCGCGCTATCACCTGGACGTGCCGGAGGGCGCGCCGCGGATGGGCAATTCGATCTTCGTGTTCGGCATGAACCAGACCCGCTATGACAGCCTGCCGCCGGACCTCAAGAAAATCATCGACGACAACAGCGGCCTCGAGACCTCCGGCTGGGCCGGGCGCACGGCCTTCGATGAGATGAGCGCGACGTTCATGCAGAAGGCCAAGGCCAACGGCAATACCTTCTACTACATGCCCGAGGCCGAGTACCGCCGCTGGGTGGAGGCGACCAGCGGCGTCGCCAAGGACTGGGTCCGCAGCGTGGACGAGAAGGGCGGCAAGGGCGCCGAGCTGCTGTCGGTGGCGCGCAACATGGTCAAGCAGTACTCGGCCCGGTAGCCGGGGGAGAGCGGGCCGGCGCATGGGTGCCGGCTCGAGCCTCGTTTGCCCTGCGCCGCGGCGATCCGCATCGCCGTGGTGCGCAGGGGGGCCACGTCGGCCCCCTTGCGGCGGGGCCGCCGCCTCGGGCCGCCGGCCGGGCGCCGCCCCGCTCAGGCGGTGCGCCCGCCGTCGACCGGCAGCTCGATGCCGGTCACCATCGAGGCGGCGTCCGAGGCCAGGTAGATCGCCGCGCCGGCGATGTCCTCGGGCGTGGACATGCGGCCCAGGGGGATCGTCGCCAGGAAGCGCTCGCGGTTTTCAGGGGTGTCGGGCATGCCCATGAAGGCCTCGGTCAGGCCGGTGGCGCCCAGCACGGGCAGGATCGCGTTGACGCGGATCCGGTCGGGGCCCAGCTCGATGGCCATCGAGCGGGTCAGGGTGTTGACCGCGCCCTTGGTACCGTTGTACCAGGTCAGGCCGGGCCGCGGCCGGATCCCGGCCGTCGAACTGATGTTGATGATGCAGCCGCCGGCGCCGCGTGCGCGCAGGCGGGGCACGAGGGCGCGCGCGGTCAGGTAGATGGATTTCACGTTCACCGCGTAGATGCGGTCGAAGGTCTCCTCGTCCACGTCCAGCATGGGCTGGTTGCGGTGGGTGATCCCCGCGTTGTTGACGAGGACGTCTGGCGTGCCGAACGAGCGGACCACGTCCTCGACCATGCGCTCGACCTGGTCGCCGCGGCTGACGTCGCAGACCAGGGGCAGCGCCTGCTCGCCGAGCTCGTCGGCGATGCGCCGGATGCCGTCCGGGCGCACGTCGGCCAGCACGACGTGCGCGCCCTCGCGCGCGAAGGCGCGGGCGATGCCTTCGCCGAAGCCGCTGCCGGCTCCCGTCACGAGGGTGATCTTTCCTTGCAGCAGGCTCATGGGGGCTCCTGGTGTGGCGCGGGCGCTCAGCCGCCCGCGGCGATGTGTTCGGCGATGGCCCGGCCGACGTCCTGGGTGGAGGCCTCGCCGCCCATGTCGGGCGTGCGCGGGCCCTCGGCCAGCACGGTCTCGATGGCGCGCATCACGGCCTGCGCGGCCTCGTCGTGCCCGAGGAAATCGAGCATCAGCGAGGCGCTCCAGATCTGGCCGATGGGATTGGCGATGCCCCGCCCGGCGATGTCGGGCGCCGAGCCGTGCACCGGCTCGAACAGCGAGGGGAAGGCGCGTTCCGGATTCAGGTTGGCCGAGGGCGCGATGCCGATGGTGCCGGTGCAGGCCGGACCCAGGTCGGACAGGATGTCGCCGAAGAGATTGGAGGCGACCACCACGTCGAAGCGGTCGGGATGCTGGACGAAGTGCGCGGCGAGAATGTCGATGTGGTATTTGTCCCAGCGCACGTCGGGATAGCCGCGCGCCGCCTCGGCGACCTGCTCGTCCCACCAGGGCATGGAGATCGAGATCCCGTTGGACTTGGTGGCCGCGGTCAGGTGCTTGCCGCGCTTGCGCGCGAGCTCGAAGGCGAACCGCAGGACGCGCTGGGCGCCGTGCCGGGTGAACACCGATTCCTGGATCACGACCTCGCGCTCGGTGCCCTCGAACAGGCGCCCGCCGCTGTTGGAGTATTCGCCCTCGGTGTTCTCGCGCACGATGACGAAATCGATGTCGCCGGGCTCGCGGCCGGCCAGCGGCGAGCGCACGCCGGGCATCAGCCGCACCGGCCGCAGGTTCACGTACTGGTCGAAGCGGCGCCGGAACAGGAACAGCGATTCCCACAGGGCCACGTGGTCGGGCACGAGCTCGGGCCAGCCGATGGCGCCGAAGAATATGGCCTCATGACCGCCGATGCGGTCCTGCCAGTCCTCGGGCATCATGCGGCCCGTGCGGGCGTAGCGCTGGCAGTTCCAATCGAAGGCGTCGAACTGGAAGGGGATGCCGAAGCGGACCGAGACGGCGTCCAGCGCCCTCAGTCCCTCGGGCATCACCTCGGTGCCGATGCCGTCGCCGGCTATGACGGCAATGCGATGCGGATTCGTCACGTTGAGGTTTCCTTGCAAAACCATATCATCGCACGATCACCCGCATCCTCGCACGGTCAGGGCCGGCCGTCCCGGGTATGGCCAGCGCCAGGGCGCTCGCAATCGATCGTCGCTATGCAATGCGGTTCAATAGACGCTGCCCCGTCATCAAGTTCCGGACGTTGCTCCATTCCTGCCGGCGATTCATCAAGATGTCATCATCGGTGAGCGATCCGCCCGCCGTGTGCGGAGAAAGGGCGAAGTTCGCCGCCGCGTCCTCTGCCGCCAGGCGCAGCAAAGGGTTATCGGGCAAAGTGGGCTCCCAGGACCAGCCGTCCGTTGCGACGCCAGAGAGCGTCCCGGCACGGAAGGCCTGGGAGACAGCAACCTCGTCCAGAGTGGAGCTCGCGCCAGCGGAAATCAGGCAGGCCCCTGGCTTCATGCCCGACAGGAAATCGCGCCCGACGGGGGGGCCATCATCGGCCATGTGAGGAAGCAGCAAGCAGAGGAAATCACTTTCAGCCCGTATTTGATCATGATCCGCATAGCCCACGCTGTACTGGTCTTCGGCCTCTGGCGGCAATGGGTTGCGCTTGTAGTACAGAACCTTGCAGCCAAACGGTTTGAGACGAACGGCCAGCTCGCAGCCGACCTCGCCAAACCCCATGATGCCGACCGTGCAGTCCGCGATGCGCTTGATGTCCCGTCGTCCGGTCCAGTTGATGGCAAAGTAATTGGCATCGCACCGGCGTGGCGCCAGGTCATGCTCGCCGGGGTGCAGCAAGGCGGACTCACAGTCCCTGAATCGCTTGGCCAGTGCCAGGATCTGCATCATCATGTGTTCGGCCACCATCGCACAATTCCGCAAGGGCCAATTGCAGACGGGGATGCCAGCCGCTCGCGCAGCCTGCAGATCGATGTCGTGTGTCATGCGGCCCAGGCGCTGGATGAGCTTCAGCCGCTTGGCGCCCCGGATGGCTTCCGCGTTGACGGCGCCCAGTCTTTCGCTGACCAGGACGTCAAAGTCAGGCAGCCGCCTGGCCAGTTCCTCGGGCGTCGGACGGACGCAGATCTCGACACGGGCCCCGGCCGGTGCCGTATCCAGCGCGGTCTTCTGGTGCCTGGCTTCCCGCGATGTGGAGAACAGAACTTTGATGGGAATCATGGCTTGTTTCCGAGATACGGGACTTGCAGGATATCGTCCAGTTCCTCATAGGCGGGCAGCGGCTCTGTGACGAGGTGGCCGCGATCCAGGACCATTCGGTCCGACTGCGGTCTGGACATGATCTCGTTCAGCGAGCGGGCATTGAAGATCACCAGCCGCGCGTCGGCGCCAGGCCTCAGCACACCCAGGTCGAGGCCCATCAGTTGCGCTGCATTCCGCCCGGCGAGGCGGGGCATGTCGGCGATCGGGTGATCGAGATGCAGGACGCGCACGGCCTGGCGCAAAGTGTCCAGCATGTCGTTGTCGCCATAAGGGAAAAAGGGGTCGCGTACATTGTCGCCGCCCACGGCGACTGTCAGCCCGGCAGCCTGCATCTCGCGCACCAGCGTCACGCCCCGCCACCTCGGCGTGATCCCTGGGCGGCGGTCTTGCAGATACAGATTGGCCGTCGGCAGTGTGACAATACCCACCCCGGCGGCCGCGCACAGTTCCAGAGTCCGCCGTACCTGGGCGGGGGGCTGCATGGCGAGGCTGCAGCAGTGCCCGCAGACGACACGCCCCGGGAATCCGGTGCGCAGCGCGGAGCGCGCGACACGCTCGAGCATGCGCGAAGCGGGATTGGCGGTCTCGTCGACATGGAGATCCACATCCAGCTCGCGGCGCGCAGCCTTTTCGAATAGCCGGTCGAGGAACCGGTCGATGCCGTGGGGCATCTCCGTGCCATTGTCGGGCAGGCGCAGGAATGTGCCGACGATACCGCCGGCGGCGCCGACGAGGTCGAGCAGCCGGTCTCCGAATGGGGTGTCGTAGACCTCTGCGACCGCCAAGGCAACGGCTTGGAGGGTGATGCGCTCGCGCCATTTCCCTCGCACATTCTGAAAGACTTCCCAGGTCGCTTCGGCTTGCCCTTCGTGTGAATCCAGATGGGTCCTGATCGCGGATGTTCCATGATGCACCGCGCAGCGCAGCGCGAACTCCATGCGTTTCTCGATGTCCGCCTGGGTCCAGTGACGCTGCCGGTCCGCCATCGAGCCCTCGCGCGCGCCGGTGAAGCTGCCGTCCGCATTCTCGGCTCGCGGAATGATCTGGGTCTTGTCGAGATGCGCGTGGCAGTCGAGGAACATGGGCCAGACCTGCCGCCCGGCCAGATCGACCTGGGCTGTCCCGCCATCGTCCACGGGCGTGTGGGTTCCTCCCGAGGGACCGAGCGCCGCCAGCTTGCCGCCGTCCACCAGAATGTCGAGCAGGGCCGTGCCCTCCGCATCGCTGGCGTCCGGCGCCTGCATGAAGGCTTCCGGCGTGGTCAGGCACAGCGGGACCCGCGCACGTCTCAGGAGAATCCGCCGCGCGGACGGGATGTCTGGATAACTGGAGACGGGGCGCATCGGAGTCTCACAGTGTCGGCCATCGCGGCGTTGCCGGGGGCACATCGGCTCGCTGGCGGATGGCGGGCATGCGCCGCCTGACATCGGCGAGGATCGCCGCTTCGTCCATGGTGAGGATCTCGCGGGCCTTGACGATGATCCTGCCATCGATCACGACCGTATGGACATCGGACCCCTGGGCCGCAAAGACCAGGGTTGCCACCGGATTCCAGATGGGGGTCAAGTGGGGAACGTCGGTGTCGATGGTGATGAGGTCGGCTCTCTTGCCGACCTCGAGCGATCCGACCTGGTCGGCAATCCCCAGGGCGCGCGCGCCATGCATGGTCGCCATCTCGAGGGCGGTCTCGGCGCGCAGGCTGTTGCGGCTCTTGCCGCGGGTCCGGGCAATCTGGCAGAGCACCCGAAGGTCTCGCAGGAGATCCATATTGGCGTCGCTGGCCGTTCCGTCGCAGCCCAGCGCCACGTTGACGCCGGCCTCGAGCATCTCGACGACGCGAGTCGGCCCCCAGGCGACCGTCGCGTTGTTGGCGGGACAGTTGGCCACGGAGGTGCCGGTGCCGGCCAGCAGGGCGATGTCCTCGCTGTCGGCCGCCGTGCAGTGGGTCAGGACCGATCTCGGCCCGAGGAGGCCCAGTTGGTAGCCATAGTCCATATGGCTGCGGTACCCCTGGCTGCGTGCGAATTCGTTATCGCTCTCCAGCTCCGAGTGATGGATGGTGAGGTGCATGTCGTGGTCCCGGGCCACTGCCGCGACACGGCGATAGAGCTCGGGGTTGGCCGATTCGTCGGCGGTCCGGCATCCGAACCAGACCTGGATGCGGCCATTTGCCGCGCCGTGCCATTGCTTGTGCGCGGCAAGGGTTTCGGCAATGCCTTGGTCGGGCTCGAACCAGGCCGACAGCGGCCAGCCGACGCGGTCGCGGTAGGCTGGCGGTACATCCATGACTACCTTTCCCAGCGCCGCACGGATCCCGGAATCGACGCAGACTTGCGCGATTCCATCAAAGCCGTGATTCGACGACGTCATGGATTCCAGGAAACCGGTCGTGCCGGACTTCAGCATCTCGAGGATGCAGAGCGAAGCGGAAGCGGCCCCGTCTTCGGGGGTCATGGTTCCTTCCATCGGCAGGACAAGCCGGTAGAGCCAATCATGGAAACTGTCGGAGGATGCATTGCGTTCCCCGAGCGCGCGAAACATCGCCTGGCTCAAATGGACGTGTGTATCGATCAGCCCCGGCGAAATGATGTGATTGCTGTAGTCATGTACAGGAAGATCCGGGAAATCGGCTCGGATCCGGTCGGTTTTTCCGACGCCGACGATCGTGTCGCCGATGACGGCCACCGCACCGTCCGCGATGACGCGCCGTTCGCTGTCAACCGTGATGACGGTTGCGTTGCCGAAAATGAAACCTGTGTTTCCCGCCAACTCGGCCTCCTTGATTCATTGGGTATCGGCCCATTTGCCGACGAAGAACTTGGACATCCATCCGAATATCAGGAATACGCTGACCCCGAGAGCCGACGACAGGATGATCGCGGCAAACAGCTCGGCACCGGCGAGTTCGCTGGAATACTGGCGGATCATCTGCCCGATGCCGACCTCGCCGCGAGCGAAGAAGAAATCCCCCACGATCGCCCCGACGACCGAAAGGCCCGCCGAAATGCGCAATCCGGCGAATATCGCCGGCAAGGCCGCGGGGAACATCAATTTGCGCAGGCGCACCCAGCGGCTGGCATTATGGAGCGTGAACAAGTCATGGGCGCCGGCCTTGGCGCTTTGCAGGCCGAACAAGGTATTGACGATGATGGGGAACAATGAAATCAGCACGCAGACGATGATCCGCGAGGTCTGGCCGAAACCCGCCCAGAAGGAAATCAGCGGAACCAGCGCCAGGATGGGAACCGCCTGCAGGGCCACCATGTAGGGAAACAGCGCTCGTTCTATCAATGGCGTCTGGCTCATGAGGATCGCTATCGAGAATCCGATGGCGGTGGATATCAGCAGGCCGATCACGGCCACCCGCGTACTCGACCACAGACTGTCGAGCAACACCATGAGGACCGCCGGATTCGCGAGACCCGATGTCCACACATCATGCGGCGGAACGAGAAGGAATCGCTTGCTGGGTTCCAGCATGACATAGGAAATGAAATACCAGACGGCCAGTATGAATACCCCGAATACGATCCCTGGCAAGATGTTGCGTTTGAAGCTGCTCAATGTGCTCATGGGGTGTCTCCGATTCTTCGATTCACAGGTCGTTCCGCGACGGATCCCGGCGTCCTTTCCAGGCCGCTGTTCAGGCCGCCCTGAGCTTTTCAGAGATCCTTGCGCATAACTGCCCGAAGTCCGGACCGTACCTGGTTTCTTGCGTCCGCGGATAGGCATACGGGACGTCGAATTCCGCGATGATTCGTCCTGGGCGGGCGGACATCACGTATACCTTGGTGCTCATGTAGACGGCTTCCGAGATCGAGTGCGTGATGAAGAGCCCTGCGAACCGCTCTTTCTGGAACAGTCGCTGGGTCTCGTCGTTCAGGTGTTCGCGCGTGATCTCGTCCACGGCGCCGAACGGCTCGTCGAACAGGAAGATGGACGGCTGCATGGTCAGCGTGCGCGCAAGCGACACGCGCATCTTCATGCCGCCCGAAAGCGCCTTTGGGTAATGATGCTCGAAGCCTTGCAGGCCAACGAGCTCGATGGCCTTGCGGGCGAGCTCGTATTGTCTCGCCTTTGGATATCCATGCAGTTCGCACAGCAGGGTCACGTTCTGGAACGTGGTGCGCCATTCGAGCAGTGTGGCGTCCTGGAAGACATAGCCGATGTTTTCGCGGCTCACCCGCACGTCGCCGGAAGACTTTTGCGTCAGGCCCGATGCGATGCGCAACAGTGTGGATTTTCCGCAGCCCGAGGGGCCAACGACACTGACGAATTCCCCCCTGCGCACGTCGAATGTCACATCCTTCAGGGCTTCCGTCCCGTCGGGAAAGGTCATGCTGACATTGCGAAACGACATCGCCGGTGCCGGCTCGCCCTCGGCGCCGCCTCGAGTATGAGACATCTGGATTCCTTCGTGCCGTTGCTTTTCGGGACATGTTCGCGCAATGCAGGGGCGAAAACCGCCCCCGGGAATCATTGCGGCAGGCCTATGGCAGGGTCGATGAACTGGTTGGTCAGCAGCTTTTCCGCAGTGAGATCATCAGGAATCTTTTCCCCTCCCAAGCGCATGTTGGCGATGAGCTCTTGAATTCTCTCGGGATTCATGTCTCCGATCGTCTTGTCGCTGCCATTGGACATGAGATTCAGTTTCAGGATGGCCTCATGGGCAACCTTGGCACGCTGTTCGCTGTAGGTCCAGAAATCGCGAAACTGCGAGACCGTGTCCACGATGATCTTGTTCGCCCGATCGGGGGATGCCAGGTAGTCCACGATCGCCTGTTGCCAAATCGGGACGAGCTGCTTCAGACAAGGCGCGAGGGATTCGATCGCCGATGGCTTGACGGATGCGGCCGCGAAGTACGGCTTGTAGCCGGCGTCATGCAGCAGTTGGAACCTGACGGGTTTCTTCCACGCCTTGAACTCGTGTTCATATAGATAGGGCTCGTTCGTCGCGGTGCCCTGTTGCGCGTATTTTCCGTCGGCCGCGATGAATTGTGTGGGCGAGCCGTCATACGATTTGTCGATCAGGTCTTTCCTCATCAGGCCGCTGGCGATCAACCAGCTAGCATATTTTGCCCAGGGGGATATGTTCACGATGATATTGTTTTTCCCCAGATCGGCAATCGTATGGACATCGGGGTAGCTTGCGGGGTCCCACATGAATAGTATCGGGCTCTTTTCCCAGACCGCCATGATCGCCTTGACGGGAGTTGCGGAATACAAAGAGATTGCGATGTCGGTCGATACCATTCCCACATGGACCGAATCGTCGGTGTACATGACGGAAGGAACCGGCATGTTGCCGATCGCGGGCCCGCCGGATCGCACCTCGACCTCTATCCCGGTCGGTTTGCCCTGGGATATGAGGGAGCCGCGCACTTTCTTGTTCTTGGCGTCGATCTTGTAGTCGTCCCCCAGAAGCTGGTATTCCGGACCGTGCTCTGCCTGCGGATACCAATCCATCTGGATTACGAAGGGCGAAGGGCACACTTTCGATAAGTCCGTTGCAGCGAGCGCCTGGGTGCCGCCGAAGACCAGGCTGGCCGCCAGCAAGGCGGTTTGGCGAAGCAAGTATGGCGAAGGCCTGCGTCCTTGCATAGCGAATCTCCTTTGGTCGTCTATTTATGTTCCTCGATCCGGCCACGGCTGTGAGGGCTCTAGAGGAATTTTGTATACCAAACAAGATAGCAAGCTTCCGCGTTGGTGTCTAGGGGTGCATTCCGGGACACGCATTCCTGGCGGCGTACCGTGACGCCGGAGGGCCTCGGAAATGCCCATGATGCCAAAGGTGTCCCCTGGGATTTCGCCTCATCTCATGCATGGATCTGTCGATTCCAGCAGGGCTGCGGCCTTCCGGGACCTGATTCCGACAGCTCATCCAGAATCAGTATTTTTTGAATTCAAAATACAATTCGTAATAAATTATGATCGAACGATGGTGCTTTCAAGCGCCTTTCAGTCATGCCGCGCGGCCCCGGCGGGTCTGGGCTCGCCGGGGACTCAGTCCGCGTCGGGATAGCCCGCGGGATTGCGGGATTGCCAGCGCCAGGCGTCCTGCATCATCCGGTCCAGGCTGAGCGTGGCGCGCCAGCCGAGCTCGCGCAGGGCCTTGGAGGGGTCCGACCAGCACTGGGCGACGTCCCCGGGCCGGCGCGGCGCGATCTCATAGGGCACCGGGCGTCCCGAGGCGCGTTCGAAGGCCTCGATCATCTGCAGTACCGAGTATCCCGTGCCGGTGCCGAGGTTCCAGGCGTGTATGCCGGCGTGCCCGGCCAGGAATTCCAGGGCCGCGAGGTGGCCGCGGGCGAGGTCCACCACGTGGATGTAGTCGCGCACGCCGGTGCCGTCGGGCGTCGGGTAGTCGTCGCCGAACACGGCGAGGCGCTCGAGGCGGCCGACGGCCACCTGGCTGATGTAGGGCAGCAGGTTGTTGGGGATGCCCTCGGGGTCCTCGCCGATCAGGCCGCTGGGATGCGCGCCCACGGGGTTGAAGTAGCGCAGCAGGGCGATCGACCAGCGCGGATCGGAGGCCGCGAGATCGCCTAGCATGTCCTCGACCATCCGCTTCGATCGCCCGTAGGGATTGGCCGGGACGCCGAGCGGGCAGGTCTCGGAAATGGGCATCTCGGCGGGCGCACCGTACACCGTCGCCGACGAGCTGAACACCAGGCGGCGCACGCCCGCGCGCGCCATCGCCTGGCACAGGGCGAGGCTGCCGCCGACGTTGTTGTCGTAGTAGTCCAGGGGCCGGCGCACGCTCTCGCCCACGGCCTTGAGGCCCGCGAAGTGCACGACCGCCTCGATCGGATGCTCGGCAAAGATCCGGTCCAGCAGGCGGCCGTCGCGCACGTCGCCCTCGACCAGCAGGGTGGTGCGTCCGGTGATCCGCGCCACCCGCCGCAGCGAGGCCGGTGAACTGTTGGAGAGGTTGTCCAGCACGATGGCCTCGTGGCCGGCCTCGAGCAGTTCGACGACGGTGTGCGAGCCGATGTAGCCCGCGCCGCCGGTGACCAGTAATGCCATGGAATCCGATCCGGGAAACGAAGTCTGGATGCTAACAGACGCGCCGGGCGTCTGAAGCCGTCGGCTCCGCGGCCGCCGGCATCGGACGTCCGACGGGCACGGCCTGTGGTTGGGCCGGCGCGGCGCTCACAGCGCGTCCAGCCGGTAGGCCGAGGTGCCCAGGCGGGTGACGCCGCGTTCGGCGAAGCGGGGCTCGTGCTCGAGGATGTCGCGCGCCTCGAGCCGGTCGATGCGCCAGCGCGGCGCGTACAGCGCGTGGACCTCCGCGTCGTCCACCGCGAAGGGCGGGCCGTCCATCTGTGACTGCGGGTAGTCCAGCGTCAGCAGCAGCGCGCGGCACCCCGTCGGCAGGCCGCCGTAGACGTGGGCCACGTAGCGCCGCCGCATGTCGGCGGGCAGGGCGACCAGCGCGGCCCGGTCGTAGCAGCCCACGCACCCGGCGAGCGTCGTCGCGTCCAGGTCGAAGATGTCGCCGCAGATGAATTCGATGCCGCCCGCCACGTAATGGCGCCCGAGCGCCGACGCGCGGATCGAGGGCGTGAGCCCGTGCTCGGCAAAGAACTGCTCGACGGCGATGGACGAGAGCTCGACGGCCAGCACCTGGTGGCCCTGTTCCGCCAGCCACGCCACGTCCAGCGATTTCCCCGCCAGCGGAACCAGCACCCGGCTGTCCGCCGGCAGGCCTAGCGTGCGCCAGTGTTTCTGCAGCAGGGGCATGATCCGGGGCTGATGAAAGCCGATCTGGCCCTCGCGCCAGCGCTGTTGCCAGAAATCCTTGTCCATCCCTCGCCTCGTCCGGAAAACGCCGATGGGGACAGTGTAGCGCGGCCGCCCCCGGCAAGGGACGAGGCTGCCGGGCGAGGCCAGGCTGCGGCGGGGCGTGCCGGGCGGGGCGTGCCAGGCGGGGCGTGCCAGGCGGGGTGTGCCAGGCGGGGCGTACCGGGCGGGACGTACCAGGCGGGACGAGGCCGTGGCATGCCGATACAGGATCACACACAGCGAAACTTGAGTCGGGGCGAGGGTTTGACCATCATGGAAGCATTGTTCAATCCGCTTCAGGAGGTAGCCATGAACCAGGCGATGAAGGCGTTTTTGGCGGCTTCGGTGATCGCGCTGGGCCTCACCGGCCCGATTGCCGCCGCGCAGGACGGGACCGGCGTGGGCGCCGGTGCGACGCAGAATGTCATCACGCAGCCGACCGACGAGCAGCTCCGGCGCTACGCGGGCGCGGTCAAGAAAGTCAGCGCGGTGGCCGCCGAATACCAGCCTCGCCTGCAGGCGGCCCAGACCGAGCCGGAACGCCAGGCGGTCCGGGTCGAGGCGGATCAGAAAATGGTGGATGAGGTCGAGGCCGGCGGCATGAGCGTCGACGAATACAACGGCATCAGTCGTGCCGTGCAGCAGGATCCGGAACTGCGCAAGAAAGTCGAATACCTGGTCAATCAATGACGCCGTCCGGCCCGCCGCGGTTGCTCGCGCGCAGGGCTCGGTCTCGCGCAGGGGCTCCCGCGGCGCAATGGGTGAGAAAGGGCGGGGGAATTCTCGGCTACGATAGCGGTTCGATCGACTTCGCCCGGCCGCCCGATGCTCCCCGTCCTGGATCCTGTGTTCTACGCGCTGGCCGTGCCGGCGGTATTGTTGGCGGGCATTTCCAAGGGCGGCTTCGCCGGCGGCCTGGGCATGCTGTCGGTGCCGCTGATGGCGCTGGCGATCTCGCCCATGCAGGCGGCCGGCATCATGCTGCCCATCCTCTGCGTCATGGACGTGACGGGCTTTCGCATCTGGGCCGATCGCTGCGACCGCGCCTTGCTGCTGCGCCTGCTGCCCGGGGCGCTGATCGGCATCCTGATCGGCTCCCTCAGTTTCCAGTTTGTCAGCGAGGCCATGCTCAAGCTGATGGTGGGGGCGCTGGCGCTGGCCTTCACCCTGAACCACTGGCTCAAGGGCCGGGTGCGCGCGCCCGTGCGCCTGCCGCCTCTCGTCAGCGCGACCTGGTGGTCGGGACTGTCGGGCTTCACGAGCTTCATGGCCCACGCGGGCGGCCCGCCCATCATGATCTACCTGCTGCCGCGCAAGCTCGACCGCGCCGTGCTGGTGGGCACCGCGACGATCTATTTCGCGGTCGTGAACTACGCCAAGCTCGTGCCTTACGCCCTCCTGGGCGAGCTCGATCTCGAGAACCTGTCCACCTCCCTAGTGCTGGCGCCCCTGGCGGTGCTGGGCGTCAAGCTCGGCGCCTGGCTGCATGACCGCATGGACCCCCAGGTGTTCTTCCGCTTCCTGTACGCCTTCCTGTTCCTGACCGGCGTCAAGCTGTGCTGGGACGGCCTCGGCTTCTAGGGCCACCCCGCCCGTTTCCAAGACACTGATGATGCCCGCGCTGCATGCCGCTCGGATTCGCCAGGCACGCCTTGGGGCGGCCCGGCGGCAAAAATGCCCCCGCGCGTCGCGCCTTTATTCCAGGGCCCAGCGGCGCGCCATCATGGCCCGCTCGATGCGGCCGATGTATTGCTGGATGGCGATCTGCTTGTTGGTGGACAGGTTGAAGTACTTGCACGCGACGGTCTGCGTGCCCTTGCCGCTTTCCGCGGCGATCTCGGCGGTGCGTAGGATGCGCAGGCAGACCTCGATGCTGCTGGCGCCCGGCATGTCGAGCTGGCCCGTGTAGATCCTGCCGATGGTCTCGCCGAGCTGGCGCTCTTTGTCGACCAGGCGCAGGCCGCCCGCGCTGATGTCGTGGACGGGAAAGACCGTGTTCGCGCCCTCTTTCAGCGGCGGATCCGTGACCGTGAAGGTGGCCGGGTTCCTGGAGGGCACCTCCACGCGAAAGAACTCGCGGCGCTGCAGCCGCCGCAGGCTCTCGGGGCGGTCCATCAGGAATGCCGGGCTGTCCCCCCATTGGGCCGGCTTCAAGGCGCCGTGGAACTCGATCAGGATGCGGTCCAGGGTGGCCTGGAAACGCACGGACTGCGCCGCCAGCAGCCGGGTGTTGACGTCGGCGGCGGCGGCGTTGTCCAGGTACAGCGCCCCCGAGGCGGGGTCGATGTCCAGTATGGTCGAGATCACCGACGTGGCGTGCTCGGGCACCTCGAGGCGCACGAGCGTGCGCTTGCGCCGCAAGGCGTTCAGGATCGACTGGATCTCGAGGGGTTGAGAGACCAGGTACTGGTCGTCACGGCTCTGCATGGGTGTTATCGAGCATCATTCATCGAGCGTCATTCGAGCGTCTTGACCATGTCCTCCAGGACCTTCTTGGCGTCGCCGAAGACCATCATGGTCTTGTCCATGTAGAACAGCTCGTTGTCCAGGCCGGCATAGCCGGCGGCCATCGAACGCTTGTTGACGATGACGGTGCGCGCCTTGTAGGCCTCGAGGATGGGCATGCCGGCGATAGGCGAGTTGGGGTCGTTCTTGGCGGCCGGATTGACCACGTCGTTGGCGCCCAGCACCAGGACCACGTCGGTCTGGCCGAACTCGCCGTTGATGTCGTCCATCTCGAAGACCTGGTCGTAGGGCACCTCGGCCTCGGCGAGCAGCACGTTCATGTGCCCGGGCATGCGGCCGGCCACCGGGTGGATGGCGTACTTGACGGTGACACCGCGGTCCGAGAGCTTGGCCGCGAGTTCCTTGAGCGCGTGCTGCGCCCGCGCCACCGCCAGGCCGTAGCCCGGGACGATGGTGACAGACTCGGCGTTGCTCATGAGGAAGGCCGCGTCGTCGGGGCTGCCGGACTTGACGCTGCGCTGGACCCCGTCGCCGGCGGCGCCCGCCGCGGAGGGCTCGGCGCCGAAGCCGCCCAGGATCACGTTGAAGAACGAGCGGTTCATCGCCTTGCACATGATGTAGGACAGGATCGCGCCCGAGGAGCCCACCAGCGAGCCGGCGATGATCAGCATGGGGTTGTTGAGCGAGAAGCCGATGCCCGCCGCCGCCCAGCCCGAGTAGCTGTTGAGCATCGAGATCACCACCGGCATGTCCGCGCCGCCGATCGGGATGATGATCAGCACCCCCAGCACGAAGGCGATGACGGTCATCAGCACGAAGGGCAGCCAGGACTGGTCGGCCATGAACCAGAAGCCGCAGGCCAGCATGACGACGGCCAGCGCGAGGTTGAGCATGTGCTGGCCGGCGAAGACCACCGGCGCGCCCTGGAACAGGCGGAACTTGTACTTGCCCGACAGTTTGCCGAAGGCGATGACCGATCCCGAGAAGGTGATCGCGCCCACGAAGGTGCCGATGAAAAGCTCGAGCCGGTTGCCCGTGGGGATGGGCGCGCCCGCGGCCGCGATGCCGAAGGCGTGCGGCTCGGCGACCACGGCGATGGCGATGGCGACCGCGGCCAGGCCGATCATGCTGTGCATGAAGGCGATCAGCTCGGGCATCTTGGTCATCTCGACCTTGCGCGCGAGCAGCGTGCCGAGGCTGCCGCCGATCAGCAGGCCGAGGACGATGCGGCCCAGGCCCATGGCGCCCGCGCCGTCGCGCGCCAGGCTGATGATCAGCGCCGCCGTGGTGATCATGGCGATCGCCATGCCCACCATGCCGAACACATTGCCGCGCCGCGACGTCGTCGGGTGCGACAGCCCCTTGAGCGCCTGGATGAAGCAGATCGAGGCGACCAGGTAGAGGAGGGTGACGAGGTTCATGGAAATCATCGGCCGCCTCCCTTGCGTTCCTTTTTCTTGAACATCTCGAGCATGCGCTGCGTGACCAGGAAGCCGCCGAACACGTTGACGGCCGCCAGAGCGACGGCGAACACGCCCATGTACTGGGCGAGCGAACCCTCGGTCAGGCCGGTGGCGAGCATGGCGCCCACGATGACGATGGCCGAGATCGCGTTGGTGACCGCCATGAGCGGGGTATGCAGGGCCGGGGTGACGTTCCACACGACGTGGAAGCCCACGTAGACGGCCAGCACGAAGATGATGATGTTGACGAGTGTCGGATTGACGGCTTCCATTAGGCGCTCCTGAGAACCTGGCCGTCTTTGCAGACCATGCAGGCTTTGATGATCTCGTCGTCCTCGGCCAGCGCCAGGCGCCCCTCGGCGTCGGCGACCAGCTTCATGAAGTCGAGGATGTTGCGGGCGTACAGCGCCGAGGCGTCGGTGGGCAGCAGGGCGGGCAGGTTGGCGAGCCCGACCAGGGTGACCCCGCCGTGGCGCACGACCTGGTCGCGCACCGACAGCGGGCAGTTGCCGCCGCGCTCGACCGCCAGGTCCACGATGACCGAGCCGGGCTTCATGGCCTCGACGGTCTCGGGCTGGATCAGGGTGGGCGCGGGCCGCCCCGGGATCAGAGCGGTGGAGATGACGATGTCGGCCTGCTTGCAGCGCTCGGCCACCAGCGCCGCCTGGCGCGCCATCCAGGCCGCGGGCATGGGGCGCGCGTAGCCGCCCACGCCCTCGGCGATCTCGCGCTCCTCGTCGGTCTCGTAGGGCACGTCGATGAACTTGGCGCCCAGGGATTCGACCTGCTCGCGCGCCGCGGGGCGCACGTCCGAGGCCTCGACCACGGCGCCCAGGCGCCGGGCGGTGGCGATCGCCTGCAGGCCGGCGACGCCGGCGCCCAGGATCACCACGCGGGCGGCCTTGAGCGTGCCCGCGGCCGTCATCATCATGGGGAAGATCCGGCCGTAGTATTGCGTGGCGAGCAGCACCGCCTTGTAGCCGGCCAGGTTGGCCTGGGACGACAGCACGTCCAGGCTCTGGGCGCGGGTGATGCGCGGCGCGGCCTCGAGGGCGAAGGCGGTCAGTCCGGCCTCGGCCATGGCCTGGAGGTTGTCGCGGTCGAAGGGATCGAGCATGCCGACGAGCAGGGCGCCGCGCCGCATCCTCGCGCGCTCGTCCGCGTCGGGCGCGCGCACCTTGAAGACCAGCTCGCTGCCGAGCGCCGCGGCGGCGTCGACGAGCTGGGCGCCGGCCTGCTCGTAGTCGGCGTCCGGATAGTGCGCGCCCTCGCCGGCGCCACGCTCGACGAGCAGCGCATGGCCGGACTTGACGAGCTTCTTGACCGTCTCGGGCGTGGCGGCGACCCGCGTCTCGCCGGGGTGTGTTTCGCGTGGGACCCCTATCTGCATGGCTGCCCCCCTGCTGCGCTGATCATCGGATGGTTCCTCCTCGTGGTTGTTCTGCGTGCCTCATCGGCGGCTGGCCGCCAGCGCCTGGTCCAGGTCGGCCAGGATGTCGTCGATGTGCTCGATGCCGATGGATAGACGAATCATATCCTCGCCCACGCCCGCGCGGGCGAGTTCCTCGGGGCTGAGCTGGCGGTGGGTGGTGGAGGCGGGGTGGCAGGCCAGGGATTTGGCGTCGCCGATGTTGACCAGGCGCAGGATGAGCTGCAGGGCGTCGATGAACCGGGCGCCCGCCTCGATCCCGCCCTCGATGCCGAAGGACAGGATGCTGGCCGGCAGCCCGCCCATGTATTTTTGCGCCAGGGCGTGCTCGGGGTGGCTCTCGAGGCCGGCGTAGTTCACCCAGGCGACGTCGGGATGGGCATCGAGGAAGCGCGCGACCGCCAGGGCGTTGCTGTTGTGGCGCTCCATGCGCAGCGCCAGCGTCTCGATGCCTTGCAGGATCAGGAAGGCGTTGAAGGGCGACAGGGCGCCCCCGGTGTTGCGCAGCGGGACCACGCGGCAGCGCCCGATGAAGGCCGCCGGCCCGAAGGCCTCGGTGTAGACCACGCCGTGGTAGGAGGGATCGGGCTCGTTGAGCATGGGGAAGCGGTCCTTGTGCTCGGCCCAGGGAAAGGTGCCGCCGTCGACGATGGCGCCGGCGATGCTGTTGCCATGGCCGCCCATGTACTTGGTGAGCGCGTGCACCACGATGTCGGCGCCCCACTCGAAGGGGCGGCACAGCGCGGGCGAGGCCACGGTGTTGTCGACGATCAGCGGGACGCCGCGGCGGTGGGCGGCCTGGGCGATGGCCTCGATGTCGACGATGTTGCCCGCCGGGTTGCCCACGGATTCGCAGAACACGGCCTTGGTGCGGTCGTCGATCAGGGCCTCGATCGCCGCCACGTCGTCGTGCGGCGCGAAGCGGACCTCGAGCCCCTGGCGCGGGAAGGTATGGGCGAACAGGTTGTAGGTGCCGCCGTAGAGCTTGCTGGTCGAGACGATGTTGTCGCCGGCCTGGGCGATGGTCTGGATCGCGTAGGTGATGGCGGTCATGCCCGAGGCGACGGCCAGCGCGGCCACGCCGCCCTCGAGCGCGGCCACGCGCTTTTCGAGGACGTCGGTCGTCGGGTTCATGATACGGGTATAGATGTTGCCCGCGACCTTGAGGTCGAACAGGTCCGCGCCGTGCTGCGTGTCGTCGAAGGCGTAGGACGTGGTCTGGTAGATGGGCACGGCCACGGCCTTGGTGGTGGGGTCCGGGGAATAGCCGGCGTGAATGGCGAGTGTGTCGAATTTATGGCTCATCGCGGGTCCTGTCGTGTTCCGGGGGCGCCACCGGTCGGGGCGAACGTTCAATCGTACCGGGTAAGCCCGTCTCCCGGGAGAAATTTCTTGAATTTCATCATTACTATAGGTTATATACAGCGACGCCGCAGCCCGTGTCGACAGCGTCCGGCGGTGAAACGGGATGTACGGAAAGGCCATGGGCGTCGTATGCGGCAGCGCCATGGGTTAGCATGCTGGGTATTGCCCGCGAGGCGGCGGGCCGCAGCTCATGGGTGATGCAGGATTCATATGAATGTCTGGTTGAAACGGATCGTATTCGGCCTGGTCGTCGTGGTGATCGCGGCGACCGTCGGCCTGGCCATTTTCCTGCTGACCTTCAACCCGAACGCCTACAAGGACAAGCTGCAGGACCTGGTCTACGCCCATTACCACCGCACCCTGACGATCGACGGCGACATCGGCCTGTCGCTGTTCCCGCGCATCGGGCTGTCGGTGCGCGACGTGGCCCTGTCCAACCGCGACGGCAAGGACGTCTTCGTCTCGGTCGACAGCGCGCGTTTCGCCGTGGCGATCTGGCCCCTCTTGTCCAACCGGCTCGTGGTCGACCACGTGGCGGTCAGCGGGCTCAAGGCCTGGGTCACCCGCGATGCCGAGGGCCGGTTCAATTTCGATGACCTGATCGCCTCCGGGCCCGCGGCGGCCGGGGCGCCGTCCGCCGCGGGCGTGGCCGCCGGGATCGCCACGGCGCCCGTGGCGCTGGCGGCGGGGGCGCACCGGGCCGAGCTCGACATCGACATCGCCGGCCTCGAGCTCAAGGACGGCCAGGTCCACTACCTGGACCTGCGCGACGGCGTGGCCGCCACCGCCACGGGCATCGAGGCGGCCACCGGCCGCGTGACCTATGACCAGCCCTTCGACGTCTCGGTCAAGGGCGTGCTCGCGGGCGACGACCCGGTGCTCGACGCGCGTTTCGAGGCGCAGGCCCTGCTGCGGCTCAATCCGGCGGGGCAGGGCTATGGCGCGCAAAAGATCAACGTCCAGTTCACGGGGCGCGCGGGCAACCTAGACAAGGCCTCGGCCGCGCTCAAGGGCAACCTGGCCTACAACGGCGCCGAGCGCAATTTCTCGGCCGGCAACCTCGAGCTCACGGTGTCCGGCGACATACTGGGCGCCCATCCCGTCACTGGCCTCAAGGCCACCCTGTCCGCGCCGCAGCTCCGCCTGGACCAGCGCAACTCCGAGCTGCAGATCGACAAGCTCGCGCTGCGCGCCTCGGGCAAGGGTACGCACGGCGACATGGAGGTGGCGTTCGACGCGCCGTCCCTGGCGGTCTCGCCCGAGTCCGCGCAGGGCGAGCCGGTGACGGGCACGATCAAGGTCTCGGGCGACGACAAGCTCGCCCTCGCGTTCGGGCTCGAGGGCCTGTCGGGCAATGCCAACGAGCTGCGCCTGCAGGCGATGAAGCTCGATGGCGGGATCACGCGGGGCGACCGCCTGACGCGGCTGCAGCTCACCTCGCCCGCGACCTGGGACCGGTCGCTGCGCAAGGGCTCGCTGTCGGCGATCAAGGGCGACCTGAGCATCCGGGACTCGGCGTCCCAGGGGCCGGCGTTCGAGTTCCCGATGATCGGCAGCGTGCACCTGGACCAGATCAAGGACACGCTCGATGCCGACATCAACGCGGTGATCGAGGGCGGGCAGCTCGCCTTCAAGTCCCAGACCAGCCGCCTGGCCGATCCGCAGACGCGGTTTTCCCTCGTGGCCGACAGGATCGATCTGAATCGCTGGCTGGCGCCGCCCTCGGCGGCCGCGCCGGCCAAGGCCGCCAAGGGCAAGGGCGCGGCCGCCGAGGGCGGCGACAAGCCCGCCGAGACGCCCGCCGCGCCGCCGGCCGCCCCCGCGGCGGCCCCGGCGCCGGCCGACACCCGGATCGACCTGTCCTTCCTCGAGGACAAGGACATCGCCGGGACGGTCAAGATCGACGACCTGCGCGTGCGCGACGTGCAGTTGCGCGGCCTGTCGGCGAACGTGAGCGTCCAGAAGGGCAAGCTCGAGGTCTCCAAGCTCGCTGCCAGCCTCTACGAGGGCACGCTCACCGGCGGCCTGAGCGCGACCTCGGAGCAGGCGCTGGCGGCCCAGCTCGCGCTCGACAAGGTGGCGGTCGAGCCCTTCCTGCGCGCGCTCACCGGCCAGGGCCGGCTGTCGGGAACCGCGGGCGCCCGCATCGACCTGCGCGCCCAGGGCGACACGGCCGGCGCCGTGCTGCGCTCGCTCGAGGGGCGGACCACCTGGCAGGTCCGCGACGGCGCCGTGCACGGCATCAGCGTCTCGCAATCCCTCGAGGACGCGGCGGCGATGCTGGGCAACGTCCTCAAGGGCCAGCCCGGCGCGCTGTCCAATCCCTTCGAGGCGGGCCGCCGCACGGCCTTCAGCGCCTTCGACGGCCGCATCGATTTCCAGCAGGGGCAGGGCAAGGTCTCGAAACTCTCCCTGGTCTCCGACCTGGTCAAGGTCACCGAGGGGCGGCCGGCCACCATCGACCTGCCCGCCGGGCGCCTGGACCTCACCCTCAATGCCCAGATCACCAGCCGGCCGCCCAAGGCCCTGGCGGGCGTCATCGGGCCGCTGCTGGGCGCCACCCTGCCGCTGCGGATCTCGGGGCCCTTCGACCGCCTCGCCTATGAGGTGCAGTGGTCGGGCGTGCGCAACCAGGCCATCAAGGAGGCCGTCAAGTCCGGCCTGATGGAGCTGCTTCCGAGCGTGATCGTGCCACCGGCGGCGCCCTCCGCGAATCAGGCGGCGCCCGCGGCGCCGGCCACGCCGGCCGACAAGGCCGCCGACCCGGTCAAGCGCATCGGCGAGGCCATCAAGGGCCTGCTCGGCCAGTAGGCGGGCCTTGCGTCCCGCGCCCTTTTGAAACCCCAGCAAGAGAACGCACACCCATGACGACAGACCAATCCAGCACCCCCATCGCCGGCTGCCGGGCCGTCGATCATCCCGATGCCGCCGCCTACGACCGGCGCTGGCTGGTGGTGGACGAGGACGGCCAGTGGCTGGATGCCTCGCGTGCCGAGGACCTGGCCCGCATCGAGATCGGCGTCCGTTTCGGCTACCTGGTCCTGCGGGCGCCGGGCATGCTGCGCCTGGACATCCCGATGGACGTGATCGAGGACGACGAGAGCGTCGTGGGCGAGGCCCGCGTGGGCACGCAGGCGGTGCGCGTGGTCGACGAGGGCGACCTGGCCGCCGCCTGGCTCGCCGAGATGCTCGGCAGGCCGGCGCGTCTGGTCAAGATCCATCCCGAGGCCGAGCCGGTCGCCTGGCCGTAAGGGCGCGGCGGCGCCGAGGCGCACCGCGGCCGCGCCGGGGCGCGGCCCCTATTCCTTCGCCGCGCCGCGGCCCTCGCGCAGGGCCGCGGCCTTGCTGTGCAGCCAGCGCTCGACCGAGGGAAAGACGAACTTGCTCACGTCGCCGCCGAGGATGGCGATCTCGCGCACGATCGTGCCCGAGATGAACTGGTACTGGTCCGAGGGCGTCATGAACAGGGTCTCGACCTCGGGCAGCAGGTGGCGGTTCATGCCCGCCATCTGGAATTCATACTCGAAGTCCGAGACGGCGCGCAGCCCCCGCACGATCACGCGGCCGTCCTGCTCGCGGACGAAGTCCTTGAGCAGGCCGGCAAAGCTGCGCACGTCGACGTTGGGATAATGGCCCAGCACCTCGCGCGCGATCTCGACGCGTTCCTCGACGGTAAAGAAGGGGCGCTTGTTCTGGCTGTGGGCGACCCCGACCACCACCCGGTCGAACAGGCTCGCGGCACGCCGTACGAGATCCTCGTGGCCTCGGGTCAGGGGATCGAAGGTTCCAGGGTAGACGGCGGTGATCATACGGTCTCCGTATCGTTGTCTTGGGGTGGCGCCCCCTCGCGAGATGGCGGGCGTGTTTCCGGATTATTCATCGTTTTTTGCATTGCAGCAAATTGAAAAAGCTGGACGTGCACCTGGCCGGCGCGCGCCTCGCGCAGCGGGCTCAGTCCGGGGGGCGGCTCGCGCAGCGCGCGCTCGGACTCGACGTAGACCAGGCCGCCCGGTTTCAGGGCACGGCCGACGAGCGGCCAGAGGCGCTCGAGCCAGCCTTGCCGGAAGGGCGGATCGAGCAGCAGCAAGTCATATTCCGGCTGGGCTTGCGCCCTCAGGAAGGCCATCGCGTCGCCCGCGTGGATGCTCACGCGCGCGGCCCGCAGGCGAGCCTGGAGAGCGCGCAGGGCCGCCAGCGCGGCGGGCGAGCGCTCGACCAGCCGCGCGTGCGCGACGCCGCGCGAGGCCGCCTCGAAGCCCAGCGCCCCGGTGCCGGCGAACAGGTCCAGCACGCGCTTGTCGGCGAAGTCGCCCCCCCAGAAATGGGACAGCCAGTTGAACAGGGTCTCGCGCACACGGTCGGGCGTGGGCCGCAACTGCCCGGACTCGGCGACCGGAATCGGCGTGCGGCGGTATTCACCGCCTACAATACGGACTTGGTGTTTTTTCATGCGGCGCCCGGGGGCCGGGTCCGTGCATCGTTCAATCGCTGGATCGGCTAGTGTAAATCGTATGTTCAGCTTTTTTAAACGCAAGAAACCCGCGGACGACGCG
>Ga0180216_1000798_pt1 | contig 30448 bp, 24 predicted proteins | sample eDN3rd37CBELigMG_FD_128879 | JGI IMG/M metagenome (GOLD analysis project Ga0180216, IMG submission 128879) | Enriched Miracle-Growth compost microbial communities from Emeryville, California, USA - eDNA 3rd pass 37_C BE-Lig MG (version 2)... ... | reverse complement strand
GACCTTCACGAAGTCCACCGTCGTGCTTCCGCCCAGATTGCGGGAGAGGTCGGCGTCGAGCCTTGCCGACATGCCCTTGCGCGGATTGGCCACGTCGTCTCGGAGGTCGAGGAAGATGCCCGGCCGGATGGAGCCGAGGAGCACCTTGCCCTCCGGGAAGCGGAGGTGCTGCAGTTCCTGCGCCGAGAGCGGACCGTAGAGCGCGTCGAAGCGGCTCGACTGCTCGATGTCGTTCGATTCGATCTCGAAGCGCAGACTCGCCTGGAGATTCTGCGCGAAGGGAAATTCGAAACCCGTGAGGGCCGAGTTCCGGAAGAGGTTGTAGGCCAGGCGGATGTCTCGCTGGTGGGTCAGATCGACGTGCCAGCCGATGGGCAGATCCACGCCCCAGATCCGGGGGAAGCGGAGGCCGGCCTGAAGCTCCCGCTCCACCCCGTCCTCGATCGGCATCTCACGCACGTCTTCGCGGAAGATCTGGTGGTTGACGCGCCCCCGCAGGACCAGCTGGAGGTTCCGTCCCAAGATGTTCCGGTCGCGGTACTCGGCGAAGGCGCGGGGGCCGTCCGCCACGGAGATGCCGCCGCCGACCTCCAGCGATCGGGAGGAGCGCTCGCTCACCTCCACCACCAGATCCTTGACCGGCTCGGGGAGGTCGGGGTCGATCGGGCGCACCGACACGGCCCGAAAGAGCCCCAGGCGCATCAGCTCCTGCTGGCCCCTCGAGATGCGATCGCTGGTGAGGACCTCCCCCTCGGAGATCCCGAGCGTCTGTCGGATCACCCAGTTCTCGGTGCGGTTCGTCCCCTGCACGAGGATCTCGCCCACCCGCACCTGCGGTCCCTCGTGCACGTAGAAGCGGACCGTGGCGTTCTCCCGTTCCCCGGGCGGGCGGACGATCTCCGCCTCGACCGCGGCGTAGAGGTAACCGTGCCGCGCGTAGCGCGATTGGATCTCCAGCCGGTGGTCGGCGACGCTCCGCTCGGAGAGGGGCCGCCCCTCCCGCACCCGCGACGAGCCGAGCTGCGCCGGGTCGAGCGCGTCGGTCCCGAAGTACTCCACGCCGCGGATCCACGTCCGCCTCCCCTCCTCGATCCGCAGCTCGACGGTGGCGAGTCGTTTGGCCTGGTCGATCCGCACGAAGGGACCCTGGATGCCCACCTCCAAGAAGCCCTCGTCCCGGTAGCGGGCGACGAGCCCCGTCATCACCGCCTCGTAGGTCTCCTCGTCGAAGATCTCCTGCGCGCGAGGGCGTGCGGAGGCATGGCTCGGCGCTTTGCCGTAGGCCGCATCCACCTCCCCCCGGCCCGGAGATTCGATGGGAGGCCCGGGGGGACGGATCGCGAGGAACTCCTCCTCGACCCACCGGCGCAGCGTCCCGTCCGGGATGGCTCGATTGCCGACGAAGACGATGCGGTTCACGCGGAGCGGGAGGCCCTCGATCACGTGGAAGGTGAGCCTCGCCCGGTCCCCCTCCGGAGAGAGCTTCTCCACCGGCACCACCCGCGCGTCGAAGTAGCCGGCCCTGCGGTAGGCCTCCTCGAGCCGCCCCGCCAGGTCCTCCGCCATGGCGGAATCCAGCCGCTCCTCGCCCCGATAGGCCAGCGCCTCGCGGAGCCGTTCGTCGCCGAAGGCGCGATTGCCCGCGAAGGCCAGGGTGAAGCGGGGTCCCGAAGAGAGGGGGATCTCCACCAGGACCGCGGTCGGCGAGAGCCGCCGCACCTCGGGGCGGCCGACCTCGGCCCGGTAATAGCCCTCCCGCACGTAGCGCGCGCGAAGGGCGTCGAGCTCCCGCTCGAGGCGGGCCCGATCGAAGACCTCGCCCTCGCGGAGCGAGACGACCTCGGAAAGGAGCCTCCGCTCCCCGGGCTCCCCGGAGAAGCGCAGCTCCGCCACCCGCGTCGGCTCGTTGGGGACGACCTGGAAGAGGAGCGACACGCCCCCCTCGGTCGTGGTCGTCGCACTCTGGACCTCCGCCCGCTCGTAGCCGGCCCGCGCGAGCATGTCGCGGAGGTGGAGCATGCCGTGCTCGAGGAGGTCGTCGGCATACTCCATCCCCGGCTGGAGCCCCGTCAGCGCGGAGGCGTCCTGCGCCTCGAGGAAGGGGGCGCCGGTCACGTACACGTCGCGGAGGACCTTGCGGGGGACGAGGAGGAAGCGCAGGTGCACGCCGCCCACCCGCTCCTCGGCGTAGGCCTCCACGTTCGCGAATCGGCCGGTGCCGTAGAGCCTCTGCACCGAGCGGCGGACGCGCCTGCGGGAAAGCGTCTGCCCCTCGTCGACCACCACCAGATGTCGCAGATCCTCGTAGGCCCGACCGTCGGTGCCGACGAGCTCGATGCGGAGGATCCGCTGGAGGATCGGCTCCGGCTCGTCGACCTCCTGCCCCAACCCGGCGACGGGAATGGCGGCGACGAGGAGGAGGAGGAAGGCCCGGCGGACGAGTCTCACTCCCACTCCCAACGCAGCTTGAGGTCGAAGCCGAGATCGCCCGAGCTGTAGCCCACCGCCTCGTTCTGCCAGGAGAGCTGGGTGGAGAGGCGGTCGCTCACGCGCATCTCCGCCGACGCCCGTCGGCCCTTGGTGGTGGCGAAGGGGGTCGCCGCCTGCAGCTTCAGTCGATCGGTCAGGACCTTCGCCTCGAAGACGGCCATCGGCTCCATCTGCCCCGTGAGCTCGGAGTACTGGCTCGTCACGGAGATGTCGGGGTCCATGAGGAGGGGCGTCTGGGGCAGCCACTTCTTCACGTGCTCGTCGAAGCCGGAGACGGTGAGGAGCGCATCCGCGGCCAGGCTGGCGCCGGAGAAGGCCGTCCCCCCGCCCGAGTCGAGATCCTGCGAGGTGATCCCGAAGGTGAGCAGGGTGAGGATGTCCGCCTGCGCGAGGAGGGGCTCCGAGCGCAGGTCCACCTGAAAGTCCTCGAGCCGGCCGTAGGCGTGGGCCGCGATGCGGATGGAGCGCACCTCCGTCTCGGCGGTGATGTCGAAGACGGGGTCGATGCGGTCGCGCTCGCGGAAGTCCACCATTCCGTTGGTCACCCGGTACTCGTTTCCTCGGAAGAGGGCAACGCCGTCGAGGACCTCCACCGAACCCATCAGCGCCGGGTTCACGTTGGTCCCCAGGAGGCGCAGCCTCCCCCTCTCCCTTCCGGTGCCGCCGACGAAGCGCAGGCGTGCGCGGAGGTGGTCCGTGTCGATGCGCATGTCGTCGCCGCCGATCAGGTCGATGTCGAAGCGGACCCACTCCCGCGCGTCGGGCGGCGGCGGCGCCTGCACGTGGCGCCGGAAATCGAGCATCATCTTCTCGATGTCCAGGTCCTGGAGCCAGCGCAAGCGCTCGACCGTGGCCTCGCCCGCCAGGACGATGCGCTCGCCCCAGGTCCCCGTGATGCCCAGGCGGCCGGTGGCCACCACGGGCCATTCGGCCGGCATCCGCCACGACATTCCCCTCGCCGAGAAGACGAGGTCGAGGACGTCGGGCGAGATCCCCTTGAGCGAGACGGTTCCGTGCAGCCGGGCCGATCCGCCGTTGGCGATCATGGAGGCGTCCTGCACCACGAGCTGGTTCTGCGAGAAGGCCAGGCGGGCGTCGAGCGATTGGATGGAGAGGGGAAGATCGCGGTGCCGGAAGGAGGCGCGTGCGATCTCCGCCGAGCCCACCACGATCGGTCTGTCGGAGCGACCGGTGATGCTGGCCTTCATGGAGACCACGCCGGCGGGGTGCTCGAGGTCCGGGAGGAAGGTGCCGATCAGGCGGGCGTCGAAGGTCCCCTGCGCCTGGAAGTCGAGGACGTCGTCGATGGAGCGGTTGCCGTGGAGCGAGAGCGAGGTGTTCTCGCCCTCCAGGTCGAGGCCGTAGAGGACGAAGGCCGGGCCGGCGAAGTTCATGCTCACCTCCCGGCGGCTCGCCACGCGGTAGCCGGCGACGCCCAGGACGAGCTCGTCGAGGACCACGCTGCCGGAGGAGGCGGCGACGTCCGTCAGCGTTCCACTGGCGATCGCCTGCCCTCGCAGCGCGCCCGTGAGCCGCGTCGAGGGGGGGAGGAAGTCCCCCAAGTCGGCGACGTCGAGGAGGAGGGAGGCGTCGAAGGGGAGCCCCTCGACCAGTCGCACGGCCGCCGAGAGCATCCCCGCTCCCACGAAGCCCCCGCGCACGATCACCTGCTCACCCTGCGTCTCGAGCGACAGGTGGGTGTCCGCGAGCCCGACCCCTCTGGCGGCGAGCCCCGTTCCGCGCAGATCCCCCCGCAGATCGAGCGCGTCGATCGGCCCCTGGAGCGTGGCCCGGGACGCGACCTCGCCCTCGAGTCCCGCCCATTCGCCGAACTCGCCGAGGAGATCCCGAACGGGCATCCCGCCGGCGTCGAGGTGGGCCAGCACGCTCGGCGTCTCGTCGCCGGGGAAGCGGACCTCGCCCTGGACGCGGGCCCTCCCCGCCCGGCGACTCAGGATCAGCTCCTCGACCTCGAGGCGGGTGATGTCCGGAAGCTCGATCCGCGCCTCGAGCCCGTCGAAGGGCCGGTCGAGGAGTCGGACGTCGCGGGCCGTCACCACCCCCTCGGCCGAGATCCACGGGAGCGCGCCGCGGAAGCTCGCGCGGGCCGACTCGATGCGGCCGTCGAGGTGCTCGTGCAACCAGGCCAGGGGCTCGAGGAGTTCGTGCGTCGCCTCCCAGACCTCCGAGAGCCGGCCGCCCGCTTCGACCGCGAGTTCCCCCTCGATGTGCGATTCGCTCCCGAGGATCAGATCGACCTTGCCCCGGTAGCGGGTGGAGGCCAGCTCCCCCTCGACCTCGTCGAAGCGGAGGCTCTCCTCGGAGGGCCGGGAGAAGGCCTCCGAGCGCAGCCGGCCCAGGGAGGCGGAGAAGAGCCGGGCCTCCTCGAATTCGAAGCCCCCCTCGATGACGGGATCGGGATAGGGCCCGCGGACGGTGGCCTCGATCGTGCCCACGCCGGCGAGGGGGATGTCGGCCACGTGTCCCGCCACGTCCCCGAGGTCGAAGACGGGAGCGCGCGCGGCGATCTGAAGCCCCTTGGCGTCCTCGAAGGAGAGGCGGGCGTCGATCTCGAGCTGGGTCCGCTGTCCGAAGGAGGCGGTCGCCGGGGCGAAGTGGACGCCCTCCTCCGTGATCCGCACCCGCCCTTCGAGCGAGGCGGTGCCCGGCACCTCGACCACCACCGTGCCGCCCTCGGCATGCCACGGGACGTTGCGCACGGCGAATCCGTGCAGGCGGAGGCTGCTCCTCCCCTCCAGGGAGAGACCGCCGAGGAGCCTGCCCTCGAGTTCGTGGCGGGAGTCGATGGTCATCGTCACCGGGGTGTTCTTGACCGGCAGCCTCGCCATCATCCGGTGGAAGGGGAGGCTCTCGGTGCGGACCTCGAAGCGCGCGGGCAGGTTCTTCGCGAGCTCGATGCTGCCGTCGACCACCGCCCTGCCCTCCCCCACGGGCCAGATCGCCTCCTTGACCTCCAGCCGGCCGCCACCGAATTCCAGCCGGGCGGTGAGGTCGCCCGGCTCCATGTCCTCGATGGTCACCGAGGAGAGGCGGAGGACGGCGCTCGAGCGGAGGTCGCCGATGGGCCCGGAGAGGGCGGCGCCGAGGCTGGCCCGACCGCCGACGCCGTCCACGCCGGGGAGGAGCCGGGCCGCGACCTCTCCGAGATCGAGCTGGAGTTCGCTGCGGAGCGCAAGGCGGGGGGCGCAGAGGTCCTGGATGCTGCCGCGGACGCCGAGGCTGCTCCCGAGCGCGCGGAGGTGGAAGGAGTCGATCTCCGCCCGCGACTCGGCCGGTGCGAGGGCCACGAGGGCCGAGAGGCCGTCGATCTCGATGGGCTCGCCGTCGGCGGGATGGAAGGCTCCCTCGCCGACCTCGAGCCGCAGGTGGCGGAGGCTCCCCTCGCCCAGCGCCTCGAGATCCACCGCGCCGAGGCGGACGACCTGCCCCTCGGGGAGGTGGATCGCGACGCTCGCGTTCTTCAGAACGGCCTCGCCGACGGGCAGCTTCTCCAGCGGTCCGAGGCAGCTCCCGCTCCTCGCGACGGGCCCCTCCTCCTCGTCTCCCCCCTCCAGCCGCACGACGAGGTGGGGCGAATCCAGGGTCACCCGGGAGACGGCGAAGCCACGGGCGATGGAGAAGAGGGAGAAACGGACCTCCAGGCTCCGGGCCGAGAAGATCCCTTCGTCCCCTCCGAGGCGGATCCCCCGGATCGCGATCTCGGTCCGCCAGGGATCGAAGCTGCACTCCGAGAGGACGACGGGTTGGCCGAGGAGGCGGGAGAGGACGGAGGCTCCCTGAGCGCAGATGCGCGAGGCGGCCCATTCCGTGCGCAGCACCATCCCCACGGCGAGGTAGGTGCCGACGAGGAAGAAGAGGAAGCGGAGCGCCCAGCGAGTCTTCACGTGTCCGTCCGATGGCCGAGGGAGCCGCGCACGCCCGTGCGATGGCGTCCCGGCCCCTCCGCTACTTGGCGATCAACGCCTCGAGGATGCGATCCACCTCCGTGAGGTCGAGGGATCGAGAGGATTCCGCGGGGGCGAGCCCGAGATTGCGGGCCACGGCCTCCACGCGCATCTCGCTCACCCTCCGCTCGCCGTCCAGGTAGGCCTCGAGGAGGCAGTTGTCGCAGAGGGTGTTGACGACGCGAGGGGTCCCGCCGCTGAAGCGGTGGATCGCCTTCAGCGCATCCTCCTCGAAGGGGTTGTGCATGGCCCCGGCGAGCTGGAGCCGGTGGAGCACGTAGGCGCGGGTGGAATCCAGGTCCAGGCGGTCGAGCCGCACCTTCAGCGCCACGCGCTGCGCGAGCGGGGGGTCGAGCTGGATGTAGGTCTCCACCTCGGGGAGGCCGAAGAAGACGAAGTTGATGAGCTTCTGGCCCGGGACCTCGATGTTCAGCAAACCCCGGAACTCCTCCATGAGCTCGCGGGATTGGAGCATCTGCGCCTCGTCGACCAGCACCACGGCCTTGCGCCCCTCGCGGTGGATCTCGAGGAGCCGCTCGTAGACCTGGCCGAGGAGTTCGAGCTTGTCCTCCGCCGGATCCCGCACCCCGATGGAGGTGGCGATGCGCCGGAGCAGCCAGGAGGCGGTGATCCCCGAGTGGATGATCACCAGAAGCGAGGCCTCGTAGCGGTCTTCGGGCAGGCGCTCGAGCAGCCTTCGGGCGAGGGTGGTCTTCCCCTGGCCGATCTCCCCCGCCAGGACCGCGAGCCCGCGCATCCCCTCGATCACGTGCATGAGCCGGGTCATCGCCCGCTCGTGCTGGGGGGAGCGGAAGTAGAAGCGATCGGTCGGGGTGTTCGAAAACGGCTCGCTGCGGAGGCCGAAGTGCTCGAGGTAGCTCACATGTACCTCAGACGTATCCGACCTTCCCCTTGTTCAACGAGGAAGGCTGGGAGGGGTTGTCGCCGTCGTTTCGAAGCCTCTCCAGCGCGGCCGCCACGTCCCGGTAGCCCGGATCGGCCCGATGGACCCTGGAAAAGTGCTCGACGGCCTTCTCGCGCTCGCCCAGGGCCTCGTACGAGACTCCGATCTCGTAGTGTAGCGCGAGAGCCGACTCCGCCGTGACGGCCGCGGCACCGAGGCCGGAGCGGAACCATTCGATCGCGGCGGCGTGGTCGCCCATGTCGGCGTGGCAGAGGCCCGCCGTGATCATGCAGTCGACCTCCCGCTGCGTCCCCTTGCAGCCGAGCATCGCCTGCTGGAAGGCCCCGATCGCTTCCGTGTAGAGCCCCATCTCCTTGTAGGCGATGCCGAGGTTGTAGTGCGTCTCCGAGTCCTCGGGGCGGACGACCTGCGAGACCCCCTTCTTGAACTCCGCCAGGACCTCCTCGACCGAGTACTGGAAGTCGGCCGGCTCCGCCTGGGGCGCCTCGTCGGCCAGATCGAGGTCTCCCAGGAGCTCTTCGGCCAGGTCGAAGGTGCCCTCCTCGTCGGGGACGACGGTCAGGGCCTTGGCGAAGGCGGGTGGCGGCGGCTTCCTCGGGCCATCGGCCGCGCGCGGCGCCGGGGTGGTCTCCGCCGGGGGCGGGGGCGTCGCGGGGGTCGGACTCGGCTCGGGGGCGCGCGCCGAAGGCTCGGGCGCAGCTGCCGCGGGCCGGGGCGTGGGCGCCGGGGGCTCGCGGCGCGCCTCGAGTTCGGCCAACCGTGCCGTGGCGACCGGATGGCCCGGCGCTCGCTCGAGGATCGACCGCAGGAGTTCCTCGGCCTCCTCGAACATCTCCATGCGCCAGTAGAAGTCGAGCTCCTCCAGGTCGGCGTCGAGGGAGGGATCGGAGGCCGGGGGAGCCTGCGGCTTCGAGGCGGCGGGCGGCGTAGGCGGCTCCGGGGCCGCGGGGGCGGCTGGAGGCTCCTCCTCCAGGAGCGGCTCGTGGAAGGTCTCGTCACCCTCTTCGAGGATCGAGACCTCCAGGGCCGCGCGCAGCGCCGAATCCTCGTCGCCGAGCCCGGATGGGGAGGTGGCGAGCTCGGGCTCGGCCGGCCCCTTCTCGAGCGGCTCGTCCAGGCTGACCGCGAGGACCACCTCATCGCCGGCCGCGGGCACGTCGTCGACGACGATCATCTCCGAAACGGAGATCGGCTCGGCCGTCCCCAGGGCCTCCACCTCCGGATCCCCGGGGAACTCGGAGGCCAGCCGGGAGAGCGCCCTTTGCGCCCTCTCCTCCTCCTTGGCCTGCCGAGCGAGCCGCACCACGGCGACGAGCGCCGCGCGCATCCCCTCGCGGTCCCCGGTCCCCTCGGCCACCTGGACCGCCCGCTCCTGCACGTCCAGCACGTCGGGATCCAGGGCGAGCAGGGCCGCGAGGTGGTCCTTGGCCTTCGGGTAGAGCTTGTACTTGAGGTAGACGTCGAGCTCGGCCAGCAGGCGGCTCGCATCCTCGGGCCGGGCCGGCGGCGGGGACGAGGGGACGGGAGGAGGCTTCGCGGCCGGGGAAGCCGAGGGCGCCGGCATCGGGGCCGGGGTCGGCTCCTTGGCCGGGGCTCGGCGGGCGTCCGGGACCGGGATGGCCTCCGGCGTGGTGAGCGGCGGCGGAGTGGGAGGGCGCGATGGGGCCTTCGAGGCGTCCGGAGTCTTCGAGAGCGCCTCACGGGCCGCGGCGTCGTCGGGGGCGAGCCGCAGCACCTGCTTCCACGCCTCTCGCTCTTCACGGCTCCGCCCCGCCTCCTTGTGGAGGCGGGCCAGCTCCCGGTAGACGGAGACGGTCTTCTTGGTGTCGCCGATCTCCTGGAAGGCGGAGGCCAGGAGCTTCAGCGTCTCCACGGAGGTGGGATCGGCCTTGAAGGAGATCTGGAGCCGGCCGAGGGCGCGCCGGGCCTCGCCCTTGTCCAGGTAGATCTTGGCGACCTTGCGGGCGATCTCCGGGTCCGGGTCCTCGCCCCCGAGCAGCCGGTCGGCCACGCGGAGGTAGTCGTCGCTCCGTCCGCCCTCCTCGAGCTGCGCCAGGGCGCGGCCGATCTCCTCGCGCCCCTCCTTCGTCTCGCCGGCCGCGAGCAGGAGCTCGCCGAGCCGAGCGCGCGCCAGGGCGTTCTCCGGCTCGAGGTCGAGCATCTTGCGGAGGATGGAGATCGTCTCGTTCGTACGGCCCTCTTTCTCGTAGGTGGCGATGACGATCTGCAGCTGGCTCATCGCCTCCCGCAGGAGGCCGAGCTGCTGATAGAGGTCCGCCAGCCGCTGGTGGGCCTCCACCCGCGGGTCGAGCTTGAGGATCTGCTTGTAGACGGCGACGGCCTTCAGGAAGAAGCCCTGGGTGGCATACGACTCCGCCGCCTTCTCGAGGGCGCGCGCGGCCTCCTCGTTCTCCCCCTTCCGCTGGAGGAGCTCGCCGATCTTGAGGAGAGCCCGGACCTCGTTGGGGTCATGCTTGACCAGGCGCTGGTATTCCGCGATCGCCCGGTCGATCTGGCCCCTTTGAGCCAATCGGGTCGCCGTCTGGAAGATCTTGTTCTTGTCCATGAGGGCGCTCGCGGTCGCCGTCCTCGCGTCCCCGAATGCAAGGAGTCAGAATGCCGGAACTGGGGGAAAACCCACGGGCCCTGGAGTCTCGGGCCCGCGCCGAACACTAGGAAAAGGCACCCTCTCAGTCAAGGAACTGACTCTGGGCCTCAGGGCGTCTCCTCGATCCCCCTGCGCATGGCGCCTTGCTGGATCCGCTCGACGATGCGGGTGTCGTAGCGGCCCTCGATGAACTCGGGCCACGCGAGCACCTTCTGATGGAAGGTCGTGTTGGTCCGGATCCCCTCGACGACCATCTCCTCGAGCGCACGCCGCCCGCGGGCGATGGCCTCGTCCCGGTTCGCCCCGTGGACGATGAGCTTGGCGATGAGCGAGTCGTAGTGCGGCTGCACCATGTACTGCTCGTAGGCGGCCGAATCGAAGCGCACGCCGTAGCCACCCGGGACGTGGAAGCCCGTGATCTTCCCCGGCGAGGGAGCGAAGGTGACCGGATCCTCCGCGTTGATGCGGAACTCGATGGCGTGGCCCCGAAGGACGATGTCCTTCTGGCTGATGCCGAGTTTCTCTCCGGCCGCGACGCGGATCTGCTCCTTGACCAGATCGACGCCGGTGATCGCCTCCGTGATCGGATGCTCCACCTGGATCCGCGTGTTCATCTCCATGAAGTAGAAGTCGCCACGCTCGTCGAGGAGGAACTCCAACGTCCCGACGCTGTCGTAGCCGATCTTCTTCATGGCCTCGACGGCCACCTTGCCCATCCGCTCGCGGAGCTTGGCGTCGATGGCGGGCGAGGGCGCCTCCTCCACGAGCTTCTGGTGCCGCCGCTGGACCGAGCACTCGCGCTCGCCCAGGTGCAGCACGTTGCCGTGGTGGTCGGCGAGGATCTGGATCTCGATGTGCCGAGGCTGCTCCACGTACCGCTCGATGTACATCGAGCCGTCGCCGAAGGCCGCCACCGCCTCCGCGCTCGCCGTGTTGAAGGCCTGCCCGATCATCTTGGGGTCGCGGACGATCTTCATCCCGCGACCGCCACCGCCGGCGGCGGCCTTGAGGATGACGGGATAGCCGATCTTCTTGGCCATCTCCGCCGCCTCCTTGGCGTCCTTCAGGGCCGACTTGCTGCCCGGGAGGAGCGGGAGTCCGCTGGCCGCGGCGATCTCGCGGGCCTGGACCTTGTTGCCCATCATCCGGATGAGCTCCGGCTTGGGGCCGATCCAGTGCAGACCGCAGTTCTGCACCACCTCGGCGAACTCGGCGTTCTCGGAGAGGAAGCCGTAGCCGGGGTGGATCGCCTCGGCGCCCGAGACCTCGGCCGCCGAGAGGATCGCCGGGATGTTGAGGTAGCTCTCCTTCGACGAGGGCGGCCCGACGCAGATCGCCTGGTCGGCGAAGCGGACGTGCAGCGCCTCCGCGTCGGCGGTGGAGTGGATCGCCACCGTCTCGATCCCGAGTTCTCGGCAGGCGCGGATGATCCGAAGCGCAATCTCGCCGCGGTTCGCGATGAGGACCTTCTTGAACACGAGCGTTCCTATTCGATGCGGAAGAGGGGCTGGCCGAACTCCACCGGCTCGCCGTTTTCCACGAAGATCTCTGCGATCCGTCCCGAGACCTCCGCCTCGATCTCGTTCATGAGCTTCATCGCCTCGACGATGCAGAGGGTCTGGCCCTTCTGCACCATCTGGCCGACGTCCACGTAGGGCGGCGACTCCGGCGAGGGCGCGCGGTAGAAGGTGCCGACGAAGGGCGAGGTCACGATGTGGCCCGGCTTCTGCTCGGCCTCGGCCTTCGCCGCGGGCGCCGGCGCGGCCGCGGCGACGGGAGCGGGTGCGGCGGCGATCGGCGTGACGGTGGCCGTCACCGCGCCGCGACCGCGGCGGATGACGAGTCGCTCGTCGTCGTCCTGGTATTCGAACTTGGTGATGTCGGTGCGCTCGAGGGCCTCGATGATCGCCCTGATCTTTTCGACGTCCAAGGGGACCTCCTAGACCCGGGTGAGATACTCGCCGGTGCGGGTATCGACCTTGATGACGTCCCCCTCGTTGATGAAGAGAGGAACCTGGACCACGAAACCCGTCTCCAGCTCGGCCGGCTTGAGGGCGCCGCTCACCGTGTCGCCTCGGACCCCGGGATCGCACTTGACGATCTTGAGTTCCATGGTGTTCGGGAGCGTCACGCCGATGGCCTTGCCCCGGTAGAAGAGGATCTGGACGTCGATGTTTTCCTTGAGGAAGTTCTTGGCGTCGCCCAGGGCCTCTTCCGGCAGGAAGGTCTGGTCGTAGGTCTTCTGGTCCATGAAGTGGTAGTCCGTCCCCTCCTTGTAGAGGAACTGCATCGTCTTTTCCTCGAGGTCGGGTCGGACGAACTTCTCGCCGGAGCGGAAGTTTTTCTCGAGCACGTGGCCCGTGAGCAGGGACTTGTACTTGGTGCGAACGAAGGCGCCGCCCTTGCCCGGCTTGACGTGCTGGAACTCGACGATCTCGTAGGGGTGATCGTCGATCTCGATCTTCAAACCGTTGCGAAAGGCGCTGGTATCGATCACTTCGGCCATTTTCGAACTGCCTCTCGGAGGCGTCGCCTCCGCTCAGAGTTCCTCGAGGAGCTTCGGGGCCGTCACCCGCAGGAGGAACCGCCCCTTCCCGAAGTTGCCGTTCGGCTCCATGGCGAGGAACAGAAAATAGTTCTCGTCGATGGGTCGCAGAAGCGCCGTGAGCTTCTCCGTACGAACCATCACCTCTTCGAGCTCCCCGTTTCCGAGGGAAGCCGCGGCCCTGCGGACCTGATCGAGGAGCGCCGAATACTCCACCAGGAGCGTGTCGGCGTCCAGCCCTTCCGCCTTGGGCGCGAGGGTGTCCACGGCGATTCCGTCGAAACCCATGACGCACGCCAGGACGGCCCCTTCGACCTGGCACACTTCTTCGAGGCGCTCACGAAAAGCCATGGCAAACCTCTCCTCTTGCGCTCGCGCAGGGCGGGCGCACCCTATAGGAGCCTCCGGGGGGCCGTCAACCCGGTCGGTGGGGGCACCCCGGAGGATGGGTCCTGGCTCAGGTGTCGGAATCGGGCGGCAGGCAGGCCACGCCGTCACCCTGCGCTCCCGCCATGCCGCAGAGGCCCGTGAGCATGCCGCCCCCGCACGCGAGGTGGAAGCAGCCGCTACAGGCGTAGACCTTGAAGGAGAGCTCGTTGGAATGGACGGTGGTTCCGTCCAGGGTCGTGCCCGTGAAGGACAGGCGGACCCTCACCTCCCGCGAGAGAGCGTCGATGCCGGAAAAGTTGGATTCGAGGATGGCCGCCGCCTCCGGGGGGATGGCCTCCACGAGCTTCCAATACTCGTCCCCCGGCCCGATCAGAACGCCCGTCACCGGGACTTCGATCGGCATCGGGAGGGCGGACCAGGCCTCGCCCTCGAAGGCGACGTGCATGCTCCGCACCTCGACCGGGTGCGTATCGACTTGGCCGCTGGCCGCGTCCTCGTTGGAGGTCAGGCCGTTGCGGAGGTGCGCATAGACGACGTACGGCAGCCCGAATTCCGAGGCGATGGCCGTGTCGTACTGTCCGAAGCTGATCTGTTCGTCGGTCTTGGTGCAGCCGTCCTCTTCGGCGTCGAGGCCGTAGAAGCCGAGCAGCTGGAGGCCGGGCATTTCCTCGTCGGCAGCGCAGCCGACCAACCCGACGAGCAAGAGGGGCAATAGGACGCGGATACGCATCGTTCGATTCCTCGGGCGATCAGCCGCCCGCCACCAGGGCGGCCTCGCGGTTGACGATCGTGGGGCTGATGAAGATGAGGAGCTCGGTCCGCTCGTCGCTCACCGAGCGGCTCTTGAAGAACCACCCGAGGACGGGGATGTCGCCGAGGAAGGGGATCTGCCCCACCGACTCGGAGGTGCGGCGCGTGTAGATGCCGCCGATCACGGTGGTGTCCCCGTCCTTGACGAGCACCTCGGTCTCGGCCTCGCGCTTGGTGATGGCGGGCTGGCCGTTGGCGCCGCGGAGGTTCTCGGAGGGCTGGTTGTTCGAAGCCCGGATCTTCATCAGGATGGAGCCGTCCGAGGTCACGTGGGGTGTCACGCGGAGTTCGAGCTTCGCCTCCACGAAGACCGTGTTCACGCCCGCGGCGGAGACCTGGGAGAAGGGGATCGAGACGCCCTGCCCGATCACTGCCTCGCGGTTGTCGAGGGTCGTCACCTTGGGTGCGGAGACCGTCTTGAGCAGCCCCTTGGTCTCCAGGGCCGAGAGACGCAGGTTGAGCTGCGCCGCTCCACCGGCCGAGCCGAAGTTGAAACCGATGGCACCGCCGGAGCTCTCGCCGACGCCCGCCGGGAAGCTCACCGCCCAGTTCGGCTGCGCGGGGATGGAGCCGCCCGCCCCGACGGTTCCCGGAACCGAGCCCGAGCCGCCGATGTTGTTCGGGAAGGCCAGGCCCGTGGCGTTTCCGGACGCCTGGTTCGCGGAGAAGCTTCCGCCCCACTGGATGCCCAGTTCCCGGCTGAAGTTGGTCGAAGTCTCCACGATCCGGGAGGAGATGAGGACCTGGGGCGTCTGCGTATCCAGACTGCGAACCAGGGCCTGCGCCCGGGAAATCGCGTCGGAGACGTCCTTGACGATGAGGGTGTTGGTCCGCTGATCGACCGTGAGCGAGCCCCGCTTGGTCAGGAGATCACGGACCTTGGGAGCGATTTCGCTCGCCAGGGCGTAGTTCACGGGGATGATCCGGACGAGGAGGGGCTGGGCGACCTCCTTCGCCTCCTGCGCCTTGGCCGCGGCCTCGCGCTCGGCCTGCAAGGTCTGCAGCGGAGCGATGCGGATGATGTTGCCCTCCACCTCCTTGCCGAGGCCCTTGGTGCGGAGGATGAGGTCGAGTGCCTGATCCCAGGGCACGTTGCGAAGCCGGATCGTGACGCTTCCCTTCACGTCGTCGGAGACGATGAAGTTCTTCTTCGAGACCTCGGCCAGGATGCGCAGCAGGTTGTGGATATCGATGTCCTTGAACTCGAAGCTGACGCGGGTACCGGTGTAGCGCCCGCGCGGGCCGCCGGCGTCCGCCGCGGCGCGGGTCACGCGCCCCGCCTCGTCCACGATGGTGGCCTCGGCGGCCGCACCGACGAAGCTCCAGGAGAGCGTGTTGCCGCGGAACTTCACGTCGTCCCGGACCTCCTCGGCCAGGGTCACCACCACGCGCACCGCCCCCTGCTCCCCATCTTCGAAGGAGGCGACGGTCCGCACGGGGCCGGCGAAAGCGGTGGTGTCGAGCGAACGGACGAGCTTTCGCGGAAGGTCGGCGCCGCGGAGGGTGAGAACGCGGGTGCGCGCATCCGGACGGTCGATCTCGTAGCGCACGCGCTCGGAGAGGATCACGTCCACCCGCTGCTCCGCACCTTCGCCCTGGAAGGCCACGTCGAGGATGCGCGGCCTCGACTCGGCCTTCGCCCGGGCAGGGGCCGCGGGAGCCGCGGGGGCGGGCGGCAGGGGCTCGGCGGCCGACTCGGCCTTGGCCGACGCGAGCTTGGACCCCGTCACCGGGAAGAAGATCTCGACCCCTTCCGCCACCGGGTCGATGCGATAGGCGGGAAGCTCGGAGCCCTGGAGGTCGAAGACCACGCGAACGCGATCCGGATGGACGCCGAAGCGAACCGACGACACCCCGGCGGCCGCGACCGGCTGCGCCTTCGGCGCCCTCGTGACACCGAGGAGATCGATGGCCAGACGGGAGGGATTCCGAAGCTCGAGGCGCTCGTAGGTGCCGAGTTCGCCGTCCAGAGACAGGACGATCCGCGCGCCCTCCTCGCCCTCGTGGACCTTCACGCTCCGGACCGCCCGGGCGGGATGGGCCGGGCTCGCCTCCACGACCTCTCGGGCGATGAGATGGGGATCCGAACCGTCGTTTCCTGCGCCGGCAACGGTGAGCGGCGAGAAGGTCAAACTCGCGGCCGCACCGAGGGCGATCCACTTGTAGGCATTCATCCGGTTGCTCCGTGCAGCGGGCTCCGCCGGGAAAAATGTTTCACTCTGAGGCAACGATCGGTTCGCCATCTTCGGTCACCAGGAGGTTCTGGGGCTCGTCATCCGGCGCGCTCTTCCCCTTGCCGCGGAGCCGAAGCTCCGTCTCCACCGGGACGACCTCTCCCGTTCCCAGGCGCCGATACTCGGTCACGATGATTCGATCGCGCAAGATTTCGGTCACTTTTCCATTTCCCTTGCCGATCGAGGTCCCCCGACGAACGGTGTATCCACTTCCTTTCGGGTCCTCGAGCATGCCCAGAGGGCTCGCGAGTCCCGAAACGATTCCGACGAGGCGGAGCTGATCGAGATCCCACTGGCAGAGCGGACCGCAAAGCGGATCCGGCGCCATGGCCGCATCCACGGCGAACCGCTCGAGATAGGGGCGGAAAGGGTCTCGCTTACCCACGGGCGAAAACACGTACTCCTCTTCCACCACCTCGGGCTCCGCGGCCTTTTCTTCGACCTTGGGCTGGGGTTTCCCACGCGCCGCGGGCCGGGAGGGCGGGGGCTTCGGATCGCTGCAGGCCGAAATCAGCGCCAGCGAAGCAATCAGCATCCAGCGGTTCATCGGCGACCCCGTTTCGTTTTCTGGCTCGATTTCGAAGCCATTTCCTCCGGCGTCAGGAAGCGGAAGGTCGTCGCAAGGAAGCTGGCTTCCAAGACGACCTTTTCATTGTTCATTGCCGGCTTGCCGAGCTGGATGCCGGAGACGTTGACGATGCGCTTCATGCGCCCCACCTCGTCGAGAAAGGTGAGAACCTCGTGATAGCTTCCGCTCACCCGCATGCGCACCGGAATTCGCGCGAAGAACTCCTCCTTCGCCTCCGCCTGTGGCTCGATGGCCACGATTTGCAGGGCAGCGTTGGACCCGAGCTCGTGGAGCTGGCGGAGGAGTTCGTCGATCGCCGCCTCCTGAGGGAGTTCCAGGAGCGCGGCCGCCAACTTTTCCTCGAGTTCGGCCTTCTCCCGGCGATACTCGTTGAGGTTGTCGGCGATCTGCTGCTTGTCGATGTATTCGCCCTCGAGCTTCCTGCGCTGGGCCTCGAGGCGCTTGATCTGGTCCCGCGCCGGCTGGACGTAGAAGTACCATGCGCCCAGGGTCATCAAGGCCGACAGGGCGGCGATCACGCCGATCTTCAGGGACCACGAGGCCTTCAGTATCTGATGGATCAGCTTGTCCATGCTTCCTCGCCGAGACGGCCCTCTCGCCATCCCACCCTGGCGCCACCGCTCAGGCGGTGTAGTCCACGCCGCAGTTCAATTCGAATTCGATGTAGCGGCCGCCCTTGTCATCCTTCTGCACCGAGCGCCTGAGCGTCGGCTCTTTGAAGAAGGAACTCGCCTTGAGCGCCCGCATCAGATCGGCGACGTCTTCGTTGGTGACCGCACCGCCCTGGAGCACCAGATTTCCGTCCTTTTCCTGGAAGGAGACAAGCCAGGTTCGCTCGGGCATGATCACCGCCAGATCGTCGAGGAGCTTGACCGGTCCCGTCCTCGCCTTCCGCAGGTCCTCGAGGACGCGGAGCTTGAGCTCGATGGCTTCCTTTTCCTTGGCGATGTTCTTCACCTCGGCGATCACCTGGTCGAGCGCTGCGATGTCCTGACGAATCCGATCCACCTGCCGCTTCTTCGTGGTCAGGTCCTCGGAGACCGCCGAATACCAGGACCAATTTCCCGCGGCGACGCCCACGAGGACGAGAGCGAAGAGCACGATCTGCTTCTGCCCCAGTTCCCACTTCTTGGTCTGCTCGACCGGGAGGAGGTTGATCCGGATCATGCCTGCTTCTCCTAGGCGTTCTCGCGGCGAAGGGCGAGGCCGACCGCCACGGTGGCGAGCGGGGCCACCTCGTCGAGGTAGTCGAGGTCGAAGCGCTTCCGGTCGACCTCCACGCCGGTGAAGGGATTGAAGACCTCCACCGGAGCCCCGGAGCGATCGGAGATCATCCGCTGGAGCGAGGGGATCTTCGCGGTCCCGCCGGAGAGGTAGATCTTGTCGAAGCGCGTGTTGGTCGGGTTGGCGTAGAAGTCGAGCGAGCGCTGGATCTCACCCGCGAGCTGGCCGGCCACCTGGCCGATGATCCGCTCCACCTCGTGGGGGATGATCGCGTCCACGTCCTGGCCGACCCGTCCGCCGATCTTCAAGGCCTCGGCCTCCTCGTAGGAGATTCCCAGGCTCTTCTGGATCTCTTCGGTGATGAGGTTGCCGCCGATGGTGATGTCGCGGGTGAACGCCGTGACCCCCCGCGAGACGATGTTGACGTTGGTGACGGAGGCGCCGGTGTTGATGATGGCGATCGTGGAGGAATCGTCGAAGCCCTGGGCCATCTCCACCGCGTTCTGGGCGGCGAGCGCATCCACGTCCACGACCACGGTCTTGAGGCCCGCCTCGTTGAGGACCATCACGTAGTCGCTCACCACGTCCCGCTTCGCCGCGACCAGGAGGACGTCCATCTGCCCGTCGTCACCCTCGTAGAGGATCTCCGTGTCCGCGTAGACCTCGTCGGCCTGGTGGGTGATGTACTGCTCCAGATCCCAGCGGATGTTGTCGGCCAGCTCCTGGCGGCTCATCTTGGGGAGCGTGAGCTTCTTCACGTTCACCGCGCGGCCGCTGACGCTGGTGGCGACCTCCTTGCGTCGGACCTTCTGGGAGCGGACGAGCTCTTCGATGGCCTGGACCACGGCCGAGGAGTCCATCAGGCTCCCGTCGACGATGGCTTCGGGGGGAAGGGGCGCCACGCCGAAGGCCTCGAGTCGATAGCCTCGCCTCGATTCCTTGAGCATGACCATCTTGATCGAGCTCGACCCGATGTCCAGGCCGAGAGCCAGCTTTCCCTTGCTCATGCAGCGCCCCGCAAGCTCCTGAAGCGTTACGGTGGCGCATCCTAGCACCGCCCCAGGGGGTCGCAAATTTTCGAACGGTACGGCGCTAGCGGAAGAGCCCCAGGTACCAGTCGAGGAGGGCGTTGCCGAAGAAGAGGAACTCGGCGGCGGCGAGGGCGAGGAAGGGCCCGAAGGGAAGCGCGCCCGGTGGAGGCTCCCACGCGTCGATCTCCTCGTCACCCGTGGGCTTGGGCGGAGGCGCCGCCGTGCTCCTGCCCTCGCGACGCGCGGCGGCCATGAGCACGATGCCCGCGATGGCTCCCTGTAGCGAGGCGAGGAGCGCGACGGGAAGGAGGGATCGCAGCCCCAGCCAGGCGCCGATCATCGAGAAGAGCCAGACGTCGCCGCCGCCGATCGCCTCCTTCTTCAGGATCCGCTCGGCGATGGCGCCGAGGATCACGAAGCTCGCAAAGCCCGCGAGCGCTCCCAACGCCGAGGAGAAGAGACCCGGGCCTCCGGGGATCCACGAGACCGCCAGGCCGATGGCGATGAAGGGGATGGTGATCACGCGGGGAAGGAGCCAGTGATCGAGGTCGATGTAGGTGAGCGCGAGCAGCGCCGCGAGAAAGGCGAAGGCGCATGCGGCCCAGGGCTCGAGGCCGAACTGGCGCAGACAGGCGAGGGCCAGGAGCCCTCCGGCCAGCTCCACCATCGGGTAGCGGAGCGAGATGGCCTCCTTGCAGCCCCTGCACCGACCGCGGAGGAGGAGCCACGAGAGGATCGGGACGTTCTCGTACCAGCGGATCGGCCGCTCGCACTTGGGGCAGCGCGAGCGCGGCCGGACCACGGATTCGCCCCTGGGCACACGGGCGATCACCACGTTGAGGAAGGAGCCCACGAGCGAGCCGAATACGAAGGCGCAAACCGCCGCGAACCAGCCGGGAATCATCGATGGCGTTCCATCACGCGAAGGCGCGGCAATCAATCGAAATCCGCCAAACGCGTGCTCGCCTCCCGCTGGGAGCCCAGGTAGACGCTTTCGAGATCCGCCTGGATGCGCCGGAGCCGAGCCTCGGCCGAGCGCAACACCGCGCGCGGATAATAGGAGGCAAGGTTCTCCTTCTCCGCCGGATCGGCTGCCAGATCGTAGACCTCCATCCGCTCGAGGTCGTAGTGATCGATGAATTTCAAATCACCGATCCGCAGCGCGATACAACGCCGCCTGAGCCAACACGAACTCACCACGTACTGGTGCCCCTTGGGCTCGAGGAGGCTCAGGCCGGGAAGGCTCCCCTCCCATTCCACGCCGAGGAGGTCGAGAAGGGTCGGAAGGAGATCCACCTGGTGACGAAGCCCGCCGAGGCGGCCCCGCGGGAGGAGGTCGTCGGCGCCGTGGAGGATGAGGGGAACGCGGATCCCCTCCTCGTACGCCAGGAGGTTGTGGCCCCAGATGCCGTGCTCGCCGAAGCCTTCCCCATGGTCGCCCACGAGGACGAAGATCGCGTCGGGAAGCTCCTTCTTCAGCGCGGCCACGATCTCGCCCACCGCAGCGTCCACGTGGCGGACGGATTTCCGATAGTCCTCCCACGTGGCCTGCCCCTCCACGGGCGGATCGCCGGGAACGTGGTACGGGTGGTGGCTGACGCTGGTGAGCAGCGTGAGGAAGAGGGGTCGCTCGTCGTCCTCCTTGGCCCACTCCACCGCCGGCGCGATCAATGCCCGCTCGTCCATCCCGAGGTAGCCCGCCACCTCGCCGTCGAGGTCCTCGCGCATCCGCCACGCTTCGAAGCCCATGTTCCGCACCAGGCCGATCCGATCTTCGAAGGATCCGTCGGCGGTCTGGGCGAAGCGGGTGCGATAGCCGAGCTCCCCGAGCAGACGGGGCAGGCAGGCCAAAGGCAGGCCCCCTTCCCTCGCCTCGTCGATCTGGAGGTTGAGTCGGGGGAAGCCGCCGCAGAGGATCCCGACCAATGCCTTGGAGGTGTGCGCGACCGTGGCGTACGTGTTCTCCACGACGACGCCCTCCCGGGCGAGTCGGTCGAGCTCGGGCGTATCGGTCGACTCCGGGTAGCCGAGGTAGGCGCCCACGGCGTCCGCGCGGAAGGTCTCAAGGATGACGAGGACCACGTCCCGCGGACGTTTGGCTTTCGACGCGAGCACGGGCCTCTCGTAGGGGCCGAAGGCCTGGATGTCCGAGGCCGCGCCCTCCCCGCCCGAGAGCATGTGGTCGAGGAGGGCCTCGGGGATCTCGCCGCGGGAAGGGCGATCGACGAGGATCAGGGCGGCCACCGCCAAGAGGAGCGCCTCGACCGAGGCCGACGCCCCGAAGATCCGCACGGGGCTCGTCCGGCTCGCCACCCAGGCCGCGAGGACCGCGAGGAGGACGAGGAGGATCGGCCCGATGAACTGGAGGTCGAAGCCCTCCTCCAGGATCCCGCCCATCGAGCCGGCGTAGCGCAGGGCGTAGACCACGAGGTCTGCGTTCAGCCGCGTTCCGGTGGCCAGGAAGTAGCGGTGGTCCATCACCCCGAAGACGAGGAAGACCAGGTGGGCGAAGGCCACGAGCCCGGTCCACGCCTCGCGGCGACGGAAGAAGGGAAGGAAGCCGAGGAGGAGGAGCACGGCCTCCAGGGCGAGGAGCATCCCCACCACCGGCAGCAGGCCCTCGGCCAGGCGGAGGAAGTCCAGGAAGCCGAGCGAGGCCGACTGCTCGCGCAGGCGGAAGAAGGTCAGGACCGCGAGGGCGGACAGACCGAAGATCGCGCCGGTCCTGCGGCGAGAGACCCGCTCTGCCATCCCCTGGAGATCCAAGGCTCCTCCTCTGCGAAAGCTACACGACTGCGAGCGCTACGCGACGGCCCGCTCGGCCCCCCGAGGACGGGCCATTCCCGACTCCTCCGCGCGGCGCATGAAGAGATCCTCGAGGGACTCCCGGTGACGGGCGACCGAGACGATGCGCGCCCCCGCCGCGGCCAGCGCGGCCACGGCCCGGTCGGCCTCCGATTCGTCCCCGAAGGTGAGGGCCAGGCCCGTCCCCTTCGGCAAAACGCGATCGGCCCGCTGGGAGAGCTCGAGGGCGAGCCGCTCCGGGATCGCCTCCGCCACCACGTCCACCGCGCGTGCGCCCGCGGCAAGCAGATCCTCCAACCGTCCTTCCTCGCGAAGCCTTCCCCCGAGGAGAAGGCCCACGCGGTCGCAGATCGCCTCCACGTCGGGGAGGATGTGGGAGGAGAAGAAGAGGGTCTTGCCCAACTCCTTGAGGCGGAAGATCACGTCGCGCACGTCCTTGCGACCGATGGGGTCGAGACCACTCATCGGCTCGTCCAGGATCACCAGATCCGGATCGCTGACCAGCGCCTGCGCGATCCCCGCCCTCTGGACCATCCCCTTGGAGAAGCGGCGGAGGGGAAGGTCCATCGCCCGGCTCAGGCCGACCAGGTCGAGGAGGCGGGGTACCCGATCCGCGAGCTCGCCGGAGGAGAGGCCGCAGAGCCTCCCGTGGAAGTGGAGGAGCTGACGCGGCGTGAGGAAGTCGTGGAAGTAGGGGTTCTCGGGCAGGTAGCCGAGGCATCGCCGGGCCTTGCGGGAGGCGATGGGCTCGCCGAAGAGGCGGGCGCTCCCCGAGGTGGGCGTGACCAGCCCGACCAACATCTTGATCGTCGTGCTCTTACCCGCGCCGTTGGGACCGAGGAAGCCGTAGATCTCCCCCTTCCGCACGGAGAGGTCGAGATCCTCGACGGCCCGCACCTCCCTCCGCCGCAAGCCAAGGCGGAAGCGCTTGGTGAGCTTCTCCGTGGTGAGAATGGCCTCGCTCATGAGGTGCGAGCCTAGCCGAGCGGCTCGGCGCCCACAAGGTGCGCGTCCGGCGCACCGTGAGGGATGACCATTTTGGGACATCGAAGGGGGAAGGTGACCAAGATCGTCACATCCCTGCGGCATTTGGGTGGTCACTCGACCGCTTTAATCGGCCCGTCGGCCACCGAAAGGGCCCCTGGAGACCTGGCACCACTCCTGCATTGCCGCCCGGCGCACCCCATGGAGGGGACCTTCGGCCCGGTGGCCGACAAGGAGATACGGAATGTTCCTTCAGAACCTTCGCGCCAAGAAGAACGCTCGCGGCTTCACGCTGATCGAGCTCATGATCGTGGTGGCCATCATCGGCATCCTCGCCGCCATCGCCATCCCGAACTTCCTCAAGTACCAGCTCCGCAGCCGCCGCACCGAGGGCTCGGTCAACGTGGCCGCGATCCGCACGGCGCAGATCGCCTACTACGGCGCCAAGGACGAGTTCGTGACGGCTCCCGCCAACCCGAGCGGCGACCCGATCGGACAGAAGCAGGCCTGGGAGCGTGACCAGGCGAACTGGCAGCAGCTCGGTTTCGAGCCCGAGGGCGACGTCTACTACCAGTACTCCACCAAGGCTGGGACTGGCACCGAGCGCTCCACCTTCCTCGCGGGTGCCGTCGCCGACCTCGACGCCAATGGCGAGTACTCCTGCTGGCTCTTCACCAAGCCCATCGTGAACAGGGACGATGGGCAAGGTGGCCAGGAGCCCAGCCTGAGCCTCCCGGACAAGTGCGACCCCGGTGAGATGCTCGACAGCGACGGCAACATGGTCCCGGTTCCGGTCGAGTTCAACAAGGTCTACCTGGCGTCGGGCGAGGACCGGTTCTAAGAGCAGCCCGGTCGACGATCGTCATCCGGCCCCGGCGATTCTCGCCGGGGCCTTTTCTTTGTCTCGTCACGAGCAGATTTTTGTTTATTGATGTTATTTTATTTTTCGAGACTTGCCACAACTGGTCACTCCTCGGTAGAGAAACGCCAATAATCGTCAGCAATCTGGAGAAAAACCGTTCCAAGAACCCCCTTCGCCGTTGGCATCACTTGTGCGAAGAGGGCCTCGTGAAATTGCTCACAGCAGGAGTGGAATAAATGTTCTCCAAATCGCTTGTGGGACGAGCACGTGGCTTCACCCTCACCGAGCTGATGATCGTGGTCGCCATCGTCGGCATTCTCGCCGCCATCGCGATTCCCAATTTCCTCCGCTACCAGCTTCGCACCCGGCGCTCGGAAGGCGCGGTGAACGTGGCGGCGATCCGTACGGCCCAAGTCGCCTACTACGGCGTCCGCGACCGCTTCGTTTCACCGAGCACTCCCAACCCTCCGTCGCACCCGTTCACGACCCAGAAGGTTCCGTGGGATTACAAGGCCCCCGGCTGGGGGGAACTGGGCTTCGAACCCGAGGGGGACGTCTACTATCAGTACTGGACGGTGGGTGGAACGGGCAGCGAGGCGTCCACCTTCATCGCCAGCGCCATCGCCGACCTCGACGAGGACGGACAGTTCTCCTGCTGGGCCTTCGCGAAACCGCTCGTCGACGAAGATGGCAATCCGTCGAGCAGCCTCGAGCTCCCCGGTCAATGTGGCGACGGGACGAACGTCGATTCGGACGGCAACCTCGTGCCCGTCCCCCCTCAGTTCAACGAGGTCTACCTGGCCAGTGGTGAGGACCGCTACTGATCCACCGGGCTGGCGAGGAGCGGAACGGAGTGTATAGTTCGCGACCATGCAGTCCCGGTGGATTTTCGCCCTTCTCGTGGTGGGATTGGCGGGTGCCACGCATCTCCTGCACCGTGCGTCGCTCGCCGACGCGGCGGAGCGGGAAAGGCTCGGGCCCCTGCCCAACGCCCGGATCCTGCGCTTCGTCACGAGCACCCACCACACCTCGGCGGCGGACCTCTACTGGTTGAAGCTGGTCCAGTACGTGGGCACCGAGGCGGCGCTGCAAGCGGGTTGGCCGGACCTGGAAGCGCTGGCGGAGCTCGTCACCACCCTCGACCCCAAGTACGGCTACGCCTACCAGGCCTCGGGCGTCCTCCTCGCCACGGTGGGACGGATCGAATCCTCGAACGAGATCCTCGAGCGCGGGATGGCGGAGGTGCCGGATCGCTGGCAGCTCCCCTTCTACGCCGCCTTCAACCGCTGGTACCACGAGGGAAAGTTTCGGGAAGCCGGGGAGCTGATGCTCCGCGCCTCGCGTCTCCCCGGACGTCCCCCTTTCGTCTCCGAGCTGGCGAGCCGGCTCTACGCGAGCAGCGGAAGCCTGGACGACGGGATCGCGCTGCTCGACCTGATGATCGCCAACACGGAGGACCCCCTCCTCCGAGACGACCTCGTGCGCCGGCGGGAGGACCTGGTGATCGAGAAGATGCTCCGACTCATCGAGGCCCGCGTCGAAGCGTTCCGCGACGCGGAGGGCCGGTGGCCGCGCACGCTGGACGAGCTGGACGATCCCGCGATCCGCGCCTTCCTCCCCACCCCGCTCGGCCAAACCATCCGCTGGAATCCCGAGACCGGCGAAGTGCGCTCCCTCTTCCTCCAGGATCGGCTGGTCGTCCACGACCCGGACCGTGAGCCCGAGGTTTCCGAGGAGCGACCGGAGCCCTCCAACGCAACCGACGAGGACCATCCATGAACGCAACCTCCGCCCTCTTCGCCCTCGCTCACGTGGCGCTGGTCGAGGCCCTGCGCGAGCGGATCCTCTACGGCCTCCTCGCCTTCGCGGTGGGCCTGATCCTCCTCTCGGCCGTCCTCTCCAACGTGACCCTGGGCTGGCCGGTGCGCATCGTCACGGACCTCTCCTTCTCCGCGATCTCGCTGGGCGGAGCGGCGATGGCGATCCTCCTCGGCGTGCGCTCGGTGGCGTCGGAGATCGAGAGGCGGGTGGCCTACCCCGTCCTCGCGAGGCCCATCGCGCGCTGGACCTACGTGGTCGGCCGCTACCTCGGCGTGGTCGGGACGGTCTTCTTCAACGTGCTGCTGATGGCCGTGGCGGCGACGATCATGATCGCCGCCTACAGCCACGAAGGCCCCTTCCAGTACGCCGTTTCGGACTACCTGACGACCCTCGCGCTGATGCTCCTCCGGCTGGCGATCGTCGCGGGGCTGGCGGTGCTCTTCTCCACCTTCACCTCCTCCACGGTGGCCTTCATCGCCTCCACCGGGCTGGCCATCGCCGGCCACTTCACCGCGGATCTGCGTCACTTCCTCGGCAAGAGCGAAACCTGGCTCACCCGCGCCGTGGGCGAGCTCCTCTACTGGGCGCTGCCCGACCTCGCCACCCTGGAGGCCCTCCCCCGGCTCATCCACGGCGAGCCCATCCTCGGCACCCAGGCCGTGGTGGCCGCCGCCTATGGCACCTTCTACCTCGCCGTGGTCCTGGTCCTGGCCTGCTGGCGCTTCGAGGGCCGCGACCTCCCCTGACGGCCTCCTCGAGCCCGCGGCGGCCGAATCGCTCGCCGTCGTCGATGACGATGGCCTGTTGGTCTTCGATCCCGCCCCCCCTCCCTCGACGATCTCGCCCCCGGCGACGTGCTCCTCGCCGGCTCTTCGGCCGCGGCTCCCGGCGGGGCGGGTTCGGCTTCGACCTCTACCAGTACTTCGACTGGGGAGCGCTCCTCGCGCTTCCGGTCACGGTGACGGAATGCCTCGCGACCATCGTCGCCGGTTCCGACTGCTCCATCGAGAACCTCCTCCCCCGGAAGCGGAGAGCCGTTCCATCGTCCCTACCGCAGGGCATGCGATCGAGGGGGATGCGGTTCTCGCGGGAAAGCTTCTCGCCGCGGAGGGCAAAGGCTGGGTGTTCGCCCTTCGGCTCGGTGGCGATGGTCGAGTCCGCCACGGGACCGCCTGGCTCTGCGCCGAGAGAGTGGTGGCGGAGCCGCGCACCGTCGTGCCTTCGGTGGACGGCGGAATCACGATCGTCGGAGAATCCAGTGGGCCGGGCTTCGTCGCGCGGGTGCGCAAGGACGGAACCCTGGGATTCGTCCAGTTTCCCCACAAGGGCTTGGGCGTACCCGACGTGCTGGCCCTGAGTTCCGTGGCCGAACTCCCCGTGACCGGGATGGTCGTCGCGCTGCGGAGCGAAAACTTTCCCCTCGAGGATTTCCCCTGCGACGTCGAGACGCGGGCCTTCGCCCCGACGCTCACCGAGGTCGAGGGCATCGCGCTTCCGATTCCGCTGAACCGCGGCTGAATCCGAAGGCGAAAGGGCCGCACGCGTCAGGTACCGGTGGCGCGCTCGTCCCCCTCCTCGGCGGCCTTCTCGTCCTCCATGCGGAACTTCGCCAGGCGGTAGCGGAAGCTGCGGAAGCTGATGCCCAGGAGTCGGGCGGCCTCCATCTTCACGCCTCGTGCCTGGTCGAGGGCGCGCTCGAGCATGCGGCGCTCGAAGGCGTCGAGCCAGTTCTGGAGGTCGAAGCCGGGAGGGATGGGAGCGCTCTCGAGGAGGCTCTCGTCGAAGCTCGGACGGGCGCGCCGCACCTCGGGGGGGAAGACGTCGGGACCGATCTCCTCCCCGTCGGCGAGGGTGACGGCACGCTCGACCAGATTCTCGAGTTCGCGAACGTTGCCGGGGAATTCGTAGTCGAGGAGGAGCTGCTGGGCCTCCCGAGAAAAGCGCATCCCCGGGCGCACCGCGTACCGCTCGAGGAAATGCTCCACCAGGGGGAGGATGTCCTCCCTCCTCTCCCGCAGGGGAGGGACGGTCAGGCCGATGACGTTCAGCCGGTAGTAGAGATCCTCCCGGAAGCGGCCCTCGCGAACCTCCTGCTCCAGGTCGCGGTTGGTGGCGGCGACGATGCGGACGTCGACTTCCCGGTCCTCCATCCCGCCCACGGAGCGGATGGTGCGCTGCTGCAGGGCGCGCAGGAGCTTGACCTGGACCGCGAGGGGGAGTTCGCCGATCTCGTCCAGGAAGAGGGTTCCGCCTCCGGCGGCATCGAAAAGTCCGCGCTTGGCGTGCGAAGCGCCGGTGAAGGCTCCCTTCTCGTGGCCGAAGAGCTCGCTCTCGATCAGCCCCTCGGGGATCGCGCCGCAGTTGACGACGACGAAGGGGCCGTTGGCGCGCAGGCTCTTCTGGTGGATGGCCCGCGCCACCAGCTCCTTGCCCACGCCGGACTCGCCCAGGATGAGCGCCGTCACCTTGGTGGGGGCGATCTTCTCCACCAGGGCGAAGAGCTCGTGCATGGCGCGGCTCTTGCCGACGATCCCGGCGAACTCCTGCCGCTCCTTCAGCTTGCGCCGGAGCGCCTGGTTCTCGTGGATGAGCGCCCGCTTCTCCAGCGCCCGCTCCAGCACCACGAGGAGCTCGTCGGTCTTGAAGGGCTTGAAGAGGTAGTCGAAGGCTCCGAGCTTCATCGCCTCCACGGCGGTCTCCGCGGAGGCGAAGGCCGTGATCATCACCACCTCGCACTGGGGCTGGCTCTCCTTCGCCAGGCGGAGGACGTCCAGGCCCGAATGCTGGCCGAGCCGGAGATCCGTGACGAGGAAGTCGAATTCCTGCTCGGCGAGTGCGGCCCCGGCCTCCCGAACCCCCTCCGCGCAGCGAACCTCGTGCCCCTTCTTCTCCAGGAGGATGCGGAGCATCTCGCGCATGGACCGCTCGTCGTCGACGATGAGAATGCGAGCCATTTTACGCCCTCCCAGCCGCTTGGCTCTCCGCCGAAGCGCCCGCTCTTGGCAAGGTGATGTCGAAGCGGGTGCCCACACCCACTTCGCTCTTCATGACGATCTGCCCACCCGAGGACTCGACGACGCGGTGGATCATCGGGAGCCCCAATCCGGATCCCGTCTCCTTGGTCGTGAAGAAGGGATCGAAAATCTTGTCGCGTAGATGCCCAGGGATACCACAGCCCTCGTCTTCCACCGAAAGAACGACCCGATCCTCGCCCTCCTCCCCACAGCGGACGCTGATCCTCCCGCCCGGCTTCGACGCCTGGGCCGCGTTGCGCAGAAGATTCCAGAGGACCTGGCGCATCTGATCCTCGTCGGCCAGCGCCAGGCTCGGCCCGAGCTCCGCTTCGATCCGGAGGTCCTTCGCCATGGGATCGAGGGCGAAAGCCTCGAGGGTGGAGTTCGCGAGTTCCATGAGGTCGACGGGCTCGAGCCTCGGCGGTTGGGGCGTGGCGAAGGCGAGGAATTCCGAGACGAGGCGATTGAGTCGCTCGGTCTCGCGGATCACGATCTTGAAGAGCGGCTCGTCCCGGGCCGAGCCATCCTGCGCGAGCATCTCGATGGCGCCGAAGATCGACGCGAGGGGATTGCGCAGCTCGTGGGCCAAGCCGGCCGCGAGCTCTCCCACGAGGGCGAGTCTCTCGGAGCGGCCCGCCCTCTCCTCGAGTTCCCGAAGCTCGGTGAGGTCCTGGAAGACGGCGGTGGTCCCGAGCGTCCGGCCCGAGGGGTCGAGAAGGGGCGTGAGCGCGAAGCCGAGGAGGCGCTTCTTGCCGCCCGGCGTGCGCCACTCGGCCTCCTGCCGGACGGTCTTCACCCCCTCCATCCCGGAGGGCATGGAGGGGAAGATCTCCCCGAGCGGCCGTCCCCGGAGGTCCGCCAGACGTTGCCCCAGGATCTCCTCCCCCGCTCGATTGACGAAGTTGATCTCCCCTCTGCGATTGGTGGTCAGGATCCCGGAGCCGATCGAACGTACGATCGAATCGTGGAGGACGTGGAGCTGGAGGAGGACGCTCTCGGCCGCCTCGGCGCGCTCGCCCGCCGTGCGCGCCTGCGAAAGCACGTAGGCCATGAGGCCTGCGGTGAGAAGGAGGGCGCTGCCGTGGGTGAAGAGTTCGCGCAAGGCCGTGGCCGCGCGAACGGTCGTATCGAGGCCGGGTGGAGCGAGCACCCCCTGATGCACCAGGACGAGGAGCACGGCGTAGCCGACGAAGGCGGCGAGCGCCGAGAACCAGCCCCCGCGCTCGCCCAAAAGCGCCCCTCCGCTCACGACCACCAGGGGGAGCACGAAGGAGAAGAGCGAGTCGACGACGCCGGTCAGGTAGAGGATCGCCAGGGCGAAGACCAAGTCGCCCGCCACCTGCGTGATCGCCAACCGAATCATCCGGTAGCCGGCGCGCAGGAGGAGAGCGATGACGAGCTGGAGGAGGTTGACGCCCAGCACCAGGCCCGTCAGGGCGGCGGCGCGCTCCGGCCCCTTGCCATCCTCCTGGAGGAGGAAGTAGGAGCCCCCCGCCAGAAGGAGCGTGATCACCACGATCCGAAGCGCCGTCATCCAGACGAGCTTGCGGCGAAGCTCGTCTTCCGCGCGTCGGGGCGGGACGCGAATCGGGGGGCGGACCTCCGCCTCCGCGCCTGTGGAAGCGCCGCTCATGGCGGGTCCTTCGGGCTCAGGTGATGGACTCGGCCATGGTGAAGATGGGCAGGTACATCGCCGCCACGAAGAAGCCGACGATCCCGCCCATGAAGACGATGAGGATCGGCTCGATCATCGAGGTGAGGGCGCTGACGGCGGCATCGACCTCGTCTTCGTAGAAGTCGGCGATCTTGCCGAGCATGGCGTCCATCGCACCCGTCGCCTCGCCGACCCCGATCATCTCCACCACCATCTGCGGGAAGACGCCGACCTCGGCCAGCGGCTGCACGATGGTCCGCCCCTCGGAGATCTTCGCGCGGACGGTGAAGATCGCCTGCTCCAGCACGGTATTTCCCGCCGTCTTGGCGGTGACCTCCATCGCGTCGAGGATGGGAACGCCGGAGGAGAGCATGGTCCCCAGGGTCCGGGAGAAGCGGGCCACCGCGACCTTGCGCAGGAGGTCGCCGAAGAGCGGCGCCTTCAATAGACCGCGGTCGATGAGACGCTGGCCGACCTGGGTGCGCGCGAAGAGCTTG
>Ga0180216_1000796_pt1 | contig 30501 bp, 27 predicted proteins | sample eDN3rd37CBELigMG_FD_128879 | JGI IMG/M metagenome (GOLD analysis project Ga0180216, IMG submission 128879) | Enriched Miracle-Growth compost microbial communities from Emeryville, California, USA - eDNA 3rd pass 37_C BE-Lig MG (version 2)... ... | reverse complement strand
GGACTTTGCGTTCATTGCGCCGCTCACCTTCACGCCGAACGCGCTCCTCGTGAATCCGAAGCTGCCGGTCCGCGACGTGAAGGAGCTGGCTGCCTATGCAAAGGCCAACCCGGGCCGACTCAACTACTCGTCACCCGGTGTCGGGTTGTCGGATCACCTGATGATGGAGCTGCTGCTCAAGGAGATTGGTGCCGCCGCTGTGCACGTTCCGTACAAGGGCAGCGCCGAGGCGCGGACGGCGGTCATAGCGGGCGATGTGCAGATGACGTTTGGCACCGCAAGCGCAGCGCTGCCGCAGATCGCGAGCGGTCAGCTGAGGGCCATCGCGTTGTCCGGCGACAAACGGCTCCCCATGCTTCCCGACGTGCCTACGGTACTAGAGCAAGGCATGCCGTCTGTGGTTGCCTATACCTGGACGGGTTTGTGCGCACCCAAGGGCACGCCTGCGGCGATCCTCGAAAGGATCCAGCGGGACACGACCACCGTGCTGGCGCAGCCAGAGATCCGCCAGAAGATCGCTGCGAGCGGTTCGGAGGTGAAGTCGATGTCGCCCACAGGGTTCCGCGACTATGTGGCCGCCGAGACGAAGCGGTGGGGCGACGTTATCCGCCGCAGCGGCATCAAGGCGGAATGACCATGACGCAGTTGCGCCGGATCGAATTGGTCGTCAACGGCCGCAGGCATGTGGCCGAGGTGCCGCACCGCCTCACCTTCGTCGATTTCTTGCGCGAGCAGCTGGGCCTGACGGGCACTCACGTGGGGTGCGAGCACGGTGTCTGCGGCGCCTGCACGGTGCTGCAGGACGGGGAGGCCGTGCGGTCGTGCCTCATGTTTGCAGTGCAGGCGGACGGCCTGGAGTTCACCACCGTCGAGGGTTTGTCAGAGCCCGGGAAGCTGAACGTTCTGCAGCAGTGTTTTCGCTCGCATCACGCCTTGCAGTGCGGCTTTTGCACCCCGGGCATGCTGACCGCGGCCACCGCATTGCTACGCGAGTGCCCCCGGCCCGACGCCCACCAAGCGCGCGAGGCGATCTCCGGCAACCTCTGCCGATGCACGGGCTATGTCCCCATCGTGCAGGCGATCGTCGAAGCCGGCCGCCTTTCCTCTTCTACTTCCCAACCCGAGGACTTGACATGACAGACATGGCGAAGCGGCGTTTCCTGGAGCTCATGGCGGCTGGCGGGCTGGCGGGTGCGCTCCCATCCGCATCGGCGCAGGACGCAGCGGCGAACTACCCCACCAAGCCGATCCGCTTCATCGTGGCGTTCCCGCCCGGAGGCGGCACGGACGCTTTGGCGCGCCTCGTCGGTCAAGCATTGGGCGAATCGCTAGGCCAGCCGATCGTCGTCGACAACCGGCCGGGCGCGAGCGGCATCGTCGCAGCCCAGGCTGTCATCGCGGCGCCGCATGACGGCTACACGTTGCTGGTCGGCGGCAGCGGCGTCATGGTGTTCGCACCGGTGACCTACGGCAAGAAGCTTCCCTACGACTCCGAGAAAGACATCGCAGCCGTTACCGTGCTGGGCTCCTACGCGAACGTCATCGCGGTGAACAAGGATTCGCCGGTCAAGGACCTGAAAGACTTGGTGGCGCTCGCCAAACGCGGCAAGGTGAGCTATGGCCACCCGGGCGTGACCTTTCAGGTCCCCATGGAGGCCTTCCTGCAGGACGCCGGTGCGCAGATGCTCTCGGTTCCCTACAAAGGCGGCGGCCCGCTGGCGACAGCCTTGATGGGCGGGGAAATCGACGCTGCGATTTCGGACATCTCCACGTTCGCCCAGCTGCACAAGAGCGGCAAGCTGCGCGTGTTGGCGGTCACCACGTTCAACCGTGCCTCTCTGCTGCCGGAAGTTCCAACGCTGCGGGAGTTCGGCTACCTCAAAGACTTCGAGGCATCCACCTTCGCCGCGGTGGGCGCTCCTGGCGGCACGCCTCCAGCCATCATCAGGAAGCTGCAGGTGGAAATCGCAAAAGTCCTGCGCAACCCCGCGATCACGAAGCGGCTCGAGGAAATGTCCATTGAGCCCGGAGGGCGCTCGCCGGAGGAAACCCGCGCTCGCTATCGCACCGAAATCGCGAAATACAGGCCACTTGCCGAGAAGGCCGGGCTGCTTGAGAAGTAGCCCCCCGAACACGTCAATCAAAGGAAGACTGAAATATGAGCGGACGGAAAAGAGTCCTCATCGCCGGAGCGGGCATCGGAGGACTCGCCGGAGCGTTGGCGCTGCTGCGCCGCGGCTTCGACGTTGACATCTTCGAGAAGGCACCGATGCTGGGTGAAGTCGGCGCCGGCGTCCAGATCAGCCCCAATGCCATGCGCGTACTTGCCGACTTAGGAGTCGCGGACCAGATCGCCGAGGTGTGCTTCATCCCCAAAGCGCGCGAGATGCTCCTGTGGAACACCGGCTACAAATCGACGGCGCCGACAAAGAACGAGGAGATGATCGCTCGGTACGGCTACCCGCACTGCACGGTGCACCGGGCAGACCTGCATGCGATCCTGCTTGGGGCTGTGCGCCGTTTCGATACCGCGAGCATTCGGCTTGACGCCCAGGCGGTAGGCTTCGAGCAGGACGAGAGCGGGGTTGTGCTGAAGCTTGCCAACGGTGAGCAATATCGAGGCGACGTGCTGATTGGCGCCGACGGCATCCATTCGCGTATTCGTCACCAGCTCTTCGGGGTTTCCAGCGCGCGGTTCACCGGCGGGCTGGCTTGGCGAGGGGTCATCCCGGTCGACAGCTTGCCTGCGCATATGCGAGAGCGGAATGGGCAGAACTGGGTCGGCCCGCATGGGCACTTCATCGTCTACCCGATCCGGCGCGGCGAGCTGATCAACGTTGTTGGTCACGTCGACCGCAGTGACTGGCAGGTGGAAAGCTGGTTCGAGGTGGGAGAAACTGCGGAATTCCTCCGTGATTTCCAGGGCTGGAACGAGGAGATCCAGGTGCTCATCCGCGCCGTGGCGCAGCCCTTCAAGTGGGCGCTCTTCCTGCACGACACACTGCCTCGGTGGAGCGAGGGTCGGACTTCCTTGCTGGGGGACGCCTGTCATCCCATGGTTCCCTATCTCGCTCAGGGTGCCAACCAGGCGCTGGAGGATGGGCTTGTTCTGGCGCGCTGTCTGGACGCCTTTGGCGACATCGAGACGGCGCTAGCGCACTACGACGCGACTCGCATCCCCCGCACCACGCGTGTGGTGCAGGAATCGGCCGCCAATCAGGCCCGCTATCACGACCCCTCGCTGGCCGACCCGGTGGCGGGAAAGGCGTACATCGAACATGCGTGGGCGAACCAGCAGGACGTGAGGTCTTGGGTGTTCGCTTACGACCCCGTGAACGCGCCGCTGGAAGGGCCGCGGCAGGCGGCTGAAATCGCGGCCTGAGCGTCGATGAAGCCGTCCTCACGCTTGCTGTATGGCGCGCACGTGCGCGCCAACGGCATCCGCCAGCACTACCTGCGGTACGGTGGAGCCGGCATGCCGCTCGTGCTCGTACCGGGGATCATCAGCACGGCGGCGATGTGGGGACCCATCGCCGAACGGCTTGCGGTCCACCTGGACGTTCATGTACTCGACGTGCGCGGCCGTGGATTGTCCGAGACTGGCGCACATCTCGACTATGGCCTAGACGTGCTGGCCGCCGATGTGGTGGCCTTTGCCGAAGCGGCCGGCCTTCGCGAGTACGTCCTTCTCGGTCATTCGATGGGCGCGCGCATCGGGGTCCGCGCTGCCCGAAAGCCCGGTCTACCCATCCGACACTTGATCCTGGTCGACCCGCCGGTGAGCGGGCCGGGCCGCAGACCGTACCCGTCGCAGCTGGCAGGCGTGCTGGAGCTACTGCGCGCGGCGCGCGCGGGGGAGGCGGAGCGTGTGCTGCGCGAGTCCTCCTCTCCAGCTTGGCCGGAGGAGATGCTGCGGTTACGCGCCGAATGGCTTCATACGTGCGATGAACAGGCGGCTGTGGCCGCGCACCGCGGATTCCACGAGGACGACATCCATGCGGACTTACCGGACCTAAAGGTTCCCGCGACGCTGATTGCCGCGTCGCGCGGTGGTGTCATCTTGCCCGACGACATCGCGGAACTCCGTTCGCTTTCACCGGCGATGCGCGTGACGACGGTCCCAAATGCGGGCCACCAGATCGCCGCGGAGAACCCTGAGGGGTTCCTCGCGGCAGTCGGCGAGTGCCTGCACCTCAACTTCTGAAGGGATTGCCATGAGCGAAATCGTCGACGCCGAAGCCCTCGCCGTGTTCGAGGAGGAGCTCCGGTTGTGCAAAGTGAAGCCCGGCGAGACTGTCGTGGTTCTCAATGCGGCAGGGGAGTGGCAGCAACACGTGGCCTCGTTGATGGCTGCCGTGAGACGCCTGGGCGCATTGCCGCTGCACGTGAGCGTGCCGCGCGACAAGGAGAAGGGCGCGGGCGTGCAAGGACAGCATCCGCTCGTGGGGCACCAGCTCGCGCTTGACACCTGCAAGCGGGCCGACATGGTCATCGATCTCATGGGGCTGCTGTTCTCCAAGGAGCAGTTGGAGATCCAGGCTGCCGGCACGCGCATCCTGCGGGTCATGGAGCCGCTGCACGTGCTAAAGCAGATGGCACCGACAGCGGATCACCGCCGCCGGTGCGAGTTCAGCCGCGACCTGATCTTGCGGTCCAAGAAGATGCGCATCACGTCGCCGCATGGGACTGACGTGCTCTATGGGCTGTCGCAGTACGACGCGATTGCCGAGTACGGCTACACCGATGAGCCGGGCCGCTGGGATCACTTCCCTTCCGGCTTCGTGTTCACGCAGGGGAAGGACGACGAAGTGAACGGCCGAGTGGTTCTCGCTCCTGGCGACATCATTTGTGCTTTCAAGCGATACGTCCAGTCCCCGGTGACCTTCTCCATCGAGCGCGGAATGATCACTGCAATCGACGGTGATGGATTCGACGCAGAGCTGATCCGCAGCTATATCGCCAACTTCAACGATCCGCGTGCCTACGCGATTGCGCACATCGGCTGGGGCCTCAACGAGCGGGCTAAGTGGCATCAACTCGCATCCACGCCGCATTTGAACCAGGAACACGTCATGAACGCGCTTTCCTTCTACGGAAACGTGCTGTTCTCAACCGGCCCGAACTCCGAGTTTGGAGGCAAGAACGACACGCCCTGCCATCTGGACCTGCCAATGCGCGGGTGCAGCCTATGGCTGGATGACGTGCAGGTGCTGGAGCGCGGCGCGGTGGTCCACCCCGAGATACGAGCCCCCGGACTATGAAGCCGCCGCTCTTCGAATACGTCCGAGCAGAGACGCTCGAGCAGGCGCTCTCGCTGCTTGCCGAAGGCGAGTGCCAGCCGCTTGCCGGCGGCCAGAGCTTGATTCCTGCGATGAACTTCCGGCTGGCCGACCCCGGGCGGCTGGTGGACATCAGCCGGATCGCATCGCTGCGCGGCATCTCGGTGCGGCAAGACGGCGCGATTGTTGCGGGTGCCATGACGCGCCATCGGGATTTCGAGCTGGACGCTGCGGTGCGCGAGCGGCTACCTCTGCTCCAACGCGCCATGGGCGAGGTTGCTCACGTCGCGATCCGAAACCGCGGCACCATCGGCGGGAGCCTGGCACACAGCGATCCTGCTGCTGACTGGCCGGCGCTTTGCCTTGCCTGCGATGCTTCGATGACGGTCCGGTCTGCCAGCGCTGAGCGACAGATCTCCGCTGAAGAGTTCAGCACAGGGCTCTTCACCACCGCGATCGAACCGGGAGAGTTGCTCACCGCGGTTCACTTCCCCGCGTGGCCAGATGGCCGTCGCTGGGCCGTCAAGAAGTTCACGCGCCGTCGCGGCGATTTCGCGATCGTGGGCGTCGCGCTGACGCTGGACCTGGATACGGCCGGCCGCTGTACGGCGGCGCGTATCGCCTTGCAGGGAGTCGCCGACCGGCCGGTACTGGCGAGAGCCGCGCAGGCGGTTCTCGTCGGCACAAAGCCCGATGCTGGCCGTATCGCGGAAGCGGCGAAGGCCGCGCTCGTAGAACTGAATCCGGGATCCGACCTGCACGCCAGCGCCGAATACCGCCGCACCCTCGTGGTGTCGCTCGTGCGGCGCTCGCTTGGGGAGGCCCTTGGACTGGAGCCCCTACTGACATGAAGAGAGACGACCAACCAACCGGCGGTCTGGTGGGGCAGAGCCTCGAGCGTGTCGAGGACCTTCGCATGCTCACCGGAACCGCATGCTTCGTGGATGACGTGAAGCGGCCGGGCATGCTGCACGCCGTGATCGTACGCAGCACGGTGGCGCATGCCCGCATCAATGCGGTTCACACTGCGGACGCGCTCGCCTTGCCCGGGGTGGTGGCGGTGTTCACCTACCAGGACATCGCCGAGCCCGAGCGGGTGATCCCGTTACCCAACCTGACGTCGCTGCCTGGATACGAGCGCTTCTTGCAACGGCCCCTCGCTAAGGACAAAGTCGTCTTCGTCGGCGAGCCGGTGGCGATGGTCATCGCCGAAGACCGATACCTAGCCGAGGATGCCGCGGACGCGGTTTGGATTGACTACGACCCGTTGGAGCCGGTGGCCGACACGACGGCTGCGGCAAGCGGCAAGTCGTTGGTGCACGAGGCTCAAGGCACCAACCTGGCCGCCGGCTACAGCGTTGCACGGGGTGATGTCGCCGCCGCGCGCGCGAAGGCCGCCTATCACCGGCGGGAGAGCTTCCGGATCCATCGCCACTCTGGTGTTCCTCTGGAGACGCGGGGACTGGTCGCGGAGCAGGGGGCCGACGGAATCCTGCGTGTGTGGGGCGCGACGAAGATGCTCTTCCGCAATCGCGCGATCCTCGCATCCATGCTGCCAATGCAGGAATCTCAGATCGAGCTGATCGAGGTGGACGTGGGCGGCGGCTTCGGCGTACGAGGCGAGTTCTACCCCGAGGATTTTCTCGTCCCGTTCGCGGCGCTGCGCCTGGGGCGGCCGGTGAAGTGGATCGAAGACCGGCGCGAGCACCTGATGGCCTCGAACCACTCGCGGGAGATGCAGTGCGAGCTGGAGATCATGACGGATTCGCAGGGTCGCATACTGGCGCTCGAAGGGCGCGTGCAGGTCGATCTGGGCGCCTATGTGCGCACCAACGGAGGAACCGCACCCGGCAAGGTCGCGCAGTTCATGCCTGGCCCGTATCTCATCGAGAACTGTGCGTTTGAGGTTGAGGTATTCATCACGAACAAGACGCCATGGGGATCCTATCGCGGACCCGGCCGCTACGAGTCCAGCTTCTTTCGTGAAGCGTTGTTCGACATGGCGGCCCGGGACTTGGGGATCGAACCTGCGGAATTCCGCCGCCGCAACCTCATTCCGCCAAGCCTCATGCCCTGGGACGCAGGGGCGATGATCCCCAAGCAGCCACGTACCGTGTACGACTCCGGCGACTACCCGGCGGTGTTCGAACGGGCGCTTGCCGAGTTCGGCTATGACGCCCTTCGCGCCCAGGCCAAGCGGGCCCCGGACGGGCGACTCCACGGTGTCGGAATCGGCTGCTTCGTGGAGTCGACGGCGGGCGGGCCGGCCGAAAGCGCCTGCCTGGAGTTCCGTCCTGGGGGCCGGCTGTGCGTTGCCGTCGGCAGCTCATCGATGGGGCAGGGCATCGAAACCGTCATGGCGCAGATCGCCGGGGACGAGATGGGCCTGCCCATGGAGCGCATCGATGTCCGGCATGGCTCGACGACGATCGTGGAGCAAGGCTGGGGCGCCTACCACAGCCGCAACGCGGTCATGGGCGGTAGCGCGATCGTGGTCGCGGCGCGCCGCCTTCGGGAACAGGTGGTCGCACACGTGGCCGCTAAGAGCGAGCTCGATCCCGGATCGTTGCGGTACGTCGCAGGCCGTGTCGAACATGCGGAGGATGGACGCTGCATTGCGACGGTTTTGCAGCTGGCGGAGCAGGGCCATCAGGCCGGCGATGCTGGCGCAAAGGCCGCACTGCGATGCCATGCGCTTTTCGAAACCGACAAGCTGACATACACCTTCGGGGTGCAGATCGCGCATGTTGCGGTGGATCCGGAGACGGCCGCGGTCGAGGTGATCCGGTTCCTCACGGTCGAGGACGTCGGCCGGATGTTGAACCCGGCGCTCGTGCATGGACAGACGTTAGGTGCGTCGGTGCAGGGCATCGGTTCGACGATGCTGGACGAGTTTGTCTACGACGCCGATGGCCAACTCCTCACGGGCAGTTTCGCGGACTACCTGCTCGCCACCGCGACGGACTTCCCGCATGTCGAGGCTGTCTCGCTCGAGCTGTCGAAGTCGCCCTCGAATCCGCTGGGCGCCAAGGGCGCGGGCGAAGGAGGGATCGCCGCAGTTGGAGGGGCGCTCGCCAACGCGGTTGCCGATGCGCTCGCACCACTCGGCGTCTCTATCAACGAACTGCCGCTGTCGCCCAACCGGATTGCTCGGGCGCTGCGGGAACAAGGACATATGCAATGACTCGACCCTGGAATACAGTGATCTCCGAGGCCGACCAGGCGGTATACGCCGCCGCGGGTTTTGGCCAAGCCACCGGCCTCGGCAAGCGCCCGGTGCTGCTCGTGATCGATGTGCAGTACCGCACGAGCGGCTCCCGAAGCGTGCCGATTCTCGAGGCCATCAAGGAATACCCTACGGCCTGTGGCGAGTACGCCTGGTCGGCCATCCCGAACATGGCAAGGCTGGTCACCGCCTTCCGTGCGCGTGGCTTGCCGGTGGTGTATCCCTGCGTCGCGATGAAGAACGACCACGACGATGCCGGGTTCGCTGCAAAGGCTCCCGGCATCCTCTCGATCGCCGCCCGCGGCTACGATTTCGTGGAGGAGATTGCGCCAAAACCAGGCGAGTTGCGACTGCCCAAGGCCCACGCCAGCGCGTTCTTCGGTACGGCGCTCGCGAGCTACCTGGTTCGGTTCGGTGCTGATTCGCTGGTGGTGACGGGCTGCTCCACCAGCGGGTGTGTGCGCTCCACCGTCGTGGATGCGTGCCAGCTCAACTACAAGGTGGTTGTCGCGGAAGACGCCGTGTACGACCGGGGCCAGGTTTCGCACGCGGTGAACCTGTTCGACATGGCGAGCAAGTACGCCGACGTGATGCCAACGAGCCAGGTGCTCTCCATGCTGGGAGAGGCACGGTGAGTGCCCTGCAGCAGGCTGCCGGTCCGCTCGCCGGCCTTCGGGTGCTCGATATGGCCACGATCGTGTCGGCCCCTCTCGCCGCAACCTTCTTGGCGGACTACGGCGCCGACGTGGTGAAGCTTGAGCTTCCCGGCGTGGGAGACAGCATCCGCGCTTACCCGCCGCTGAAGGAGGGCAAGTCGCTCTGGTGGAAGGTCACCAATCGGAACAAGAAATTCATCACACTCGACGTCCGCAAGTCAGAGGGTCTGGCGCTGTTCAAGCGGCTGGTGGCCGGCTTCGACGTGCTGGTGGAGAACTTCCGTCCCGGCACGTTGGATCGCTGGGGCCTCACGAAGGAAGTCCTCTGGTCCATCCAGCCGCGGCTGGTGATCCTCAGGACCACCGCATTCGGGCAGGATGGGCCCTACAAGGACCGCCCAGGATTCACCCGCGTGTTCGAGGCGATGAGTGGCGCGACCTACATCACGGGTGATCCCGATCGGCCGCCTGTGCACATGGGCTTCCATATCGCCGACGCGGTGGGCGGCCTCTTCGGTGCGCTCGGCCTCATGAGCGCGCTGTGGAAGCGGGCGCGCGATAAGGATGCTCCGGGGGAGGAGATCGACCTGTCGTTGACCGAAGCGATGATGCGGCTAGTTGAGTTCTTGCCTATCGAGTACGACCAACTTGGCAAAGTGCGAGAACGCACCGGCAACGCGAACGGATATTCGGCGCCCACGAACGTCTACCGGACCGGCGACGGAAGGTGGGTCTCCCTCTCAGGGGGCAACAACGCCCTGTTCGAGAAGAACTGCATCGCGATTGGACGCAAGGACCTGCTCGCCGATGAGCGCTTTCGCACGAACGCGGGCCGCGTGGCGCACGAGCCGGAACTGAATCGCATCTTCAGCGAATGGTGCGCGGCGCATCCGGTGAATGAAATCCTTGCACGCTTCGAGGAAGCCGGCGGCACGATCGCGCCGGTTTACTCGGTCGATCAGATCTTCCGCGACCCGCAGGTGATCGCCCGAGAGGCTATCACCCGGGTGCCCGACGAGGACTTCGGCGAGGTGCGGATGCAGAACGTGGTGCCTCGCTTCACGAACGATCCTGGCAAGGTGCGCTCCACGGCCGGGGCGCTGGGAGCGGACAACACGAACGTGTACGGAGCGCTAGGGCTGGAGGATGCGGACATAGCCGGTCTGAAGGCCATTGGAGTGATCTGAGGCGCCGCTCTCAATGAGGCGACGCATTGTTCATCATCAATCATCTGCCGGAAGGCGGAACGGAAGTCAAAGAAATGGAACTTGCAGGCGACCGGCTGATCACGGCCTCGCTCGCGCGCACTTGGGAAGCGCTGAACGATCCTGAGGTGCTTCGTCGCAGCATCCCTGGTTGTGATTCACTTGAGCGAGTCGGCGACAACCACTTCACCGCGCATCTGTCTCTACGCATCGGCCCGGTCAGCGCAAAGTTCACGGGCGAGGTCCGCCTCAAAGACGTGGTTCCGCAGAGGGGGTACCGCATCGATTTCGACGGCAAGGGCGGCGTCGCCGGTTTCGGCCGAGGCTCTGCAAATGTGAACCTCACGGCGGAGGGCTCGCAGACACGCTTGCACTACCGCGCGAACGCCACGGTGGGAGGGAAGATCGCGCAAGTCGGGTCGCGCCTCGTCGATGCGACGGCCGCCAAACTCGCGGACGACTTCTTCAAGCGTTTCGAAGCCATCGTGGCTGAGCAACCCAGCGAAAAAGTCGTCGCGCCCGCGACGAGCGCGGTGGAAGCGCCTCCAGGCTCAGTCTCCGAGTCTGTCCTGACACGCGGGTTCCCGGTGTGGCCATGGCTGGTCGTTGGCGCCGTGGCCGTCCTCGCAACGTGGTATCTGTTTGTGCACTGAGGAGCTTGGTCCCCGCGATGAACGACAAACCCGGCCCCACGGCGCCCCGCGGTCCTCTGGCAGGACTGCGCGTCGTCGAGTTCGCCGGCCTCGGTCCGGCGCCGTTTGCCTGCATGCTGCTGTCGGATATGGGTGCGGACGTGGTAACCATAGACCGACCAACACGCAAGCCCACCGACAGTTCGCATGTGACGAGTCGCGGGCGCACCCTGGTGCTCGCGGACCTCAAGGATGCGGCAGCGCGCGAGCGCGTGCTGGCACTCATCGACAGAGCCGATGTCCTGGTCGAAGGTTTCCGGCCCGGCGTCATGGAGCGGCTCGGCTTCGGTCCGGACGTTGTGGCCCAGCGCAATCCCAAACTCGTCTATGGCCGAATGACCGGCTGGGGCCAGGACGGCCCGCTGTCTGCTGCCGCGGGCCACGACCTCAACTACATTGCGATCACCGGCGCACTGCACGCGATCGGACCGGAAAGCGGCCCGCCGATTCCGCCACTCAACCTTGTTGGTGATTACGGAGGGGGCGGCCTTTACTTGGTCGTCGGTATCCTCGCTGCTTTGCTCGAGGCGCGCCGCTCCGGGAGTGGGCAGGTCGTCGACGCCGCAATCAGCGATGGCGTCGTCAACATGATGGCCAGCTTCGTCGGGTTCGCGTTGCGTGGTGCGCATAGCGAGGAGCGCGGCAAAAACATGCTGGATGGGGGCGCACCCTACTACCGTACCTATGAAACGGCGGATGGCGAATACGTCAGCATCGGTGCCATCGAGCCGCAATTCTTCGCGGAATTGTGCGAGCGCATTGGGTTGCCCGAGCCGCTACGCGGCGCGCAGAACGATAAGATGCGCTGGCCTGAACTTCATGCAGAGTTCTCCCGTATTTTCCGCACGAGGACGCGGACCCAGTGGACTGAGCTGCTCCAGGGCACAGATGTGTGCTTCGCACCTGTTCTTCGCCTGAGTGAGGCCGCCAGACATCCCCACCATCGAGCGCGCCAGGCCTTCGTAGAGATCGATGGTGTCAGCCATCCTGCTCCGGCGCCGCGTTTCTCCCGCACGCCCTCTGCTATCCGGAGACCGGCGCCGACTGATGCATGCGACCCGGCCGCGGTGATCGCCCGCTGGTCGTAAGAACAAATCAAGTCGCTTAACTGGAGCCAAGGAAGCGACTTGACGGGTGGATACTCATAGGTGTCCGCTCGCTGACCGCTGACTCCCAGAAGAGCCGGGCATCTGGCTGATCGAGCGTCTCGAATCCAGCTGCCATCGAGGTGGTGACTCGTCGCGGCCGAGAGTGGCCGGTCCGCGCCGAGCGCTTGGCCGACATGAAGCGCAACGAGACCGAAGAGAGTCGTACGCCCAGTGCTTCATGGCGAGTCTATCGGTCCAGACCTTTCTGTCGGAGCCAGCCCGCCATGTGCTTCGCCACATCTGCGCTGTTCAGATCGGACATGGGAAAGTGGGTGTTACCGCGAATGCCGACGGCGGGCAGCTCCACCAGCGTTGCGTCACCGCCGTGCCGGTTAACTGAATCGCGCCAGCGCCGGGCAACGTCGCGGAACACACGCCATTGCTCCTGGCCGGGATTGGCGCTGGGCTGGTCCGGAATGTTGTCGCCGTAGTAGATGACGATCGGCATGCGCGTGAGCTGGCGGAAGTCCGCGACTGGGATCGTGGGCGGCGTGAAGGGACGGCCAGCGAAGGTCAGCGTGGGCGCCTCGCCCTCCGGAAACACGAAGTCCCCTCCTGGCTCGAAGGCGACGATCGCGCGAACATTAGGGCTCTTCACCGCCGTGCGCCATCCCAGCGTTCCGCTTTGCGAGTGCGTTACCAGGATGCCCGGTCCGATCTTCGTGAAGAGTGCGGAGACGGCGTTGGTGTTCACCTCGACGTCGTAGGGGCCGGTGTTCGGCACCGCCTGGCGGAAGAACTGGGCCAGCGCTTCGGGATCCTTCGAAAAAGCGACGTCGGGGTACAGGTTGGGCCAGACGCCGAGCCGGAATACGCCGAACCACATCTGTTCGTCAGCCGTGGCGGGGATATCGACCGGAGCGGTGCTCTTGGCGGCGCGCCCGCGGCGCGGCTGATCGAGCAGGTAAACGGGATATCGCTCCCGAAGGAAGAGGGTCTGGAAACCTTCGCGGCCGTCGGGTGTCGTCTCCCACGTCTTGGCGGACTGTCCATGTCCGTGCCAGAACACGAGCGGCAAGCGGCGTGCGTCCGCCGGCACCTGGTAGAAGACGTACGCGTGGTCGCCATGCACGGTTTGCCCCTGCGGATTCGGCGTCGGGGAATAGGCACCTTGCGCGATGGGGTCGAACGTGCCTGGTGCCTTTCTGACCGTGCCACCCACAGCGAAGCTGCCCTGTTCCTGCAGGACGATCGGTGCCGTCGCGGTTGAAGGAGGGCGGATGGCGCAGGCACTGGCCAGCACTGCGGCGCCGATCAACGGAAGAAAGGGTTTCATGGTCTGGGGCGGTTGAGGGGAGGCCGGCATTGGCTAGGTCGCAGCGACCATCGCTGACTTGCGGTGCACGATGAAAGCGAGGGACAGGACGAGCGCCACGATCAACAGCAATGTGCTCGCCTGGAAGGTGACGCCGATCCGATGGGCCAGGCCGGCAGCGGGATCGGCCGAGGTCGGCGCCGTGGAGGCGAACACCACCACCAGCACGGCAAGTCCGAGCGAGCTGCCGAGTTGGTGGGCGACGTTGACGACACCCGAGGCGGCACCCGCATCTTCACCGCGCACGCCGGCGACGGCCGCCACCGTCAGCGGTGCAAGGACGGCGCCTTGGCCGATGCCCACCAGAACCATCGGAAGGGCAATGCCGGTCACATAGGACGTGTCCGCGGAGACCTGCCCAAGCCATGCCATGCCGGCGATGCCGGCGACAAGACCGAGCGCCAGCAGCCGTCCGTTGCCCAGCTTGCGCGTCAGCACCGGAACCATCATCGCCGCCATGAAATTGGGGAGGGTCGTCGGAAGGAATGCAAGGCCTGCCTGCAAGGGCCGCATGCCCAGCACCTGCTGCAGGTATTGCGTCATGAAGTACCAGAAGCCGACCATGCCGCCCAGGAAAAGCAGGCGCACGGCGTAGGCGGCCGCCCGCTCTGCGCTGGCGAACAGCCGCAGCGGCAGGATGGGCTGCACGGCGCGGGATTCGTTCCACACGAAAGCTGCCAGCAGCAAGAGGCCGCAGGCGAGTGCCGCGAGAGTGATCGGATCTCCCCAGCGTTCCTCCGCGGCCCGCACGATGCCGAACACCAGCGCCGTCATGCCCGCGGTCGACGACAGGGCACCGGCGACATCGAATCGGCCGGCGCGAAGCGTCGTCTCGGCAATGCGGCGGCGGGCGCCGACGATCAGCGCGATGCCGATGGGGCCGTTGATGAAGAAACCCAGCCGCCACGACACCAGGTCGGCCGCCAGGCCCCCCAGCACCAGCCCGACGCTCGCTCCCACACCGGCGGCCGCGGCGTAGTACGAGAGGGCGCGCGTGCGTGCCGGACCTTCCGGGAAGTGCGTCGCGAGCAGCGCCAGCGTCGACGGCGTCAGGACGGCGGCCCCTACGCCTTGGACGGCGCGGGCGCCGATAAGCATGGCGGGCGACTGCGCCAACCCGATGGCGAGTGATGCCAGCGTGAACAGTGCGAGCCCGGCGATGAACATCCGCCGCCGTCCGGCGACGTCGCCCAGGCGCGCGCCCAGCAGCAGCAGCCCGCCGAACACCAACGTGTAGGCGTTCTGCACCCAGGACAGGCTCGTCGGTTTGAAGTGCAGGCCCTGCTGGATCTTCGGCAGTCCGGTCAGCACGATGGAGATGTCGATCACCACCATCAGGTAGCTGCTGACGATGATGGCAAGCACCGCGGCCTGGTGGCTAACCGGCGCCGGATCAGACCTCGTCATGCGGCAGGCGGCAAGCCTTCGAGCAGCTTGTCCAGCGTCACCGGATAGTCGCGAACCCGGACCCCCGTGGCGTTGTAGATGGCATTGGCGATGGCGGCACTGACGCCGCACAGGCCGAGTTCGGCCACGCCTTTCGCCTTCATCGGCGAAGACATGGCATCCACTTCTTCCAGGAAGACCACCTCCTGTCTGGGAACGTCCGCGTGGACAGGAACCTCGTAGCTGGCCAGGTCATGGTTGACGAACAGGCCCAGCCGCTTGTCGACCGCCAGTTCTTCCATCAAGGCGCCGCCGATGCCCATCGTCATGGCTCCGATGATCTGGCTGCGAGCGGTCTTGGGATTGAGGATGCGGCCCGCGGCGCAAACCGAAAGCATGCGGCGCACACGCATCTCCGCGGTGAAGGCATCGACGCCGACCTCGACGAATTGGGCCGCGAAGGTTCCCTGGTGGGCCTTCTGCGCAAGATCGCCGAACTCGATGAGGTCCTCGGCGACGATCTCGCTTTGCCGGGCAGCATCGCGCAAGGCGATGGTGCGCCCGCCGCCCCGTACCTGCCCATTGGCGAAGGTGGCCTCGGCCGGGTTCATGCCCAATTTCTGCGCCACCAGGTCGCGTAGCTTCAGGCAGGCGGCATAGACACCGGCCGTCGAACTTGCCGCGCCCCATTGGCCCCCGGAGCCGGCCGAGACGGGGAAATCGGAGTCGCCCAGTCGCACAAATACGCTGCTCACCGGAACGCCCATCATCTCGGCCGCCGTTTGTCCGATGATGGTATAGCTGCCGGTGCCGATGTCCGTCATGTCGGTCTCGACGGTCACCACACCGCGGCTGTCCAGCCGCACGCGGGCGGCGGACTTGGTGGTCGGCGCACCCCGGTATGCCGAAGCGACGCCCATGCCGACCAACCAGCGGCCGTCGCGCACCTGCCCGGGCTTCGAGCTGCGCCTGTTCCAGCCGAACCGCTCGGCCCCAACGCGCAGACACTGCACCAGTTGCCTTTGGGAAAAGGGTTGCCCCGCACCTTTCGCATCGTTCTTCGCGGCCTCCGGCTTCTGTCCCTGGGGATCGTCTTCCGATTGCTCTCCGGTGTTGTCGGGGACCACCTGCGTGTCGTTGCGCACTCGCAGCTCCACCGGGTCCATCCCGAGCTTCTCAGCGAGTTCGTCCATGGCCAGCTCCAGAGCCATGTGGCCCGTCGCTTCGCCCGGGGCGCGCATGGCGTTGCCCTCGGGCAGGTCCAGCAGGGCCAATCGGGTAGCCGTCATGCGGTGGGGGCCGGCGTAGAGGATGCGGGTCTGCGCCACGGCCCCATCGGGCTTTCCATCCGGCAGGTTGCCCGACCAGCTTTCGTGACCGATGGCGTTGATCTTGCCGTCTCGCGCGGCGCCGATGCGCACCCGCTGGATCGTGGCCGGCCGGTGCGTCGTGTTGTTGATGATCAGCGCGCGCTGGAGGGCCACCTTGACGGGGCGCCGGGCCGCGCGTGCGCCCAGAGCCGCCAGAAGGGCGTCAGCGCGCAGGAACAACTTGACGCCGAAGCCGCCTCCAATGAACGGCGACACGACACGAACCTTCTCCTTCGGCATCTGCAGCGTGGCCGCCATCTCCGAGCGGCACCAGTCGACCATCTGGGTCGAGGTCCACAGCGTCAATTCGTCGCCCTTCCAGGCGGCGGTGGTGGCATGCGGTTCCATCATGGCGTGCGACTGGTCCGGCGTGGTGACCGTCGCGTCCACCTGCACGGGCGATGCGGCGAAAGCACTGGCGAAATCGCCGACTGCCGAGTCCGCCTGGCCGCCGGTGATATCGGCAGACTTGGCCGCCTTGCTGGCTTCCGCCAGGTCGAAGCTGCCGGGCGCGGCGTCGTAATCGATGCGCACGAGCATGGCGGCAGCGCGCGCCTGCTCGAATGTTTCCGCGACCACCACAGCCACTGCCTGGTGGTAGTGGTCCACCTGCGGCCCCGCCAGCAGCTTGGCCGTGTTCATCTTTCCCTGGCCCAGCGCGCCGGCGGACTGGGCCGTGACGATGGCGAGCACGCCCGGCGCACGCTGGGCGGCACCAGTGTCGATCGAGCGGATTCTGCCCTTTGCAATGCCGGCTCCAATGACATGGCCGTAGGCGGCCCTTGGGGCGACGTCATGGCGCTCGTAAGCGTACGGCGCCCTGCCGGTGGTCTTGAGCGAACCGTCGATGCGGTCCACGGGCTTACCGACGACCTTCCCCTGGTCGATCAGGTTGGTGGTCGCGGGGGTGTCGAATTTCATGGTGTCAGCTCCTGGCCTGGTGAAGGGCGGCTGCGATCGTCCGCTCTGCGAGCGGCAGCTTGAAGGCGTTCTGCTGTGTCGGCCGCGCACCGGCGAAAAGCCGCGACGCCACTTCGCGCGCACCACGGGGCAACTCGGCGTCCGCGGCCTCCACGCGCCACGGCTTGTGCGCGACCCCGCCGAGCGCTACGCGGCCGGTGCCGTCCCGTCGCACGATCGCTGCCACCGAGACGAGCGCGAACGCGTAGGAAGCCCGGTCACGCACCTTGCGGTAGATGTGGGTGCCGCCTAGAGGCGGCGGCAGCGTAACGGACGTGATCAGCTCACCGGATTGCAGTTCGGTTTCGACGTGGGGCGTGTTGCCGGGCAGCCGGTGGAAGTCGGCGATCGGGATGACGCGCGCCTGGCCACCGGCATTGGTGGTCTCGACGGTTGCATCCAGTGCGCGCAGCGCGACAGCCATGTCGCTCGGGTGGGTGGCGATGCACGCATCGCTGCTTCCAACCACCGCATGCTGGCGGCTGAAGCCACCAATGGCGGAACATCCGCTGCCCGGTACGCGCTTGTTGCAGGGCGTGTTCGTGTCGTAGAAGTACGGGCACCGCGTACGCTGCATCAGGTTGCCTGCCGTCGTGGCCATGTTCCGCAGCTGGCCCGAGGCGCCCGCGACGAGAGCGCGCGACAGCACGCCGTAGTCGCGCCGAACCCGGGCATCGGTTGCCAGGTCTGCGTTGCGAACGAGCGCGCCGATGCGTAGGCCGCCTTCGCGCGTGGGCTCGATCTTGTTGAGCGCTAGCGCATTCACGTCCACCAGGTGCGTCGGCGTTTCGATCTGCAGCTTCATCAAGTCAAGCAGGTTCGTGCCGCCGGCAAGGAACTTCGCCCCCGGCTTGGCGGCGATGGCTGCAGCTGCCTGGGCGGGAGTGGTCACCCTTTCGTAGCTGAAGGGCTTCATGCCTTGCCTCCCGCGACTTCGGTGATTGCGTCCAGGATGTTGGCGTAGGCGCCGCAGCGGCAGATGTTGCCGCTCATGCGCTCGCGCAGCTCCTCGGCCGAAAGCAGCGGCCGGGCCGCGATGTCCGCGCTGGCGTGGCTCGGTACGCCGCGCTTGATCTCGTCCAGCACTCCCACGGCCGAGCAGATTTGTCCCGGCGTGCAGTAACCGCATTGGTAGCCGTCGTGCTTGATAAAGGCCGCCTGCATCGGATGCAGGCTGGTGGGCGTCCCCAGGCCCTCGATGGTGGTGACCTTCGCACCCTGGTGCATGACCGCCAGGGTGAGGCAAGACACGGTGCGCCGGCCGTCGACCAGCACCGTGCACGCGCCGCACTGCCCCTGGTCGCAGCCTTTCTTGGTGCCCGTCAGGTGTAGGTGTTCCCGCAACGCATCGAGTAGGGTGGTGCGCGTGTCCACTTCCAGGGCATGCCGCGTGCCGTTCACCTGCAACGACACGCGCGCAGTGACAGGGGCCTCTGGTTGGGCCGGCTGGGCGCCCGCCGCCTGCGGAATACCGCCGGCGGCCGAAGCCGCCCCCGCTATAAGCAACTCGCGACGGGTGATCGTCAGGTCGTCGTTCATGTCCATCGTGAATCCTTCGTCGACTCGCGCTCGGGCGCGCGATAGTGGGTGAGTTCGCATGCGGCGCCGTCGTCGCCGACCCGCCGTCAGCGCGACGCAGGCTTGGCCGGCGGATTCGCCTGGAAGACTTCCTTGGCCACCGTGCTCGCCGTCACTCCGCTGGGCCAGCCGGCGTAAAACGCAAGATGAGTGATGGCTTCGACCAGCTCCTGGTCCGTCACGCCGTTGTCGCGGGCACGCTGGAGGTGCGAGCGCAGCTGGTCAGGGCGGTTCATGGCGACGAGCGCCGCCACCGTGACCAGGCTGCGGTCGCGTGGGGACAGTCCCGGCCGGGCCCACACATCGCCGAAGAGGACGTCGTCCGTCAGCTGCGCCAGCTTGGGATTGACGTCGCCGAAGAGCCGTTGCGCCGTCGTCTGGGGTTGCGGCTGCGGCTGGGCCTGGGGTTGCGGCTGCGCTTGCGCGCAGGCCGGTCCCGCAAAGGCGGCAAGGGCCGCGAAGGCAGAAGTTGCGAGCCAGATTGCGATCGATCTCGTCATGGTGCCGCCCTTTCGTCAGATGTCGAGGCGACGCTCGCTGATCCACTTGACCATGGCGGGATCGCGGTGCGAGAAGAAGCTGCTCTGCCCGGTCTCGAGGCTGGCGATGTCGGCCATGTCCTCGTCGTCGAGGGTGAAGTCGAACACGCGCAGGTTCTCTTCCATGCGCTCCTTGCGAACGGACTTGGCCAGCGCGACGATGCCGCGCTGCACGACCCACCGCAACACGACCTGGCCGACGGCCCTGTCGTGCTTGCGCGCGATGCCGGTCAACGTCCCGTTCGTGAACAGGTTGTTCTTGCCTTCCGCGAATGGGGCCCAGGCTTCGGGTTGCACGCCGTGCCCGCGCATGAATGCGACGCTCTCTTCCTGCTGCAGGAACGGGTTCACTTCGATCTGGTTCACCGCGGGCAAGATATCGTTCTGGACGATCAGGTCCATCAGGCGGTCTGGATGGAAATTGCTGACGCCGATTGAGCGGACCTTGCCCGCTTTGAGCGCTTCTTCCATGGCACGCCACGAGCCGTGCACGTCCCCGAAAGGCTGGTGGATCAGGTACAGGTCCAGGTAGTCCAGCTGCAGTCGGCGCAGCGCCCTGTCGAGGGCTTGGCGCGTGCGCTCGTAGCCCGTGTCCTGCACCCACAGCTTGGTCGTGACGAACAAGTCGCCCCGCGGAACGCCACCTGCGCGCAGGCCCCGGCCGACGGCTTCCTCGTTCAGGTAAGACGCAGCGGTGTCGATGAGGCGGTAGCCCACCCGTATGGCGTCCGCGACGCAACGTTCGCAGACCTGCGGGTCGGGGATCTGGAAGACGCCGTAACCCGCCAAGGGCATGACGACGCCGTTGTTCAATTCGATGGTCTGCATGGTGCTCCTGCCGCGTCGCTCAGCGGGTCGCGTACTGGGAATCGGTCACCTTCTCCAGCCAGTCGACGGATTTCCCGTCAAGCGACTCGGCGATCGCGTAATGGCTCATCCCTTGAGCCGCGGCGGCCCCATGCCAATGCTTGACGCCCGGGGGGATCCACACGATGTCGCCTGGCCGAATTTCCTGGACGGGACCGCCCAAGCGCTGTACCAGGCCCAGTCCCTGCACGACGATGAGCGTCTGTCCCAGTGGATGCGTGTGCCACGCCGTGCGTGCCTTGGGCTCGAAGGTGACCAGGCCACCGCCGACTCGCGCCGGTGACTCGGCGCTGAAACGCGACTCCACTCGCACCGATCCGGTGAAGTTCTCCGCAGGTCCAGGCATGGCCGGTTGCGAGCCGTTGACGAGGACCGCGAGGCCGGGCTCTGCCTGGGCTGGTGCCGCGGCTAACGAAACGGAAAGGGTGAGCGCCGTCGTGGCGAGTGCTTTCATGGGCGGGGCGGCGTTGGGGTGCGTTGAGTGCACTCTATGCGGGCGCTCCCCGTGGCACTAGACGCCGACGGCTTGCTGATTTGGCAATAGGAACTTGATAATGGACGCCATGCCCATCAATGAATTGCGGTCAATCTCGACCTTTGCCAAGGCGGCCGAACTCGGCAGCTTGCGGCGCGCCGCCGCTGCGCAAGGCATGACGCCGCAGGCCGCCAGCCAAGCCTTGGCGCAATTGGAACAGCACCTGGGGGTGCGCCTGTTTCACCGGACGACTCGCAGTTTGTCCTTGACGGACGAAGGCCGGCAGTTCCTCGAGGCCGCCTTGCCCGCCGTCGCCGGTCTGCATCGCGCGCTGGAGATCACGCGCCGCACCAAGGACCAGATCGCCGGGCCCCTTCGCATCGTCGGACCCAGGTCCGTCTTCACACCCATCCTCTGGTCTCTGCTGGATGAGTTCTGCCGGCGGCACCCGCTGGTGCAACCCGACGTGGAGCTCGACGACCGGTTGCGCAACTGGGTCGAAGACCGGGTCGACGTTGGGTTCCGGATCGGAATGTCGCCGGCGGAAGGTGTCGTCGCCCGCAAACTGTTCCCGCTGCCGCTCATCGTCTGCGCCGCGCCTGCCTATCTGCAGCGACACGGGGCACCGGAGACCCTGGCCGATCTGGCGAATCACCGTTGCAGCGCATTCCGCAATTCCGGGACGGGCAAGATCCTTCCCTGGTACGTGCAAGTCGACGGCAGCCTGGTCGACCTGCCGGTCGTGCCCGCCATATGCCTCAACGACGAGACGATCGAGACGCAGGCGGTGCTGGCCGGGCACGTGATCGGGCTGCTTAGCGGCGTGGCCGCTACCGCCTACATCCGATCCGGGCACTTGGTGCCGCTTCTCACGAAGAACATTGCCGAGCGCTCAAGTGTCTTCATCTATTACGGCAGCCGTGCCTCGCAGCCCACCCGGGTGCGCGCGTTCATCGACCTGGCCATCGAGAAGCTCGCGGACAACCCGAACTACACGCTGACCCCGGCCGAGTTGTCGGCGGCCGAGAAAAGTGGACGCAAGAAGTACCTTGGCAAGCGCTAGCCAGACTTCGGCCTGTCCACCGCCGCGATGCACAGTTGGAGCGCGGCATTTGCCTCGCTACGCAGTCAGGCGGCGAGCCACGCAAGGACCGCCGCGAGTTCATCGCCGCATGGTATGCCGTTCGTGTCCCCCTGTCCCTTGGCCGCCGCCACCGGATCGGGCGCGGCCGTGATGGCTGGCAAGCCACCGTCTTGACGCGGCGGCGCCGTTTCCCGGACACCCTCGGTGATTCGTTCGGGGGGCAGGTCGTCAGGATGGGGGAGCATGGCCGGGTATTTCGATTGCTGCCGCCTATCGCGGCGCGTCGCCGAACCGAAACTCGTGGGTCATTTCATCGAGGCGGGTCTTCAGGGAACCGCTTAGCACATAGGTGGCGCCCGCCACGGTGTCGCCCAGTTGCGCGACCTGGCTGGCGCCGAGGATGCAAGACGTGACGGCCGGGTTGGCCAAGACCCATGAAATGGCCAGTGTGGCCAGCGGAACTCCTTCCTCGGCGGCGATACCGCCCAGCTTTTGCGCCGTGGTGATGCACGGATCGTTCCAGTAGCGCTGCCGGTAGGCGACGCTGGCGTCGCCCGAACCGAACCGCCCCCCATCGGCCTCCTGGCCGGGCTGGTACCTGCCTGTCAGCAAGCCACCCGCCAGAGGGTTGTAGGCCAGGACGCCAAGTCCGGTCTCCCGGGCCAGCGGGAACAGCTCACGCTCGAGCTCTCTGAACAGAAGGCTGTAGCGGCATTGGACCGACACGAGCGGCATGAAGCCTTGCGCGCGGCCGATCCCTAGAGCCAATGCGGCCCGGTAGGCAAGGAAATTGGAGACGCCGACGTACCGCGCCCGTCCCGATCGGACGATGGTGTCGAGCGCGAGCAGGGTCTCTTCCAGGCCGGTGTCCGGGTCGTCGTGGTGGACCTGAAACAGGTCGACGTAGTCCGTCCGCAGCCTCTGCAGCGACGCGTCGACGCTGTCAAGAAGATGCTTGCGCGATGCGCCCCGGTCGCATGGGCCCGGTCCCATGACGCCACCGGCCTTGGTGGCCAGCAAGACCGACTGCCGGCGGCCGGGCTGGGCGGCGATCCACTCGCCGACCATCCGCTCAGACGTACCATTGCGGGCGATGTCCTTGCCGAACGGATACACGTTCGCCGTGTCGAGCAGATTGATTCCGGCATCGACCGCCTTGCCCAGGATCCGGTCCACGGCCTGCGCGTCGCATTGGCCGCCGAACGTCATGGTGCCCAGCGACAGTCGGGATACGCGCAACCCGGTGTTGCCCAATCGCACCAGCGGCAGGTCAGTCAAGCGTGATCCCGGAGCTGCGGATGATGGCCGTCCACTTCTCGACATCCTTGGCGATCAGCTGCTGGAACGATTTCGTCGTCGCGTCGGTCTCGACTACGTTGCCGTCCTTTTCATAGGCGGCCTTGGTTTCCGGCAGATGCGCCGCCTTGAGCAGCGCTGCCTGCACCTTCTCGATGATGGCCGGGTCGGTGCCCGCCGGTGCCAGCAGGCCGATCCAAGATGCCATCTCCAGCTCGGGCATGCCCAGTTCCGCCACGGTCGGAACGTCCGGCAGCTGGCTCGACCGTTTCGCAGACGTCACGGCCAGCGCCTTGAGCGTACCTGCGTTGACCTGGGGCAGCACGAGCTGGATGTTCGCAAACGTCAGCTCCACCCGTCCGGCGATGAGGTCGACGACGCTGGCGGGACCGCCCTTGTAAGGCACGTGGTTGATGTCGACGTTGATCTTGTTGCGCCACTGGGCGCCGGACAGGTGGGAAGACGTGCCATTGCCTCCCGATGCGTAGTTGATCGGACGCTTCTCCGCTGCCCGCTTCTTGGCCAGCGCAACGAGGTCCGACATCGTCGTGACCCCCAGGCTAGAGGACACCGCCAGCACGTTCGGTACCGAGATGAACCTCGAGATCGGTGCGAAGTCCTTCACCGTATCGTAGGGGACCGTTTTGTACAGGGCAGGATTGAACGCGAGGATGTTCTGCGTGCCCACTACCAGCGTGTAGCCGTCGGGTGCGGCCTTTGCTGCCAGTCCCATGCCCAACCCGCCCCCGGCCCCCGGGCGGTTGTCGATCACGAGGGGCTGGCCCAGTGTCGCGCCCATGCTGTCGGCCAACCGGCGAACGGCGATGTCGGCGGCGGCGCCCGAAGGCACCGGCACGATCACCCTGATCGGCTTGTTCGGATATCCGGCGGCTGCCGAGGGCTGCGCTGCGACCAGTGAAGCGTGCGCCAGCAGGCCGACTGCGGCGAGCATTCTCCAGCGCCACCCGGAGAATCGTTTCGTGGTGATGATCATGTTTGTCTCGCGTCGTTGTTGATGGATGGCGGCGGCCTGCCCGTCGCTAGAGGCGCTCGATTTCGAGTGGGAACAGTGACTCAATGTCGTCGCTTCGCATCAGGTGGTAGACATTGAAGCGATGCACCTCTCCCAGCGACGCCTCGGGAGGGTTGAACGGGAAGGCCAAATTCCCGCCGGTCGACAGCCTGCCGGGGTAGCCAAAATGCATCAGGTACTGCTTCATGGTGCGAGCCACCTCGCCGGCGCGCTCGTCCGTTGGAGCGACGCACTCGATCAGCATGAAAATCTCGCGTACCCCCGTGACGTCGACCGCGCCGCCATGCACACCGTTCACGCCGTATACGCGCCAGGTCAGTGAATAGTCCTGGGGCGAGTCTTCGCAAGTCAGTTCACGGACCGTCTCGGCCACTTTGGGCAGGATGTCCTCGTGGTTGGCAATGAAGCGCGGGTCTGCAGAAGCGCAGAGCACCGCAGCGCGCTGGCCGACGCGGGTCGCACCTTCCAACTTCACGGTCTGGAATTGTGCAGGCTCCCATCGCGCGCCAGAGACGCGCGTCACGCGGTCGTTGACGGCCTCGTAGCGCGCATCCTGCAGGTTGGCATGGCCGGCCGGCTCGTAGATCGTGTAAGGGTCACTCTGTTCGTAAAGACTGTGCGCCGCGACGGAGGTCGGGGTGGCGCGGCGGGTCGGGGACATGCTCTCGAGCTCGAATCCGTCCTGGTCCAGGGTGGCCAGGATCGGATCGCGGCCACCCGGCAGGCAGCAGATGGACGCGCACTCGATGATCTTGGCCATATGGATGGACAGACCGGTCGGAAAGCCCAGCATCGTTGGCAGCGCGGCGAAGATCGCCGTGTCGCACGCCCTGCCGGTGATGAGCACGTCGACGCCGGCCTCAAAGGCCCGCCTGAACGAACTCATGCCCATCTGGCCTACGATGTTCGCTGCGGCGTCCACGGCCTGCGGCGTGAGGGGATCCATTCCCTCGAACCCTTCGATCGTCCGATTGGCGATGGCCCGCTTGACAACGTCCTTGCTGATGTCCGCGCGCAGGGTACCCAAGGTGAAGTTGAGCTTTTCCTCTCGCGCGATGTCGCGCACGAGTCCCAGCACACGATCCAGGTGCGGAGCCGCCCCCGCGGACCCGGCAGAGCCGATCACCAGCGGCACGCCGAGCTTGCGCGCGCCAAGCAGCATCTTGCGGTAGTCGCGCTTGGTGGCTCCGAGGGCGGTGGCCATGTTGCCGCTTCCCAAGTAGTACGGTCCGTGGTCGATCGAACCACCGTCGCAGCCGATCATGTCGGGTTTGCGGGCCAGGCCGGCCTGGAACGACGGCGTCGGGATCCCGTAGCCGATCTGCCCTGAGGCGCCCAGCGCCTTGAAAGGCCGCTTGCCGCCCGCCTTCGCGAATTCGTCGATCAGCCGTTGGCTTGCAGTCATACCTCGATCTCCAGCAAGAACGTGTGTTGCTGCGCGCCGAGCAGGTCACGCTCGCCCAGATTGCCCGCGACGGGCCGTGGCAGCACGAACTTGATTGCGTTGCTGGGCGCGTAGCAGATCATCTTCACCTCTCCGGCGTCGCGGCCATAAAGCTGCGCGACCTTGGCGGCCGTCAGCAAGCCACCTTCGGCGACTTTGCGGTAGTCGGCCGCGTTGTTGAACATGATGTCGAGCGTCAGCCGGGTCGGCCCGGCGTTCTTGCTCCGGATGACGGATGCGATGTCTTGCAGTTTCATGCGGTTGTCTCCTCCGGCTGGATGCCGATACCGTTACGGCGGTCGAGTTCTGTCAGATGGGCCGGCCGTTGCGATGCATCGCCGAAACCGCCGCCGCCCGGCGCTTCCAGTACCACGATGTCGCCCTGATGCAGCACCGTGACGCCATTCGTGTTGACCAGTGGTTCTCCATTGATCGACGCGCGCAACTTCGCTCCTGGCGAGCCGCCGAAGAAGCCACGCGGTCCGAAACGGTGGCGCGAGCCGATCATCAGCATCCTCATCGGGTGCTTGCCCAATACCTTCAGCACGATCCGCTGGCCGAGTCCGCCGCGAAACTTGCCCGTGCCGCCCGACTGCGGCAGGAATTGCTTTTCCACCACTTGCAAAGGCGTCGTTGCTTCGATGATTTCCACCGGAATGGCGGCGGTATTGGTGGGGAATGCGATGCACGCCACGCCGTCGGCGGTGGGCGTAGCGCCCATTCCGCCGTGCAGGAGGATCGTGTTGACGAAGTGCCGGCCATCGTCGTGCTGGCCGGTGAAGGTGATGATCGGCCGCGGGCCGCTGCTGTCCGCGATGATCCGATCGGGCAGGACCTTGGCGAAGGCGCCGTGGATCGCGCAGCAGATGAAATGTCCCACCTGGCTACGGGCGGCGACGGCCGCCGGGCGCGTGCAGTTGAAGATTGAGCCTTCGGGCGCTTCGATCACGAACGGGCGGGTGGCGCCGTCGTTGTTCGGCACCGTTGGGTCCAGCACCGATTTAAGGGCGTGCACGGCATACGAGTACGTAAACCCCATCGTGGAATTGATGCCACCGCGCACCTGCGGCGAACTTCCGTCGAAGCTGACGCGGATTTCGTCGCCAGTGACGGTCATCTGCACCTTCATGACCAGCGGTTCATCCAGTCCGTCGATCGGCACTTCGTCGGTGTAAACGCCGGGAGGAACGCGCCGGATCGCGGATCGCATCGCGGTTTCCGAGCGCGCGTGGATTTCATGCGTCAACCCAGCCAGATCGCGCAGGCCGGCTTCGGTCATCAGGTCCACCAGGCGCGCACCGGCGCCTTCGCCCACGGAGATCATGGCTTCGATGTCGCCGATCACCTGCGCGGGAACCCGCGAGTTGGCGCTCAGGATGTCCAGGATCTCGGTGTTGGGGACGCCGTCGCGCTGCAGGCGGCATGCAGGCAGTTGCAGGCCTTCCTCGAACAACTCGCCGGCGTCGGCGCCGAATCCCCGGCCGCCGATGTCGGTCAGGTGGGCGATGACGCCTATGAAAGCGACGAGTTTCTTGTCGAAGAAGACCGGAATGCAGAGGTTGAGGTCCGGAAGGTGGCCCGCGCCGTACCAGGGATCGTTGGTCGCCACCACGTCCCCGGGGTGCCAGGTGTCGATCGGATAACGGGCCAGGAAGTGCGCAACGGTGCGCGGCATAGTCCCGATGAACGCGGGCACGCTCTGCGTGGTCTGCGCAATGGCGCGCCCGTGCGGATCGAGGATCATGATCGCGAAATCCTTGCCTTCCCGCACGATCGGCGAGAAGGCGGTCCGCACTAGCGCCGCTCCGGATTCGTCCACGATGGCGCGCAGGCGGCCCCAATAGATTTCGAGTGCGATGGAATCCCAGTTGGCGGGCATGTCAGCGTGCTCCCAATTCGACGACGATGTTTCCCTGGGCATCGACCGACCAGGGTTTGGAGGGTGGAACGACGAGCGTCGACTCGCGCTCCTGGACCAGGGCGGGTCCGGTGCCGGACATTCCAGGACGAAGCTCGCTCCGGTGCAGCACGGCGCAATCGAGAAAGCCGGCCTTCGCACCGAAGTAGACGGCGCGCGAGCGCGTTTCGGTCTTGCTCGTGGGTTTGCCGGCGCTCGAGGGAGAAGTGTCCAGCACCCTCTCTTCGCCCATGACCCGCACGCGCGCATTCATCAGCTCAATCTGCGCCGAGGGCGGCCGTCGGCCGTACAGCTTGGTGTATTGCTCGTGGAAGGACTGGCTTATCCCGTCAAGGTCCTCTGCGGCGAGCGGGCCGTTCTTCACGGGCACGTTGATTTCCGATCCCTGGCCGGCGCAACGCAGGTCGAGGCTTCGCACGATCCTGGCGTCCGGGAGATGGAAGCCAGCCAGCTGGGTGCGGCCCCTTTGCTCCATCTCCTCGAATACCGACGTCAACCGGGACCATTCGCAGGATTGCAGTTTGGTGATGAAGCTCTGGACCAGGTCCGCCGCCGGCGGCGCCAGCAGCAGGCCCAGCGCGGACGCGGCGCCCGCTGCGATCGGGAAGATGAGCTTCGCGGCACCCAGCCGCTGAGCGACCGCATACGCGTGGACGGGGCCGGCTCCCCCGAAGGCCACCATGGCGAAGTTGCGCGGATCCGCCCCTTTCTCGACGATGTGGATCCGACTTGCCGTGGCCATGTTCTCGTTCACCAGTTCATGGATGCCCCAAGCAGCGTCCAGCACCTCCATGTTCAGTGGCTTGGCGATCCGGTCGTGGATGGCCTTGTAGGCGCTGTCGCGATCCAGCGGCATGTCCCCGCCAAGGAAATGGGCCGGGTCGAGAAATCCCAGCACCAGGTCGGCGTCGGTGACGGTTGGCTGGGTCCCGCCGCGGCCGTAGCACACCGGACCCGGCTCGGAGCTGGCGCTGGCCGGCCCCACCTTGAGCAGTTGCATGCTGTCGATGTGCGCGATGCTGCCGCCGCCGGCGCCGATCTCGATCAGGTCCACCGATGGCACCTTCATCGGGTACCCGCTGCCTTTTTTGAAGCGCTCCTGCCTTCCGATCTCGACGTCGGTGGCGACGGTCGGCTGTCCGTCGCGGATGAGGCATGTCTTGGCGGTGGTGCCACCCATGTCGAAAGAGATCAGCTCGGTCAGGCCGCACTGTTTTCCGAAGTGGGCCGCGCAGAGCGCCCCCGCGGCAGGTCCCGACTCATTGATCCAGATTGGATCGATGCTGGCCTGGCCGGCGGACATCAGTCCACCGGCCGAGTGCATCACGTACAGCGGTTGATGGATGCCGAGATCCGTCAGCGCCCCCTGCAGCTTCTGCAGGTAGTCGCGCACCCGTGGTTGGACGTAGGCGTTGATGACGGTGGTGAGCGTGCGCTCGTACTCACGGATCTCGGGCAGCAGCGTCGACGACAGCGTGACCGGCACCCCGGGGAGCACCTCCGCCAGGATTCGGCCCACCTGCTGTTCGTGCTGTGGATTGGCGTAGGAGTGCAGCAGGCTCACCGCGATGGCCTCGACGCCTTCGGCCTTGAATGTCGCGGCGGCCTTGCGGACGCTCTCCTCGGAAACTGGCTCGAGTTCGCGGCCTCGGATGTCCATCCTCTCGTTGACTGGCAGCCGAAGGTGCCGGGGTACGAGCGGTTGCGGCAGGCGGATCATCAGATCGTAGATGTCGAACCGGTGCTCCGTGCCGCTTTCGAGCACGTCCCGGAAGCCCGCGGTCGCCAGCAGGCCGACCTTGGCGCCGTTGCGCTCGAGGACCGTGTTGGTCACGAGCGTTGTGGCGTGCACGACGAACTCGAGGTCGGCCGCATCGATATCGTGCTCGGCCAGCAGGCTCTGCAGGCCCTTGAGCAGGCCGATTGCCGGGTCCTTCGGGGTGGTCAGGCGCTTGCCGATGATCAGCCGCCTGGCCGGTTGCAGCATCAGCGCGAAGTCGGTGAACGTGCCCCCGATGTCGATGCCCGCCTGGACTCGCGTCTTGCGCGCAGCGGACGAGCGGGGGCTCGCCTGGGAGTCATGTTCGATCGTTGAGTGGCCCATTGGCTTCCTTTGTCTCGGTCCATAGCAACCGCAACACGTGTGCCAAGGGCTCCGAGCGGGGAGTCGTTCCTGCAACCTGTTGATTTGTCGAGAAAAGTCGCGGGGAGGGGCAGGGCGGCGTTTCAGTTTTGCGGTTCCATGTTTCAAGCCTGCAACGCCCCGCCGACGCGAGCGCGGCCGCGACCAGGGTCACGCAGGCGCGTGCGAGAACATCGGCTTGCCGGAGGTCGCCACGGCCGCGCTGTAGATGGTGGCGGTCGACGACTCGGTGAAGAACACCGTCCTGCCGTCGATACCTCCGAAAGCGATGCTGAGCGTCAGCTTCCCGGTGGGGCAATCGATCCGCCCGATGGCTTCACCTACCGGTGAGTACGACCAGAGGCAGCCAAGTCCTGGGTGGGCGACCATCAGGCCGCCCGCCCGGTCCAGCGCGAGGCAGTCCGGTCCGACGCCACCGGAGAGCTGCAGGAAGCGTGCGACCTTGATCGGCTGGCCGTCGCGTCCGAATGGAACGCGCCACACGCTGTTGTCCCGTGTCGCCGCCACGAAGATCGAGCGCTCTTCCAGGTCCATGACGAGCCCGTTGGGGCTGGGGATGTTGTCCAAGACGCAGACCAGTTCACCGCCGCGGCGCAGGCAAAACAGGCGGCCCGTGGGGTCCTGGATGCCCGTCATTCCCTGGTCAGTGAAGTACAAATCGCCGTTGGCGGCGAAGAACAGATCGTTCACCGCCCTCAGGCGTTCGAGGTGGTAGCGCTCCAGCAACGGCGCCATGCGCCGCTTCTCACGGTCGAAGACCAGGATGACCCTGCCTAGATTTCACGTACAGCAAGAAGTTGGAAACTTCAAAGGTACGGAGAATCGAGATGAAAGAAGGCAGGCTGCCCAAGAGGCAGTACACAGAGGAATTCAAGGCCGAGGCCGTC
>Ga0180216_1000794_pt1 | contig 30528 bp, 20 predicted proteins | sample eDN3rd37CBELigMG_FD_128879 | JGI IMG/M metagenome (GOLD analysis project Ga0180216, IMG submission 128879) | Enriched Miracle-Growth compost microbial communities from Emeryville, California, USA - eDNA 3rd pass 37_C BE-Lig MG (version 2)... ... | reverse complement strand
TCCAGCACCCGGACCGTCCCCGGCGTGAGGACCTCGGCGCGCACGTCGCGGCGGACGAGGACCCCGTCCTCCACCAGCCAGACGTAGGGCGCGTCGGTGCTCCCCCGCAGGGCCTGGCGGGGAAGGAAGAGCCCCGAGATGGAGGTCTGGGCGAAGTTCACCTCGACGATCGCGTGCGGTCGGACCTGGGGGTTCTTCTCCCCGGAGAGGTCGGCACGCACCTCGACGGTGCGCCCGGCCGCGTCGACCACCTCGCCGACCACGCGGACCTTGGCGGTGAAGGGGTGGCCGACGGGGTTCACCACCCCCGTGACCTCGCTCCCCGGCTGGACCGCGTCCACCACGGTCTCCGGGACGGGGAGGACGATCTCCAGATCCTCGGTGTCCACCAGGGTGAAGACGGGGACGCCGACCGCGACGAACTCGCCGACGGTGAGCTGCCTGGCGGTGACCACGCCGTCGAAGGGGGCGCGGATGGAGTGGTCGTAGAGCATCTGCGCAGCGGCCTTCTCGGCGGCGGTCGCCTGCTTCAGGCTCGCCTCGGCCTGCTGGTACCCCGCCTCCGCCGCGTCGAGCTGGGCCTGGGCCACCCCGCCCGTCTTGTGCAGCGTCCGCGAGCGCTCGACGCTGAGCCGGGCGTTCTCGTAGCCCGCCTGGGCCATGGCCTTGGCGGCGCGGGCCTGCTCGAGGGCGATGACGGCGTTGGCCGTGTCCAGCCGGGCCATCACCTGCCCCCTCTTCACGCGGTCGCCCACGTCCACGAGGAATTCGGCGATCGTCCCGTTCGCCTTGGCGCTCACCGAGGCCTCGCGCTTGGGGACGATCCGGCCGGTGACGCGGACCAGGCCCTCGTCGAGGCGATCGGTAGGCGTCACGACGCGGACACCGAGGGCGATCTCCCCGGCTTCCGCCGGGAGGCTGACCTTGCTGCTGGCGCTGCTGCAGCCGGCGGCGAGGACGAGGAGGGGAAGAAGGAGAGTTGTCCGGCGCATATGAACCATCCGTCGAGCCGTTCGAATGGGCGTTCGGTATGTTCGAATGGGCGTTATAGTCACTTCGCGATGAGAGTCAATAGCGGGCTCCGTGGTCGAGCGCTCGTCCAACCAACACCGATGCAGGGCACTTCTGCCCCTGGACCGCGTCCGGGCCCCGAAGGTCGTCGCGATGGAAAGAGAGCGGCCGCGCAGCCGGCTCAGGCGCGGGCGAGGCCGAGGAGGAGGACGTCGATCGCCTGGGTGAACTTCTCGGCGATCCAGCGATCGTCTCCGTGCTGGAGCCATTCCATGAAGTAACCGCCGCCCAGGCCGGTGAGCATCATCGCCACGTCCTCCGGGGACACTCCGCCCAGCTCCTCGGGCTTGGCCTGCGTGCGGAGGAAGTCGACGAGACGGTCGAAACGCTGCCGGTGCATCTCGCAGTGGTCGCTCGTGGACCCGGCGCCCATGTGGAGGAGGCCGGCGATCTCCCGCCGCTTGCGGGCGAGCTCGAGCTGGCGCTCGAAGAGGAGGAGGAGTTTCTCCCGAAGGGGGATGCCGGAGGGGATCGGCTGCTCGAAGATGGAGTGCATCTCGGCGAGCACGAGCTGCTGCAGGCCGTGGAGGATCTCCTCCTTGCTGGAGAAGTAGCTGTAGAGCGAGGCGGCGGTGTAGCCCGCTTCCTTGGCGATCTCCTGCATGGTCACCGCCTGGTAGCCGTTGCGCGCAAAGGCGCGCGCGGCCGCCTCCAAGATATCCTGGCGCGTGCGCGCAATTTCTCTCGCTCGACGCGGATGCACCGTCATCTACGCCTAATCCTCATTCGACCCATCGAATCGAGATTTAGCGACCGCGACATCGTCTGTCAAACGGCGCCGACGGCGCCGCGCGTCAGACGAGCTCGTCGCGCCCCGCCCGCTCAAGGGCCTCGACCACGCGCCGCACCTCCTGGGCGCGGTCGCGGCGACAGACGAGGAGGGCGTCCTCCGTGTCGACGACCACCAGGTCTTCGCAACCGACGAGGGCGATCGGCTTGCCGGGGCGAGCCCACACCACGTTTCGGGAGGAGTCGATGGCGACGGTCTCACCGCTGAGCACGTTGCCGCGCGCGTCGGCGGGAATGAGATCGCCGAGGGCGGCGAAGGTGCCCAGATCGGACCAGCCGCATTCGCAGGGGATCACCGCGATCGAGCGGCTCTTCTCCATCACCGCGTAGTCGATGGAGATCGAGGGCGAGCGTGGGAAATGCTCCCGCACCGCCGCCTCGAAGGCCCCCGTGCCGACGCTGGGTCGGATGGCCTCGAGGGCCGCGTGGACCTCCGGCGCGAAGGCGGCGAGTTCCTCGAGGATGCGGTCCGCCCGGAAGACGAAGATCCCGGCGTTCCAGAGGTAGTCCCCCTCCTCCAGGTAGCGCTCCGCGGTCTCGCGATCGGGCTTTTCCACGAAGGCGCGCACGCGGTGGGCGGAGGGCTCGGCCGAAAGGGCCTCCCCCACGCGGATGTAGCCGAAGCCGGTCTCGGGGCGCGAGGGCCGGATGCCGAGGGTGACGAGGTCGCCGCGAGCGGCGATCGTTGCCGCCCCTTCGATGGCGCGGCGAAAGGCCTCCACGTCTCCGATGGCGTGGTCCGAAGGGAGGACGACGAGGATCGCCTCGGGATGGCGGGCCCGGGCCAGGAGGGCGGCGAGGCCGATGGCGGGGGCGGTGCCGCGCGCCGCGGGCTCGACCAGGATGCCCTCGCGATGCTCGGGAAGGAGCGATCGGAGTTCCTCGGCGTGGGCCTCGCCGCAGATCACGGTGACGTCGCCCGGATCGCAGAGCCCCGCGAGGCGCGCGACCGTCTCGACGACCAGGGGCCGGCCGGTCAGGGGGAGGAATTGCTTGGGCCGGTTCCTGCGCGAGAGCGGCCAGAAACGGGTGCCGCTCCCCCCGGCGAGGACCAGGGGAAAAAGCCGGAGATCGCTCATGGGGGGTCCCATACCACGTCGACCGGACCTTCCCAACGTCGGGGTCAGAAGCGGAGGCGGCTCCAGGGGAAGGGGCCCTCGGAGCGCGGCGCCTCGCCGAGGGCCAGCTCCAGCACCCGGCGGAGGATGCGCGCGGTCGCGCCCCAGACCACCTCGTCCCGGCAGACGAAGGCCTCCAGGGGGCGGCCGTCGGGGAGGTGGGCGCGGCGGTAGACCCCCGGGGCGGTCAGCTCGCCCAAGGAGAGGGTGAAGATGCGGGCGACCTCGCCGGGGTCGGGGCGGAGCGCACTCGGCTCGACCAGGAGCCTTCCGACGAAGGGGGCGATGCGAAAGCCCGTGGGCGTGGTGCAGGGCTCGACGGAGCCGAGCACGTTGACCCGGCTCGGGTCGAGGCCCACCTCCTCCCGGGCCTCCCGCAGGGCGCACGCGAGATCGTCCTCGTCCTCGTCGCGGCTCCCGCCGGGGAAGGCGATCTGCCCGGCGTGGTGCGGAAGGTCTTCGCTGCGCTGCAAGAGGACGATCTCCACTTCCCGCTCGCGCGCGTGGAGGGGGACCAGGACGGAGGCCGGGCGCAGTCCGGGAAGATCGGTTTCGTCGGAGATCGGGGTCCGGGTGAGCGCCTCGCGCAGGGAATCGAAGAGCCGATCCGGCATCAGCCCAGATGCTCCAGAATGCCGGCGCCGAGCATGGCCAGGAGGAGCAGGCCCAGCGCGATCCGATACCCCACGAAAACCATCACGGAGCGCTTTTTCAAGAAGGCGATGAGACCGGCGATCGCCGCGTAGCCCACCACGAAGGAGGCCAGCGTTCCCACCACCAGCGCCTGGGCGCCCTCGCCGCCGAAGCCGGCCTGGAAGAGCTCGTAGCCTTCCTTGAGCCCGGCGCCGGTCACCGCCGGGACGGAGAGGAGGAAGGAGAAGCGCGCGGCCTCGGCGCGGTCCAGGCCGCGGAAGAGGCCGGCGGCGATGGTGGAGCCGGAGCGGGAGACGCCTGGGACCAGCGCCAGCGCCTGGGCGAAGCCCACGAACATGGCGTCGCCGAAGCCCACCTCCCGCTTCCTCGCGCCCAGGAGGGTCTGCCGCCGATCCGCCCAGGCCATGGCCACGCCGACGAGGATCAGCGAGCCCGAGATCACGTAGAGGCTGCGCAGGCCGCTGCGGATGTGGTCCTGGAAGAGGAGGCCGAAGACGACGATCGGCACGCTCGCCGCCGCGATGTAGAGCCCCAGCCGCGACCGCTCGTCCTCGAGCGGCTTCCCGGCGCGCAGGCCCCGGAGCACCCCGACGGTGATCTCCCAGAGGTCCTTGCGGAAGTAACCCAACACCGCGAGGACGGTGCCGAGCTGGATCACCGCGGAAAAGGAGGCCCCCGGGTCCTGCCAGCCCAGGAGCTTGGGGACGATCTTCAGGTGGGCGGTGGAGGAGATCGGCAAGAACTCCGTCAGCCCCTGCACGATCCCCAGGACGATCGCTTCCAGGAGGGACACGCGGTTACCTCAGACCGACGGCGTCCCGCAGGGCCTCCACCTTGTCGGTCCTCTCCCAGGGGAATTCCACGTCCTCGCGGCCGAAGTGGCCGTAGGCGGCGGTCTTTTCGTAGATGGGACGCAAGAGATCGAGGGACTCGATGATGCCCTGAGGGGTGAGGGCGAAGGTCCGGCGGATGGCCTCCTCGATCTTCTCCTCCGCCACCTTGGCGGTTCCGAAGGTGTCCACGTGGACGCTCACGGGCTCCGCCACGCCGATGGCGTAGGCCACCTGCACCTCGCAGGTGTCGGCCAGCCCCGCCGCGACCACGTTCTTGGCCACGTAGCGCATCATGTAGGCGGCGGAACGATCGACCTTGGTGGGATCCTTGCCCGAGAAGGCGCCGCCGCCGTGCCGCCCCATCCCGCCGTAGGTGTCGACGATGATCTTGCGGCCGGTGAGACCGGCGTCGGCCTTGGGGCCGCCTTCCACGAAGCTGCCCGTCGGGTTGATCCAGATCTGGGTGCCGTCGAGCATCTTCGCCGGCAGGACCGCGTGGATGATGGCCTCGCGGATCGCCTCCTCGAGCTGCTTCCGCTCGATCGGATCGTGCTGCGCGGAGACGACCACGGAGGTGAAGCGATGCGGCTTGCCGTCGCGGTACTCGATCGCCACCTGGGCCTTGCCGTCGGGGCGCAGCCAGGGGAGTTCCCCGCTCTTGCGCGCCTCCGCCAGCCGGCGCGTGAGGCGGTGGGCCCACTGGATGGGGGCGGGCATGAGGGATTCGGTCTCGCGGCAGGCGAAGCCGAACATCATCCCCTGATCCCCGGCGCCGCCGTTCTCCACGCCCTGGCCGATCTCCCGGGCCTGCTGCTCGATCGCCACCAGGACCCCGCAGTTCGCGCCGTCCAGGCCGAGTTCCGAGCGGTCGTAGCCGATGTCGAGGATCGTCTTGCGAACGATCGCCGGGACGTCGATCCGGGCATCCGAGGTCACCTCGCCGGCCACGACCACGAAGCCCGTCTTCGCCAGGGTCTCCACCGCCACGCGAGGCGGATGCGTGGCCTTGCGGAGGTGCTCGTCAAGGATCGCGTCGGAGATCCGGTCGCAGATCTTGTCCGGATGACCCTCCGTCACCGACTCGGAAGCAAAAACGAAATTCCGCGCCATTCCGATCTCCAGGGCCCCGGCGGGGCGAAAGGGCCGGACGATAGACCCGCCTCGGTCGGCGGGTCAACATCCGGCATATCGAAGGCTCGTCCGTTATAGCGGAAGCACTCCTTCGATGCTCGGAGATCGACCTCAGTCGTTGTGGAATCGGCGCCCTTCCCGGGCCATGTCCACGAGGATCTGCGCCGGCCGGAAGCGGTGGCCGATCCGCTCCTCGTAGATGCGCAGCCTCCGCACCACCTCCTGCGCGCCGAGGGTGTCCATCCACCGGAAGGGCCCGCCGCGGAAGGGCGGGAAACCCAGGCCGAAGACGGCCCCCACGTCCCCGTCGCGCGGATTCGAGAGGATGCCCTCCTGCAGACAGAGCGCGGCCTCGTTGCACATCTGCAGGTAGAGCCGCTCCTGCACCTCCTCGGGGGAGAAGCGCTTGCGCGAACGGCCTCCGTCCAGGAGGTCGTAGATGGTCTCGTCCACCCCCTTCTTCTTGCCGTCGTAGCGGTAGAAGCCCTTCTTGTTCTTGCGACCCATGCGGCCGTCCGAGACCACGCGCTCGAAGGCGTCGGGGGGCAGCATCCGCTCGCCGAAGGCGCCGACCATGGTCTGGGTCACCTTGCGGCCGACGTCGATCCCCACCTCGTCGAGGAGGGTGAAGGGCCCCACGGGGAAGCCCCAGTCCTTGATGGCCTCGTCGATCTGCAGGATGTCGCCGCCCTCGGAGAGGAGCCAGGCGGCCTCCATCATGAAGGGGGCGAGGATGCGCGACGTGTAGAAGCCGGGGCCGTCGTTCACCACGATCACGGTCTTGCCCTGGGCCTTGCCCACGGCCACCGCGGTGGCGACCACCCACGGCGCGGTCTGCTTTCCGCGGATCACCTCGAGGAGCGGCATCTTCTCCACGGGCGAGAAGTAGTGCATTCCCACCAGGTTCTCGGGCCGGCGGGAGGCCTCGGCCAGCCGCGAGATGGGGAGGGTGGAGGTGTTGGAGGCGAGGATGCAGTCGTCCTTGGTGACCTCCTCGAGTTCGCGAATGACGCGGTGCTTGAGGTCGAGGTCCTCGAAGACCGCCTCGATCACCAAGTCCACGTTGCCGAAGCCCTCGTAGCGCGTGGTGCCGGTGACGCGGTTCATCACCTCTTCCTGCTCCATGCGCGTCATCCGCTTGCGGCGGACCCGCTCGTCGAGGACGCGGCGGACGTAGGCGAAGCCTCGGCCGAGGGCCTCGTCGTCCTTCTCCTTGAAGCGCACCGGGATCTTCGCGATCGAGGAGGTGACGTAGGCGATGCCGCCGCCCATCAGGCCGGCGCCCACCATGGCGACGTTCCGGACTTCCTTGGGCCGGACGTTGGGATCGTCCACCCCGCTCTCCTTCTTCAGCGCGGTCTGCGCGAAGAAGATCCGGACGAGGTTGCGGGAGACGTCGGTGACGGCGAGTTCGCCGAAGAGCTCGGCCTCGCGCGCGAGCCCGCGCTCCATGCCCTCCTCGATCCCGACCTGCACGGCCTCGATCGCGGCCGGGATGGCGGGGTAGTGCCCCCTCGACTTCTCCAGCGCCTGCTTGCGGGCCTGCTTGAAGAGGATGCGGCGTCCGATGGGATTCTCCTCGAGCGCCAGGGTGCGGAGCTCCTCCGCCGAGGGCGGGCGGATCCTCTCCTTCCGCTCGGGCCGCGGACGCTTGCCCTCGCCCAGCGCGCGGGCGCGCTCGCGGGCGACCTGCAGGATCAGGGGTTCCGGCACCGCCTCGTCCACAAGGCCCATGCGCAGGGCCCGCTTCGCATCGAGCTGCTTGCCGGTGAGGATGAGGTCGAGCGCCTTGGCGATCCCGACGAGGCGGGGGAGTCGCTGCGTCCCGCCGGCGCCGGGGATGAGGCCGAGCTGGGTCTCCGGCAGGCCGAGGCGGGTGTGTCGCGCGAGGGAGGCGAGCCGATAGTGGCAGGCGAGCGCGAGCTCCAGGCCTCCCCCGAGGGCGGCGCCGTCGATCGCCACCACCACCGGCTTCGCGCTGGCGGCGATCTCCTCGAACATGGACTGGGCGGAGCGCGAGAGCTCCTCCGCGTCCTTGGCCTTCTCGACCTTCTGGATCATCTCCAGCTTGGCGCCGGCGACGAAGTTCCCCTTCTTGGCCGAGGAGATCAGGATGGACCGCACGTTGGGATCGGCCTGGAGCCGGGGCCAGAGCCGCTTCATCTCGGCCCCGAGCTCCTCCGAGATGGTGTTCACGGGTTCGGCCGGATCGTCGAGGATCACGTGCGCGACGCCGTCGCTTCCCAGGTCCACTCGCAGCAGACGGTATTCGGGCTCTTTCACGGCGATCTCCATTACGCGCGCTCCAGGACCACGGCCGCGGCGAGGCCGCCGGCCGCACAAAGGGTGACCAGGCCAAGGCTCTGCCCGCGGCGGCGCAACTCGTTGAGCGTGTTCAGCACCATGCGACCGCCGGTCGCGGCGAAGGGGTGGCCGAGGGCGACCGAGCCGCCGTTGACGTTCAGCTTCGAGTCGTCCACCCAGCCCACGGGCTCGTCGCGGCCGAGCTTCTCCTGCGCGAAGCGGCGGGAATCCCACGCCTGCAGCACGGAGAGGACCACGGCCGCAAAGGCCTCGTGGATGTCCACGAGGTCCATGTCCGAGAGCTTCATGCCCGCCCGATCGAGCGCCTTGGGGGAGGCGATGGCGGGGCCGATCAGCATCTGCTCCTTGGGGTCGACCGCCGCGTAGGCGTAGGAGCGGATGTAGCCCAGGGGCTCGTAGCCGAGGGCGCGGGCCTTCTCCTCGCTCATGAGGAGGAGGGCCGAGGCCCCGTCGGTCAGCCCGGAAGAGTTGGCCGCGGTGATCGTCCCGTATTCCTTGTCGAAGACGGGGCGGAGCGCGGCCATCTTCTCCAGGGAGGTGTCGCGGCGGATGAAGTCGTCGAATCTGGCGAACTGCTCGTAGCGCGGCGGCACGGGGAGGTGCATCACCTCGGCGTCGTACTTGCCCTCGTCCCAGGCCTTCGCGGCGAGGTCGTGGGAGCGCTTGGCGAAGGCGTCCTGGGCCTCGCGGCTGATCCCGTTCTCCCTCGCCATCTTCTCCGCGCTCTCCCCCATGGTCAGCCCCGTGGTCCGCTCCTCGAGGGAGGGCGGGATCGGCAGGAGGTCCTTGGCGGAGATGTCGGCGAAGCTGCGGAGCTTGGAGGGGATGTCCTTGGCGCGCGACGCCTTGACCAGCGCGTCGGCCAGGCGGGGCGAGACGCTGAAGGGGACGTTGGAGAGGCTCTCGGCCCCACCCGCGATCCCCACGTCCGCGTGACCGAGCGCGATCTGATCGGCCACGTCGGTCATCGCCTGGATCGAGGTGGCGCAGGCGCGGCTCACCGAGTAGGCATCCACGCTCCGCGGAAGCGCGGTGGAGAGCGCCACCTCCCGGGCGATGTTGGGCGCCTTCAGGGAGGGGATGACCTGGCCGTAGACCAGGAGATCCACCTCCTCCCGGGGAATTTCGCTCCTCGCGATCAGCTCGGAGACCACCGCGGTGCCCAGGTCCAGGGCACTCATCTTCGCGAGGATTCCATTCGATCGCGCGAAGGGCGTGCGAAGCCCGGCCACGATCGCCACACGCCGTCCCGTCTGCGCCATTGCTGCTTCTCCTCGGGAGCCGTGGCCCACGCCGCCGACCGTGCGACCCCCTGTGATGCAGAAGGTTATAGGGCGACTGACGCCGCGCGGCAATGGAAACTGAATGGTTATTCAGCGAACAGTCGGGCGAGAAGCCTCAGGGGTATTGCGTGGGGTCGACGGGCGGGGGCTCCGTGGGGCGCGCCGTGAGGTCGTCCTCCTCGGCGAGTTCGTCGGCGCCGAGTCCGGGCCAGCGCTCGATGCGGTCGGGGAGGATGTCGGTCGGGACGTCGGGGGGATCCTCGATGGGTTCGGGGAGGCCGTCGGTGAAGTCGCCGCCGAAGGGGCTGGCGCCGTTTCCGGCGTCGCCGGGGTGCGCCTGGTCCATGTCGGTGTCGAAGCCGATCAGCTCCCGGGTGACCTCGTCGTCCGGGCCGACCGGATAGGTCGTGTCGGGTCGTTTCACCCTCCTACCCTGGACACGGTGGGGCCGCCGGACAACCCGCGCGGGTCGGCGAGCCGCGTCGGCGCGGATGGAGTAGCCTGGGGCGCATGACCCGCTACCGGCTCCTCGAGATCCCCATCCGAAGCGAGATCCTCCGAAACAACCGCCTCGGCGATCCGCACGAGCGGATCCTCCGCGTGATCGCCCCCTCCGAAACGGAGAAGGCGCTCCCCGTGGTCTGGGTCCTCCCGGCCTACGCGGGCACCGCCGCGGCCCTGGTCGAGGACGATCCCTGGAGCGAGAACCTGCTCCAGCGCATCCAGCGCCTCTCCGACGAGGGCGTGCTCGGCGAGGCGCTCTTCGCCTTGCCCGATTGCTTCACCCTCCTCGGAGGCAGCCAGTACCTCGACAGCCCCGCGCTCGGCGCCTACCAGAGCCACATCTGGGAGGAGCTCCGGCCGGCGATCGAGGCGCGCTTCTCCACCAACGGCCGGCACGGGGTGGCGGGCCGCTCGTCGGGCGGGTACGGGGCGTGGATCCAGGCGATCCATCGTCCCGAGTGGGTGCGCGCCATCGCCTGCCACGCGGCGGACATGGGCTTCGAATGGGTCTACCCCTCCTCCTTCCCCGCCCTGGCCCAGGCCCTCGCCCGCCACGGAAGCGTGGAGGCGCTCGTGAAGGCCTTCCGCGCCTCGACGAAGAAGCGGAGCGGGGAGTGGTTCGAGGCCATCTCCGCGCTCTGCATGGCGGCGTGCTATTCGCCCTCGCCCGACGCCCCCCTGGGCATCGAGCTCCCCTTCGATCCCCACACCCTCGAGCGCAAGGAGGAGGTCTGGGAGCGCTGGCTCGCCCACGATCCGCTGCGGATGATCGAGGAGCCCCGGGTCCAGGAGGCGCTGCGGGGCCTCGACCTCCTCTTCTTGGATTGCGGGAGCCGCGACGAATATCAGCTCCAATACGGGATGCGGCGACTCGTGCGGCGGCTCGAGGAGCTGGGGATCGAGCACGAGGCCGAGGAATTCGACGACGGCCACCGCTCCACGAGCTACCGCTTCGACGTCTCGCTCCCCCGCCTGGTGCGCGTGCTCGGCTGAAGGGCTCCGTCCGAGGAGCTATCCTCGGTGGGATGGAGCCCTTCGCCCTGCCGCACCCGGTCCCCGCCGAGCGGAAGATCTACTGCAACCGCACCCTCAACCTCCGCTCCATCCGGGCCATCGGCTACGACATGGACTACACGCTCGTCCACTACCGCGTGAAGGAGTGGGAGGAGCGCGCCTTCGATCACATCCGCCGCCGCCTCCTCCTCCGCGGCTGGCCGGTCGAGGAGCTCGAATTCGACGAGCGGATGGTGATCCGGGGACTCGTGGTCGACACCGAGCTCGGCAACGTGGTGAAGGCGAATCGCTTCGGCTTCATCATGCGCGCCTGCCACGGGACGCGCTTCCTCGACCACCGCGAACAGCGGGAGACCTACAGCCGCACGATCGTCGATCTCTCGCAGCCGCGCTGGTACTTCCTCAACACCCTCTTCTCGCTCTCCGAGGGCTCGATGTTCCTGCAGCTCGTCGACCTCCTCGACGAGGGGCGGCTTCCGAGCGCGCTGGGCTACCAGGATCTCTTCCGCGCCGTGCGTCGCTCCCTGGACGAGGCGCACATGGAGGGCGAGCTGAAGAACGAGGTGCTGGAGAACCCCGACCTCTTCGCCGTGAAGGATCCCGAGGTGCCGCTGGCGCTCCTCGATCAACACCACGCCGGAAAGAAGCTCCTCCTCATCACCAACTCGGATTGGGGATACGCCGCGCCGATCATGTCCTGGGCCTTCGATCCCCACCTGCCCGGCAAGATGAGCTGGCGGGACCTCTTCGACGTGGTGATCGTCTCCGCGCGCAAGCCGGACTTCTTCACCTCGCACGCCCGGCTCTTCGAGGTGGTGACCGAGGAGGGCCTGCTCCGTCCCGCCACCGGGGGCTTGAAGCGCGGCGCGGCCTACTTCGGCGGCAGCGCGCGGATGGTCGAGAAACACCTCGGCATCTCGGGAGACGAAATCCTATACGTGGGCGATCACATGTACGGGGACGTTCACGTCTCCAAGGACGTCCTCCGCTGGCGCACCGCCCTGATCCTGCGCGAGCTGGAGGAAGAAATTCGAGCCATCGAGGAATTCCGCGAGCGGCAGGCGGAGCTCGAAAGGCTCATGCAGGAAAAATCCCTCCTCGAGGATCGCCTGGACCGGACGCGCCTGGAGATCCTGCGGAAGAAAAATGGATACGGTCCGGTGGGAGAGGAGCCGATCGAGGAACTCGAGAGGAGAGCGGATTCGCTCGGCGAGGCGCTGGTCGAGCTCGACGCCCGGATCGCGCCCCTGGCCCAAGCCGCCTCCCGACTCGGCAACGAATCCTGGGGCCTGCTGATGCGCGCCGGGAGCGACAAGAGCCTCCTCGCCCGCCAAATGGAGAGCTCGGCCGACGTCTACACCTCGAGGGTGGCGAACTTCGTGGCGGCCACCCCCTTCCTCTACGCCCGCTCGGCGCGGGGCAGCCTCCCCCACGACACCTGAAAACGAAAAGGCCCCCCGGCCGAAGGCGGGAGGCCCGAAGGTCGTCCGGTGACGCCGGCTCAGAAGGCGAGGCCGGCCCCGAACCGGAAGCCGTTCATCCCGTTGGTCTCACCCACGATGTTCCAGACGGGGAAGGAGTAGTTGTAGCTCCCTTCCACGAAGAGGAGGGAGATCGGGTAGATGCGCAGGCCGAGGCCCGCCTCCAGCCCGAGGGTGGCGAAGACGCTGCTGTCGAGGGCCTCGCGGATCTTGGGATCGATCGCCCCCGCGATCGCCCTCGGCACCCGGGACTCGTCGAGCTTGGCCCAGCCCAGGTGGGCGACGGGCCCCAGGGAGGCGGCGGCCTCGAAGCGCCACATGGCGAAGCGCAGACGAGGCTGGAGGACGCGGATGTCCGCGCCTCGGAGGGTGATGGCGGCCGGACCGCCGCTCGCCACGAGGGTGGTGCCCTCCCCGGCCTCGTAGTAGGCGCCGCCGAGGATGAGGAGGCCGAAGTGCCGGCCCATCGTCCCGAACTCCCCTCGGAGCCCGAAGACGCTCTCGACGTTCGCCGAATCGAAATCGCTGTCCATCCCCTGGGTGACGAACTCGTTCCCGTTGTAATTCGAGAACATCACGCCGAGGCTCAGGTTGAAGCCCCGCTCGTAGATCGCCTCCTGACCGTTCCACCAACGCGCGAAGGTGGAAGGCTCGGTGGGGTTCTCCGCGGGACCGGCCGCAGTCGAGGCGGGAGTCGCCTCCGAGGCCGCCTCCGGCTCGTCCACGGGATCGTTCGGAGCCAAGACGAGGGCCGCGGTCAGCAGAACTGCCAGATTCATGGTCTTCTCCTCGGGTCACGCCTCGCGAGTCGGCCGGGCCTAACCCGTGTTGCGCATTCCTACTGCGATTCCATTCAGAGTCAACATTACGACGGGGTCGGTGAACTCCCCCTCGCGCTTGCGTCGCAAGAGCTCCACCTGGACGAAGGACATCGGATCCACGTAGGGGTTGCGGAGGTCGATCGACCGCTGCAGCGGTGGGTTGTCGTCCAGCAGCCGCTTCACACCCTGGAGCCGTTTGACGACGTGCACCGTCCTCGCGTGCTCCTCCTCGATCCGCGGCCACACCGCGTCCCGCGTCTCGGGTGGCGCGAGCGCCGCGTAGTGGCGGGCGATCCGCAAATCCGTCTTGGCCAGGACCATCTCCACGTTCGAGATCACGGCGCGGAAGAAGGGCCAGCTTCGAGCCATCTCCTCCAGGAGGTCCCAGGCGCCCTTCCTCCGACCGAAGCTCTCGAAGGCGGTCCCGACACCGTACCAGCCGGGGAGGATGGCGCGGTTCTGCGTCCAGGCGAATACCCAGGGTATGGCGCGGAGCGAGTCCAATCCCCCCGCGCTGCGGCGCGCCGGCCGCGAGCCGATGGGGAGGGCCGAGATCTCCTCGATGGGGGTGGCGGCGCGGAAGAAGGCCTCGAAGGCCGGCTCCTCCCAGACCAGCGCGCGGTAGGCGGCGCAGCCGAGATCGGCGATCTCCTCGAAGGCGGCGTCGTAGCGCGCCTCGTCCGCCTCGAAGGGCCCCTCCTGCGCGTCGAGCGTGTGCAGGAGCGCGCCGCCGAGGATGAGCTGGAGGGTCCGCATGGCGAGCTCGGGGCGGGCGTATTTGTGATCGAGGGCCTCCCCCTGCTCGGTGGCTTTGTAGTGCCCGGCGATGCTGCCCCGCGGGAGGGAGAGGATCGCCTGCTGGGCGGGCCCTCCGCCCCGTGCCACCGACTCCCCCCGCCCGTGGAAGACCCGCAGGGGGATCCCCGTCCGCCGGGAGAGGGAAACCAGGCGGATCTGAATCTTTCGCAGCTCGGCACTGGCGGCGAGCAACCCCGCTTCCTTGCTGGAGTCGCTGTAGCCCACCATCACCTCCTGGTGGCCCCGGGCCCGGACGTGCTCGAGGTAGAGGGGGTCGGAGAAGACCTCGTCGAGGATCTCGGGCCCGGCGGTGAGGTCCTTGCGCGTCTCGAAGAGGGGGACGACGTCGATCCCCACGCAGCCTCGCTCCTCGTCCCATACGCCGGCGGCGCGCGCGCAGTGGAGGGCGGCGAGGAGATCCCGGGCCGAGGTGGTCATGGAGAGGATCAGGGTGCGGCAGGGGTGGCCGGCCTCGCGCGCGAGGGCCCCCACCCGACGCAGGGCGGCCAGGAGTCGCTCGGCACCCTCGGTCCGCGGCCCCTTCCCCTCGATCCAGTCCGAGGCCTCGCGCGCCTCGGTGGCGACGACCCGGAGTTCGAGCTCCGCCACGTCCAGCCCGAAGCTCCGCACCTGGTTCACCAGGCGCGCCACCTGCCTCGCCCCCGTGATCTTCCCCGCGTCCCCGCCGAGGGAGCGGAAGAGCACGCCGAGGTCGTCGAGGAGCTCGTGGCAATCGGTATAGGGGGGGATTCCCCCCACGGGCACGGGGACGGTGCGCGGCGCCAGGCCCGTGGGAGCGAGGCCGACGGGGGTGGGCGCCGCCTCGGTGGCCCGGGCGCGGCGCGATTCCACCTGGGCCAGACTCGCCCGCAACCGCGCCTCCACGAAGCGCAGCTTCTCCCGCCAGGGCTCGCCCACCTCGCCGACCGGACGGGCGATCTGCGGCATCGCCTCCCGATCCCGCTCGAGCGAGCGCACGAGCTCGGTGGAGGGCGTCGCCAGGCGCGAGGATTGGGAGAGCTCGCGCCCGAGCCGCTCCACCTCGTGCAAGAGGAGCGTCAGCGCCCGGCTCCGGTGCACCCGGAGGGTGTCCTCGACGATGGAGGCGGTGACGTTGGGGTTTCCGTCCATGTCGCCCCCCGCCCACGAGTGGACGTGCACCGGCGAGACCGGAATCCCCAGGGGCTCGCCATAGACGCGCTCGAAGGCGGCCGCGATCGCGTCGGGAAGGTCGGCGATCACGTTCCAGAGGACGTTCTCCACGTACCAGAGAATGTTCTTCACCTCGCTGGCGACGGTGGGCCGCTGGCTCCGGACCTCGCTGGTCTGCCAGAGGATCCCCACCTGCTCGCGGATGGTGGCGAGGCTCTTCGCCTCCTCGAGGGGCGTCAGGGCGCAACGGTCGCGCACCTCGAGTTCCTGCGCGATCCGATAGATCTTCTCGAGGACGGTCCGGCGGGTGGCCTGGGTGGGATGGGCCGTGAAGGTGAGGACCACCCGGAGTTCGCGGAGCGCCTCGCGGGCGCGCGCGGCGCTCACCCCCCGCTCGCACGCCTGCGCCAGGATCGCCTCGATCGAGCCGCGCTGCGGCGGCGTCTCGGGATCCATGGCGTAGGCCCGGGCGCGGCGGATCCGGTGGTGCTGCTCCGCCAGGTTGACGAGCTGGAAGTAGGCGGCGAAGGCGCGGGTGACGACCTCCGCGTCCTCGAGCGAGAGCCCGCGGACGATCGCCCGGAGGCGCTCCTCGACCAGCGGCCGCTCCTGCCTGGGGCCGCGGCGACGCAGGATGGCGAGCTTGCGGATCTCCTCCTCCAGGAGGAAGAGCCGCTCCCCCTCGTGCGCCACCAGGGCCTCGCCCAGGACCTCCCCCAAGAAGCGGACGTCTCTCCGCAGGGGCAGGTCCACCTTCCGCTTGCGCGTCATGGGCTTTGAGGCTACCAACCGCCAGGGGCATGCTTCACGCCCCGGCCCCCGTTCGTATCGCCCCTTGGGAAACATTCCCGTACCGGCGCCGCCCCCTGCGGCACCGAGGTGAGTGGTGGATTCCCTCCGAGACCCTGCCCCCGCGACGCCGGAGAAGACCCGGGCCCCCGGACGAAGGCTCCGCGCCCTCCTGGAACCCTTTGGAGTGGACGCGCGCTCGGTCTTTCCGCTCGGGGAGAACACCTGCGTCGAGCGAGACTGCAAGCGCCGCGCGCTCCTCGGGGAGCTCGTCTGCCCGGTGCACTACGGCCTCGCGACCGCCGAGGAGATGCCCGACTACCTCGCCGACGCCGCGGCCCGCGGCCGGCGGGTGGTGCGCACGGTGGCGACCGCGGTGGTCCTGGCGGTGCTCGGCGCGGCGATCGGGGTCTGGGTCGGCGATTCGCGCTTCGGCTGGGTGGGCGGTGGGGCGGCCGGGCTGGTCCTGACCGCCGGCGTCTCCCGCGAACTCCAATTCCACCGCCTCGCGGCGGCGCTCGGCCTCTTCGGATTCCTGCTCGCGACCATCCTCGCCGTGGCGGGGACGCTGGTCGCCACCATCGCCGCCCTCCCCTGGATCCTCGGCCGACTCCTCTAGATCTCGATCTCCATCCCAAGTTCGACCACGCGGTCGGCCGGTAGACGGAAGTAGCCGGGGGCCGTGGCGGCGTTTCGGGCGAGGAAGACGAAGAGCTGCTTCTGCCACCCGGGGAGGGGGGCGGGGCCGGTGGGCTCGATCGTCTGGCGACCCAGGAAGTAGTGGAGGTCGTCGGGGTCGATCTCGAGGCCCGCCTCGCGTGCACGACGCATGGCCTCCGGCGCGTTCGGCGTCTCCATGTAGCCGTAGTAGGCGAGGACGCGGGAGATGCCGTCGCCCAGGTCCTGCACGTCCACCCGCCGGGGCGGCTGCACGACCGGCCTCGAGACCGCCACCGCCGTGAAGAAGACCACCTTTTCGTGCAGCACCCCCAGGTTGCGGAAATGGTGGAGGAGTGCGGCGGGGACGCCGCTCGGGCTCGAGGAGAGGAAGACCGCCGTGCCCGGGACCCGATTGGGCCTTCGTTCGTGCACCCGCTCCAAGAAGAGGTCGAAGGGCAGGCTCCTCTTGCTCACCTCCTGGGCCAAGACCCGCCTCCCCTGCGCCCAGGTGCGCATCACGAGGACGATCCCCACCGCCACGAGCACCGGCACCCAGCCGCCGTCCACGAGCTTGAGGACGTTCGCCGAAAAGAAGCCCAGGTCGAAGACGAGGAAGAGACCGACCAGAGGAAGGACGAGGGCCAGGGGCCAGCGGAAGCGCCGGCGCGCCACCCGGAAGAAGAGGAGGCTGGTGATCACCATGTTGCCGGTCACGGCCAGGCCGTAGGCCGCCGCGAGCCCCTTCGAGTCCCTGAAGAAGAGGACCGCGGCCACGCAGGCCGCACCGAGCATCTGGTTGATCGAGGGCACGAAGATCTGCCCTCGCCGGAGGATCGAGGTGTGGACGATCCGCACGCGGGGCAGAAAGCCGAATTGGACCGCCTGGCGCGTGATGGAGAAGACGCCGCTGATCACCGCCTGCGAGGCGAGGATGGCGGCGGCGGTGGCGAGCGCCACCATCGGGTAGAGGAGGGGCGGGGGGACCAGCGCGAAGAAGGGGTGGGAGACCCCGGGATCGTGCAGGACGATCGCCGCCTGGCCCGCGTAGTTGAGGAGGAGGGCCGGGAAGACGAAGAAGGCCCAGGCCCGTCGGATGGGCGAGCGGCCGAAATGGCCCAGATCGGCGTAGATGGCCTCCGCACCGGTGACGCAGAGCACCACCGCGCCCAAGGCGAGGAAACCGCGGAATCCGTTGTGCTCGAAGAAGGCGAGGGCGTGCGCGGGATGCAGGGCCCTCAGGATCGCCGGCTCGAGGAGCACGCCCCGCAGGCCGAGCAGAAAGAGGCTCGCGAACCAGAGCTGCATGATCCAGCCGAAGAGCGAGCCGAGCTTTCCGGTGCCCCTCCGCTGGAGCGAGAAGACGAGGAGGAGGATGCCCACCGACAGCGGGACGACGAAGGGCCGGAAGGCGTCGGTCGCCACCTCCAACCCCTCGACCGCGGAGAGGACGGAGATCGCCGGCGTGATGACGCCGTCGCCGTAGAGGAGCGCCGCGCCGAGCAGCGTGAGGAGGGTGACCCAGGCCGAACGCCGTGCGAGCAGGGAGAAGAGGGCGAAGATTCCCCCCTCTCCCCGGTCGTCCGCCCGCAGGACGAAGACCAGGTACTTGAGCGAGACGACCACGAGGAGCGCCCAGAAGATCAGCGAGAGGATCCCCAGGACGTTTTCCTCGGTGGACGCCACGGGGTGGACGCCGTGGAAGGCCTCCCGAACGGTGTAGAGGGGGCTCGTCCCGATGTCTCCGAAGACGACCCCCAGGGCGCCCAGCAAGAGGCCCCTGTCGCTCTTCGACCCCGCCCGCACCCGCCCAAGCTGGGCCCGGCGCGGGAAGGGAGCAACTCACCCGGGGGGACGATCAGCGCGGGAGGAGGCCCGCGGCCTGGTCGATCTCGAGGCGCGCCTGCTCCAGGGCCTGGCGGGCCCGCTCGTAGAAGCGGGAGAGCTCGTCCTTCTGGAACCGGAGAGCCTGCACCTCGAGGGCGTCGCCTCGGCGCTCGGCGAGCTCGATCCGGCCGATCGCCGCCTCGCGATCCGCCGTCAGTCGCTCGATCGCGCGCCGGCGCTCCTCCTCGAAGCGGCGCTCCGCCTCCGCCCGCGCGGCCTCGTAGGCCGTCTTCACCGCATCGGCGAGGCCGGGGACGGCCCCCGGCTCCTGCGCGCCCTCGCCCTCCTCCAGATCCTCGACCAGCTCGTCGCGGATCGCGGGGACCCCGCGGCGGAGCTCCACCCCCACCTCGAAGAAGGAGCGGTCCAGGAAGCGGGCGGCCTGCCGCGAGGGAACGCGGGAGCCCTCCGCCAGGTCCTCGGGCTCGGGGAAGGCGACCAGGAAGGAGAAGGCGAAGCCGATCGATCCGGAGCGGAGGCGGTCCGAGTGGAGCCAGGTCGCCCTTCCCTCCTCGCCGTCGCGGATCCAGGAGAAGAGGGCCTCCACCAGGGGGTGGCCGGTGGCGAAGTAGTCGTTCTCCTCCTCCACCACCGCGGTGTCGCGCCAGAAGCTGCCGAGCAGCGTTTTCTCCTCGGTGATGTCGATCCCGGCCAGGGCGTCCACCGCCATGGAGCCCCCGAGGCGGAAGGCGCACTGGAAGGCCTCCACCTGCTCCTCGGTGTCCACCTCGATCCCCACGCGCCGCGCGAGCTCGATCACCGTCTCCTCGAGCCGCTCGTCGAGTTCGCGGGCGATGCCCCAGAGGGTCGACTCGAGGTCCTCGTCCTCGGGCTCCTCCAGGCCGAGCCGGCGGGCGCCCCTTCGAACGAGGGCCTTCACCGCCTCCTGGTCGAAGGAGCGGGCGTCGAGGAGGGGGTCGTAGGCGCGGCGGATCTCCTCGCGCGCCGCGGCGATGCCCTTGGCGAGCTTCTCCTCGTAGCGATCGAAGGCGGTGAGATCCCCCGTCGCCGCGAGCTTGGCCACGTCGGCCTCCACCTGCTCGAGCACGGGGTCGAGTCCGCCGACGGTCTCCTCGAAGACCCGGACCGCCTGCGCCATCAGGTCGAAGACCCGCGCGGCGAGCGTCCCCTCCTCCCGGAAGCAGTGGACCTGCACCTCGTGGAGCTGGCCGATGCGGTCGAGGCGACCGATGCGCTGCTCGATCGCGGCCGGGCTCCAGGAGAGGTCGAAGTTCACGAGGTGGTGGCAGAACTGGAAGTTGCGCCCCTCGCCGCCGACCTCGGTGGAGAGGAGGACCGCCGGCCCCTCGGGGTCGCGGAAGCGCGCCACCTGCCGATCCCGCTCCACCTGGGCGAGGCTCTCGTCGTAGACGCAGCTATCCCAGCCGTGCCGGCCCAAGAGCTCGCGCAGGTATTCGAGGGTCGCCCGGGATTCGGTGAAGACGAGGACCTTGGCGCCCGGCTCCTGCTTGCGGATCCGCCCCAGCAGATCCAGGAAGGCGCGCGACTTGGCGTGGGTCGAAGTCCCCTCGAGGGCGCAGGCACGCCGGGCGAGCGCTACGTGGCCGAGGGCCTCGATCGCCTTCGCGGCGGCCCGCGGCGAGGAGTCGATCCGCTTGAGGAGCTGGGCGAGATCCTCGCCCTCGACCTCGATCTCCCGGGAGGCGAGGGCCTGCCAGAAGCGCTCGCGAAACTCCATCTCCTCCGCCGTCGGCTGGACGTCGTGGCGCACCAGCCGACGAGGCGCCAGGCCGCCGACCACCGCGCGACGGTTTCGGATCAGCCGCGAGGAGAGGGAATAGGCCTCGGCCATGTGCCGGATGAAGGCCTCCTTCGCCCCCTCCTCGCCCTGGGCGATCGCCTCGGCCTGCTCCGCGAGGAAGTCGTCCTGCGGGATCATCTTGGCGATGGCGCGGGCGGAGGCTCCGGCGGAGCGAGGCGTCTTGGCGGAGAGGAGCTTGCGCAGCTTGTCGGAGAGGTCGCCCTGCCGCTCGAGCCGCCGCTCGAACTCTTCGTAGGTCTCCGGGATCACCGGGTCCACGAGGGAGAGGAGGAGGTAGTACTCGTTCGGATCGAGCTGGAGCGGCGTCGCGGTGAGGAGGAGGAGGCCGTGCGAGTTGTCCGCCGCGGCCGCCGCCGCGTCGAAGGCCGCCTCGTCCACGAGGTGGTGGGCCTCGTCCACGATCACCAGATCCCAGCCCGCGGTGGGATCGCCCACCGCGTCCCGGTGGGCCTTGTTCTTGGCGAGGAGCTCCAGGGAGGTGACGACCTTGTCGTAGCGCCACCACGCGGGTCGCGGGTGGAGCGCCGCCTCCCGCCGCAGGCGGTCCTCGTCCAGGTAGGTGAAGAGGGAGTGGAATTTGTTGTAGAGCTCCGCCAGCCACTGGACCGTGAGGTGGGAGGGGGCGATCACGAGGACGCGTCGGGCCATCCCCGTTTGCGCCATGGCGGCGTAGATCATTCCCGCCTCGATGGTCTTGCCCAGCCCCACCTCGTCGGCGAGCACGAAGCGGGGGCTCGGCGCGGAGAGGACGCGCTGGACCACCGCGAGCTGGTGCGGCTTGGGCATGACGCGGCTGCCGAAGAGGGCGCCCAGCGCGTCGGCCCGCCGCTCCATGTCCAGGCGGAGCGCGTTGCGCCGGAGGGCGTGGAGCTGGGGCCTAGCCCCCATCCCGGCGGAGAGCATCCCCAGCGCCCCGCCGATCGGGGGGAGGGGGACGATCTCCAGTTCGGAGATCTCCTTCTTGTTGCCCTCGATCTCGTAGCGGAGGAGCGAGGACGTGTCGTCTTCGATCACCCGGACGATGCGCGCCCGCGATCCGTCGAGAAGGCCGATCTCCTCACCGGGCCGATACGTGTAGCGCAGGAGCGCCGGATCCTTCGCGGAGACCAGAAAGGAGGGCCCCTGCCGGCCCGCGAAGCGGACCTCGAGGAATCGCCCGCCCTCGCGGACTCGAAGGACCTCGCCGATCCCCCAGGACGGCTGGGCCCGATGAACGATCTTCATCCCGACCGCTAGCATGTCGCCTCGTTAACAATCCGCCGCGCCCAGGGTCAATGGGCCCGGGCGAAGTGCTCGTTCAAACGCCGCGCCACCTCCTCGGTGTGGGTGACGTGCAGATAGTGATCGGCGCCTTCCACCGTCTCCACCCGGCAGCCCAGGGCCCCGAGGCGGTCGGCGTCCTCCTCGGTGACGAAGGGCGAGGCGCTGCCCCGAATCTCGTGGACCCGCACCCCGGCTTCCAGGGCGGCCCAGAGGTCCACCCCGCTCGTTCGCCGGTGCAGGGCGGCGAGCGCCTCACGATCCACCCTCCAGCGGAAGATCTCGCCCTCCCGCACGAGGTTGGTGAGGAGCCATTCCGCCCGCGCCGAAGGCAGGCCTCGTTCGGCGAAGTATGCCCGCATCTCGTCCCGGCTCGTCGCGGTCTCGGGGGCGCCGCGATAGATCTCGAGGACCTGGCCCGACTCCACCTTGGAGGGATCGATCGGCCCCGGCGCCACGTCCAGGAGCACGACCTCCTCCACCTCGGAGGGATCGAGGAGGATGGCCGCCAACCCCACCCGACCGCCGAGCGAATGCCCCACGATCCGCAGGGGCCCCTCGATCCCGTCGGCGCGCGCGGTGGCGATCACGTCCCGCGCCAGGGTGAAGACGTCGGCGCCCTCCGGGAGCGCGGGCGAGCGCCCGTGACCCGTCAGATCCGGCATCGAGAAGAAGAGGGAGGGATTCTTCTCCGACCAGGCCTGCGCGAGTCCCCGCACGTTCCGACCCGAACCCATGAACCCGTGGAGGAGGACGATCCCGTGTCCTCCCGGGCCGAGCTTCTGTGAGAACAACACCACTGGCTCCTTCCCTTCCTGGGCGTAAGCGCGATAAGACTCCGTGCGGTTCTTTCGGGCCTGCGAGCCCAGAGGAGACGTCGATGCCCGCCTTCGTGAGCAACCGCAGCAAGAAGAGCATCAAGAATCGCGCCGTTTCGAAGCGCAAGGCGCTCAAGCGTCAGCGCAAGCGCCGCAAGATCGGCCTGCGCAAGGGCATGCGCAACCGCTAACTCCTTTTGGTCACGCGGCTCGCGTAAGAGACCTCCATCTCCGGCGCGAGCCGCCGAACCCATTCCAGCCCCGCGGCGAGTTCGGGCGGGAGGGGCCGGCGCTCGATCCGATATGCCGAGCCCGGGAGCACCGACTCGACGAAGGGGAGGGAGGGGGTATAGACGAAGCTCCCTCCCGGCGCGAGTCCCCTCAGGATCGCGGCATAGACCTCACCATGGCGGCGAGCCGCCTCCCCACGACGGAAGTGGTGGTGGAGGAAGTGGAGCGAGAAGGCCTGGTGGGAGATCACGGTCCCCCAACGCCGCTCGCCGTAGTCGAACTGCAACCAGTCTCCACCGATTCCGAACGGCTCCGACGCATCCAGGTCGACGCCCCATGCCTCCAGCCCCAGACCGCGCAGGTGCTGGACGAGGCGGGCGTCCGGACCGCAGCCCACGTCCAGGATCGGCGGGCGTAGCGTTTCGACCTCCAGTCCGAGGATGGAGAGCTGCAGCTCGACCGAGTACTCGGCGTTCGGCACCTCGGGGGGGAGTCCTCCGAGCGTCGCGTCGAGCCAGGCCGAGACGCGGGAGACGTGCTCCTTCACGACCTCCTTCGGATCGCCGCTCTCCAGGTCGCGCAGAGTCCGGGCGAAGACGAGGATCAGGGCCTTTCGCTCGAACTCCGAGAGGTGGACGAACTGGTTCCGCTCGCGCAGCCAGGCCGTGAACGCGGCCGCCAGGGACGCGCAGGCGCGGGTGAAGCGCGGGCGATCTCCGAGGAGGTCCCCCAGCCCGCGCAGGTCGGGGGGATCTCCGCCCTCCCCCGCGGAGAGGAGGGCGGAGCGGAGATGGTGGTGCAGGGCTTCGAGATCGATGGCGCTTACCTCTTCGCCGGCGCCTCGATGGCCTTCCCCTCGAGCTGGGAGAGGATGAACTGCATCCAGAGCGCCGTCTCCTTCACCCGATCGGTGCGGCCCTTGCCCTGGCCGTGGCCCGCCCGCTCCTCCACGTGGAGGAGGATCGGCGCGTCGCCGGCCTGCGCCGCCTGGAGCGCCGCCACGAACTTCACCGTGTGGTTCCAGTGCACCCTCGTATCCGACTTCGCGGTTACGCCGAAGAAGGCCGGATAGCGCACGCCCGGGAGCACCTGGTGGTAGGGCGAGTAGCCGTAGAGGTAGCCGACCTGGTCCGGATTCGCCGAGGAGCCGTACTCGTCGACCCACAGCTCCGCGATGAGGAAGTGCTGGAAGCGGATCATGTCGTAGAGGCCGACGCGGCCCACCGCCACCCGGAAGAGCTCCGGCGCCTGGGTCATCATCGCGCCCATCAGCAGGCCGCCGTTCGAACCGCCGGTGATCGCGAGCAGGTCCGGCCGGGTCCAGCCGTCGCGGATGAGGTGGCGCATGGCGTACTCGAAGTCGCGGAAGACCTGATGCTTATTGCCGAGCTTTCCGGCCTCGTGCCACTCCTCGCCGAACTCCGCGCCACCGCGCAGGTTGGCGATCGCGTAGACGCCGCCGCGCTCGAGCCAGAAGAGCGCCGTGGTGCTGAAGCCGGGGGTGAGCGAGACGTTGAATCCGCCGTACCCGGTGAGCAGGGTCGGGTGGCTGCCGTCGCGCACGAGCCCCTTCTTGTAGAGGACGAACATCGGCACCCAGGTCCCGTCGTAGCTCGGGTAGTCGATCTGCTCGACCACGATGTCGCGGGTTCCGGGCGCGTCGATCGACATCAGGGTGCGGGTCTCCTTCCTGCCGCTGGGCAGCTCGAGGACCTTCGCCGGCTCGAGGAAGGAGGTGTAGCCGAGGAGGAAGCGGTCGCCCTTGGATCGGCCCTCGAGGGCGAAGATCGAACCGATGCCCGGCATCGGGATCTCGCGGGAGGCGCCGCTCTTCAGATCGTGGATCGCGAGCTTGGAGACGGCCTTCTCCAGCCGCACCAGCGCCAGCTCGTCGCGGACCACCCGCATCGCCTCGAGGGGCCAGTCTCCTTCCGGGACCACCGTCTTCCAGTTCTCGGGCTCGGGCCGCGCCGGATCGACCTCGACGACCTTGTAGCGAGGCGCCTGGTGATTGGTCATGACCAGGTACTTGCCGTCGCGGAGCACCGGCACGTCGAAGAGGGCGCCGAGCTCGGCCCCGGGAAGGAGGAGGCGGGGCTTTTCCGCCCCGGGCTCGAGGATCCAGACGTCCGAGGCGGACCAGCCGCGGCTGACGGGGATGATCAGGGTCTTCTCGTCCTCGGCCAGCTTCACGTAGGGCCAGTCCGTGCGCTCGAGCACGCCCTCGCCGAAGACGTGGCGATCGTCGGCGGGATCGTCGCCGATGCGGTGGAAGAAGACCCGGCGGTTGTATCGGTCACCCTCCGGATAGCGCGTGTAGTAGAAGCCGCTCTCGTCCGGGAGCCAGGCGATCGAGGCGGCGCGCGTATTGGGGATGGTTTCGCCGAAGGTCTTGCCGGTCTCCACGTCGAGGAGGTGGAGCACCGAGAGCTCGGTCCCGTCCTTGGAGAGGCCGTAGGCCACGCGCTTGCCCGAGGGCGAGGGATGGAACCAGTCCATCGCGGTCTTCCCCTCGGGATCGAGCGCGCCGGGATCCACGAGCTTGCGCTCCTTGCCCTTGTGGAGGACGTAGAGGCTCGGCTGCTCCTCGTCGCCCTGGCGCTTCACGTAGAAGATCCGGTCACCCGCCAGCCGGAGGCGACCGAGGCTGCCGATCCGGGAGAGTTCGTCGAGCCGCTTCTCGATGGGCTCGCGAGCCACGCCCGAGGCCCGGAGGTAGGCCTCCGTCACCTCGTGCTGCTCGGCGATCCAGGGATCGGCCCCCTCGTCGGTCTCGAAGTGGCGGTAGGGATCGGCGATTCGATATCCGTGCATCGTCTCCACTTCCGCGCCGGCGAAGGCGGGCGCGAGCAGGGAGATGGCGACCGGCAGTCCCAGTTTCTTCATCGTCTTCTCCTCGGTCTGGACGCCGCGCGTGCGGGCGTCTCCCGGACCTCGATCTCCGACTCGAGATCCCGTTCCAGCGCGCGGGCGACGAGCGCTTCCAGATGCGAGCGCGGCCGCGGTCGCGGGGGCGGCGCGCCGAAATGCCGGGTCCTGAGATCGGCCACCGTATCCTCGAGGGTCTCGATCGGATCGCGGGGCTCCCAGGCCAGCTCCGCCCTGGCGCGGGAAGGGTCGCAGTACCAGAAAAGCCGCGACATTTCGACGCTCGGCCCGAGCTCCGGCGCGAGCCATCGCGCGGAGAGCCGTGCCACTTGGGCGGGAACCCGGAGCGCGGGACCGCGCATTCCCGTGATCCGCGCGAGGCGCCGGAAGAAATCGGCCATCGTCCAGTTGGCGGCGGTGAGGAGGTAGCGCCGGGAGGGCCGGCCCTTCTCCATCGCCAGGATCGCGCCGGCGGCCGCGTCGCGGGCGTCCACGAAGCTGATCCCGCCCGGGGGCACGAAGGGGATCTGCCCGCGCAGGAAGCGGAGCACGTCCTCCGTGGAGGATTGGCGGTGGTCCCCGGGGCCGAGGAGGAGCGAGGGATTCACCACCACCACCTCGGGCCCGCCCTCGGCGGCCATCCGCAGCGCGAGCTTCTCCTGGAAGATCTTGGAGAGGTAGTAGGGGAAGCGGCGCACCGTCTCCGTGCGGTAGGGCGAAGACTCGTCGGAGACCTCCTCCCCCTCGGTGACCGCGATGGTTCCGGAGGTGGAGACGAGGAGGATCCGCTCCACCCCCGCCTCGCGGGCCCGCTCGATGAGGAGGCGGGTGCCGTCCACGTGCACCCGATACATCTCCGCCGCCGCCCGGGGATCGCGCGAGACGAGCCCGGCCGCGTGGTAGACGTGGCTCACGCCGCGCAGGCTCTCGTCGAGGACCTCGGGATCGAGGAGGGAGCCCTCCACGATCTCCGCCCCCGACTCCGCGAGCTCGGGCGTCGCCGCCCGCGTGAGCACCCGCAGCGGTCGGCGGTCCCGAAGGAGCGAGAGCAGGTGGGAGCCGAGAAAGCCGGTCGCGCCGGTGACGAGGGTGATGCCGCTCACGCCTTCTTCTCCCCGGGCGAGGCCGCCTTCGGAGGCTCGGGATGGCTCTCCTCCTCCACCGGCTCCTCCTCCCGTCGATGCGGCGTCTTCCCCCTCGGCGGTGTCCCCGGCAGGTCCGGGAGGGGGTCGCCGTCGCGGAGGGCCCGGATGATCCGCTCGACCAGCCGCGCCACCTCGCGGTGCTGCTCGCTCCGCGGCAGCCCCTTCACCACCGCCTCCAGGGTCTCGTAGGAGAGGAAGGGCGCGATGTGGACCGTGAGCTCGCGCGCCTTCGGGACCACCCTTCCCTTCGGGAGGGCCTCGAAGGTACCCCCGAGATACATGGGCAGGATGCCCACGCGATTGGTCAGCGCGAGGTAGCCGAGCGAACCCTTGAATTCCTTGATCTCGCCGTCGGTCGCGCGGGTGCCTTCCGGGAAGATGAGGAGGTTGTTTCCCTTTTTCAGCGAGCGCGAGGCGAGGTCGAGCGATTCCCGCAGGGAGCCGTGGCGATCCATTGGGATGAGCTGGGTGAAGTTCTCGAAATAGGTGCGCCGCCAGCGGTCCTTGAAGAAATAATCTCGCGCCGCCAGGGCGGCGAGGTTGCGGCCCTGCTCGCCGAGCGCGTGCTTGACCAGGCCCATGTCCAGGTGGCTCGCGTGGTTCGCGGCCACGAGGAAATTCGTGTGCTGCGGGATGTGGGCCCTGCCGTATACCCGGGTCTGGAAGAAGGTCTCGTACAGGCCGATCTGGCCGCTCCGAAGCACCTTCTTCCCCGCGCTGACCACGAACTCGGGAAGGTCGAAGGGCGTGGACTCCTCCTCCTTTTCGCGTCGCGTGGGACGGGTGAAGAAATCGTCGAGGAGATGGGTCCCCTCCTCGCGGGCGAGGGCGAGCGCCGAGGAGAGCATGGGGACCCGGTCGGCCACCGGCTGGACGAGATCGATGACCGATTCGAGCAGGCCCGAGATCTTGCGGCCCGCGGGAGCGGCCGGCTCCGCCCCGCCCGTGCGATGTCTCGATTTTCCGGTTCCAGCCCTCCGCTGTCTCGCGACGAAACGAGAGACGTCGCCGACCGTCTCCAGGGAGAGGAGTTCCTCGGGCGAGGGGAGGTGGACGCCCGCCTGCTCCAGCGCCGCGCCGAGCTCGGTGAAGGTGAGCGAGTCGAAGCCCAGGTCCTGCTCGAGCTTCGCCTCGGGGACGATCCGCTCCAGGGGCTGCTCACAGACGCGCGCGACGAGGTCGTAGAGCCACGCCTCCCCGCCCGAGGCCTGGCCGCGCCGCGTGCCCCGTCCCTCGCGCTCGAGCCGCTCGAGGCTCCTCACGATCTCGTTTCGGCGGACCTTCTGCGTGGCGGTGCGCGGCAGGGAGGCGTCGGTGAAATGCAACACCTTCACCCGCTTCCACACCGGGAGGCGGAGGCTGACTTCCCGGAAGTGCGCCTCGATCTCCTTGCGCACCTCCTCGGGATCGCGGCCTTCGTTCCGCGGAACCACCAGGCAGGCCACCCGCTCGCCGCCCCCCTCCGCTGGCAGGCCGACGATCGAGAGTTCTCGGATGGCGGGATGCTTCTCGTAGAGGGCCTCCAGCTCGTCCGGATGGATGTTCTTCCCGGCGGCGTCGACGATCACGTCCTTGCGTCGCCCCACGATGACGAGGTTTCCGTCCTCGTCGAACCTGCCCAGGTCGCCGGTGAAGAGCCAGCCGTCGCGGAGGGCCTCGGCGGTGGCCTCGGGATCGTTCCAATAGCCCGCCATCACGTTGGGCCCCTTGGCGACGATCTCCCCGACCCCCTCGCGATCGGGCGCGTGGATCCGCACCTCCACCCCGCCCACGGCCTTGCCCACGGTGCCGGCGCGCCGCTGCCCGGGGCGCTGGACGGTGAGGACCGGCGCGGCCTCGGTGAGCCCGTAGCCCTCCAGAATCTCGAAGCCCATGCCCAGGAAGGCCTCGTAGAGCTCGGGCGGCATGGCCGAGCCGCCGCTGATGAGGTAGCGCAGGCGTCCGCCGAACTTCCGGTGCACGGGGAGGAAGGCCGCCCGGCCGAGGAGGTGCGATCCGGTGGCGTCGTGCGCGCGCCGCCCGCCCTCGCGCAGCAGGCGCACGGGCTCGCTCAGGCCGAGCTCCTCGAAGCGCTCCTCGATCTGCTTGAGGATGAGCTTCCAGACGGCGGGCACCCCGACCATCGCGGTGATCCGTCCGGTGCCGAAGACGTCGAGGATGGATTCGCCCGTCCGCTCCTCGAGGTAGGCGATCTCCGCGCCCACGGCCAGGGGGAGGAGGAGCCCCGTGGTGAATTCGAAGGTGTGGTGGAGCGGCAGGACGGAGAGCAGGCCGTCGCGCTCGCCGAGGTCGAAGATCTCCGAGAGCCGCGAGACCAGCGAGGTGAAGTTCCGGCCCGTGAGCATCACGCCCTTGGGCTTACCCGTGGTCCCGCTGGTGAAGATGATCGAGGCGAGGTCCACCGGCTCGCGCGGCGTGAAGACGCCCTCGTCGTCCACCCGCACCGCGCCCTGGAAGAGATCGTCCAGGCGGATCGGCTTGGCGGGCGCCTCGCCGGCCCCGAGGAGGCGCCGATACACGGCCTCCGAGGCAACGATGGCCTTCGCTCCCGAGCTGCGGACGATGTTTTCGATCTCCACGATGCTGGCTTCGGCGTCGACCGGCACCGCGGTGGCGCCCGCCTTGACGATGCCGAAGTAGGCCATGGCCCACTCCGGTCGGTTCTCCGAGAGTAGGAGGACGCGGTCGCCCGGCTCCACGCCGCAGGCGGCCAGGTAGAGCGAGGCCCGCAGCGCCCGGTCCCGGAGCTGACCGTAGGTGTAGCGCACCGAGTTTCCGTCGCGAAGGAAGTGGCGCATGGCCACCTTGCCCGGATGCCTCCGCGCCCGCGCCTCGAGCAGGCTCCAAAGGTCGCGGTAGGCGGGAACCCCCTTCTTGCGTCCGCTCGTGCGGAACTCGTCCTCGAGGTTCGGATACACCCACTTCTCGAGGCCCGGCATGTGGATGTCGAGCCAGTAGTGGAGCCAGTCGAAGTCCGGCGTCCAAGGGATCCTCGCCGCGTCCTCGGGATCCATGCGCGCGTATAGCTGGACGATGTTGCGCGTGGAGAAGACGTAGGAGTTGTCCCAGATGAAGGGGATGAAGATCTCGAAGAGCTGGCTCGCCATCTCCGCCTGGCGCGAGGCGTCGTCGAGTTTCTCCTGGAGCCGCTCGAGGGTGGCGCCGATCCGCGGCGCGCCCCAGGAGGGCTTGAGCTCGTCGAGCACCTCCGAGGCGATCTTGGCGAGCTTGGCCACCTGCGGGGCGGAGAGCTTGCGGAAGGTCTCGAGCGGAACCGTCTGCGGCTCCATCCGCGCGAGGATCTCGTTGCGGAGCCGGTCGCTCTCCTCCGCCTTCCGGCGGTAGTAGCGCCGCCGGTACAGCCCCGTCAGCTCGAGCGCGCGATCCACCGCCAGCGGATTCTCGTCGGAGGTCCCGAGCTGGTAGACCTTGCGCGCCTTTCCGCTGAGCAGCGCGCCCGTCGCCGCGATCATCCCGGCGGCGATCAGATCGACGGGCACCACGTCGAGGATGAGTCCCTTGCGCGCGGCGAAGTTCCGGTGCCCCTTCATCGCCAGGAAGGTGAGCGGCGCGGTGGTGGTGAAGCCCTCGTTCCACCCCGGGAAGGGGAAGGCGAGCGCGCTCTCCACGATCGCCGGTCGGACGATGGTGAAATCGAGCCCCTCCTCCTTGGAGATGGCGTCGATCACCTGATCGCCCAGGCTCTTGGTGTAGCAGTAGGTGTTGGGCCAGCCCCAATGCCTCGAGCGCTCCATCCCCGCCTGCACCAGGGCGTCGGTCACCCAGAGCTTGCGCTCGCGCATGGTGCCGGTACGGAGCGCCTTGGGATCGCGGTCGTCCCGTCCCTCTTCGTGGAGGCGCTTCGCGGCGCGCGCGCGGAACTCGGAGAGCAGGGCCTTGTCGTTCGCCTGCTCCTTGATGCGCGCGATGGCGGCGCGGCAGTCCTCGATCTCCGCGAAGGGGTCGAAGACCTCGTCGGGCCTCTCCTCCCGCTTGGGGAAGTAGCCCGCGATCTCCTCCTCCTCCATCACGTAGCCCGGGCGGTTGCCCGCCACGAAGCAGGTGGAGACGTGCACGAGCTTCGCGCCGAGACGCAGCGCGGTGCGGGCCACGTTC
>Ga0180216_1000792_pt1 | contig 30580 bp, 33 predicted proteins | sample eDN3rd37CBELigMG_FD_128879 | JGI IMG/M metagenome (GOLD analysis project Ga0180216, IMG submission 128879) | Enriched Miracle-Growth compost microbial communities from Emeryville, California, USA - eDNA 3rd pass 37_C BE-Lig MG (version 2)... ... | reverse complement strand
TCGGTGATAGATGCCGCTGACCGTCACACAAGTCACCGTCTGAGGTAAGATTAGGCAAGTTTGGCGACGGGCGCGGGCGCTGGGCAGGGGCACCCGTTGAGAGCCGGTCTGGTGCGGGACCAGTGCAGGACCACAGTGCCGTCACTTGGAGCGGCGATATGCATCGTGTAGGTTTCCCAACATGCCTACGCTATTTCGATTCCTTCTGGTGACGGGGGTCATCGCGGGCATTGCCTACGGTGGGCTCTACGCACTGGCTGTGTATTTCGAACCCGAGCCGCGGGAGGTTTCCCTTCCGGTGTCAGGCGTGAAGGTTCGTGAGTAGTCATTCCGGAGCCCACTGACGGGGACTTACCTTCAATGGTGGGGGGCCACGAGGGATGAACCTCAAGACCGCAGCTGCTCTTGTCTCAGCAGCGCTTTTGGGCTGCGCATGGCCGACTTTCAGCGGGGCCCTCGGGCAGGAGTGGCGGCCGTTTGACGATCGCTTTCCGCCTTGGGGCACGCGGCCCGAGAGAAGGGCCGCGCCACCGCCAGCTCCGTCCGCGCCGGAGTATCCGCAGCCTGAATATCGCCCACCGGCAGCCCCTGCCGCACCGCGGCGCGCCCCTCCGATGCCGCCGCAGTATGAACCGCCGTATGAGCGGCAGCAGCCACGCACTCAGATTGCCCCTCTCACTGCGCCAGTTGAACGGTCCGAGCTTCCGCCGGTCATGGCGAGCGACGGGTCCGGCCTGCCGTTCGAGGTGTGGTCCGGAATAGACGCCGCCAAGGTTGGAGAGCTGTTGGCCGGGCTGGAGCTGCCGCCGCAGTCCCACGCTCTCGCCGTTCTTTGGCGCCGGCTGATAACGGCCCGTGCCTCCGGCGAACTCGAGGCCATCCGAGCGGAAGCTCTTTACAGGTCCGGCCTGATGAAAGAGCTGGGCGAGTTGCTGACTGCACCGGGGCAGGGGGCGGGCGGTCCGGTAATGACGGCCCTCGCGGCGCGCTATGAGATTGCGGTGGGGCAGCGGGACTCCGGCTGCAGCAAGGTTCGGGACGCGGTGGGACGCAAAAAGGAGCTGCCGAAACTGTTGGCCGGCGAAATGCTCGTCCTTGCCGGTTATTGCGGAGCGGCAGCTGGAGACAACTCGGCGGCGTCCCTTGCGGAGGAGCTGGCGCGCGAGGAAGGGGTCAGGGACCCCGGCCTGCTTGCCGCTTTGCAGGCGATCGCGGCGAAGCGCCCGGCGAAGATGCCGGCGCGCGGTCAGATCACCCCGACTCACTTCCGCCTTCTGGAGCTTGCCGGACCGGTGGACCCTCAAGTCGTCGCGGAAGATGGAACGGCGGCGCTCTTGAGTGCCCTTGTGCTCGACCAAAGGGCCAATCCGGATCTGCGCTTGGCGGCTGCCGAAGCTGCCGCCCGCCTCAATGTCGTCACGCCAGAAACTCTGGCGGATATTTACCGCGCTCAGCCTTTCCAGCCCGACGAGCTTGCCAACCCGCTTGCCCCTACTGTGGAGCCGCTTCGTCGCCGCGCGCAGTTGTTCCTCGCCGCTGAACTGGAGCGGCAACCGGCGCGTCGGGCCCGTGCGCTCCGTGCATTCCTGGACGAAGCGCGCCAGTCGGGCTTCTACATGCATGCTCTCACCTTGGCCGCTCCACTCGCGACCACGCTTCCGAAGAACGGCGATCTTGCCTGGTTCGCGGAGACGGGGATAGAGACCGCCTTGGTTTCCGGCAACCACCAGGACGTGCGGGCTTGGTCCTCGGTTTCCGATTTCGGCCGTGGTCCCGGCAGGTTTGAGCATTGGCTCGCGCTCGCGGATATCGCAGATACCGATTGGCGCGGGCGCCGCGGCGCATCTCTGCCAGCCGTCGAGGTGCTGGCGCTGCAAGGCAGCTTCAGCGCTCCTCTCCTGCATCGCCTTGCGACGGTTCTCGACGCCTTGGACTATCAGGTTCCGATGGAGCTCTGGCGCGTTGCCAGCAGCACGCCACAGCCGAACGATGGTCACTTGCCGGAGACGGGTGTCTTGACCGAACTCCAGGAGGCCTCCGATCGGAAGGAGTCCGCGCGTACCATCCTGCTCGTCATGAGGGCCCTGGGACCCAAGGGCGGCGAGGGCGCGCACATCATCGCGCTCGGCGATGCCATCCGCGCGCTCAAGCGGGTCGGGCTCGAAGCGGACGCGCGCCGGATCGGCCTAGAGGCGCTGTTCAGTGCCTGGCCACGTTCGGCAAGCCACTAGCGGAGCGGAGATGTCGTGTAGCGATCCGGCAATCGAAGCCTTCATCGAGATGCTCGCTGCCGAACGCGGTGCCGCGGCAAACACACTGGATGCTTACCGCCGCGATCTGGAGCATTTCGCCGGATTTCTTTCAGGCCGTGGCCAATCGATCGCCGGTGCGCGCGCTTCCGACATCTCCGGCTATCTGCGGGCGTTGGCAGCGGAGGGGTTGGCAGCGTCGTCCCGCGCGCGGCGGCTTTCTGCATTACGACAGCTCTATAAATTTCTCGTGGCGGAAGGGCGCGTCGCCGAAGATCCTGCCGTCGGTATTCAGGGACCGAAGATCGGCCAGGCGCTACCGAAAACTCTGTCCGTCGCCGAAGTGGACCGCTTGATCGACACGGCGCGCGCCCGGATCGACGCCACGACCGGGCGCGATCGTTTCATTGCAGTTCGCCTCCACTGCCTTCTCGAAATGCTTTACGCGACCGGGATGCGTGTTTCGGAGCTCGTCTCGCTGCCGCGCTCCGTGCTGCAGGGCGACTCTCGCGTGCTCACCATCCGTGGGAAGGGCAGCCGGGAGCGGCTGGTCCCGCTCAACGCGGCCGCTCGGGCAGCGCTCGACCGCTACTTGGCGCTGGGCAATGATGGAGAGGACGGCCTTGCGCCTATGGCGAGAACGCGATGGCTGTTTCCATCCAAGAGTGCCGAGGGCCACCTCACTCGGCAACGCCTTGGACAGGAGCTGAAAGAACTCGCCGTTGCGGCCGGTATCGACCCGCGGAGGGTAAGTCCTCACGTTCTGCGACATGCCTTCGCAAGTCATCTGCTGGATCGTGGCGCTGATTTACGATCCGTTCAGAAGCTTCTGGGGCACGCGGATATTTCGACTACCCAAATCTATACGCATGTCCTCGAGGAACGTTTGCGCCGCCTCGTCCTCGATCATCATCCGCTGGCCCGCGCGAAGCTCGCTTGAACTGCCTTAATTCTGAGAAACGACTTGGCTCCAAATGAGAAGAGGTGCGGCGGATCACGGCGGATTGCCCCTCAATTCTTGACTTTGGTGCCAGACCCTGGCGATTGTGCCGGCTAAATGCCAGCCGACCGCCGATATGGCGCCGGTTCAACCCAGGTCACCTATGAATCGTCAGCCCATCAAGACGTATATCGAGTTCGAGAAGCCGATCGCTGAGCTTGAGAGCAAGCTCGCGGAGCTCAAAGCGCTGAGCGACGGCGACAATGCAGTCTCTCTATCCGAGGAGATCGCTACCCTCGAAGAGAAGGCGCAGCAAATCCTGGCTGACACCTATGCCAAGCTCACTCCTTGGCAGAAGACGCAGGTCGCGCGCCACCCCGAGCGGCCACATACGCTCGATTTCATCAAGGAGCTGATCGACGACTTCACGCCGCTGGCGGGCGACCGTTACTTTGCAGAAGACCAAGCCATCGTCGGGGGCATCGGGGAATTCCGCAATCGCTCCGTCATCGTCCTGGGTCATGAGAAGGGCTCTGATACGGAGAGCCGCATTCGGCACAATTTCGGAATGGCGCGGCCGGAAGGTTATCGCAAGGCCGTGAGGTTGATGGAGATGGCCGACCGTTTCGGGCTGCCGGTCATCACGTTCATCGACACGGCGGGCGCCTACCCCGGCATTGGCGCCGAGGAGCGGGGGCAGGCCGAGGCCATCGCGCGGTCGACGGACTGCTGCCTTTCGCTCGGCGTGCCGATCATTTCCGTCGTCATCGGAGAGGGTGGATCCGGCGGCGCCGTGGCGATCGCGACGGCCAATCGAATCCTGATGCTGGAGCATGCCATCTACACCGTGGCGTCTCCGGAAGCGGCGGCCTCGATCCTCTGGCGCGACTCGGCCCGAGCCATCGACGCGGCCACCAGCATGAAGATTACGGCTCAGGACCTCGCCCAGCTGAAGGTCATCGATGCCATTGTGCCCGAGCCGGTGGGTGGCGCCCATCGCGACCCGAAGAAGGCGATTTCTACAACCGGAGAAGCGATCGCGACTGCGCTCGCGGAGTTCGACGGCAAGTCTCCGGAGCAGATCCGGCATCAGCGCCACGAACGCTTCCTCCAGATCGGTCGCACGCTCTAATTCTCTGATTCCACGAGATTCATCAGGCCACGAACTGAACGCGTGGCCGCCAAGCACCTGTCAAAATCCTGTGCACAGTTCCCCTTGACAGGGCCCCGCCGGAACGGCGTAGTTCCGCGAGGTCGCGTCGATTCACGATTCTTTAACCAAGTCGGCCCACACGATTCGGGGTGCGCCAGGAGCACGGTGCTAAGTAAGGGCCTGGGACGGGGGAATATGCGCGGCGTTCAAGTCGGCATTCTGATCGCTGCGGTGAGCCTGCTCGCCGCGTGTGCGAAAATCGAGCTCGCCCCGCATCTGCAGCCCTTGTCCAAGGATACGATGATGCTCCTGGGCCGGAAGGAGATGCGCCCGGACCAGCCGATCTTCATTCGTATCTTCAAGGAAGAATCCGAGCTCGAGGTCTGGAAGCAGCGGGACGACGGGCGGTTCTACCACTTCAAGACCTACCCGATCTGCCACTGGTCCGGCGATCTCGGCCCGAAAACCACGCGGGGCGACAGGCAGGCGCCGGAAGGCTTCTATCGGGTCAACCGCCACCAGATGAACCCGAACTCCAACTTCCATCTGGCTTTCAACCTGGGTTACCCGAACGCCTTCGATAGGGCGCATAATCGTACCGGCGAGTTCCTGATGGTGCACGGCAAGTGCAAGTCCGCCGGGTGCTATGCCATGACGGACGCTCTCATCGAGGAAATCTACGGCTTGGCGCGCGAGGCATTCATCGGGGGCCAGGAGGCGTTCGATGTTCATGCCTTCCCGTTCCGGATGACGGACGAGAAAATGGCGCTCCACAAGGACAGCCCGCACTACGAGTTCTGGAAGACTCTGAAAGAGGCTTACGATTATTTCGAGCTGACGCGGATCCCGCCAAGCGTAGCCGTGTGCGAGAAGCGGTATCTGGTCAATGTGAAGTTTCGGGACCCGAGGATCGTTCCGGCGAAGCTCGATGCGGATGGCTACTGCCCGCCTTACGAGAAGGTTGCGCCCGATCCGTTCGTGCCAGCCAACGAGCAGATCGCCCAGCTCGCCGACGAACGCGTCGTAGCTCCGGGACCCAAAAAGCGCACGCTGGCCAGCATTCGAAACGCCAAGCAGATGAGCGTGGCCGAGCCGGAGGTCGCGAGCGTGGCGACCGGATCGGTTGTCAACGGTTGGCAGTCGGTGTCGCGCGCCCTTGGCTTCCGCCAGTAGGCCAATCCAGACAGGGCCTGATCTGCCAGCTCTCACCCCGGCTAAGCTGGAGAACGAACGATGCCCGACTTGAAAGTTGGGCGGGAATGGGGTGACCTGAGCGCCGCAGCTTCAATCGGAAAGGAGCACCATGCGCGCCAGGATCAACGGCATCGAGATGAACTTCGAGGTATCAGGCACCGCTGATACTCCCGCCGTCGTACTGCACCATCCGCTCGGCTCCGACCTGACCGTTTGGGACAGCCTCACGGCAGCCCTTGAGCCGAGCTATCGCGTTATCCGCATGGACGCGCGGGGTCACGGGAAGACCGAGGCGCCGGACGGGCCGTACAGCTTCGAGATGCTCTCGGCAGATGTCGTCGGTCTGCTCGACGAGCTGCAAATCGATCAGGCTCATTTCGTGGGCCTGTCCATGGGCGGCATGATCGGGCAGTACCTGGGAATGCTCCATCCAAAGCGCTTCAAGTCGCTCTGCCTCGTCGCGACGACCAGCGCAGTGCCGGTTGAAGCCCATGGGCTGTGGGATGAGCGCATCCGTGTCGCGCAAGCGGGAGATCTCAGCAGCCTCGTGGACGTCGCAGTCGGAAGATGGGTGGCGCCGAAAACCTTGCAGACCAAGCCGGAAGTCGTCGAGCACCTGAAGGCGCTCATGCTGGCGACGCCGCCCAAGGGCTATGCCGGCTGGTGCCAGGCGATCCGCAATCTCAATCTGACGGGCCGGCTGAAGGATATTCGCCTACCCACTCGGGTCATCGTTGGTGAATTAGACCCCTCGACACCACCCTCTGCCGCAGAGGTGATCCATCGCGAAATCGCCGGCTCCGATCTCATCGTTATGCCCGGCGTCTCGCACATGCTGCACCTTGAAGATCCCGAAACGTTCAACGGCCACGTGCTGGAGTTCTTGGCTGCGCGCGATCAGTCCGCCTAACTCCGAAAGAAAAAAGCCCGGCCTGCGGGGCCGGGCTCATTGAAACTCGATCGGGAGTCGACGCCTCAGGCGCTCTGCTCTTCCTGGGCCGGGACTTCTTCGGCGGCGGTCTCGGCCATCAGGCGGCGCGCCTGGCCGACCCAGTCATCGCGTTCGATCTGGCCATCGAGCTTCAGCAGCTCGTCCAGGTTGGCGATGTCGTCATCCGAAAAAGCGGCGATCTGGTCGAACCGCATGACATTGTACTTGCGGAGCTGCGCCTCGAGATCCGGCGTGATGCCGTTGATGAGCTTGAGATCGTCCGGCTTGCCCTTCGGACGCTTGAAGCCCTTGAACGCTGCATTCAGGCGCCGGGCGCGTGCGTCAGAGCGCTCGACGATACGCGCCGCCTTACCGCGACGGCCGCGCAGGTAATACAGCTTCGCGCGGCGTACCTTGCCACGGCGGATCACCTCGATGTCGGCGATGTAGGGCGAATAGACGGGGAAGACACGCTCCACACCCTCGCCGTAGGAAATCTTGCGGACCGTGAAGCTCTCATTGAGGCCCGAGCCGGAGCGGGCGATCACGACGCCCTCGTAAGCCTGGGTGCGGATATTATCGCCCTCGACGACCTTCACCATGACCTTCACGGTGTCGCCCGGGCCAAACTCAGGGACCACGCGTTTCGCAGTGATCGCGCTCATCTGCTCGGCCTCGAGCACTTGAATGATGTTCATGGCAGGACCTCGACCGGAGTAACAATACGCGCCACGGGTTTGACACCCTTGCGTCAACCCCATGCGGCAGCATTTCGGGAATTCGGACGCGGGTAGATACCCCAATTGGAAGCGGTTGTCGACCCTTGGTTTCGTCAGGCGTCGCCAGCTTCACGAAGGAGATCAGGACGCCGCTCCCGCGTCACCTTGAGGCGTTCGGCCCGGCGCCATTCGGCAATCCGTTTGTGATCGCCTGAAAGCAGCACGTCCGGAATGGACCGACCCTCCCATTCGCGCGGGCGCGTGTAGTGAGGATACTCCAGCAGGCCGTCCTCGAAGCTTTCCTCGGAAAGCGAGCTTTCTGCGCCGACCACACCCGGCAGCAACCGTACGCAGGCGTCTATAAGCACCATCGCGGCGAGCTCGCCGCCAGAAAGTACGTAGTCCCCTATGGAGATTTCCTGGGCTTGCCGTGCGTCGAGCACTCTCTGGTCGACCCCCTCGAATCGACCGGCCAGAACCAGCACTCCCGGACCAGCCGCCAAGTTTCGCACCATTGCTTGTGTCAACGGGGTGCCGCGTGGCGTCATGTAAACAAGCGGCGCGTCTGGCTCGGCCGCTCTGGCTGCATCTATGGCGGCAGCTGCGACGTCACAGCGCATCACCATGCCTGGGCCTCCACCGGCCGGGTTGTCGTCCACTGTCTTGTGCCGGCCGATGCCGTGGTCGCGGATGTTGCGCGTCGACAGTGACCACACACCTGAGTTGAGGGCCTGCCCGGCAAGGGACAGGCCCAGCGGCCCCGGAAACATTTCGGGAAATAGCGTGAGCACTGTTGCGCGCCACGGCGCGCGTTCGGCGCGCGGGCCTGCTGATAGAGACATGGTCAGCTCTCCAGGATCTGTGCTGGAGCGTCTTCATCACCGGGGCCGACGAGTCAATGTGCGGCGTTACGGCGCGCGCTAAGGGATAGGCCGCGGGTTCGGTCGCGATGATCAGGCCGCAAGGCTCAAGCGATGCTCAGGCACAGAGGCAACGACTTCCTCCAGCATGACCGTCTCTGGCTTCTGCGGCACGGAGATGATCGAAGCCAGATCCAGAACGAGGCGCTGGAAGGTGTAGTCGGCTGCCTCGAGTCGCACGCGAGCGCGTTCATGCAACTCATTTGCTGCTTCCCCGCGCGCTGCGGCTTGGCGCACGAACGTGGCAACCCGCTGAGAGTGGAATTCGAGCGAATTCGCCCAACCGGCCGCAAGCTTGGGAGCGACCGTCAGCGGCTCCGGAGCTGCCGGAAGCTGGACGACATCGGCCACAATTGAAGCGCTGGGTTTCTGGTCCGGTTTCGGCAGCCGCTTGCTGCTTCTCTCGTTCTTCTGTGCCCTGCGCCGCTTTGGCTTCGGAGGCGGGCTTCCAAAGAGGCGAACCCTCGCCCAGTAACCGACTGCAACGAAAATGCCGGAAGCGAGAAAAACTTGGCCAAATCCAATCACTGCCTCCAGGTGATCGCCCAACAGTTCCTGAAGCAGAGACATCATCGGTCGATTGCTGATTTGGAGAGGCTGGTAGGGAAACAATACATGATTGAAATAGTCGCGAATCGATAAAGTTCCAGATGAGTCAGTAGAAAGAAGCGAGCGTAAAAAATGTCTTAAAGAATGACCCACGCCGGCACTGCACTCGCCCCAACCAGCCGGCAAACGAGACCATGCCTGCTAGATATTCTGAATTAAAGACCAATCAGTCGTCGGACGTCCTGTGGCGTCACGCCGGCTCGCCTGAGCGCCCTGAGTGATGTGTCGCGCGCACTCTTACTGAGCTTGCGACCGCTTGTATCGGTGATGAGCCAATGGTGGTGATAGATGGGCTCGGGCAAGTCCAGGAGACTCTGCAAAAGGCGGTGAACGTCCGTTGCGGCGAAGAGGTCCAGGCCCCGCGTTACGTGTGTAATTCCCTGGCGCGCGTCGTCGACGACAACGGCGAGATGGTAGCTGGCCGGGACGTCCTTCCGGACGATCACGACATCGCCCCAGCGCTCAGGTGCAGCGCGCACGCGGCGGACCCGACCCGCCCCGTCCCATTCGGAGAAGAAGAGCGCGTCACGTCCGCATTTTTCCCGAAGCAAGGACAAGGCTCGGCGCATGTCGAGCCGCAACGCGAAACGCTCGCCAGGGTCGAGCCCCCGTTCTGCCTTTGACCTAGGAAAGTGTTCGCGTGACAGGCGTGGTGCGCCATCCGGATCGACGGCTCGAGGGTTGGCTGCGGCAAACGCTGCGAGATCGGCGCGGGTCAAATAGCAAGGGTAGAGAAGACCCATACGCTGGAGCCGTTCGGCGGCAGCCTGGTAGTCGGCGAAGTGCTCGGACTGGCGCAGCACCGGCTCCTCCCACTCGAGGCCGAGCCAAGCCAAATCCTCGAGAATGCCTCGAACGAACTCGGGCTTTGACCGCGCAACGTCGATGTCCTCGATCCGCAGCAAAAAGCGCCCACCGAGTCTGCGCGCCAGCTCGAACCCGGTGAGCGCGGAAAGCGCATGCCCGAGGTGCAACTCGCCGTTGGGGCTCGGCGCGAAACGGAAAACGGGTCGGCTCATGACTTGGGCGGGCTACTCGCAGCTCCCAGCCTCGCCATTGCCGACGCGATAGTTGCGATGGATCTCTTCGACGATGCGATCGTAATGGCGCTTCTGGCTTACCGGATAGAACAATTGCCAGCCGTAGATATAGCGCCCATCGCAGACGAATGTGATCCTCTCGTAGAACACTTGATCGCCTTTGACGCCCGAGAGGACGAACCAGTTCTGGCGAACTGGCGTGTAATCGAACCGCGCACCGGCATAAGCCTGCTCCATGACGAACCGGCGATAAGATTCGAGGGAGCCTCCCGTTTCGTTCGGGCCAGCCACAGCCAGCAGGCGGGCTTTGCGATCGTGAGAGATCCACACGTTACCAACCTCTGGGTTTCGCGGCACACCGGCTTCGAAGGTGTCGGTCGGAACGCGCAGCGAGAATCCATAGGTCTCATTGCGATATGTGAGCCACGGGTCCGCATTGGCTGCCGGCACAAAAATGCCAGCAGCGACGGCCAAGATGAGCAGCTTTCGGATTTGCAACAAGACCATTCTTGAATTACCCGACATGCAATAGCAAGCTGGCTCAGGGTAGTGTTTACCAATAACGCACGAGCGGACCGAAATGGCCAAGCTGGTGACCGCAAACGGTCACACTTTTACGAAAACGGGCATTATCGAAACGGCCGAGGACATCAGGGCCGGTATGCGGGCGTTGCGGCGCAAGTGCCCGCATTTGCGCAGGGTGCACGACATTACGGGCGACCCGCCGCTGCGGCGTCGGCCGGCAGGGTTCGAAGGTCTCGCGCGCATCGTCGTTGGCCAGCAGCTCTCGACGGCAAGCGCTGGGGCCATCTGGTCGCGACTGGAGGCCGCTGTCACCCCGCTCGATGCCTACGGGCTCCTCTCGGCTGACGAGGCGATATTGCGTAGCGCGGGATTGTCGGCGGCCAAGATCCGAACGTTGCGCAACATTGCTCGCGCAGTGGCGGACGGCGCGCTCGCCATAGAGACGCTGGCGTCGCTGCCCGACGATGTCATCCACGAGCAGCTCACCGCGGTGCCCGGCATCGGCCCATGGACGGCGGACATCTTCATCATGTTCTGCCTAGGTCGGCGAGATGCATTTGCAGCCGGGGATCTTGCCCTTCAGGTGGCGGCTGCGGGCGCGCTCGGCCTGGAGCGCCGGCCGACGGCTGCGGAACTTCTCGAGCTCGCCGAACGCTGGCGGCCCTGGCGCGGCGTCGCGGCCCGGCTGCTGTGGGCCTATCACCCAATCCTCAGGAAAAGGGGTTCGGACACTCCCGTCTGAACAGAAGGATGCGACAGCTCGATGGTCCTCGCCGGGAACCGAGCCGGCCTGCCACGGCCCTGGTCGTTCTGCTACACGGGTACGGGGCCAACGGAGCGGATCTCATCAGCTTGGCGGAAGCCTGGCAGTCGACCCTGCCGGATTTTGCCTTTGTGGCACCAGACGCCCCGGAGCCCCTGTCGGAGGCGGGTTTTGGTGGCCGCCACTGGTTCGCGCTCACCTTCCGCGACCCGAGCGAACTCTGGCGAGGCGTGAACAGTGCCGGCCCAGTCCTCGACCGATTTCTCGACCGCGAGCTCGAGCGCTACCGGTTGCCACCTGACCGTTTAGCCCTGGTTGGTTTCAGCCAGGGCACGATGATGGCTCTTCACGTGGGGCTGCGCCGCGGCCAGCCGCTCACTGCCATCGTAGGCTTTTCTGGACTGATCGCGGGGCCGGAGCACCTTCCCGCTCAGATCGAAACCCGGCCCCCAGTGCAGCTCGTGCATGGGGAGGATGATGACCTCATTCCCGTTGAGGCGCTCCACTTCACGCGGGAGGCGCTGGCAGAGTCGCAGGTTCCCGTGGAATGGCACATCCGGCCTGGGCTCGGTCACGGAATAGATCCAGCCGGGCTAAAGCTGGCTGGCGACTTCCTTGCTCGCGCTTTCAGCGCCGCCGGGAGCTAACAGGCGCGAGCCGCGGAACTCTCGATTTCACTGTTTTGAGTTTTTCCGCACGTCTTCACATAGCTGACTTACAGATATAATATCCCGCACAGCGCGAGTGCGACGTGCATTGCTCGAGCCGAGAGGGCAGAGTGCGGGAAGCACAGACGTGACAGCCTCAGTGACACCGCCGGAAACCATGCCGGCCCTGGTCCTGAACGCCGATTTCCGGCCACTCAGTTACTATCCGCTTTCGCTGTGGAGTTGGCAGGATACGATCAAGGCGGTGTTTCTGGACCGCGTGAATATCGTATCCGAGTACGACAGGTACGTGCGCAGCCCTTCTTTCGAAATGCGCATCCCGAGCGTGGTGGCGCTCAAAACCTACGTCAAACCAGCGCTTTATCCCGCCTTCACTCGATTCAACGTCTTCCTACGCGATCGTTTCAGCTGCCAATACTGCGGGGCAAAAGAAGACCTGACGTTCGACCATGTCATCCCCCGGTCGAAGGGCGGTCAAACGCGCTGGGACAACGTCACGACCGCCTGCGCGCCTTGCAATCTTGCGAAAGGCGGCGAGCTGCCCGGAAAGACGGGCATGTGGCCGAAGCAACGACCCTATCGGCCAACGGTCTTCGAGCTGCATCGGAACGGCCGACTGTTCCCGCCCAACTATCTGCACGAGAGCTGGCTCGACTACCTCTACTGGGATACCGAGCTCGAGCCTTAGCATTCAGTGGCGGGCGATCACTTTGCCCTTGGCGCCTGCAGGGATGTCGCTCAGTCCTGGCCTACAGGCGCGAGTGCGCGCGGTGGAAGATCCAGGCCGGTACAGCTTTCTGCGAGACGCTATTTGCCCATGTCCGGGGTTCACGGGCCCGTAACCTTAGTTTTTTGCTGCCGGCAAAAAAACCCGGCGAGAGAGCCGGGGTTGAACCGAGTTCCCGAGGAAAGCCGGCGCTTCAGGCAGCTTTTCGGAGATCACGCAGGCAAAGCCGCTCCGCAATGATCTCGACCGCCTTGCTCCAGCTCATCGACTCCGGGCTCGACAACCCGAAGGCGGCAACGGCATCAGCGGGGCTTCCTCCGTCGCGGAAGATGCGCGCGCAGATTTGACGCGCAACGCCCAGCGCAGAGTGCCATTGCAGTGGATTGATGGACTTGCGGTTCATTGATTCGCCTCACTGTTGAACGCGCCACAAGATCCATGTGGAGAGGACGGCAAACACGTTCGGCGCTCTGGCGTCACTACGCGGGACCGTGCAATGTGAAGCCTTCGAGGGACTGCAGTCGTACGCCTCACGTGCTTGCCAACTCACGGGAAGCGGAGGGGCCGCTTCCAAACCGTTTCCTCATTTGCCCGCCGGCAGAGCCGGTTGGGAGCTGTGCCCGTCATCAGGTTTCGCAGAGGACAGCTCGCGCTCCTTGCTCAACCCGGTCAGCACGCTGCCCACCACCTCATGCAGCGAAAGCCATGGACCTGGGGCCTGACCGACTTCTTGCATACTCGCTACGCTCGACGACACTGACGCAACGCTACTCACGGATACTCGCAGACGCAGAACTTACTGCAGACGCCGACTCACCGTTACTCCGGGCGACTTCCCTGTTTCCGCCGACCGCCCGACCCAACGAGGAGTAACCCGGTGGCCGAGCTTTTCGGCGGCTTGTGCGAGCCGCACGGCGATACGCTTACGTTTCTTCGCCGCTGCGGCTCGTCTCAGTGCGAGAAATACGCTGCGAAGCGCATTTCTTGGGGAGGTGCCGTACTCTGACGCAACAAAACGCAACGGAACGCTACTGGTACTCGATCGCGGCAACAGTCTCGCAAACTCGGCGGCCGTTGCTCCGGATGCCGGTACGCTGGCATCCCGCGCGATACGCTTGAACAAGGAACGCGGCAGCGGCATTCGGGAGGCAGCAGTACGCGGTACGCTATGCACAGAAGTCACGCTCCTCACCTAAAACTCACCGTTCTTACTGTGTTCCGCGAACGGTAATAACATAATCGTTGTCGTGTGACCGCAAAGTGACACGTTTGGGGCCAACACAAGGTTTTTCACTGAGTATTTGTTCAGCTCTGTAGAGCGGTGGAAACGCCGCAAAAACGGGGTTTAGTCCCGATGCCAGCTGATGCGTGCAGCCGTAAATGTGGCGAGCGCGAGCAGGAATGAGAGCACGGCGTTCCACCCGGCGAAGGACAGCCCCATAAACCGCCAGGCGGCCTCATCACAGCGGATGACCCGCGTCGTTTCGAGCCGTTCGAGCAACGTGCCTGAGCCAGAAAGGGGCTCAAGTCCGAGCTGGCACGTCTGCGGCCCCTCCCACCATTTCCACTCGACACCCGCGTGGTAAATGGCGAGACCCGTATTAGCGAGAAAAGCAACGGCGACGAGCGCAAAGAGCGCGCCCGCAAAGCGTTTCTGGCCCATGCTCGTCAGCACGAGCGCGCCGAATAGCAATGGGATGCCAGCGTAATAGGCATAGCGCTGCTGAAGGCAGAGAGGGCAGGGCCGGTAGCCGCCGATATGCTCGAAGCCCAACGCCGCGAGGATGATTGCTGCGGCCGCAATAAGCGCAGCAGCGCCCCAGCGATAGGCGGCATCTTTCTCAGGCGCAGACAGCAATACGGCCATGGCTTAGATGAGATAGCGAATTCCGACGAAGCCTCCGATAAGCAACATCAGAAACACTGTCGTCACCAGCCCCAATCGCTGCTCGATAAAGTCGCGGATGGGTGGCCCGAACCAATAAAGCAAACCGCTGACGAGAAAGAAGCGCAGCCCGCGCGAGGCAATGCTGGCCAGTACGAAAACGAGCAGGTTCAGCTGGGTAGCGCCGCTAGCGATCGTGATCACCTTGTAGGGAAATGGTGTCACCCCGAAGAAGAAGACGATGAGTGCGCCGTACTCATTATACTGGTTCGCGAAATGCGCGAACTGCTCGCCGTAACCGTAGAGCTCGAGCAGCGGCTTCCCAAGAACATCGAAGAGAAATAGGCCGATCAGGTATCCGGCCATTCCCCCTAGAACGGAGCCGACGGTCGCAACGGTGGCATAAGCCCAGGCCTTGACCCGTTGGGCAAGAACCATGGGCATGAGCATCACGTCGGGAGGAATGGGGAAAACCGAGCTCTCGATGAACGAGACCCAGAACAACGCGTGCGGAGCCTTCTTGTGGCTCGCGAGTCGCATCGTCCAGTCATAGAGCCGTCGGATCATGGCGCGGTTGAATACGCGTCCGTCCGTTCCCTGTCCACTGAACAAAGGGCCGACAGCGATTCGGGGAGAGCGGGTGAGGCTTTCGTGCCGCCACCTCGGCCGCGCGACTCGTTAGGCGCGCTGAAGGCTCTCGGAAAGTCGCAAGACGATCTCGTTGAGGATCATGCGGCCTGAGCTGGTCGCCGCGAGCCGTTGGTCCTGCTCGCGCCATGTAATCAGGCCTTGTCCTTCAAGCTCAGTGACCACTCGGTGGTCGGGCCGGACGCCGCCGATCTGCTGAAGGCGCGCGAGGTCCAGGCCTTCCACCAGGCGCATACCCATCAGGAGCGCTTCGTCGGCTTGCTCCTGAGCCGTCAGAGCCTCGCGGGAGACCAGTCCGTGACCATACTGCTCGACGGCTTCGAGCCAGCGCTCCGGCGCGCGTTCGCTCACCGTCGCCATCCGGTCCGGGCCGATGATAAGGCGGCTGTGAGCGCCCGGTCCGATACCGGCATATTCCCCATATCGCCAGTAGAGCAGATTGTGACGACTCTCCTCTCCCGGAGCGGCATGATTTGAAATCTCGTAAGCCGGCAGGCCGTGCTTTGCCGTAAGCTCGCCCGTCACCTCGTAGAGGGCGGCAGCCTGCTCGCCATCGGGAACGTGCAGTTTGCCGACCTTGTGGAGTGCAGCGAAAGGCGTGCCTTCCTCGATGGTGAGCTGGTACAGGGACAAGTGGCTTCCTGCGAGCTCGAGAGCTTCCTTCAGCTCCGTGCGCCACTGCTCCGCCGCCTGTCCGGAGCGGGCGTAAATCAGATCGAAGCTGAAGCGCTCGAACGTGCTTCGCGCGACGGCGATGGCGGCTTTGGCTTCTGCGACGCTGTGCAATCGGCCGAGCAACTTCAGGTCGGTATCACGCAGCGCCTGAACGCCCAGCGAGACGCGATTGACGCCCGCAGCCCGGTAACCGCGGAACCGCTGCGCTTCGACGCTCGACGGATTGGCTTCCAGAGTCACCTCGGCGTCCGGCGAGACGCCCCACAGGCGCGCGATCTCGTCGAGAATGCCGCCGACTGTCTCTGGCCGCATCAGCGACGGAGTCCCGCCGCCGATGAAGATGCTGGTCACTGTACGGGGGCCGATCCACTCTCGTGTCGTGCGAAGCTCGCGTTGGAAGGCGGCCAGAAACCGGGGCTCGTCGACGCCGCCGATACGGACGTGACTGTTGAAGTCGCAGTAAGGACACTTCGACGCGCAGAACGGCCAGTGGATGTAGACGCCGAACCCAGCCTCGTCAGGATTGCTTGCCGTCGAGGCAGGCGCCCACGAAGAGCGCGAAGGCGCGTGCGCGGTGGCTGATTGCATGCTTCTCTGCCGGATCCATCTCGCCGAACGTGAGGGCCTTGCCGTCCGGCACGAACATCGGGTCATATCCAAAGCCCTTGTCGCCCCGCGGCGGCCACACGAGCCGGCCGAATACCTTCCCCTCGTAGATGTGCGCCTCGCCGTCCGGCCATGCAATGCAGAGAGTGCAGGTGAAATTGGCGCGGGGGCCCTGCCCGGTCCAGGCTCCGACTTTTTCCAGCTCGTCTGCGACACGCTTCATCGCGACGCCGAAATCTTTACCTGGGCCGGCCCAACGGGCGGAGTAGATACCGGGCTGCCCGCCGAGAGCCTCGACCTCGACGCCAGAGTCGTCGGCAAGCGCCGGCAGGCCGGACGCGGTTGCCGCAGCGGTAGCCTTGAGCCGGGCGTTGCCCGCGAAGGTGGTCTCCGTTTCCTCGGGCTCGGGAAGGTTCAGGTCGCCCGCAGATACCGCATCAAGGCCGTAGGGGCGAACCAGGTCTGCGATCTCCCGTAACTTACCTGGGTTGTGGCTCGCCACCACAAGCCGTGTGCCCTTCTGCAACCGTCGCGTCATGCCAGCCCCCAAATGCGCGGCTCGGCGAACTCGAGGCAATTTCCCGACGGATCGCGGAAGTAGATCGAGCGGCCACCGTTCGGCCATTCGAAGTCGGCTTCGATCACGACGCCGTTGGACATCAGGCGCTGCTTCCAACGCTCAATTTCATCGGCCGTCGCCCGGAAACACACGTGCCCGGGCCCCTTTGCCCCGTGCGGGGGGACTGGCAATGCGTTCGGCGCGGGCGGTTTGGACGTCGCGTCCGGGTTGAATAGAAGCAGGACCTGATCGCCGCAGCGGTAGAAGAGCTGCCGTCCCTGAGCCTTTGAGAACGGCACCATGCCGAGGACGTCGCGATAGAACTGCTCCGCAGCGGCGAGGTCGCTGACGTAGAGAACAGTCTCCAGCACACCTGCCGGCGTCATCGGTTCCATGCGTCTCTAATTCCCCTGCGGGATGCCAGGGGGCTCAGGCCACCGTCAACTGCTGGAGCGACAGCAGCTCCTTGATCCCCTTCCGTGCCAGCGCCATCAGCTCGTCGAACTGCTCCTGGCTGAACGGCTCCTTCTCGGCTGTGCCCTGGACCTCGACGATGCCACCGGAGCCGGTCATCACGAAGTTGGCATCCGCATCGGCTTCCGAGTCTTCCGCGTAGTCCAGGTCCAGAACCGGCGTGCCTTCATAGATTCCGGCAGAAACAGCGGCGACCTGGTCCTTCAGCACGCCGTCTGTCACCATGTCGCGCGTCCGCATCCACTGAATGCAGTCGTGCAGGGCGACCCAGGCGCCTGTGATGGCTGCGGTACGCGTACCGCCGTCGGCCTGCAATACGTCGCAGTCGATGGAAATCTGCCGCTCGCCCAGCTTTGGCAGGTCCACAACTGAACGCAGCGCGCGCCCGATCAGCCGCTGAATCTCTTGGGTGCGCCCGGATGGATGCCCGACCGTGCTCTCACGCCGGGTGCGCTCGCTGGTCGCCCGGGGCAGCATGCCGTATTCGGCGGTTACCCAGCCACGACCTTGGTTCTTGAGCCAGGGCGGAACGCGCTCCTCGAGGCTGGCCGTGCACAGCACATGCGTGTGCCCGAACTTGATGAGGCAGGAGCCTTCTGCATGCAGGGAAACGCCGCGCTCGAAGGAGACGCGACGAAGCTCGTCGGGCTTGCGTTTCGAAGGTCGCATCACAATGATTCTAGGTTGCACGACAAAGGCCACCTGCTGGCCCAGTCTGGTGCGCGGCAAACTAGGCGAGCAGCCGCCGCCGTTCAACTCTATTTCGCGCAGGATTTGACGGGCCGGTTCCGCTGGGCCTAGATTCAGGCGCAAGGTTGTTGGTGGGAGTTTGCGACACCTTCAACGAGAACCATGTCAGGGACACTTACTGAGCTGAAACAGCTCAACGAACGTTCGCGCGCGATCTTTCGCCAGATCGTGGAGACCTATCTGGAAACCGGCGAGCCCGTCGGTTCACGGAACGTTTCGCGCAATCTGCCGATGACGCTGTCGCCCGCATCGGTGCGCAACGTGATGTCGGATCTGGAGCAACTCGGGCTGATCTTTTCGCCGCATACCTCAGCGGGGCGCGTGCCCACGCACATGGGCCTGCGTCTCTTCGTGGACGGGCTGCTCGAAATCGGCGACCTCACCGAAGAGGAACGCAAGCAGATCCAATCTCAAATCTCGGTCCAGCGGGGCAAATCCATCGAACAGCTGCTCGCGGAAGCTGGCGAGATGATCTCTGGGCTCTCGCATTGCGCCGGCGTTGTGCTGACCGAGAAGCAGGTGAGCCGGTTGAAGCACATCGAGTTCGTGCCGCTGGAGCCCGGGCGTGCGCTGGCCATTTTGGTCGGCGAGGATCAGACGGTCGAAAACCGGATCGTCAACTTGCCCGCAGGCCTGCCACCATCGGCCCTGGTCGAGGCAAGCAACTATCTCAACGCGCACGTCCGGGGGCTGTCCATTGATGAAGCGCGGGCACGCATCGAGCAGCAAATAGCCAACGCGCGGGCGGAGCTCGATGCGCTTACGCAAAAGGTCATCAAGGCCGGTCTCGCCGAATGGTCGGGCGCTCTCGGCGACCGTCAGAGCCTCATCGTGCGTGGGCAGTCGAATCTGCTGAAGGATCTCACCGCCATCGAGGAGCTCGAGCGCATTCGTCAGCTTTTTGAAGACCTTGAGTCGAAGCGCGACCTCATCCAGCTCCTTGGGCTTGCCGAACGCGCGGAGGGGGTGCGCATCTTCATTGGTTCGGAGAACAAGCTTTTCTCCCTTTCCGGCTCGTCCCTCATCGTTGCGCCGTTCCAGGACAAGGATCGGAAGATCGTCGGCGTGCTCGGCGTCATCGGCCCGACGCGGCTGAATTACGCACGCATCATCCCGATGGTGGACTACACCGCGAAGCTGGTCGGGCGCCTGCTCACTTGATTTTTCACTACCCGGACCCATCATACCGGCGAACTCACGAGGCGTCGGTGTCTCGTCCTTGTACCAGCGTGCAGCTGAAAACATTGCCGTTTTGGGGACTCATGAGCTCAAATCCAAATCCCGAAGAGCAGACGACCTCTCCCGATACGCCGGCCGACAACCGTGCTCCCGATGGCGTGGCCGAGGACAAACAGCCGCAGCCTGATGCATCGGAAAGCGCTCCGCCGGCGAGCGATGAGGCAGCAACCGCCAGTGCAAACCAGCCCGAGGTGACGACAGAGGGCGCCGGCACTCCCGAGTCGCCCGCCCCGGACGCCAGAGTTGCCGAGCTCGAAGCTCAGGTCGCCGATTTGACCGACAGACTGCTCAGGGCACACGCGGAGATGGACAACATCCGCAAACGTGCGGAGCGGGAAAAGGCAGACCTGGCCAAGTACGCCATCACCAAGTTCGCCGGCGAGGTCGCGGTTCTGTCCGACAATTTCCAGCGCGCTCTCTCGGCGGTTCCCGCCCACGCTGCCGAACAGGACGCGACGCTGAAGGCGCTCGTCGAGGGCGTGACGATGATGGAGCGCGAGTTTCTCAACGTGCTCGAGCGGCATGGGGTCAAGCGAATCGATCCTGTGGGCCAGCCGTTCAATCCGCACTTCCATGACGCCGTCATGGAACAGCAGAACCCGGAGGTGCCAAACGGCACTGTCGTGCAGGTCTTCCAGCCGGGTTACATGATCGAGGATCGCGTCATCCGGCCGGCGATGGTGGTCGTTGCCAAAGGCGGGCCCAAGGCGCAGCCGGCTGATCAGCCGCCCCGGGAGCAAGCCGAGGCCCCGGCGGATGAAGCACCGGCTTCGGATTCAGACGTTAACGGTGCTGCTGACCCAAACGGCGGAACGGCCTGATCCAGGGCGAAGCACACGCGACGGGCGAGCTATGGTTCGGCTCGCGAGACGCGGCGCAGGGTCAGATTGATTCGGCCGCCACCCGGTACCAAGGGCGATGTTCCCGGGTGGATTCGGTCGACGCCGTGATACGCAAGGCGTGCTTCCCCGCCCAGGACGACGACATCTCCTGAGTGCAGGACGAAGCGGATCTTCGGGTCGGACCGCTTGAGGCCTCCAAGGTGGAACACGGCGTCATCTCCCAGCGAGACGGAGATGACGGGCGCGCGCGTTTCCTCCTCGTCCGCGTCAACATGGCTGCCGAGTTTTGAGCTGGACCGATAGAGGTTGATCAAACAGGCCTCAGGTGGATGCGGGTAGCCCGCCAGTTCCCTCCACAGTTTGATGAGCATGTCCGGAATGGCTGGCCACGGCGCGCCGGTCACGGGATGGGTCGGCTGATACCGGTAGCCGCCGTCCTTATCGGTTACCCAGCCAAGCTCACCCGCGTTGGTCATTTCCACCGAAAGCAGTTTGCCGCTACGCGGCATCGCCGGTCTGTAGAAAGGAGCCTGTTCGATGACCTGCCCCACTTGGCGCAGCAGCTCCGCCTGTTGAGCCGCATCGAAATATCCGGGCAGATGCTGAAAACCGGGCAGCAATGTCGTACTCTCAAGGCGTTCTCGCGCCGTGAGGTGGTGTTGTAGCGACTCCGGCGCAATGGGTTGTGCCACGGTTTCTCCTCACCGCCCACTTGTTTGCCATTTTTGTAACAAACGGGTCGCGCACTGCCGTTGCAGCCCCAAACACCCCCGCTTATATACCCGCTGACCCATTGTTAAGAGTTCCAGGGGACCGTCTCACGACCCACTCGGGAAGGGGTACTCCGGGCGCCGTAGTCTGGGCCCGGGCGGTCAGCCGATAATGAGAGAGGAACAGGCCGACATGTCGAAAGTGATTGGAATTGACCTCGGGACGACGAACTCGTGCGTGGCCGTGATGGAAGGCGGTCAGCCGAAGGTCATTGTCAACGCCGAAGGCATGAACACGACGCCATCAGTTGTGGCGTTTACTGAGGATGGCGAGCGGCTCGTCGGGCTGCCGGCAAAGCGCCAGGCGGTTACGAACCCGCAGAACACGTTTTTCGCAATCAAGCGTCTCATCGGCCGTCGTTTCGACGATCCCATGGCGGAGAAGGATAAGGGGCTCGTGCCGTACAGCATCGTGCGGGGTCCCAACGGCGACGCCTGGGTTGCGACCAAGGACGGCAAGCAGTACTCGCCGCAGCAGATTTCGGCCTTCATCCTGCAAAAAATGAAGGAAACGGCTGAGGCTTACCTCGGCCACCCGGTTACGCAGGCCGTGATCACGGTTCCGGCCTACTTCAACGACGCCCAGCGCCAGGCGACCAAGGACGCAGGCAAGATCGCAGGCCTCGAGGTTCTGCGCATCATCAACGAGCCGACGGCGGCAGCGCTCGCGTACGGCCTCGACAAGAAGAAAGACAGTAAGACGATCGCGGTTTACGACCTCGGCGGCGGTACGTTCGACATCTCGATCCTCGAGATCGGTGACGGCGTCTTCGAGGTGAAGTCAACCAACGGCGACACCTTTCTCGGCGGCGAAGACTTCGACATGAAGCTCGTCAACTACCTCGCCGACGAGTTCAAGAAAGAGAACGGCATCGACCTGCGTGGCGACAGGCTCGCGCTCCAGCGCCTCAAGGAGGCGGCGGAGAAGGCGAAAATCGAGCTGTCCTCGGCCCCGCAAACCGAAATCAATCTTCCGTTCATCACCGCCGACCAGTCGGGTCCGAAGCACCTGACCATGAAGCTCACCCGCGCCAAGCTGGAGAGCCTGGTCGATGATCTGATTGCCAAGACTCGTGGTCCGTGTGAGCAGGCGCTGAAGGACGCGGGCCTCAAGGCTGCCGAGATCGACGAGGTGGTGCTCGTCGGTGGTATGACACGCATGCCGCGCGTGCAGCAGGTTGTGAAAGAGCTGTTCGGCAAGGAGCCGCATAAGGGCGTCAACCCGGACGAGGTTGTTGCCGTCGGTGCAGCGATCCAGGGTGGCGTCCTCAAGGGCGAGGTCAAGGACGTGCTGCTGCTCGACGTGACGCCGCTGTCGCTCGGAATCGAGACGCTGGGCGGTGTGTTCACGCGGCTCATCGATCGCAACACGACCATCCCGACAAAAAAGAGCCAGGTGTTCTCGACCGCCGAGGATGGGCAGACCGCGGTGACCATCAAGGTCTACCAGGGCGAGCGTGAGATGGCGGCCGACAACAAGCACCTCGGTACCTTCGACCTGGTCGGCATCCCGCCAGCTCCGCGCGGCGTGCCTCAGATCGAGGTGACGTTCGACATCGACGCCAACGGCATCGTCAACGTCTCGGCCAAGGACAAGGCGACGGGCAAGGAGCAATCGATTCGCATCCAGGCTTCGGGTGGCCTCAGCGACGAGGACATCCAGAAGATGATCAAGGAAGCCGAGGCGCACGCGAGTGAGGACAAGAAGCGGCGTGAGCTGGTCGAGGCGAAGAACCACCTCGAGGCGCTGGTTCACGCGACCGAGCGGTCGATCGCTGATGCTGGCGATAAGCTCCCAGCGGGCGTCAAGTCGGAGGTCGAGTCCGCGATTTCTTCGGCTCGGGAAGCTGCCCAAAGCGATGATCTCGATCGCGTGAAGTCGGCGACCCAGGCTTTGGCGCAGGCATCGCTCAAGATCGGCGAGGCTGTTTACGGCGGCGCGCAGCAGCCGGGTGCCGAGGCCGGAGCCGCCGGCGGCGCCCAGCCGTCCGGGGAAGCCGGTGAGGAGAATGTTGTCGACGCCGAGTTCGAAGAAGTCAAAGACAACAACAACAAGAAGGGCTCGGCCTGACCTGGCCGAGCTGGGGCAACATGCTAGACCCCCGGCGGAATGTTGCAAGGTGAGTTGCGGCTCGCTGTATTGCCATTCGGCTGGGGTCTAGTCCGTCACGCGGGGGACGACAGTCGCCACCCCGCGGGCGGAACCAAGAGCGGGCGTCCGTAAATGGCAAAGCGCGACTACTACGAGGTCCTCGGCGTCTCCCGAAACGCATCGGAACAGGAGCTGAAATCCGCATTTCGGCGGCTGGCCAAGGAGTGCCACCCTGACCACAATTCGGGCGACAAGAATGCCGAGCAGCGCTTCAAGGAAATCGCTGAGGCCTACGAGACCCTGAAGGATCCGCAGAAGCGCGCGGCATACGACCAGTTCGGCCACGCTGCTTTCGACGGGAGCGGTCGGGGGGCGGGCGGCTTTGGACCGGACTTCGCCGCCTCGATGTCCGACATTTTCGACGACCTGTTCGGCGAGTTTATGGGCGGTCGCCGCGGCCGGCAGCGCACCGGGCGCGAGCGGGGCGCCGACATCAGATACAACCTGGAAATCACCCTGCAGGAAGCCTACACGGGCAAGACGGCGCAAATCCGGGTCCCGTCGAGCGTCGCCTGTAGCAAGTGCTCCGGCAGCGGAGCTAAGCCCGGCACGAAACCATCGACCTGCCCAACGTGCGGCGGTTTCGGCAAGGTTCGGGCGTCACAGGGGTTCTTCACGATCGAGCGCACCTGTCCGAGCTGCCAGGGTCGCGGCGAGGTGATCGACGACCCGTGTCCCGAGTGCTCCGGAGCCGGACGGGTCATGCGCGAGCGGACTCTGTCTGTGAACATTCCGGCTGGCGTCGAGGACGGAACACGTATCCGCCTTGCCGGCGAAGGCGAGGCAGGGCTGCGCGGCGGGCCGGCGGGTGACCTCTACATCTTTCTTTCGATCAAGCCGCACGAGCTGTTCCAGCGGGACGGCGCCGATATCTTCTGCATGGTGCCGATCTCCATGTGTACGGCTGCGCTGGGCGGCCAGATCGAGGTGCCGACCGTCGATGGCAGCGTGACCCGCGTGAAGATTCCGGAGGGCACCGAGAGTGGCAAGCAGTTCCGCCTCAAAGGCAAGGGCATGCCAGTTCTGCGGTCCAAGGCCTTCGGCGATATGTATATCCAGGTGCAGGTCGAAACGCCGAAGAACCTGACCCGGCGTCAGCGCGAGCTGCTCGAGGAGTTCGAGCGTGAAAGCCACAAGGACACCAGCCCCGAGAGCGCTGGCTTCTTTACGCGCGTGAAGGAGTTCTTCGAAGGCCGCGGGGCCTGATCGCGGCAGAAGTCTGACGTCTCCAGAATTTCTCACATAATCTACTGCGTTCTTATTCCTCGCCAGGATGAGGCGACGACCTCCCGTTGCGTGCGGTCATCCGAGGCAAGCTGGCCATCGCCTGCCGCGGCCGGAATGCTCTAGAATACCCCGGACGAACAAACGACGGGGCATCCCAATGACACTCTCCGAGCACGAAGCACAGGTCGCCGGCTGGCTGGCCGAGCAGAAGGACGCCATGATCGCGCTGCTGCGCGATGTGGTGAACATCGACTCCGGCAGTTATGACAAGGCAGGCGTCGACGCCGTGGGCGAACGCTTCGAGCGCTTTTTCGCAGAGCACGGATTGCTCACCCGGCGCGAGGCCAACGAGCGGTTCGGGGATGCCATTCACATTCGCCTGGACGACCGGCTGACGAACGAGAAGCCGGTTTTGCTGCTGGGCCATCGCGATACGGTATTCTCACAAGGAGAGGCATCCCGTCGTCCATTCCGGATCGAAAACGGCCGTGCTTATGGACCCGGCGTGTCCGACATGAAGGCAGGGCTCGTGATGAACGCCTTCGTGCTCGCGGCTTTCCGCAAGTTCGGTGCGCCCGTGCCCGTCGTAGGGCTCATCACCAGCGATGAGGAGATCGGCTCGCCGGCCTGCCGGCCCATCATTGAGGCCGCAGCCCGAGAGGCGCGTGCGGTGCTGAATTCCGAGCCCGGAAGGCCGAGCGGCAACATCGTCACCGGCCGCAAGGGCGGCGTCTTCATGCGTATGACAATCGAGGGGCAGGCCGCGCACTCCGGCGGCAACTTCGAGAAGGGGATCAGCGCCATCGGCGAGCTCGCCCACAAGATCATCGCCATTCACAAGCTGACGGATTTGGCCAAAGGCACGACGCTCAATGTGGGGATCGTGAAAGGTGGTGAGGCCGTGAACATGGTGGCACCCTCGGCCGAGGCGCAGATCGATTTGCGCTACATCGATCCGCCAGAGCGTGCGAAGACGGTCGCGGCGATCGAGGAGATCGTTGCGACGAGCTATGTGCCGGGCACAACGGCGAAGCTCGAAATCTCGAGTGAGTTCCTTCCGCTCAACTCATCGCCGACTTCGGAGAAGTTGTTCGCCCACTACCAAGCCGCGGCCCGGGATGCCGGTCTGTCCGTCGAGGGCGAGTTCTCCGGAGGCTGTGCCGATTCAGGGTTCACCGCCGCTGTCGGCTGTCCGACGATTTGTGCCGTCGGCCCCGTTGGAGGCGGCGCGCATACGCCCGAAGAATACCTGGAGGTCGACTCGCTCGTGCCGCGCGCGCAAGCGATGGCGCTGGCCATCATGAGAATGGCCACGGCCTGAAGAGCGACGGTCGATCAGCTTGTTCATGACCCCGCCGCACTTCGACGGCGGGGTTTTTCGTGTGATCAAAGGTTGTACTGCTCACGCGCGTACTTCCCGAGCCCGACCGCGTCGAGGCGGCTCAGGGGTGCAAGGAAGGTCACCTGGATCACGCCGGGAGCCCGGCCGATTTCGATTGCGCCGTTGATCGTTGCGCGATTGCGGACCTCGGGAACGCTCATGCCGAGCAACGTCGCAGCGCGCTGCAGGCCATTGTCGATCGCAGCGTTCATCGTCGCTGCCGTGCCGATCACCGAGACGGGTGCAAGTTCCTCGACGGCATCGATGCCCCACGACTTCGCCAGACGCTCGGCCTTCGCGCGCTCTTCAGCGCTGAAGGGTTTGGCGAGCGGCGGCAGGTCTTCGACGAGCGGGAAAAGCACTGGCCCGTCGATGGGATAGTTCTTCACCACCTCGACCTGAAGCGTCACGCTGCCGGCAACGTCCATAGTGTGTCCGGCAATCTCGCCATCGCCCTGCCCGGCATGCATATCGCCCATGTAGACGCCGGCGCCCTTCACCTTCACCGGCGCGATCAGGATGGCACCGGGCCGCACGGCATCGATGTCCATGTGCCCGTCGGTCTTGTGCTCCGCGAGTTGCTCGGCCGTGATGCCGTAAGCGTGCGGCGCTCCGACGAGAAATGCCCCGAAATCGCCCGCGTTGTGCGAGTCGGGCATCGCGATCGAGGGCATCGTGCCGAGCTGCCCCAGGAAGGGCCGCATACGCACCATCACGGCCGGCATGTCCGAAGGCGCAAAAGCCAGAATGGGGTGCTGGACGGACTGGTCCGGCAAGGCAGCGTAATGGTGGGCATTGCGGGCAATGCTTTCGGCTGCCGCCTTGGGCACCGTTACGCCGACTTGGCGCGTCTCATCGAATACGACGGTGTAGCCATGCACGATCTCGAAAGGCTTCACCGGGTTACCGCACTTGTCGCAGATGACGGCGTTCTGCCCGATGCCTTCGAGATGCGTTTCCGGCCAGACCTCATCGCATGTCGGGCAGCGCGCAGCCACGTAAGGGTCGCCGAGGCAGTACCCCGACGGAGAGGAATCGTTCCCCGATGACGTCGCGATCGAGGTGACGGTGATATCGCGGATTCGGATCGCAATGCCGTCGCCCGGCTCTGCGCCCTCTACATAAACCGGCTGCGTAACCTCGTGCCCGCCCCGCAGGCGCGGGGTGATCATCGGTCCCCAGCAGCCGGGCGCGGTATTTGCGATGATCGTACCGCCGTTTTCGACCGGCCCCAGCATGGGGGCGTTTGGGTCGAGAACACTGTTCGTGAAGCTGTGCACGACGACGCTGCGCCGTGCCGCAGAGCGAGTTGTCGATCCGTTTCCATCAGGCATGGACATTCCTCCGCAGTAATCCTTGATTCAAGGTAGCGGACGAATGGTCTCCGGCAAAATGATCTCGGACAAAGGGCAGGCCGAGACCCGGCGTCAAATCGCTGACGGAAGCCTGCGGAACCGCAGAAAGCGCATCCAGGCGATGCGTTTTCAGGAGATCAAGGTTCTGATTGGCCCGTTAGGCCCACGGGCGCGCCGCAGCGACCTGCTCTTCGTAAGCCCGGATGGAGGCTTCCTTCTGCAGCGTCAGGCCGATGTCGTCGAGACCGTTGAGCAGGCAGTGCTTGCGGAAGGGATCGATGTCGAATGTGATGACGCCGCCATCCGGTCCGCGAATTTCCTGTTTCTCCAGATCCACCGTGATCTTGGCGTTGGCGCCGCGGCTCGCGTCGTCGAGCAGCTTCTCCAGCTCCTCGGGCTTCACCTTGATGGGCAGAATGCCGTTTTTGAAGCAGTTGTTATAGAAGATGTCGGCAAAGCTCGTGGAGATAACGCAGCGAATGCCGAAGTCGAGCAGCGCCCAGGGCGCGTGCTCGCGGCTGGATCCGCAACCGAAGTTGTCCCCGGCAATGAGGATTTCGGCATTGCGATAGGCCGGCTTGTTGAGCACGAAATCCGGGTTCTCGTTCCCGTTCTCGTCGTAGCGCAGCTCGTAGAACAGCGACTTGCCGAGCCCGGTGCGCTTGATAGTCTTCAGGAACTGCTTGGGGATGATCATATCGGTGTCGATATTGATCATCGGCAATGGCGCAGCCACGCCGGTCAGCGTCGTGAATTTCTGCATTGTTGTCCTCGGCCCCTGGGCCAGCTGCTCTTCGATACGGCCCGGTCACGTTCATAAACTAAAGAAGGAGCGCCCGCGTCAAGCGCCTCAGCGGACGCGGGGGTCCGCATAGCATCGCCGCATGGCCTGGCAGCGGTGTGATCCGGACAGGTGCATGCTGGTGCTCCTCGCCGGTGTTATGAACGTGCAGACCTCTTCAAGACCCTCGGGCGTCAGCCAACCCTCCCGCCGACCTCGCTGGACGGCAAAGCAGTCGGCGGTCTCCTCGTCCGGCCCACGGAACTGATGGGCGCACTCGTGCGCGTGGATCCAGAGCTTCACCGGGGTCGATACGCGCGTCAGCAGGCGGGGGTTGAGAATGAGGAACCCGGGATAGGCTGCGCCGTAGTCGTCGAGCTTGGGGTCGAGGACCGTTGGGCGCTGGCCGCAATAGAGCCTGCGGTTGTCGATGACCAGCTGGCCGGGAGGAACGATCTTCGCCTCACCGCCGACGTGGTGGATGTACTGCTCGGGTGTCGGCGTCTGCGCCGAGGCCGATGCGCCAAGGGCAATCCACGAGCCGAGGAGGAGACCGGCCGAAATCCAACGGGCCAAAGCTCTGCAACTCATCCCCACCCTCACGCGATCAGCGTCCCGTGTTGAAAGGTCATGATACGCCAAACGGGCGTGCTCTCAATCGCCTGGCCGGCGCCATTCGCGATAGATTTGCAATGGGTCGCCGACACGCAACAGCCCGGAGGCTCACGACTTGGCCGAAGCCTCGATCCTCTCCATGTCCTCGTCGGAAAACCCGAAATGGTGGCCGATTTCGTGGACGAGAACGTGCGTGACGATGTCCCCAAGCGTGTCATCGCTGTCGGCCCAGTAGTCCAGAATGGCGCGGCGATAAAGGAAGACCATGTCCGGTTGCCGCGGTAAGTCACTGAAGCTTCGCTTATCCAGGCTTACGCCTTGGTAAAGGCCCATGAGGTCGAACGGGCTTTCGATTCCGAGCTCCTGCAGCACCTCGTCTGTCGCGAAGTCGTCTATGCGCACGATGACGTCGCTGCACAGTTGCCGGAAATGCTCTGGAAGTCGCTCCCAGGCTTCAGCAGCCAGCCGCTCGAAGTCCTCGAGGCTGGGAGCGCGGGCATCGCGCCAGTTGATATTGTCAGTCATCGGCGGGCGGCACGGATAGGGGCGACGGCCCTCGGGGCCAACGTCCAGCGATGTGGCCTGCCAAACGACGCCCGTCAATCGTCAGGCTCGACCACCGCGATTACCTGGCGCACGCCGACGGTCGCTCTCAGCGCGTTCTCGACGAGCTGCGCGGTCCGCGCGTTGACTCCCTTGAGGCGCAGGTCGACCACCACCTCCGAGCCGTCACCGGATTCACGGGACGCGTGCACTCGCGTCGGCACATGGCCCATCTTGGCCACCGGCTCGATCACGCGCGGCAGCAGGCCCGGATCGGCAACGCCGGTGACGTAGAACAGGGCCTTGAATGAGGTGGGGCGAGCAACGCGTGGCTCCACTTGAGCCGACGCAACGGCAGACGACGCCATAGCGAGAAGTCCTTCACACGAGATCTAGGGGAAAAAGCGCAACAGGTCTCCCGGCGGCCCTTAGGCAGCCGGGGCACTAATTCGCCCGACGATCACGGTGTGAAGAGACGTGTGCATGGCGCGAAAGATAGCGGCAGGAGGCGAAAATTTCAACCGATTCTGCAAGTTCGCTGATAAGCGGCAGGCACGGGGCTTTCGGAAGCGTCTCCGCCCAGTTTGCTATCCGAGCAGATCCCGCAACATCGGAATGAGCGGTTCGTCAGCGGGTGGCATGGGGTACTCGGAAAGCCGGTTCACGCGGACCCACTTGATCTCCTGGCCCTCCTGCGGAGTGACCACCCCGTCCCAGGTTCGGATCTGGTAAAGCGGCATCAGCAGGTGAAAGTCCTCATATTCGTGACTGGCGAACGTCAGCGGCGCGAGGCACGTGGGGCATACGTCGATGCCCAGCTCCTCGAACAGCTCGCGAATGAGGGCTTGCTCGGGCGTCTCACCCTCCTGCACCTTCCCGCCGGGGAACTCCCAGAGCCCTGCCATCGCCTTGCCCGGCGGGCGCCGCGTAATGAGGACCCGCTTGTCACGATCGACCAGCGCGGCGGCAGCGACGAGGAGCAGGGGCTTTGCCATGGTCGGCTGGCTAGGCTCAGCTTCGGTAATCGGCGTTGATGGCGACGTAGTCGTGGGTCAAATCGCAGGTCCAGACTGTCGCCTGCCCGGCGCCGATGCCAACGTCGACGCGGATCGTGATCTCGCCGCTCTTCATGTACTGCGCCACGACCGGCTCCGAATAGTCCGGCGCCCGCTCACCCTCTCGCGCAACGAGATGCGGCCCGAACCAGATGGCCAGCCGATCACGGTCCGCTGCCTCCCCCGATTTGCCGACTGCCATGACGACGCGGCCCCAGTTGGGGTCCTCGCCGGCGATGGCCGTCTTCAGGATGGGGGAATTGGCGATCGAGAAGGCGATCCGGCGAGCGGCGCGGTCGTCCTCGGCGCCAAGAACCTCGACGGTCACGAATTTCGACAAACCCTCGCCGTCCTTGACGACCGAAAGGGCCAGCTCATGCATGAGGCTGTGCAGCGCCTCTGCGAACGGCACGAGGTGAGGATCGGCTGCATCTCGCACTTCGGCGATGCCCCGCTCAGCTCCGCCACCGGTCGCAAACAGCAGGACGGTGTCGCTGGTCGAGGTATCGCCGTCGATGGTGATGCAGTTGAAGGTCTTGTCTGCCGTCATGGAAACGAGGCGCTGCAGCACCGGCTGCGCGATGG
>Ga0180216_1000791_pt1 | contig 30582 bp, 26 predicted proteins | sample eDN3rd37CBELigMG_FD_128879 | JGI IMG/M metagenome (GOLD analysis project Ga0180216, IMG submission 128879) | Enriched Miracle-Growth compost microbial communities from Emeryville, California, USA - eDNA 3rd pass 37_C BE-Lig MG (version 2)... ... | reverse complement strand
CATTTGCTAGTCGAACTCAGGTCGAAGCCGCAATTGAGCTATCGATGTACTATGAGCATAAAGCAAAGCAGCCACTTCAAGCACTACATTACGCTTCGCTTGCTTATGAGTTTCAGCTGCAGCTGCAAAGTGTATCGAGAAGAGAGACTAAGCAGAAGGAAAAAGAGCTTTCTGAGCTAAATAAACGAATAGAACGAATAAAAAAGAAGTGCAGACTGTCTGTATAGAATGTAAAATGTATGATATGTTGTAATGAAGATAGTTTTCGTAGGAGTTGACAACGTTGAAATTACGCTACCATGCCTTATTAATAGATCTAGATGGAACGATATATCATGGCGATAAGCCGATAGAAGGAGCCGCTGAGCTCATTGCTTTCCTGCGCAAGCAGGAGTGGAGCTACCGCTTTGTGACAAATAATTCTTCAGCGACGCCGATGCAGGTTGCTGAGCGATTGAATAATATGGGGATAGACGCAGAGCCTGACGATGTTTGTACCTCTGCTCAGGCTACTGCTTATTATATTAAGCAGCACATGCCGAAGGCACGTGTGATGATGATTGGTGAGTATGGACTGCAGCAAGCGTTGCTAGAGCAAGGAATAACGATTACCGATGAACAACCAGATATCGTCGTTCAAGGCATCGATCGGTCGTTTACCTATGAGAAAGCAATAAAGGCTGTGCAAGCGATTAGGGACGGAGCTATATCTATTATGACGAATCCAGACCTACTGTTGCCTGCGAATGGCGGATTTATTCCAGGCGCGGGGTCAATAGGGGCAATGCTTAAAGCTGCGAGCGGCAAGGAGCCTGTGATCATCGGCAAGCCTTCGCGCATCCTTATTCAATATGCGCTTGATAAGCTCAATTGCGCAGCTGAGCAAGCACTCGTTGTAGGAGATAATATGCTAACCGATATTCGATCTGGTGTTGAAGCAGGCTGTGATACCGTGCTGCTATATACAGGACTTACAACACCAGCTAATGTAGAGGAGTATCGTAAGCTTGCTGAATGCGAGCCTACGTATTGCTATACGGATTTATATGAGCTCAAGCAAGCATTGATGAGCTAGATTAATGTGTGAACAACAGCAATCAAAAGTGCATTTCTCAAGGCTGATATGCTAACATGACAAGATCAGCTAATATAAGTTAATATATAAGATTAATATTATTAATAGTTACAGCTTTCAACGTCCGTTTGGAAACGTTGATACACAGGAGGCATATGGCAATGTACGAATTACCTGAATTAGAAGTCATACGAGCGATAATAGCTGAAAAATATACCGGTGTCGCCATTACAAAAATTCAATGCGGCGCTAAAGTAATCACAGGAAAAAAATCACCATTCTGTGAGCAGCTTATTAATACGACCATTTGGTTTGTTGAACGTCGAGCTGGTCATCTCGTGCTTCATCTTGATACGGGAAAAAGACTAATGATTTACTTAAGCGATCAATCTTCATTTTATGGCGGAGAAGCGGGAGAGAAGGCAAAAGGAAGCCCAGACCTCGTGCTATACTTCGGTGAACGCTTTATGTCGTTTAGCAAGCTAGAGGAGCAAGCTGTTCAGTTAACGACTGTAAGAGAGGTTGAAGACCAGCTAAAGGTTTGTGCACCGGATCCATTGGATCGACGCTTTACAGAGGTTTACTTTAGAGAACAGCTTAGTAAAAAACGCAGCTCGTTGAAAACCTTTTTACTTGATGCCTCCGTTGTAACTGGTATTGGACCGGTCTATAGTGATGAAATATTATACGCAGCGCGTTTGCATCCGGCAAGAAAAGTGAATAGTTTAAATGAACAGGAAGCAACGAATTTGTATGAGACGATTCGAAATATGATGAGATCAGCAATCGCCGATGGTGGTGTTCGAACTGAGCCGCTGTATGCTCAGGACACTTTGACGGGCAGCTACGCTGAGCGACTAGCCGTTTATGGTAGAGATGGGAAATTCGTTCTTGATACAGAGAATGAGCAAGTAGAGCTTATCGTTGTCGCAAAGCAGAAATGCTATATTAGCCCTTTGAAGCAATTAAACGAACAGTAAAAAAATAATTCATAAGGTTTAGTTTTCAACACCGAGAAGGTTGAATAAAGCTTAGAGACTGAGAAGCGCAGCGTACGGTATTGGTACGTGAGCATCGGAAGGCTCGGCTGAATTCAAGATTCGAAGTCGAATAAGCGTTCAGACATGCATCGTGATCAAAGCTAATTTTTTTGAACAACCTCTATATAAATAAGGAGCCTTGGAGTATGATTCATGTATACCTAGATGACTTCCGCTACTGCCCTGAAGGCTTTGTGCTTGCCAAAAATGCAGAGGAGTGCAAGCTGCTCATTGATCATGAGCAAATTGACATTCTATCACTTGACTACGATTTGGGCTGGAATGAACCGACAGGCTACGAAGTAGTAAAGCATCTGATGAAGACTGGAAAATATCCAAGATGCATCTATTTGCATACTTCGAGCATGTATGGAAAGCAACAAATGTACGAAGCATTACGACAGCAAGTACCAGCTTCCTATGAGCTGTATGCACGACCAATGACAAAGGAAGAGCTTGAAGAAGCGCTAAAGCGAAAACAAGTGAAAGAGGAACAGAATGAGTAAGTGGATCGCAACATCCAATCAAGGCTTCTCTCCCTATGGGATGGAGGAGCTGCGCAAAATATTTTCTCAAATTACATTCGTACAATTGATTCCTGGTGAAGTGTATCAGTTCGAGGTTTCACTCGAAAATGATGAGGTTCAAGCTAAGCTGAACACATCAGAATTAATATTTGTACGACACATACAGCCTATAGATCGAATGGTGACGATTACAGGTGATATCACTGGCGACCAGCGTTCCTTGGCAGAGATGATTCATTATATAGACAGCTCGCTTGCTGGAAAGCGAGTTGCTACTCATATTCGTATGAGTAAAATGCACCAGCTTACTGCAACGAAGCAGCAGCTCAAGCAAGCAATGGACGAAGCTCTGCTAGCTGTCGGGGCAGAACCAGTCCTGCAGCAGCCTGACTTAATTATTGCGCTATTCGCACATAAGGATGAGATGCTTATCGGCTTTGGAACGGTGCAGGAGATGGGCTCTGACTGGCCTGGTGGCGCTATTCGCTTTCAAAAAGAGGAAGGTCAAATCTCGAGAGCAAAGTTCAAGCTTCTGGAAGCCGAAAAGGTATTTGGACTAGATTACAGCAGCTTTCATACCGCAATCGATGTAGGAGCTGCTCCTGGAGGCTGGACGAGCCTGCTGCTCGAGAGAGGCTTAAAGGTGACAGCAATTGATCCTGCAGCATTGGATGCTCGCATTAAGGATCATCCTGCGCTTACACATCTAAGGATGAATGCATCAGCGGTTAAGCTGCCAGCTGGAAGTCATGACCTTCTTGTATGCGATATGAGCTGGAGTCCTATTGAAATGAGTAAGCTGATCTTAAAGCTGCAGCCAGCACTTAAGCCTCAATCGTTAGCGATAATTACGGTTAAGCTAATGCATAAAAAAGGACTGCAAAGTATTCGAGAAGTAAAGGAGCGACTAAGCAACGCCTTTACTATTATTGCTGCGAAGCAGCTGTTTCACAATCGAGAGGAAATTACGCTCTTTTTACAGAAGAAGAAATAGTACATCAGCCTTTGCTGTTATATAATCGAAGTATAATCTAATAAATGGATCAGAAAAGCATTCTGAGCTATGCCCTAGCGCATGGCCATGAATGCTTTTTTTATTTGAGAGGAGGAAATCGCAGGATGAACGCTAGCTTACAAGGTTTAATTGCAGAACGATATCAAACCGTACATAAAGCAGGGGAAGGTGGGATGGGGGAGCTCTATCTCGCACGAGATCTGAAGTTAAACGGAGCGCCGCGTGCGATAAAAATATTAAAGCATACTGAAGCACAGCTCGAGCAGGGGCTAGAGCAAGAAGCATTAATTCTAACTCGCCTGCAGCACCGCTGTTTGCCAATTATTTATGATTACACCTCGCATCAATCAAGGCCGTGTCTAGTTATGGAATGGATTAATGGCATTCATCTCGGTCAGCTTTTGAACGAGCAATCTAAGCCATTACCGTTAAGCTATATTTTCTATGTGCTAATCGATGTGTTGGAGGCTTTGGCTTACTTGCATACACAGCAGCCGCCAATCATTCACCGTGACTTGAAGCCATCAAATATAATGCTGGCAAACGATGGAACCATTAAGCTAATTGACTTTGGAATCAGCAAGCAGCTTGGGAAAAACAATGGCAGTACCGTAATGTTTGGCACGCGCGGTTATTCCTCTCCTGAGCAGCTTAGCGGCAAGCCGACAGATGAACGTACAGATATTTACAGCTTCGGAGCGCTGTTATTGAGAATGCTAGGGCTAGATCCAACCAAATGGATAAAAGGAGGGAAAGTAGAGCGATCCTTACTTCGCAAGCTATTGGCTTTTCCAAAAGGCCTGAGAGAGCTCATCGTGGATTGCATTCAGGAGCAACCACTGCACCGTCCGCAAAGTATAGACGACGTTTTACACAGAATGAAGAAGCTACAGCTGCTTCATGGGGGAGAGCTTCAGAACAAGAGTGGGAATAATGCTTACTATGTTGGCAAAAGGATTGCTGTGCTGTCAGCGCATAAAGGTGCAGGCGCCACACTTGTCAGTCTTTCCTTGCGTGAGCTGTACCAGGATAGAGACAGGCCATACTCATTGATTGAGCATCGCTTAGACGAAGGAGAGCTATGCTATCACTACGATCAATATAAGCAAAGTGAGCATAGCGGCAGCGGCTTAGAACTCATTGATGAAGCGTACGAATGTGTAACGGTTGGAGCAGGTAGAATATTTATGATTAATCCACTTAACGAAGAAAACCGAGCGGAGGACCGGTTGCAGCATACTGTAGAGCTAACTGCAAGCTTAGCATTACAGCATGATGTTATTATTGATTATTCCTCGTATTGGAACGAAAACGAGCTTGACTATATCGTGCAGCATGCTGATCTCATTCTACTTGTTGATAGCCCCTGGACTTTGAAGCAATCGCCTCGTAGCTTATATCGAATACATCAATTGCTACAGCAGGCGAATCGCTCTAACGTTACCGTACGATGGATTCATAATCGAGATCAATCGTTCCATGGCCGATCATCCTGGAAAAGCTTAGCTGGAGAGCTTGCGTCGTTTCGCATACCTGAGCTTCCTGCTAAGCAAATATTGAAAAGTATATGTATGCAAAACAGCTATCCGCCGTACCAAGATATAACAAGACAAATTAAGAAATATTTAATGTCATTAATCAAGTGACATGTATGCTTGCAATAATGTCCTTTCTTCTATTATGATGAATATACCGATTATATAAAGGTAGGTGCACCATAATGGGCGATAAAATATTAGTCGTAGAAGATGAATCGGGGATAGCGCGAATACTTCAGCTGGAGCTGGAGCATGAAGGCTATGAAGTAGGTCTTGCATTTGATGGTAAGCAGGGCTATGAGATGATTAACAGCGGAGAGTATCAGCTTGTTCTATTAGATGTTATGCTACCGAAGATGAGTGGCATTGAAGTGCTTCGTCAAGTAAGACAAGCCGGCAATTTAATTCCAATCATTTTACTGACGGCACGCGACACAGTACCAGATAAAGTGAGTGGCTTTGAGCACGGAGCGAACGATTATATTACAAAACCGTTTGCGGTTGAGGAATTGCTTGCTCGTGTTCGGAATATATTACGTATTTTTCAGCAGAAGCCTAAGGATCAAGATGGCTCTGATGTTATAACGCTAGGAGATCTGACCATTGAGCTAAGAACTCGTAAGGTAACGAGGAAGGACAATGTGATCGAGTTAACTCCGCGTGAATTTGAATTGTTGGTTTTTCTTATTGAGCATGTCAACGAGGAAAAATCAAGAGAAGAAATTTTATCGGAGGTATGGGGCTATGACTTTATTGGTGAAACCAATTTAGTGGATGTGTACATCCGATATCTTCGTCAAAAGCTTGACAAGGGTTATCGCTACAAGCTAATTCATACAGTGCGTGGCGTTGGTTATATGATCAAGGAGCCAGATTGATGACACTGCGAAAACGGTTTACGTTATTTACGATTTTTTGGTTAATATTAATTCTTATCTTTTTTAATATTTTTGTTTATTTTTATGTCATCAAGATTACGACAGAAAGTGAAGAAGAGATTATTGCGAACAAAGTCAAGCTTCTTCTCGAGAATCCGAGGATTCAAAGTGGAAGAGGCTTGAATACTGCAGATCTACTGAATGAATATTACAATGTGAACGAAATGATTCGCATTATTAGTCCTAACAATCGTGTCGTGAACATATCAGGGTCTAATGAGATATTACTTGAGCTAACAGCTGAATATAGCTCATATCAAAACAATGGCATTATGACAAAGGGCGGGGAGAGAATTATCTATTCCCGCGTTCCTCTGTTTGAGGATGGTCAAGTTATCGCAATGCTGGAGGTTACAAGAATTCTCGATGAGCTTGATGATTACCTTCAAATTTTGATTGCTGCATTAAGCGTAACGAGCGGTGGCGCGATACTATTCGCTATTTTTGGTACATATTGGTTTACATCTAGACTCACAGAGCCTATATCGCAGATGGTAACGACTATGCGAGAAATTGACCGAAGCGGGAAGCTGAGAAAGATTGAGCTTGGTGAGCGTGAGGAATCTGCAGAGCTACAGCAGCTAATCCGTGCGTTTAACCAAATGATCGATCGATTAGATCGAACATACGAGCGTCAAAAGTTTTTCGTAGCCGATGCATCTCATGAGCTTAAAACACCACTAACGGTTATTTCAAGCTATGCCAACATTCTAAAGCGCTGGGGATCAGACGATGAGAATGTTCGTAATGAAGCGATTGATGCGATTGCGAGAGAGACGACTCGTCTACAAACGCTAACGAAGTCGATGCTTACGCTAACAGAAGCGGAGCAGGAGGATTGGCTAAAGCTAGAAACGTTTGATGTTGTTCCTGTCGTTGAAGAAATTGCAACGATGATGGAAACAACGTTCCAGCGTTCGATAAGAGTGAAAGCAAAGTCTCATAATGTACGAATGGTTGGTGATAAGGATAAAATTCAGCAGCTGCTCGTTATATTGATTGATAATGCGATTAAGTACTCTAAGGAGCCCATTGATATTTCCGTATCACAGTCAAAGGGCATCGTTAGATTGGAAGTGAAGGATAAAGGGATTGGCATACCTGAGAATGAAATCCCACACTTATTTGAACGTTTTTATCGCGTCGATGGTGCGCGTGCCCGTACGACTGGCGGTGTTGGTCTTGGACTTGCCATTGCTAAGCGTATTATTGATTTGCATGAAGGTAAAGTAGAAGTATTCAGCATGATTGATCTAGGTACTACGATTACGCTACAATTCAGACAGCGAAAATAAGGAGGCATACTGTGAAATATCGTGTAGGAGCGGTTCAATATAAATTAGCGGATATTACAACATTTGAGCAATTCGCTCATCAGGTGGAGCATTATGTCCGTAACGCATCGGAGTATGGAGTACAGCTGCTGCTGTTCCCGGAATTTATGACGACCCAGCTGCTTTCTATTCCAGATGAGCAAGGGAATGCACAAACGATCGACAAGCTGCCGAATTATACGGACGCGTATATTGAGCTTTTTAAGTCATTAGCGGCTTCTTATCACATGCATCTAATTGGCGGGACACATGTCGTAGCTATGTCGGATGGAACGCGTCGTAATGCCGCGCATTATTTTTCTCCTCAAGGAGATATTCAGATACAGCACAAGATCCACTTAACACCGACTGAGGTGGAGGAGTGGGATATGAGTGCTGGAGATGGTGTTGCTGTGTTCGATACGCCTTTCGGTAAAATTGCAATGCTTACCTGCTACGATATTGAATTTCCTGAAATCGTACGAATGGCACGCGCGCAGGGGGCAGACGTTATTTACTGCCCATCCTGTACAGATGATCGCCACGGCTTTCATCGTGTGCGCTATTGCTGCCACGCGAGAACGATTGAAAATCAAATTTATGTCGTTACAACGGGTACAGTTGGTGCACTACGCTCCGTAGATTTTATGCGTGCTAACTATGGTCAGGCTGCAATTCTGGCGCCCAATGATATCCCTTTCCCACCAGGAGGCATCATCGCTGAAGGTGTAATCAATGACGATATGCTCGTTGTTGGCGACCTTGACCTAGCGCTGCTGCAAGACGTTCGAGCAAAGGGCTCAGTCATGACTTGGCGTGATCGACGTACCGACCTATATACCGATTGGTCATCTTCATAATGTCGATATAAGGGGTGAGTTGCCGTGAATAAACAGCTGTACGTCATTCAGGACGGAAAGCCGGAGCTTGTTACGATTCGTAACTATACACTGGCTGATATCGAAGGATTGATCGATGTCCAACGGCTTAGCTTTCCGCCCCCATTTCCTGAAGAGCTATGGTGGAACAAGGAGCAGCTGAAGGAGCATATCACTCGTTTTCCTGAAGGTGCTTTATGTGCGGAAGTGAACGGTACCATCGTTGGCTCCATGACTGGACTAATCGTTCAGCTGGAGCAATATGGTCATAAGCATACATGGAGTGAAATTACAGATGAAGGCTATATTCGAAACCATAATCCGCAAGGAGACACACTGTATGTCGTAGACATATGTGTTGTTCCTTCTTATCGCAAGTCGGGGATTGGCAAATGGCTTATGCAGTCGATGTATGAAACGGTCGTGCATCTGGGCCTATCAGCTTTATTGGGTGGCGGGAGAATGCCTGGATACTCGCAGCATGCTGATAAGCTCTCTGCCGAGCAGTATGTAGACAAGGTGATGGCAGGAGAGCTGAAGGATCCAGTTATTACTTTTTTACTTCGCTGTGGTCGGGTGCCTGTCACTGTTGCTGATCATTATTTGGAAGACGAAGAGTCATGCAATTATGGAACCATTATGCAATGGAGAAATCCGTTTATAAAATAGTTGTATAAATTATTGGATTATTACTAGGAGGTAATCGTTATGTTAACCTATCATCGTATACAATCGATCGATGACCCTCAGTTTCCTGCTATGCACCAATTGCTAGGGACGATATTTCCACCTGAAGAGGTACTTGCTTATGAGCTATGGAGGGAGCCGCTTGAGGACCCTACCATTCACGTTTATGTTGCACTACATGATGGCAAGGTGGTAGGAGCGACAGAATATCGATATTATGCTGATATGCAGGTGGCAATGACTGATTTCACGATTATTGGTGAGCCTAATATGGGCATTGGACGTTTTCTAATGCGCCAGCGTGAAAAGGATCTACAGAAGCTGGCTGCTAAAGCAGGAAATACGCCAATTGGGATGTTCGCTGAAATATATGATCCGTATCGTGCGCAAAGCCATGAATTTGGTGGAGTGTCTCCGATGAATCCGATCGTTCGTCGTGAAGTGCTTTCTCATATGGGCTATAAACGTCTTAACTTCACGTATGTACATCCATCGTGGGATCACGAAGGCAACGCTGTTTCTGAGCTGGATCTATGCTTCCTGCCAGCAGACGAAGAGCTGCAGAAGCTCCCAGCTAACCTAATTGCTACTTTTCTTGAAACCTATTACTCTGCATTGCCTAATAAGCCTAAGCAGTGGCTAGATATGGTTGATAAGCTTAAGAGTAAGACTGATGTTGAGTTAATGCCACTATAGAAATAATGAATACTCCTTTGTAAAAACAGATGTCATCTCCTTCTAACCGGAAGGGGATGACATCTTTTAGGTAGGTGAGCATTGCTTGTAGGAGGAGAGATATGATTGGCTGGGGCACGATATTTTCTAATCTAAAGATCAAATATAAAATATTTATATTGATAGCTCTGTTAATGGCTAGTGTCATTCTAATCACGAATCTAGTGCACCGCTATGCTTTTTACGCATATGACGAGCTAATGTATGAGCAATCCTCTCAGGCAATCAGCATTTCTTCGTTAGGGATGGAGAATGAGCTCAAAAAAATCGCAGCGCTATCCTTTAACGTTGTTACAGATCCAGATATACAAGACTATTTGTGGGACATCAGGAACGAAGAGGCCAATTATAGCAGCTATGTTCTATTTACTAAGATTAGACAGCGTATGGTTGATTTAGGTGCGTTAGATAAATATGTGCTTTCCTTTAATCTTTACGACATTAACGATAAAGAATACACCGTAGGGTCAAGACCAATCACCCTCAATAAACCTCGCTTAGCACGTTTGAAGCTCGATGCACAGAATGAAAAGGGCGGTATCGCATGGACGACACCAGACGAGAATGACCGAACATTAACAGCGGTTAGAAGTGTACGAAGATTTCAGAATCTTTCTTTGGAGAGCTTAGGAATGCTAGCCGTTCGTATCGATGTTAATCGTTTGTTTTCTGATTATGCTACAGGCTTGGATCGTAAGGATGCGCAGTTTATCATTATCAATAGTAATCATGAGATGATTTATCCTGATAAGATAGATTTTGATATGCAAGCGCTTTCTGATATTAGTGATTACGATCAAGGCTATAAAATCGTTAGACAGAAAAATAATGCTTATTTTATTTCCTATCGTTTATCTGCATATACAGATTGGACATATGTCACAATCATGCCCTACAATCAAATATTCCACAGTATCGTCAATGCAAAAAATATTGTTTTAGCCGTTTATATCATCCTCTTCTTCATTGCTGTAATCGTCGCATTTCAATTTTCTCGTCGCATAACCGACCCACTAGAGAAACTAACGATAAAAATGAGAAGGGTACAGCTCGGTAACTTTGATTATCAGGACGAGGAGCCAACGGTGATTGCGATGGATGAGGTTGGTCAAATTCAGCGGCATTTTCGTATTATGCTTGAGCGTATTAATGAGCTCATAAAAGAAAACTATGTCAAGCAGCTTGTCATTAAGGATACTCAATTCAAGGCATTACAAGCTCAAATCAATCCTCATTTCTTATATAATACGTTGGAATCTATTAACTGGATGGCGAAGATGAGCAATCAGAGTCGCATTTCTCAAATGGTCGAATCACTTGGATTTTTACTCAGATTATCCATTAACGATAAAGATTCCATCATTACACTAGAACGAGAACTAGAGATCATTAACCATTATCTCGTTATTCAAAAGCTACGCTTTGAGGAACGGCTCGAGTTTACTGTTCATATTCCTCAGCATCTATTAAGCAGTGGAATTCCAAAGTTATCTGTACAGCCGCTTGTTGAGAATGCAGTCAATTACGCATTGGAGCCGATGATTGAGCCTTGTTCAATACGGATCTCGGCATCTGTCGTTAACAAATACCTAATGATTGCTGTTGAAGATAATGGGCCTGGTATGTCTGAGACTTACGTTGCTCAGCTGAAAAAAGGTGAGGTAGAGACTAAAGGAACCGGGCTTGGGCTTGGTAATATAAGAGAGCGGATACTTATGCTTTATGGTGAAGAGTATGGACTTCACATTGACAGCACGATTGGAGCAGGTACGAAGGTTACATTAAAACTGCCACATGTTGTGAGGGATGAGTATGAATAAAGTGCTGCTTGTTGATGATGAACGGATAATACTTGAAGGAATATCTACGTTAATTCAATGGAATGACTTCGATGCTCAATTAATTGGAACGGCACGCAACGGGATTGAAGCATTACAATTCATTAAAGAACAGCAACCAGATATTGTTATTTCGGATATTAGAATGCCAGGTATGGATGGTCTTCAGCTTGTTGAGGCAGCTAGAGAGCTGTATCCTGAGTTAGCTTTTATTATGCTTTCGGGCTTTGATGATTTTCATTATGCAAGGAAAGCGATGCAATTTGGCGTAAAGCATTACCTGTTAAAGCCGTGCAACGAGAATCTTATCATTGACGCCTTAAAGGAAGTAATAGGCGACCTTCAGCAAACTCGTAAGAAAGAGCAATTCATGCGTCATATGGAGCTAGAGCTAGCTAAGGCTCTGCCACATGCGAAGGAGCAGTTTCTGAAGGAGCTGGTGACGAACAAAATGTATGGGCAGAGGGATTGGGAGGAATATCGTCGTTTATTCCACATTTCAGAGGACCTTGGCTATATTCAGCTCATTTTACTTCAGCTGGAGGGAAGCTACGAATATGAGCATTTGTTTGCTGTTAAAAATATAGCGGAGGATGTGCTCGGTTCATCCATCGTCCAGCTCGGTACAACGATTGGAAGTCAAGTATTACTTTTACTTAAGGCAAGCTACGCTAAGGAATGGCTCTTTACTAGGCTTGAGCAGATAAAAAGGACTTATCACGAATATTACAGGCTAGATTTAACGATTGCGGTTAGCGATACAGCAACAATAAGTAGGGTACGGAATATGTATCATGATACACTTGAATGCTTAAACTATCGCTTCTATCTAGGCGAAGGTGCGATCATTACAACTAATGATCTGATCAATTTGAGATCTGATACACCGTCATTTTATTTCGAAGAAGGTCAGTTATCGTTTTTTATGAAATCAGGAGACTGGCATTCAGCTGAAAGTGAAATAAATCGATATTTTCAGGAACTATCAGAATGCCGCCTTGATACAGCAATGTCCAAGTCGTATGCTCTCTCCTTGCTCGTTTCGATAACGAGACACAATATGCAGGAGGAAAGTAATGATTATATGCCTACCATTGCAAAGCTTGAGGAGCTGCACACGCTGCGAGCGATCGAGCAATATATACTAGAGGTTGCTCAACAAATTACAACGACAAATTTGCAAATTCAGCAGAAAAAGCATTCGTCTATAGTTGAACGTGTCATTGATATTGTACAGAAGCATTTAGATCAATCCACATTATCTCTTAATTGGATTGCTAATGATGTATTGTTTATGAATGTTGATTATTTAGGGAAGCTGTTCAAAAAAGAAACAGGCGAGAAGTTTTCGAATTACGTGATGAGACTGCGGATCGAGAAGGCCATTAACATCATAGAATCCTCTAATGACGTCAAAGTATTTGAGCTTGCTGAGCAGCTTGGTTTTGGTGATAATCCGCAATATTTTAGCCAGGTTTTCAAGAAGCACACAGGCCAAACACCAACGGAATATCGCAAATCACCGAGTATATCCGAATGATCATGTTGCAGAGGAACGGGCTGTTCACAGCACGGCTCCTCTGTTTTTTTAACAAACATATCGGTTTTTTATATTTCAGTAAACGCACTGACAAAATATAATAATAATGCAAGCCTATTAAAAGGGAGCAGTCTGCACGTAAGGGGGAGTCAGGATGAAATACTCAAAAAAGACAGTAGTTGTCGCAATCGGCGTTCTGCTCACTCTCATCGTGGCTATTAGTTTTAGTGTTGGCAGTGTAACACCTTCGAAGCTAAGAGGAATAGCTGATCGTAGTGAAGAGCTAAAGCCTGTTACGATTCGAATTGCCTGGTGGGGTGGGGATGCCCGTCATGAATATACGAAACAGGTTGTAGAGCTGTACGAGCAAAAGAATGAGCATGTCACGATTGATATAGAAGAATATGCAAGCTACGATGACTATTGGAAAATAATGGCGCCACAAGCAGCTGCTGGTGAGCTGCCAGATCTTCTTCAAATTGATACAAGCTATTATGCACAATATGCAGGTAAACAGCTCCTGACCGATCTTAATCCATACTTCGGGAATGAAATAAATACTGCGAATATCAATGATGATATTTTGAAGGCCGGGATATACAACAACGGAAATTATGGGATGACGCTCGGTATCAATGTACTTGGGTTTCAATATGACCCTGAGATATTGAATCGAATGGGTATTGGTCACATACCAGAAGGATGGACATGGGATGATTATGAGCGGATAGCGTTACAAGCACAAAAATCAGGCGTGTTTTTTGATGATGGCATGCGTCCAGAAATCTTTTTCGCCTACTATTTACGCACAAACGGTGAAACCCTTTACAATCCAACGGGGACAGCTCTTGGCTATGAAGATGATGCATTTTTTGTTGATTTCTTTGGAAGACTTGTACGTCTTGTCCATTCGCGAGCAACACCTACCTCAGAGGAGAAGGCAGCAATTAAAGGCTTCTCGGACAATTATTTATCGGAAGGTAAGCAGATTGGAATATGGCAATGGTCCAATCAGTATGTGGCGACGCAGCAGGCTACGAATCGTACAATGGCGATTGCACCGATGCTGGGGCCGAATATGAAGCAAGCTCTGTTCTTAAAATCCAGTATGTTTTTTTCGATTGCTGAGAGCTCAAAGGTTAAAGCAGAGGCTGCAAAATTTATAGATTTTTGGGTAAATGACATTGAAGCGAACAGGCTCATACTAGGTGAACGAGGAGTGCCGGTTTCATCCGTTGTTCAAGAAAGTATTAAACCTTATCTAACAGCAGCACAGCAACAGGTTATGGATTATGTAAACTGGGCAGAACAGAACAGCTCGCCAGGTGATCCGGTCGATCCTGTTGGCTCTGCTGAAATTATTGATACACTAAGAGAGCTGTGGGAGCAGATGGAATATGAACAAATATCGATAGAAGAAGCAGCGAGCACATTCCGTATGAAAGCTAATGCAATCTTAAAGCTAAACAATGAGAGCAGTAATGGGTTTTAGCAACGAGAAGGAGTGGTTAACGAAATGGATATTGTATTTCATGGAACGAGTGATGCGTTAGGTGTTCCAAGGATTTATTGCCAATGTGACGTTTGTGAGGAGGCGCGGTTATCCGGTGTAAACCGAAGATACCGACCGTCCATTCAGCTTTGTATAGAGGATGAGGAATCGATATGGATCGACTGTGGACCAGATTGGCACATACAGATGGAGCAAGCACAGCAGCGAGTAGTGTCACGAATGCTCATTACACATGCTCACTATGATCATATTGGCGGACTGCCTCAATGGTATGATCAGTGTCGTTATGCGAAAGTAAAGCCAAAGCTGTATGCTGCAACAGAGGTTTTACAAGAGATAGAGGCAAGATTTCCTTGGCTCTCAGGATTGATTGAGTTTAACTCGCTAGATGAGGGTCTAATGCTAGGCAGCTGGCAGTTACGGATATGGAGAGTTAATCATGGACGCAATGGATATTCCTATGCTTTTCGCTTCGATCATCGTCCATTCGGAAAAAGTATCGTTTATTGTCCAGATTGCATCGCACTTTCTGAAGATCAGCAGCAATTGCTATATAACGTGGATATGCTAATTATAGGTGCGAGCTTCTATAAAGAACCTCATCCATTCGAAACACGTTCACTTTACGATGTAACCGAAATTGTTGAAAGGTCAATGGTGTGGAAGCCAAGAGAGCTTTGGATTACACATATGTCACATGATATTGATGTACGTCATGTTGAGTTGTTACCGCATTATGTTCATTATGCTAAAACAGGCTTGAAATTATCATTGTAATTCTCAACAGGCAGTAGCGATCGTTACTGCCTGTTGAAAGTTACAATAATCGGCTTATCATTAGATTGTTCTAGTATCAATATACACAAAGATAACGCTTTGAAATTTTAAATGTGCAATAACAATGGAAGAAGGGTGATGTGTGATGAAACGACTTCCTATGATGCTGCAGCTCGTGTTTATTTTATTTTGTGTGATGTTGATTCCTACGACGATAATAACGTGGTACAGTGGTACTCAAATTTTAGGTTATTCAGAAAAAGCTATAGCAGAGTCTTCTTTGGATAGCTTGGAATCGAATAGGGAGCTGAATGAAAACGCTTTAAATTATATTGCTCAAGATACGATCCGCTTAGCCTCTTCTAATATATTTGATCGTCTCCGTCACTATAAAACCTACGAACAACTGAATCAAAACTATACAAACGTAGAAATTGGTCTATCACTGCTTAAGGATCTTCAGCGATTAATAAGAAGCAATGAAGGAATATATTCTGCGTTTTTTTATTTACAGGATGCTGATTATATCGTCTCCTCAGATAAAGGGATTACAATGCTCGAGCGATATGAATCGCTCAAATGGATCGATGAAGCATTACTTCAGAAGGATGGTATATCCGGGGTTTGGACTCCGCGCATGCTAGCTGACAATGAAATGGTCTTCTCTTATATATTACCGCTTAACCGTTTATCTACTTCAACGAAGGGTATGCTCGTTGTTAATTTAAAGGAATCACAAATCGCTCAGTATATGGATGCTTCGAATCAAAAGGATAGCAGCTACTATCTCATTGATTTGAAGGAGCAATCGATCATATCGCATAACGATAAATCAGCTTTGCTCACTGATGTGACGCAAATCCCAATTATTTCAGAAATGATAAAGACAGGTGCCGCACAAGGCTATCAATTTAATGAAGTAGACGGGAAACGACTTCTGTATACCTGGAACACCTCTAATCTAAATGATTGGTTATATATTCATTCCTATTCTATGGATACACTAATGTCTCAAACTCGTTCAGTTCAGCACGGAATGATTATCTTTTCTATCGTCATTTTTTTAGTGGGCTCCGTTCTAGCTGTACTGCTAGCAACATGGCTGTCTAAGCCTTTGCGAGAACTAACTAAGCATATTCGTGCACGTAACATCTCTAGTGCTGCAGGGAAAAATGAGCTCGATTTCCTTGGAAGCGCATTTAGGAAAATGCAGGATGAGGAAGAAAAGCTTACACTGCTTATTAAGGAACAAGAGCAGGATTCATACAGTCTTGCGATTCACCAATTATTGCAAGGTGAAGCATTGGATCGAAAAAAGAAAGAGCTGTTGCTTGAGATGCTTCCTGAGAGAAACTATCACATCTCAGTTGCTGCACTTGATCAATATAGTCAATACATCAATAAAACAAGTCCAGAAACGCGCTCCTACCATTTTTATTTATTCATAGCGCAGATTGAGAAGCTAAGCTCAAGCAGGATTCGTATACGAAGCGTTAATTATGGAGAGGGCAGATTTGCGATTGTCATGAATTATCATACTGCGGAGCAAGAAGAGCTGCTAAGCAGTTTGCATAACATACAAGCTGCTGCCTTGGAGAACTTTGGTCACACTGTAACGATAGGCATAAGCGATACTGTCGAAGCTTTATCGGACGTTTCTAGTCAATTGCTACAAGCACTAGAGCTTGTAAAGCATCGAATGATTGAGGGGAATGGACGTTTAATCTTTTCGAAGCAGCAGTTACGAGTCAATAATAAGTATATTTACCCGAGCAATAGTGAGCGAAGAATAGTGAATTACATCGATACCGGAGATCTTAGCAGCATAACAGAGGAACTGGATCTCATCCGTAAGCAGATTGAAGCGGCAACGTATATTTCCTATGACAATATATTGTTTATTTATAATCAGTTGTTCGGTGTCATGATCAAGCATCTCAATGAGAAAAGCATCAATACTTCAGCTATTTTCGCTAACCGAGGAAATATCTATTCGGTTATGGCTTCAATGGAAACATTAGATGAGCTAGACGTATATTTTAAGCAGCTATTCGCAGAGGTTAGTATGTATGTTGATCAAAGCTGTCATGAGGTAGGCTATCTAGAAAAAATCTTTGCATATCTAGATGAACACTATAAAGAGGATATCGTGTTTGAAGATATGGCAAAAGAAATTGGCATCAGCTATTCGTATATGCGAAAAATTGTTTATGAGCTAACCGGAAAAAGCTTAATGGAGTGTATCAATCAAAAACGAATACAAAAGGCAAAGCAGTTACTCGTTAAAACAACGCTGAATGTCGCTCAAATTGCAGCAGAGGTTGGGTATAACAACATTCAAAGCTTTAATCGATTCTTTAGAAAATTCGAGGGGATTACACCGAGCAGCTACAAAGCGTCGAAGCTTAATGGTTGATTTTGATTAGAATGAACAATACTGATTCCTTTATATCATAGGTGCAGACTGCTTGCTAAGCTACATGTATAGCATATGCCAGGCTGCACCGAAACACGTGCTTGCTAGATAGAAAATCCTTGTGCAGCAAGGGATTGCGGGCACTGTCAAAATTGATAATCATAATCAAAACGTACAATTTACGTTACTTAATAGGGCGGTTAATATGAGAATCAGCTTCTCCGATCAATCAGACGTTTTCCTAGAAATGAAGGTTTGAAAATTGAAAAGGGGATGTAATAAAAGGAGGGAAGGTGTAGATGTGAAACTTGTAAACGCTTTAATGAAACGTGATTCTGACAATCGTAGTTTTCTCTATTATTTAAAGCGTGACAATCAGCTTTATTTAATGCTATTAGTTCCAATTTTTTTCGTACTTGTGTTTAAGATTCTTCCGATGTTTGGTTTAGTCATCGCCTTCAAAGACTTTAAGATCGCGAAAGGCTTCTGGGATAGCGAATGGGTTGGATTTGAGGTATTTCAGGAGATCTTTGCAAAAAGAGATTTTGGTCGTGCTATCAGAAATACATTATTGCTTAATACGTTAGATTTTATATTAAGCTTTACAGCACCGATCTTACTTGCCATATTACTTAATGAAATTAAAAACGTAAGGGTTAAGCGTGTAAATCAGACGCTGCTCTACTTACCACACTTTTTATCCTGGGTCATTATCAGTGCATTAGCCTATCAGCTATTTAGTGTAGGTAATGGCTTAGTGAATAATCTTATCGAGAATCTTGGCGGTAACCGAATACCATTTCTGCAGGAAGATCTGCATTGGCTAATGTCTTACTTGCTCATAGGTGTGTGGGCGAGTATGGGCTGGGGCACAATCATTTATCTGGCTTCCATTAGTTCGATCAATCCAGAGCTGTATGAGGCTGCATACGTGGATGGTGCTGGGCGCTGGAGAAAAATATGGCATATTACGCTCCCAGGTATACGGGTGACAATTGTAACCTTGCTAATTATGAATTTAGGTAGAATTATGGGAGGCAACTTTGAACGAGTGTACGCACTTGCGAATAAGGCAACGACAGAATATACAACGACTATCGAAGTGCTTGTCTATCGTTGGGGTATAGAATCTGGACAATTTAGTCGTGCTACTGCAATTGGTTTATTCCAAGCAGTCATCGGGCTTATTCTCGTAATACTGGCAGATCGTATTGCGAAAAAGCTTGGTGAGAACGGCTTATTGTAGAAAGGATGGCATGAGATGAAAGCATCTAGCAACCTAACGACGGTTAAAGGCATGAAACGCTATGACGCATGGGATGTCATCATAAATATTGTGGTTGCCCTAGCATCGCTAGCCTGTTTATTACCGTTAATTCATATTTTAGCAAAGTCACTAAGTCAGGATTCCTATGTGCTTGCCAATAAAGTATTGCTCTGGCCAATGGGATTTACGTTCGAAGCGTATAGCAAAGTGTTTGCTGATGCTTCGATCATTCGCTCACTGTACGTCTCGGTTTTTGTGACGATTACGTTTACGATACTTGGACTTATCGTTACGATCTGTGCTGCATATCCGCTTTCTCGCAGACAGTTAAAAGGACGTTCATTCATTACGTTCATGTTCGTATTTACGCTTATCTTCAGTGGTGGAATAATCCCTGAGTTTATGCTTCTTAATTCTCTTGGTCTGTTAGATACGTTATGGTCATTAATTCTACCACCTGCATTTAGTGCATTTAACTTTTTAATTATGAGAAGTGCTATATATAGCTCGATACCAGTCAGCCTAGAAGAATCGGCACGGATCGATGGAGCGGGTCATTTTAGAGTACTGTTCAACATCGTGCTACCGCTTTCTAAGCCAATCATTGCAACGCTGGCATTGTTTTATGCAGTTGGTCGCTGGAATACTTACCAGGACGCCTTGTTCTACATTAAACAGAACATAGACTTACGCCCTCTACAATTAAAGCTGTATTACATGGTGGTAACGGCATCTGAAAGCTTTCAGCTTGAATCGACGTCAGTGCAGCTTACTAATCCTGAAGTACTGAAAGCAGCATGCGTCATCTTTGCAACGTTGCCAATCATTATTGTTTATCCTTTTATTCAGAAATACTTTGTTAACGGTGTCATGCTTGGAGCTGTAAAAGAGTAAGTGGTGACATGGGTAAGATTATATTAAACGAGGAGGCAATTTACTATGAAATCTAAAAAGATTGCAATAGTTTTATTATCGTTGATGATGGTTTTAAGTGTGTTAGCAGCATGCAGTAAAAACAACAACACGAATACTCCTTCCAATACGAATCAAAATTCGAATAACTCGTCACAGCCTACAGCATCCACGAATGAGGGGAATGAGGGAAATGAGGGCGGCTTTCAAGACTATTCTAATGGATTTCCAGAAAACGTTACGATTGAAATTCCCGTTTATGATCGTGCGTTTGAAGGCTGGAACGTAGCAGATAACTATTACACAAGATGGATTCAAAAAGAATTTGGCGATAAATACAATGTTACGGTGAAATACGTACCAATTTCTCGTTCTAACGAAGTACAGGACTTCCAACAGCTGCTAGCAGCACATAAAGCTCCGGATATTATTTTCCATTACGATATGCCGCAGCAAATTGCTTATTATAGCGAAGGCGTATTGCAGCCAATCGACTGGGCAGAAATTGAAAATTATGCTCCAACCTATTGGGGAAATCTAGGGGATACAATCGAGCAATACGGTATTATCAATGATGAGAAGATCTTCTTCTACGCAGATCGTCCTTCTGCAGATAACTTTGTAAGCTTAATTCGCAAAGACTGGGTTGAGAAGGTTGGGATGAAGGTTGAAGATCTAACCTCATTAGAGAAATATAATGAAATGCTTGTGAAGTGGAAGGAAGCTGGTCTAGGTGTACTAGGTGGCACACTTACTCGTAACAACTTCAATTACAACTATGCATTCCGTGATTGGCCGATTGATGCAAAAGATCGCGCTTTATATTCTGATCTATCCATCGCTGATTTTACATCTGTAGCAACAGAGCGCTGGCTTAAAAACTTAAACTATCAATACAATAATGGTCTAATTGATCGTGAATTCTATCTAAGAGATGATGAAAACAAAGCGAAAGCAGAGTTTGTTGCAGGTCGCACAGGTACGTTCGGAAGCTATCTAACTAGCAACTCCGACGTTATCGCTGCTACGCTAGCGAATAATCCTGAGGCTGAATTTGCTGTTATTCCACCATATGCAGGTGTACCTGAAGGCTTAAAACCGCAAGGACGTGCCTACTGGCCGTTTGGTTTCATTATGGGAATTAACTATGAAACGCCTGAGCTTGAGCGTATTGCTATCTGGATGTTCCTAGAGTGGATGAGTCAGCCAGATAATTTATTCTTCCTACAAAATGGCGTTGAAGGAGAGAACTATACGATTGATTCGGACGGTATAGCTATTCGCAATGCAGATTTTGCAGGAGAGTCTGTGCTTTCCTTAAACAACAATAAAGACTATTGGGCGCTAGTTATCGAAACTCAATTATATGATGATCCAGAGATTAACAGAAAGGCTCAAATTCGTAACTGGGCTCCCGTTGGCTATGAATACTTAGCTGAGGATCTCATTAAATATTACGAAGAAACAGCTGAATTCCGCACACCGGATGCATTGTTCACAGAGGTTGTTGAAACAGTTAGTGAATATAAAGCTGATCTGAATGAGTTGTTCCAGGAGCTGTATATTAAAGTTGCAACTGCACCTGAGGATCAGTTCGATAAGCTATATGAAGAGGCAAAACAAACGTATCTAGATGCTGGCTATCAAGAGATTTTAGACGAAAAACAAGAAATTATTGATAGAGGCAACTTTAGATAGGATCAACATTCATCATTTCCAAAGCCCATGCATTTGCTTGGGCTTTGGTTATTATTGGAGGTAGAGCATGCTGAAATTGGCAATGGACTCAACTGAGCTTAAGACAACGATTGATCGCGTTGTAGACTACACATTGAACATGGATCTAACCTGGGATTGGCCATGCGGAGTAGCCTATTATGGTGTTAGCCGTGCATTCGAGGTGACAGGGGAACAAAGCTATTTGGATCGAATGGCTGCTTGGTGCGATGAATACATCGAGGCAGGATTACCGACATGGACCGTTAATACTTGTGCAATGGGGCATATGCTTGTTACGTTATATCAGCATACCAACGAACAGAAGTATCTGGATCTGATTCTAAGCAAGATCGATTATATTCGTAACCATGCACTACGATTTGCTGATCGAGTGCTTCAGCATACCGTCTCTGCGAATAATGATTTCCCTGAGCAATGCTGGGCGGATACTTTATTTATGGCAGCTTACTTTCAGCTGCGCGTTGGAGTGATGTTAAACGATTCATCGTTAATTGAAGATGCACTTCATCAATATTATTGGCATATTAACTTCCTGCAGGACGAGAAAACTGGACTGTGGTATCACGGCTATAATCATGTGAATAAGGATCACATGTCAGGAATGTTCTGGGGACGCGCTAATGCTTGGGCAGCGTATACGATGTCAAGAGTCGGTAAAGTGCTTCCACAGCCTTATTTGTATCCACCGTATATGCATATTGATTCATCACTTCGAGATCAATTAGCCACTTTAAAACGATTGCAGAGGGAAGATGGACTTTGGGGAACCGTACTGGATTACGGGCCTTCCTACGGTGAGGTTTCCGCATCTGCAGGGATAGCTGCTGCAATGGTCATGAATGGAAATCCACTGCACGGCAAATATATTAATCTGACTCTTGATGGCATGGCAAACAATATAACGGAGAACGGAAGGGTCCTCAATGTATCAGCAGGAACGGCTGTAATGAACGATATTGAAGGCTATCTAAACATTCCTAAAAAGTGGGCTCAGGGTTGGGGCCAAGGCTTAGCGCTTGCATTTCTAACTGCACTTGCGGAGCGGCAAAAGAAAGAGAAGGTAGAGTAAGAGGCAAAAAAGACAAGTGAGCTTATAGACATGGACTAATCCATGAGCCTATACAGCTACCTTGGCTTTTTGCTTTACTGTTCATATTCCAGAGATCATGCTGCAATGTACTTCATTTATTGTTGCATTACTCAAAAATTGAATTATTCGTAAGCTGTATTAATCGTTAGACTGAATAACGAGCAGCTTGCCACTTTTAATGCTTACTGTGGCTTGATCAGTGAGGAGCTCATTACTGATGCCGATCGAATGACCCTTTGTTAGTGTTGCATCTGTCAACGGGTACTTAAAGCCATGCAGTGTAATACCAGTGACCTCCTCAGAATAAGGAATGAGTGACACATAGCGATAGCCATTACGTGACACGTTTAATGTATCATTCATAAGTTGTATTGTGTTGTGTTGATCGATAATCATTGATGGAATATTATACTTCAGCGAGAGCTCTAAAAGCTGAATGCTAGCTAGCGAATGATCATATCGGCTGCCGAGAGCTCCAACGAATATTATTTTATTCGGTTTTTGCTCAAGCGCGTGCATATAAGCGAGCTGAGAGTCAGTATAATCCTTATCAATGGCATCGAATCCAATAAATTGCTTACTATTACGCTGGATCGTCGTTACTTGCTCACTGCTGACTGAATCAAAATCTCCTAAAGAGATGTTAGGTACAATGCCATGCTCTATTAGAAATTGTGCGCCGCGATCAGCGCCTATAACATAATTAGCTTCTTTAATGTAGGGAATAGCCCATTCACCTAAAGTTCCTCCGCTACATATTGCTATGACAAGTTCTTTCATCACAAATTCCTTTCTATATGTACTGCATATGAATAATCAGATCACTTTCTACTTATTCTATCGTATCAAGATGTTGGATCATAAACAACTAGAAGTATATGATGTTCATTGAATAAGGACTAACAATTCGCTATAGTAGAGTAGATGCGATCTTAATTATTATTCATGATGAAATGAGGGTATACGTTGAAACAGAAGGTTTTGTTCGTATGTTTGGGCAATATTTGCCGTTCTCCAATGGCTGAAGCGGTTATGCGACACTATGTGGAGCAAGAAGGGCTGTCTCATCTTATTGAGGTGGATTCGGCAGGGACTGGCGACTGGCATATTGGCAAACCGCCACACGAAGGCACGCGTAAGCTGCTCGATGAAAAGCAGATATCGTATAATGGAATGAAGGCAAGACAAGTGGCAGCCAAAGACTTGTATGACTTTACATACATCGTATGTATGGATAATCAGAATCTAAAGGATGTTCAAAGTGTATTCAGTAGCTCGGTAGGGGATGGCGCTCATGGTAAAGTGATAACCTTTATGAGCCTAGTAACGGGAGCACATGTAACAGAGGTGCCGGATCCTTATTACACTGGTAATTTTGATGAAGTGTATGACCTCGTAAAACAGGGCTGTCGTACATTGCTTAATGAAATAAAGCAACAGCTTCAGTAAACATATTGGTATAAAGAAGGAGTGTAACAGCTAAGAGACATTGCAGCGCTGTTACACTCCTTTTGTTCGTTTATTCAAATGAACTCCATTCACCGTCGAGTAAACTTCAATGAATCCTCATCGTCATCAAAGCCGATTCGGCTTTCAGGACCAAGAAGATGGAGTGAAGCTAGAAAACAAGAAGCGCAGCGTACGTAATTGGTACGTGAGCTGAAATGTTTTCATAGAAAACATACTACGGAAGCATAACCTTTCGGTTGAACCCCATATTTACCGTCGAGTAAACATCAACGAAACCTCATCGCCATCAAAGCCGAAACTTCGGTATTAATATTCGCGTATAAAATAACGTATTGCCTGCGGCACTTCCTTCTGCCAAAAGCCCCATTGATGCTTACCGTCTTTTTCTTCATAATGAATCGTAGCATCACGTTCCTGAAGCAGCTTGTGCATGCTTCGGTTAAGCTCTACAAAATTATATACACCACGATCGGTTTCAAAAGCTTCTTCTTGCAGGCCAACAATCATATATATATTCAGCCAATCCAAATCTCCTGAAGCAGCTACGATCTGTAGCGATGCTTCATAAAATGCGCCAGACATACTCATTACTTTCGTAAATAGGTTTGGATGCTGTAGTGCAATATGTAGCGAAACCGTCCCACCTAATGAATCACCTGCTAGAATTCGTTCCTCTACATCTGCTCGAACTGGATAGTTGCTTTCAATAAAGGGGACAAGCTCCTGAGCAAAAAAGTCAACATAAGCCTGGTGACGAGTACCGTCAGGAGAATATTCTTCCGTACGTACCGACTTATCTACATCTACGCCTACTATAATGAATGGTTCAATGCCACCATCAAGGATAAGCTGCTGAGCTGTAGTAGCGATTCTTCCAAAATTAAAAAAATCTTCACCGTCTTGGCAATAGATGGTGGGGTAGCTTAAAACCTCATTATAGCCTGGCGGTAAATATATGCGTAGGTTTCGTTCACCTTCAGGTAAATGCTTGCTTTTAATCGTGCTTTTAAGAATGGTGCGCTTAAGAAAGCGATTGTCCGTCATGAGTGAAAATCTCCTTTAAAATGTAGTATGGAAAGCTTGCGAATAGGTAAAATAAGAGATGTCCTGTAAAATGATTGCAAAAAACAGCTTTGTATCATGCTGTTATACTGATATTGTGTAGCTGTTATACTACAACTTTGGGCTTGAAAGATGAGAATTCGCTAAAATTAGCGACATTTCTCCTTTTTTACTTTGACCAAACGTAATAAACAGCGGTATAATAATTCTATAACAGAGACACACAATTTTCAAATATTTTAAGATGAGGTGAGCGTTCTCAATGAGCAAATTGCCATATGAGGTTCAAACTGAGCCGGTTACACCGCTATCCGTTCTGACACTAGAAGGGGATGTAGCACATCCAGAGTACATGCCAGAACTTACTGACGATCAATTAAAGGAAATTATGTACCGCATGGTATTCACACGTACGTGGGATGAGCGTGCAATCAACCTTGGTCGTCAAGGTCGTCTAGGTTTCTATGCGCCAGTATCTGGTCAAGAAGCTTCCATGATTGGTAGTGAGTTTGCACTTAATAAAGAAGATTTTATTTGCCCAGGTTACCGTGATATGCCACAAATCGTTTGGCACGGTCTACCGCTTTACCAAGCATTCCTATATTCTCGTGGTCATCAACATGGTGGTCAAATTCCTGAAGACGTAAACGTGCTTATGCCACAAATTATTATCGGCGCGCAAGTGCTTCATGCAATGGGCGTTGCGATGGCATTCAAGAAAAAAGGCGAGAAACGCGTTGCAATTACCTATACAGGTGACGGCGGTTCTTCTGAAGGTGATTTCTACGAAGCATTGAACTTTGCAGGCGCGTTCAAATTACCTGCAATTTTCGTTGTACAAAACAACGGCTATGCAATCACAACACCTTACTCCAAACAAACTGCTGCTCTCTCTGTTGCACATAAAGCTGTTGCAGCTGGTATTGTTGGTCAGCAAATTGACGGTATGGACGTACTTGCAGTTATTAAGGCAGTACAAGATGCTGCAAAACGCGGCTACGAAGGTGAAGGAGCAACTTTGCTTGAGCTAATTACTTACCGCTATCGTCCGCACTCTCTTGCAGATGATACGACGAAATATCGTACGAAAGAAGAAGAAGCAGAAAAAGCATTGCTTGATCCACTTACTCGCTTCGGCAAATTCCTTGAGAAAAAAGGTCTATGGACTGAAGAAGATACAGCTCGCGTAAAAGAAGAAGCAAAAGCAGCTGTTGCAGAACATATCAAAAAAGCTGAGCAAACAGAAAAAATGACGGTTGCTGGTCTTATTGATTCTATGTTCGAAACTACACCGCAGCACTTGGAAGCTCAAAAAGCTGATTTCGAGTAATAGGGAGGATTAATCGACAATGGCACAAATGAATATGTTAGAAGCAATTCGCGATGCGATGCGCATTGAACTTACACGTGATCCTAATGTTGTCATCTTCGGCGAAGACGTTGGTCATGTTGGCGGTGTATTCCGTGTAACTGAAGGTTTACAAAAAGAATTTGGCGAAGATCGTGTATTCGATACTCCGCTAGCAGAATCAGCAATTGCTGGTATGGCAGTTGGTATGGGTATTCAAGGATTCCGTCCAATTGCGGAAATTCAATTCGTTGGATTTATCTTTGAAGCGCTTGACCAAATGTTCGTTCAAGCAGCTCGTATGCGTTACCGTTCAGGCGGACGCTACAATTCTCCAATCGTATTCCGTACACCATTCGGCGGTGGAGTAAAAGCAGCTGAGCTTCATACAGACTCTCTTGAAGGGTTAGCATTGCAAACACCTGGTATTAAAGTTGTTATTCCTTCTAACCCATACGATGCTAAAGGTCTAATGATCTCAGCAATTCGTGATAACGACCCAGTATTCTTCATGGAGCATCTTAACCTATATCGCGCATTCCGTGATGAAGTTCCTGAAGGTGAATATACAGTTGAGATTGGTAAAGCAAACGTTGTAAAAGAAGGTAAGGATGTAACTATTCTTGCTTACGGTATGATGGTTCATACAGCTAAAAAAGCTGCTGATGAACTAGAAAAACAAGGTGTAAATGTTGAAATTATCGACCTTCGCACGTTGCTACCGCTTGATATCGATACGATCGTTGCATCAATCCAAAAAACAAATCGTTGCATCGTTGTTCAAGAAGCTCAAAAAACTTCTGGTGCAGCTGCAGAAATTATTGCACAAATCAACGAGCATGCAATTCTACATCTTGAAGCACCAGTTCTACGTGTTGCTGGCCCGGATACTGTTTATCCTTTCGCACAAATCGAGGATCAATGGCTTCCAACTCCAGCTCGTATTATTGATGCAGTTAATAAAGTAATAAACTTCTAAGAGCAATGACATACTGAAATTGAATGAACTGTGACAGCCTGCGCTTCGCAGGCTGTACTACAAGGAGGTAAATATCGGTGGCTAAATTCGAATACCGATTCCCAGAACTAGGTGAAGGTCTTCACGAAGGTGAAATTGTTAAGGTATTGATCGCTCCAGGTCAAGCCGTAACCGATGATGACATTATTATGGAAGTTCAAAACGATAAAGCAGTCGTTGAAGTTCCATGTCCTGTTAATGGTAAAGTTGTTGAAGTTCTAATGAAGGACGGAGACGTTAAAAAAGTTGGCGAGGTTGTTGCGATTATTGAAGCTGAAGGTGAAATTCCTGAAGGCTTTGGTGCTCCAGCTGAAGAGGCTAAGGAAGAAGCGCCAGCTCCGGCAGCATCTAGTGCTCAAGAAGCAGCGGCAGCTCCAGTGGCTGAATCTGCAGTAGTGCTTGCAACACCAAGCGTACGCAAATTCGCTCGTGAGCAAGGCGTTGATATTACACAAGTATCAGGCACTGGCAAAAATGGCCGTGTAACTCGTGAAGATATTGCTGGCTTTAACGGTGCAGCACCTGCAGCAGCGGCACCAGCAGCTCAAGAAGCAGCAGCACCTGCAGCAGCGGCAGCTCCAGTTGCATCTGGCGATGCATATCGTCCAGAAGAACGCGTTCCATTCAAAGGTATCCGTAAAATTATTGCAGGCGCAATGTCTAAATCTGTATACACTGCACCTCATGTAACCATTATGGATGAAGTAGACGTAACTGAGCTAGTTGCTCTACGTACAAAATACAAACCATATGCAGAACAACGTGGCTCTAAGCTTACGTATCTGCCATTTATCGTAAAAGCTCTTGTATCTGCATGCCGTGAGTTCCCAATTATGAACTCTACGCTTGATGAAGCAAACCAAGAGATTGTTTACCGTAAATACTACAATATCGGTATTGCGACAGATACAGAGAATGGCTTGATTGTTCCTGTAGTTGAAGATGCAGATCGTAAAAACTTGTTTGCCATTGCAGACAAAATTAAAGATCTAGCTGTTCGTGGTCGTGATGGTAAGCTTGCTGCTAACGAGCTAAGAGGCAGCACAATTACAATTTCTAACATCGGCTCTGCTGGTGGTATGTTCTTTACTCCTGTTATTAACTTCCCAGAGGTTGCTATTCTTGGTACAGGTCGTATCTCTGAAAAAGCTGTTGTACGCAATGGCGAGCTAGTAGCAGCACCAGTTATGGCGCTTTCTCTAAGCTTTGACCACCGTCTAATCGATGGCGCGACAGCACAAAACTTCATGAACCACATTAAAAAGCTTTTGGCACAGCCTGAGCTATTCATTATGGAGGTGTAACATATGGTAGTAGGAGACGCTTCTCTCGATATTGATACATTAGTCATTGGTGCTGGTCCTGGTGGTTATGTTGCAGCAATTCGTGCAGCACAGCTTGGTCAAAAAGTACTTTGTGTAGATAAAGCAAATGTTGGTGGTGTATGTCTTAACGTTGGATGTATCCCTTCTAAAGCTTTGATCTCTGCTTCTCATCAATATGAGAATGCATTGCATGCAGAAACTTTCGGTATTGAAATCAGCAAACCAAAAGTAGACTGGAACAAAGTACAAGAGTTCAAAAACAAAATCGTTTCTAATCTTACTGGCGGTGTAGCTGGTTTGCTTAAAGCGAACAAAGTTGAATATTTCAACGGCGAAGTAATGTTTATTAACGAAAACGAAGCTCGCGTATTTAACGATGCAGAAGCTCCTCGTTATCGTTTCAAAAACTGTATCATTGCTACAGGCTCTCGTCCAATTGAGCTTAAAGCATTCCCATTTGGCGGACGCATCGTATCCTCTACAGGTGCATTGTCTCTACCTGAAATTCCAAAAAGCATCGTAGTTATCGGTGGTGGCTATATCGGTATCGAGCTTAGCCAAATGTTCTCTAACTACGGTACACAAGTAACAGTGATCGAAGGCTCTGACCAAATTCTTCCTGGTTTCGATAGCGACGTTTCTGCAGTTGTTGCTAAGAAATTCAAAGGTAAAGGTGCTAACCTTATTACTGGAGCGCAAGCTAAATCCGCTACTCAAACAGATAAAGATGTAACAGTAACATATACTGTTGGCGATAAAGAAGAATCTGTTACTGCAGATTACCTGCTAGTAACAGTTGGTCGTCGTCCTAACACTGACGGTGAGCTAGGTCTTGACCTAATCGGCATCGAGATGACTGATCGTGGTCTTGTTAAGGTTGATGAGTTCGGACGTACAAACCATAAGCATATCTATGCAATTGGTGATATCGTTCCTGGTCTTGCACTTGCACACAAAGCGATGTATGAAGGCCGCGTTGCTGCTGAGCATATCGCTGGTGAAGCTTCTGCTGTTGACTATAAAGCAATTCCTGCTGTTTGCTTCTCTGATCCAGAGATCGGCAGCGTTGGTATTGGCGAGGCTGAAGCAAAAGCTCAAGGTCTTAACATTACAGTTGGTAAATTCAACTATGGTGCTAACGGCCGTGCAATGAGCTTGAACGCTACAGAAGGCTTTGTTAAATTAATCGGCGATGCTGACACTGGTTTATTGCTAGGTGCACAAATCGTTGGTATCGAAGCTTCAAATATGATTGCTGAGCTTGCTCTTGCAATCGAAATGGGTGCTACGGTTGAAGATATCGCTCTTACTATCCATGCGCATCCAACGCTTGGCGAGATCGTTCTAGATGCAGCTGAAATGCTACTTGGACATCCGATCCATGCGGTTGCTAAAAAAAGATAATTCAATCGACTAGCTAGTCCAATCGGTTGATTCTATTGGTTTCAGGCTGTTTATGCATTGCATAGACGGCCTGAAGCCTTTTTATTACGTTAAGACGAACCTATCCTCATGAAAAT
>Ga0180216_1000790_pt1 | contig 30591 bp, 23 predicted proteins | sample eDN3rd37CBELigMG_FD_128879 | JGI IMG/M metagenome (GOLD analysis project Ga0180216, IMG submission 128879) | Enriched Miracle-Growth compost microbial communities from Emeryville, California, USA - eDNA 3rd pass 37_C BE-Lig MG (version 2)... ... | reverse complement strand
GCGGTGCTTGGGCAGGGCGCGGAAGCCGAACACCAGGCCCTTTTCGTCATGGCGATGCCAGATCGGGCCGGCGTGGCGGGTGAAGCCGCGGCTGCGGATCATGTCCCAGCCCTCTCCCGGCGGCGGCATGGCCGCTTCCAGTTCCGCTGACTCCAGCGCGTCGGCGCAGGCCATGGCCAGCGCTTCCGTGGCGAAACGGGCGATGGTGGCGCCGCCGGCGACGACGCGCCAGGGCGTCTCGCCAGCCGCGTCCGCGACGATCTGAAATTCTGGCGCCAACGCGCTCTGCATGCCCACGATGCTGCCTCCCTGCGGCTGTTTTCTGCCGGACGCGGGCCGCGCCCGTTAATGTTGCGTTTGCATAGAGCATGTGGCGGCTGCGCGGAACCAGCTTGCGACGTCCTGGGGACGGCGCGTCGGCGGGCTGCGCAAATCTGCCTGGCGCGCAAATCTTTCTGGCGCGCAAGTCTGCTTTCCGCACATGCCGCGCCGGAAGGCGCTGCGTTGCCTGCACGTCCCGGGGGGTAGATTTTGTTGTGCTGAGCCGCGATAGAGAAAGCCAAGCGCGGCTTCCCCCCGCGTGACCAGGAGCCGTGTCCGGCCATGGCGACGCCCCGCCTTCGCGCCGGAACCTGCGCCAGAATGAAAAATATGAAGCGTTTCCGCTTCAAAGGGTTGGAAACGTTTCAGGTAGAGAGGATTCTCGATGAGCGACATGCGCGACATGTTCGTCGAGACAGCCAGCCGGCTGTTCAGGGACTACTGCACGCCAGACCTGCTCCGCGCCGCCGCGGCGGGGTCGTTCCAGACGCAATTGTGGGACGCCATGGTTGAGGCCGGCCTGACCAAGGCCGCCGTCGCCGAGGACGCTGGCGGCAGCGGCGCCGAGCTTGCCGACGCCCTGGCCCTGCTGGCTCCGGCTGGCGCGAACGCCGTCCCCGCGCCCCTGGCTGAAACGCTCATCGCCGGGTTCCTGCTCGGCGAGGCGGGCGTTGTGGTTCCCGACGCGCCGCTGACCATCGCCATTCCCCGCCCCGGCGAAACCCTGCGCGCTGTCCGCAAGGGCGACGGCTGGCTCATCACCGGCGCGGTCGCCCGCGTTCCTTATGCGCGCTTCGCTTCCGGCGGCGTGACGGTGATCGCTGAAACCGCTGAGGGACCGCTGCTGGCGCAAGTTGCGCTGGCTGACTGCAAAATCGCGGAGGCGGCCAATCTGGCCCACGAACCGCGCGACGACGTGGCGTTCAACGAGGCGCCGGCCCAGGCGGCGAAGCTGACGACGCGCCAGGCCGCCGACGTCTACGCCATGGCCGCCGCCGCCCGCAGCGCCCAGATGGCCGGCGCCCTGCAGACCGTGTTGCAACTCTCCGTGCAATACGCCCTGGAGCGCAGCCAGTTCGGCAAGCCGCTCGGCAAGTTCCAGGCCATCCAGCACAATCTGGCCACCCTGGCCGGCCAGGCCGCCGCCGCCACCGCCGCCGCCGACGCCGCCATCGCCCATGCGGAACATGGCGCTGGCTCCATCGCCATCGCCTCGGCCAAGGCCCGCGCCGGCGAGGCGGCCTCCATCGCCTGCAACATCGCCCACCAGGTGCACGGCGCCATCGGCTTCACCGCCGAGCACGCGCTGCATTTCAGCACCCAGCGGCTGTGGTCGTGGCGCGATGAATTCGGCAATGACGCCTTCTGGGAGCTGAAACTGGGCGACCAGGCCGTCGCCGCCGGCGCTGACGGCCTGTGGGCCATGCTGACCGCCGCCGCCTGAGAGCCCGTCCCGAAACGCTCCTGCGACGGCGATCTGACGACGCTTTCTCCACTTCCGGCGCTCACGGACTTCAGGTCCGCCCCGCTCCGGTTCGTGCAAGCGCCGCCATTTCGCGCCTCGCAGCGCATTTCAAAACGGGCTCCCGCCCAACTGATCTGATATCAAGGGAGTTGAGCCATGGAAGCGCTCAGTTTCGCCCCGCCGCCCGTCTCTGAAGAAGCCGAACGCGTTCGCGCCGAAGTGCGTGCGTTCCTGAAGACCGAGCTGGCCAATCGCCCGCCTTTCAAGAAGGCGGATTCCTGGAATGGCGCCGACCCGGCCTTCAGCCGCAAGATGGGGGCCAAAGGCTGGATCGCCATGACCTGGCCGAAGCAGTACGGCGGCCATGAACGCAGCGCCCTTGAGCGCTATGTGGTGCTGGAGGAGATGCTCGCCGCCGGCGCGCCGGTCGCCGCCCACTGGATCGCCGACCGCCAGAGCGGCCCGCTGATCCTCAAGGCCGGCACGGAAGAGCAGAAGCAGTCGATCCTGCCGCGCATCGCCGCCGGCGACTGCTATTTCTGCATCGGCATGAGCGAGCCCGACACCGGCTCGGACCTCGCCTCGGTGCGCACGAAGGCGGTGAAGGCCGACGGCGGCTGGGTGGTGAACGGCACGAAAGTCTGGACCACCGGCGCCCACATCGCCCATTACATGATCCTGCTCTGCCGCACCGCCGAGCAGACCGCCAACCGGCACGAGGGCCTGACCCAGATGCTGGTGGACCTGAAGGCCACCGACGGCGTCCAGATTAACCCCATCTACGACCTGGCCGGCCAGCATCACTTCAACGAAGTGGTGTTCCGCGACGCCTTCATCCCGGACAGCGCCGTGCTCGGCAAGCCGGGCGACGGCTGGAAGCAGGTGACCAGCGAACTGGCGCTGGAGCGCAGCGGGCCGGAGCGCTTCCTGTCCTCCTTCACCCTGCTGGTGGAGCTGGTGCGCGCTTTGGGGCCTGATCCCTCACCGGCGGCGAAGATCGCCATCGGCCGGCTGGTCGCCCACATCTACACCCTGCGCCGCCTGTCGCGCTCGGTGGCCGGCATGCTGCAACGCGGCGATGATCCGGCGATCCAGGCCGCCCTGGTCAAGGACCTCGGCGCGCTGGTGGAGCAGGAGATCCCCGAGATCGCCCGCCAGCTCATCGCCGCCGAGCCGGACACGAAATCCACCAGCGATTTCGTCGCCGTGCTGGCCCATACCGTGCTGAACGCCCCCTCGTTCTCGCTGCGCGGCGGCACCCGCGAGATCCTGCGCGGCATGATCGCCCGCGGCCTCGGCCTGCGCTAGGCGGCTTCAGGCGAAGTGGACGCCGGCTCGCCTGAAAAGGCGCGTCGGTTCAAAGACATGGCGCTGCCAGCGGACCAGCCCGCTGGCAGCGCTTTGGCCCGCAAGCCAGCGCCATTCCCAACAACTTTTCCGCATCCAGGAGACCCGCGATGCAATCGCCGCTCGACTACGCCCAGGAAGGGCCGCTCGTCATCCTCACCATGAATCTTCCCGACGTGCGCAACGCCATTTCGTCGGAAGAGATGATCACCGCTCTTGAAGACGCCTGCGAGCGCATGAACGCCGACATGAGCGTGCGCGCCGCCGTGCTCACCGGCGCCGGCACTGCCTTCTCCTCCGGCGGCAACGTCAAGAAGATGAGCGGCGCGGGCGGCCTGTCCGACAAGCTGCCGGCCCAGACCCGCCGCAACTACAAGCTGGGCATCCAGCGCATTCCGCTGGCGTTCGACAAACTGGAAGTGCCGGTGATCGCCGCCGTCAATGGCCACGCCATCGGCGCCGGCTGCGACCTCGCCTGCATGTGCGACATCCGCATCGCCGGCGAGAGCGCCAAATTCGCCGAGAGCTTCGTCAAGCTGGGCATCATTCCCGGCGATGGCGGCGCCTGGCTGCTGCCGCGCGTCGTCGGCTATTCCAAGGCCTGTGAAATGGCCCTGACCGGCGACATGGTTGACGCCGCTGAAGCGCTCGATATCGGCCTCGTTTCGAAGGTGGTGCCAGACGCCGACCTGCTGGAGGCGGCGAAGAGCCTGGCGCTGCGCATCGCCGCCAACCCGCCCCACGCCGTGCGCATGACCAAGGCGCTGATCCGCAAGGGTCAGGAAACTTCGCTGCCGGCCCTGCTCGACCTGTCGGCCGCCTATCAGGCGCTGTCGCACGCCACCGCCGACCACGACGAGGCAATTTCCGCCTTCCTGGCAAAGCGCAAGCCGACCTTCACCGGCCGGTGAATCACGCACGCGACGGCGAGGCCTGGCGTGCGCCCCGCCGGCGCAGCCTGAATTTCGCCGCACGCGGCGCATGTGGCCCCGGCGCAAGCCGGGGTTTTTTTGTGGGCGCCCCGGCCTGCGGCGCGCCCGCCGGTCGTTGGGCTTAAAGCAATTGTAAATACAACGTTTTACGCTTCCGTTTCAGGCGCCGCCGGCCATCGCTGCGGCTGTTGCGCTTTCGCCACTGTCCGTATCTGGCGACCGTTGTTCGGGAATATTCAACGCAATCTCGCCTTATTGGCTTGGGATCGCATGCATTCACGACGGCGCGTCGTCGCCATGGTCGCTGTTCCGCTTTCCGCGGAGAGCGGCCCAATCACAAGACGGGAAACCACATGGAGCGGCTTCCTGCGGCCCTGTCGCGGTGACGTCGCTTCTACTGGCTTTTTCCGGTTTCTGACTTTTCAATTCCGGCCATCCGCCTTCACCGGCGCGTGGCCTCCCGGGACCTGAATGACATGATGGATCGTCGACGTTTTTTGCTGGCCGCGCCGGTGTTTCTGGCTGCCTGTACGGACCGTAGCCGCCCGGAGCTGGCGGCGCCGCCGCCCGTCGACCCCTATTACGCCCGCATTTACCAGGAAATCGACGATGGCCGCTTCACGGTCGCCGCCGTTGACCTGACCCAGATCGATCCCCGCTTCCTGCGTCGCGAGGTGGATTACGACACCACCGAGCAGCCGGGCACGATCGTGGTCGATCCTGGCGCGCACTATCTCTATCTGGTCCGTCCTGGCGGCCGCGCCATCCGTTACGGCGTTGGCGTTGGCCGCGCCGGTTTCCGCTGGAACGGCCGGGCGACCGTGGCCCGCAAGGCCTCCTGGCCGGTGTGGACGCCGCCGGCAGCCATGGTCAAGCGCGACCCCAAGGCGCGGCCGTGGGCGAAGGGCATGCCGGGCGGCCCCGACAATCCGCTGGGCGCCCGGGCGCTGTACCTGTTCCAGGGCAGCCGCGACACGCTGTATCGCATCCACGGCACCAATGATCCGGGCAGCATCGGCCTGTCGCTGTCGAGCGGCTGCATCCGTCTGCTGAACCAGGACATCATCCACCTGTACAGCCAGGTTCCCGTCGGAACCAAAGTGGTGGTGAAGAAATACGACGGCCCGGTTCCCACCGGCCCGGTGGAAGATGAGGCTGTGCCGGACGCTGTGGCCGCGGCGGAAGGCTGAGCGGCCCGGCTGCCTGCCTGACCTCCTGACAGTTCCGACGCCCGGAGGACCGCCATGGTCTTCCGGGCGTTGTCGTGGGCGTCCTGGCGCTGGCGCGCGCGGCGGCCGCCCTTTTCCAGTCCTCGCTCCATGAGCAACCGCGCGCCGCGATGGCGCCCGGATTTTACCTGCCAGGGCTGCCATTTGCGCATGTTGACCAGGGCGGCGCGGGCGGGTAGGGCGACGCCATGACCGCTTTGACGACCGCTCCATCCGCACATTCCCCCGTCGCCTCCGCCGTTTCCGCCGCCCCCGCGGGCGGGCGCCCGCTGCCGCCCGGCTTCCGGCCGCTCCGCGTCGGCACGGAGACGGACTTCCTCGCGCTCACCGGTCCCTTCGCGATGAAAATCGCCGACGGTCAGTTGCGTCTGGGATTCTATGTCCAGCCGAAGCATTGCAACGTCGCCGGCATCTGCCATGGCGGCATGCTGCTGACTTTCGCTGATATCCAGATGGCGATCGCCGGCAAGCATCAGGAGGACCTGCAGGGCTTCCACATGACCGTGTCGCTGACCTGCGACTTCCTCGGCGCCGGCAAGCTCGGCGGCTGGATGGAGGGGCGCACCGAAGTGGTGCGCAACGTCGATCGCACCCTGTTCGCCCAGTGCATCCTCACCTGTGACGGCGAGACGGTGCTGCGCGCCAGCGCCGTGTTCCGCGAAGGCGCGGCGACGCCCGAGATGGTGGAGCGCATGCGCCTCAAGTCCTGAGGACAGGAAAGCAGTTCAGGCCGGCGTGGCGGCCGCCGGCCTCGGCCTTCCAAGCTTTTCCGAGAGGAAGATGCCGCCCAGCACCAGCGCCAGGGCGGCGGCTTCGTAGACGCCGAAGCGCTCGCCAAGAATGACGACGCCCATGATCGCGCCGAACACCGGCGTGAGATTGAGGAACACCGCCGCCCGGTCGGCGCCGATCAGCTCCACCGCCCGCATGTAGAACATCTGCGAGATCAGCGAGGGGAAGATCGCGATGAACATCAGGATGCCCCAGCCGGTCGCATCGGTCGGCCATATCACTCGGCCGCTGGCGATTTCCCAGCCGAGCAGGGGGACCGAGGTGAGAAACGCCGCCGCCGCCATGCCGGCGAACAGGGTCTGGCCGCTTACCGCCGGGCGTTTGCCAAGGCCGATGGTGTAGATGGCGTAGAGCACGCAGGCGATCATGGTGAGGATGTCGCCGAAGTTCAGCCGCAACTGCTTCAGGCTGGAAAGATCGCCATGGCTGGCGGCGACGGCGACGCCCGCCATGGTCAGCGCCAGGCCCAGCAGCTGGATCCATGTCGCCCGCACGCCGAACACCAGAAAACTGCCGACCAGAATCAGCGCCGGCAGACAACTCTGGAACAGGGTGAGGTTGATGGCGCTGGTGTACGCCCCCGCCGCGTAGAACAGCGCGTTGAAGATGGTGTAGCCAATCGCCCCCAGGAACAGCACCGTTGGCCAGCTGCGCTTCAGCACCGGCCATTCGCGCGCGATGCTGCGCCGGAACAGCACAAGCACGATCGCCAGCACCACCATCCAGCGCACGCAGGTCATCAGCATGGGCGAGAGGTGCCCTGGAGCTAGTCGGCTGGCGACGGCGTTTCCAGCCCACATCAATGTGGTGAGCGCGAGCAGCACGGGGCCGTTGCCGTAAAGGCCGGAGGCCAGACGGTGAAGCGGCGACGGAGAGGGAGCGTTTGCGGGCGCTGACATGCGCCGAACGTGGCACAGTCGCGGCGCCGGCGCCATCGGCCTTTGTATGGGCGCGTGCGCGCCGTGGGGGGGCGCCGGACAGCGTGTCGCCCTTGACCTTCCGGCGCGAATGGAGCAAAGGGAGGTGCAAGACCCCGGCCTTGCGCCGGGGTTTTTTGCTGTCGGGCCTGTCGGATGGCGGCCCGTTTGACGATCGGGGATATCAGAGAGTTCGCGATGACCAATGTCGTGGTGGTGGGCGCCCAGTGGGGCGACGAGGGAAAAGGCAAGATCGTCGACTGGCTCTCGGAGCAGGCCGATGTTGTCGTGCGTTTTCAGGGCGGCCATAACGCCGGCCACACGCTGGTGATCGATGGCGTCACCTACAAGCTGGCGCTGCTGCCCTCCGGCATCGTCCGCAAGGGCAAGCTGTCGGTGATCGGCAATGGCGTCGTCGTCGACCCGTGGCACCTGGTTGAGGAAATCGCCAAGCTGACCGGTCAGGGCGTCGCCGTCACGCCGGACAATCTCAAGATCGCCGACAACGCCACGCTGATCCTGCCGCTGCACCGCCAGCTGGACGAGCTGCGCGAGAACGCCTCCGAAGGCCTGAAGATCGGCACCACCAAGCGCGGCATCGGCCCGGCCTATGAGGACAAGGTTGGCCGTCGCGCCATCCGCGTCGTTGATCTGGCCGACATCGACGCCCTGCCTGGCAAGGTGGAGCGCCTGCTGGCCCACCACAACGCCCTGCGTCGCGGGCTTGGCATCGCCGAAATCGACGGCCGCGAGCTGATCGCGTCACTGGCGGAGATCGCGCCGAAGATTCTGCCGTTCGTCGATACGGTCTGGGCCCGTCTCGACGCCATGCGACGCGATGGCCGCCGCATCCTGTTCGAGGGCGCCCAGGGCGCGCTGCTCGACATCGACCACGGCACCTATCCGTTCGTCACCTCCTCCAACATCGTCGCCGCCCAGGCCGCCACCGGCTCCGGCCTTGGCCCTTCGGCCATCGGTTATGTGCTGGGCATCGCCAAGGCCTACACCACCCGCGTCGGCGGCGGCCCGTTCCCGACCGAGCTGAACGATGAGATCGGTGAACTGCTCGGCGTGCGCGGCCGGGAGTTCGGCGTCAACACCGGCCGCAAGCGCCGTTGCGGCTGGTTCGACGCGGCGCTGGTGCGCCAGACCGTCCGCACCTCCGGCATCCACGGTCTTGCCCTGACCAAACTCGATATTCTCGACGGCTTCGAGACGATCCGCGTCTGCGTGGGTTATGATCTGGACGGCCGGCGAATCGATCACCTGCCCGCCGGTCAGGCCGAGCAGGCGCGGGTGATTCCGGTGTATGAAGAAATTGAGGGCTGGTCCGAATCAACCGCCGGCGCACGCAGCTGGGCGGAGCTTCCGGCCCAGGCGGTGAAGTATGTGCGCCGCATTGAAGAGCTTGTCGGCGCGCCGGTTGCGGTTCTGTCGACCAGCCCGGAGCGGGATGATACCATATTGGTGCATAATCCATTCGAAGGTTGACAACCTGACAGGCGGGAGCGATTCCAGCAGCCATGGCGGACTTTTATCCTCTGTTGGATCGGGCCATCCGCGGCCTGCCGGACAACACCCCTGAAGCGCGCAACGCTTTGTTTGCGCGCGCCAGGGATGTGCTTCTCGCCCAGTTGCGGGGCATGGACCCGCCGTTGCCAGAGGCGGATATCGCCCATGAACTGGCCGCGCTCGATGATGTGATCGCCCGCATCGAGCGTGAGCAGGGCGCGGAGGGCAAGGGTGGGCAACCGCCAGCGTCCCCGCCCGCCGTTTCGCCGGCTCCGGCGGCGTCAGCTCCGTCCACTCCCGCCGCTTCGCAGAACCCTGCTCCGCAAGGCTCCACGTCCCGCGCGCCTCAAGCTCCCACGCCTCAAGGCTCCGGGGCCCAAGCTTCCGGGGCCCAGGTTTCCGGGGCTCAGACCTCCGGGACCCAGGCCGGCGGCGCTTCTTCAAACGCCGCGCCCGCCATGGGCGATTCGTCTGCGTCCGCCGCGCCGAAACCGGCGTCGCAGCTTGGCCACACCGGCATCCGTCCCGCCAATGGCGCGCCGCAGGCTGGCGCCGGAGCAGGCCGGGAGCCCGCCTCCACGGGCAGCTCAAAGGCCGGGCCATCGGGCGTCGCGCCTGACGGGGCGCCGGCGGTTGACGAGACGCGCCTGCGCCCCCCGTCGCAAAAGCCCGCCGGCAAGGGACGCCGCAACGCCCTGATTGGCGCCTTGCTGGTGGTGGCGCTGGCGGGCGTAGGTGGCGTCGCGTATTGGGCCAACAAGGTGAACCAGCCGACGCCGCAGCCAACGGAGGCGCCCGTCGCCGCCGCGCCGGACGCGGGCAATGAGCAGAAGTTCGGCCAGCGGGTCGATGCGGGCCGGGCGCCGGCCGGGCAGCAGGGCGGAGCGGCCCAACAGGGCCAGACCGCCGAAGGGGTCCAGCGCGCCATCCTGTATGAGGAAACGCCGGACAATCCACAGACCCCGAAGGTTTTTCAGGGCACGGTGACCTGGCGGCTCGATTCCGAGAACCCGGGCCAGAACCAGCCGCTCGAGAACGTCGTGCGCGCCGACGTCACCATTCCCGAGGCCGGGCTTGATCTCAAGATCACCCTGCGTCGCAATACGGATGCAGCCCTGCCGGCGTCGCATCTGATGGAGCTGACGTTCAGGAAAGGCGCGACCGGTGACGGGCGGGTGATCCGCGACGTTGGCGTTCCCCAGTTCAAGACCGAGGAGAACGCCCGCGGCGTGCCGCTCGCCGGCCTGCCGGTGGCGGTGTCGGAGTCGGTGTTCCTGGTGGGGCTGTCGAACCTGCCCAACGACGTGGAGCGCAATATCGACCTGATCCGCAACCGGCCATGGATCGACCTGCCGGTGCGGTATGACAATGGTCGCCGCGCTGTTATCGCTCTGGAAAAGGGCGCGACGGGTGACCGGGTGATCGCCGAGGCTTTCAAAAGCTGGGGCGCCGCCAACTGAGCCCCGGACGGAGCGACAGGCCCATCCGGCCCTGAAAGGCTCAGGCGGCCCTGATCCGGGCCGGGTTTGAGGCATCGGTCCCGCCCGCGCGCTCGATGTGACTGGCGCCGGCGCTTCCCGCCCGCCCGGGCCATGACAGGGCGTAAAACGTGAAAAGCCCGCCTGAACCAGGCGGGCTTTTGCAATTTCAGGCGCCGGTGGCGCGGGCGCCTATCGCGCCGCCGCGCCCAACGCCGGCGCGGTCTTCCGCGCGCCAGGGGCCCGCGCGCTTGGGGTCTCGATGCGCGCCAAGGCGCGTTTCACCGCTTCCTGCACCTTCTCGAACGCCCGCACCTCGATCTGGCGCACGCGCTCGCGGGAGACGCCGAATTCGCCTGAAAGCTCTTCCAGCGTGATCGGATCATCGGTGAGGCGGCGGGCCTCGAAAATCCGGCGCTCACGTGGATTGAGCACGCCCAGCGCGTCCATCAGCGCGGCGTGCCGGTTGTCGCGCTCTTCCGCCGCCACCAGCAGGCTCTCCTGGCTGGCGCTGTCGTCAACCAGCCAGTCCTGCCATTCGCCGTCGCCCTCGCCGCCGGCGCGCAGGGGCGCGTTCAGCGAGGCGTCGCCGCCGAGGCGACGGTTCATTTCGATCACGTCCTGCTCCGGCACGCCGAGCTGGGTCGAAATGTGCGCCACGTGCTCTGGCTTCAGGTCGCCGTCTTCCAGCGCCGAGATGCGGCTCTTCGCCTTGCGCAGATTGAAAAACAGCTTCTTCTGGTTGGCCGTGGTGCCCATTTTCACCAGCGACCACGAGCGCAGGATGTACTCTTGAATCGCCGCCTTGATCCACCACATGGCGTATGTGGCGAGGCGGAAGCCCTTCTCGGGCTCGAACCGCTTCACCGCCTGCATCAGGCCGACGTTGCCCTCGGAAACAACCTCGGAGACTGGCAGGCCATAGCCGCGATAGCCCATGGCGATCTTGGCCACGAGGCGCAGGTGGGAGGTGACAAGCTTGTGGGCGGCCTCACGGTCGCCGTCGTCGCGCCAGCGTTTGGCCAGGTCGAATTCTTCCTGGGGCTGCAACATGGGGAACTTGCGGATTTCGTCCAGATAGCGCGAAAGTCCGCCTTCGTTCGCGAGAACAGGCATCGATGTTGTGGCCATAGGACACTCCTTTCGCGCCCCCCTTTCTGGGCAGGCGCATGAACGGCCGCCGCGCGGGCCGACCGCAGAACGTATGGTCGCCGGCAACCATGGCTGAAACTTGGCGTCTGCGCCATTGCAGAATGTCGCTCAGCCCATGGTTCTGGAGGTCATTCGTTCTGTCCGGGCAATATATGCCTGCCCGACTGCCGTTCGTCCCTGTTTAAACTGGCGCCCGACCCATGCAGGCGCGGTGCGCTGCCGCACCTGATCGGCGGTTTTTCCCGCCGATATCTTCATTTCGCTGTTCAGGGCGATGCAAAAAACTTCTTCCCGGCGCGTTCCGGGCCTGTCCGCTCCGAATTTTCCAGTTTTCGTCATGTGCTCGCGCCGGCCGAAAAAGCCGCCGTCAGGCGCCGGGTGCGTCAAGCGCGCGCAGAAGCCGTTGCAGATCTTCCGGCGGCGGCGCCTCAAACCGCATTGGCGTCGCCGTCAGCGGGTGGGCGAAGCCCAGCATTTCCGCATGCAGCGCCTGCCGGCCCAACTGTTCCAGCGCGTCGCGCGCGGCCGGCGTCAGTTTCGCCGCCCGCGACATGAATCCGGATCCATAGAGTGCATCCCCCAGAAGCGGGTGGCCCTGGGAAGCCAGGTGTACGCGGATCTGATGGGTTCGCCCCGTTTCTAGTTCACAACGCAACAGGGTGGCGACCGGTTCCGTGGCGTGGCGGGTCTGCGTCGTCCAGGATTTTAGCGTCGAGACGTGGGTGATGGCCTCGCGCCCCCGGTCCTCGCCCACCACGACGATCTTCTCCCGGTTATGCGCGCTGCGCGCCAGCGCCTTGCGGATGGTGAAGCGGGGCAGGGGGGGCGCGCCCCAGGCAAGCGCCAGGTAGGCGCGCCGCAGTGGCCCGCTGCGGCCATGATCGGCGAATTGCGCGGATAGCGCCTGATGCGCCTGATCGGTCTTGGCCACCACCATCACCCCGGAGGTGTCCTTGTCGAGCCGGTGGACAATGCCGGGCCGCCGCACGCCGCCAATGCCGGACAGGCTGTCGCCGCAATGGGCGAGCAGGGCGTTGACCAGGGTGTCGTCGTGATGGCCCGCCGCTGGATGCACCACCATGCCCGCCGCCTTGTTGATGACGATGAGGGCGTCGTCCTCATAGATGATGTCGAGTGGAATGGCGCGGGCCTCTGGCCGCGCCGGCTCCGCCTCCGGGATCTGCAGGGTGATCCGCGCGCCGGCCTTCACCTTTGTCGACGGCGCCGCCACGACAACCCCGTCCACGCTGACGCCGCCCGCCCGCACCACCTGTTGCAAGCGGCTGCGCGAGAGCTCGGGAAAGGCGTCGGCCAGCAGTTTATCGAGCCGCCCGGCAGCTTCGGTGGTGAAGACGGCAGTGTTCAGAGGCGCCCCTTCCAGCGACCCGCTTTCCCCCTGGGCCCTTGCCTGCGGAGCTCTTGCCTGTGCAGCCCTTGCCTGCGCCGCCTTTGCTGTGGGCGTGATTTCCGCGGGCGCGATCACCCCGGTCGCGGACGTTGCGCCCCGCGCGCGCGCATCTGCCTCGTCCTGTCCTGTCACGCTGTCCACCTTGCGCCTTTGCCGAAGCAAGCCTGTTTTCTGGAAACGTCGCTGCCCCGCGAACAAAAAACCGGTTCCCGCCGGATCGCGCCGGAGTTGTACGCGATCCGGCGCGCTTTTGCCGGAAAATCTTTGGCGGACAAGGCGGAAGCCGCGCATGCCGCGACGGCCGCAACCCGCCAGAGGCTGATATCGACAAAACTATGCACAGATAAACCCGCAAGGCCCTTGAAAGTCTCCCGGATGCTGGATATACGGCAGTCCTCCGCAGCGGCTCCCATCGTCTAGCGGTCCAGGACGTCGCCCTCTCACGGCGAAAACAGGGGTTCGAGTCCCCTTGGGAGCGCCATTGCCATGTTGGCTGAATGACCTGTATGGCAGTTAGCCATTATGGTTCGCCATCAGGTTAGCCGCGGTTCTGCCTGCCCCCCTGATCCTTGCTTTACGCCAACCTTCCGCCGCTTCTCGCGAGTAGCGCCCGTTCGGCCTTCCGTGTGTAAACTCTGCGTGGCCGCCGCCGGCATGGTCCCGCGCGTGTCAGGCGATGTCGTGAATGGTCAGCCGCAAGGTCGGTGAGTTTCGTCCATTACGCCATTCCGTCAGTCCGTGCTTCGTATGAGAACCGCCTGTCGTATGCCGCCCTGCGGGTTGTTGGGCCGGAGAGGTCTGTCGCATCAACAGCCTCGCCGGGCATTGGGGCGCCGCCGGGACAAGGCCCCTGCCGGGGGGCGATCTGGCCGCCGCCCTGAAGAAGCGTTCTCCCGCGTCGCAAAAATAATCTCATAAAACCGACGGATTTGGAAAAATATTCCACGAAGACCATCTCCGGCAATCATCGTGTTCTCAAAACCTGGCGCGGTGTTGACCTGTTTTTGGCGTCGCTCCTAGAAGAGGGAGCTTTCCTCCAGTGACCAGGTCAACATGTCTGTCCGTTCTCTTGCCGTTGGGCTCGCGGCTGTTCTTGCCCCCTTGCTGTTTTCGCCTGTCGCCGCCGAATCCCCGAAGCCCCTGCGCATTGGCGTGCTCAACGACATGTCGGGCATCTACGCTGACATGGCGGGTCCAGGCTCGGTGATCGCCGCGCAAATGGCGGTCGAGGATTTCGGCGGTTCGGTGCTTGGCCGCAAGATCGAGATTCTCGCCGGCGACCACCAGAACAAGCCGGACGTCGGCTCTGCCGTGGCCAACCGCTGGATCGATGAGGACGGCGTCGACGTGATCGCCGATATTCCCACCTCCTCGGTGCTGCTCGCCGTGCAGGAGATTGGCCGGCGGAAGAACACGCTGGTGCTCGCCTCCACCGGCGGCTCGTCGGATTTCACCGGCAAGTTCTGCGCGCCCACCGGCATCCACTGGACCTATGACACCTACGCCCTTGCCGTCGGCACTGGCGCGCCGCTGGCCAAGGATGGCCCCTGGTTCTTCATCACCGCCGATTACGCCTTTGGCCACGCCCTGGAGCGCGACACCTCCGACGCGGTGCGCAAGGCCGGCGGCGAGATCCTCGGCGGCGTCCGCCATCCGCAGGGCGCCAACGACTTCTCGTCCTATCTGCTGCAGGCCCAGAACTCCGGCGCCAAAATGATCGGCATCGCCAGTTCCGGCGCCGACCAGATCGCCACCATCAAGCAGGCCACCGAGTTCGGCCTGCCGCAGCGCGGCGTCAAGCTCGCCGGCCTTTACCTGCACATCACCGACATTCACGGCATCGGCCTTCAGGACGCCCAGGGGCTCATCCTGACCCAGGCGTTCTACTGGGATCTGAATGACGAGACGCGGGCCTGGTCGAAACGTTTCTACGAGCGCCACAAGGCCATGCCGACCATGGGCCAGGCTGGCGTCTACTCCTCGATCATGCACTACCTCAACGCCGTCAAGGCGGCCGGCACGGCCGACACCCAGGCCGTGGTCGCGAAAATGAAGGCCACGCCGGTCAATGACTTCTTCGCCAAAAACGGCGTCATCCGCGCCGACGGCCGCATGGTGCATGATCTCTACGTCTTTGAGGTCAAGAAGCCGGAAGAGTCGAAGTATCCGTGGGATTATTTCAGGCTGGTCCGCACCATTCCCGGCGACCAGGCTTTTCGCCCGCTGGACGAAGGCGGTTGCCCGCTGGTCAAGAACTGATATGGGGCCGGCGCCGCCGCCGGCTTCAGATCAATGCAAAAAGCTCCGGGGCGCAGGCTCCGGAGCTTTTTTGTTGGCGCTCGGCCGCCGCGGCGGGGCCGCGCGGTCAGATGGCGCGCGCGCGTCCCGCCCAATAGGGCTCGCGCAACTTGCGTTTGAAGATCTTGCCGGAATCCTCGCGCGGCAGGCTGTCGGCGAAGTTGATCTGGCGCGGAACCTTGTAGCCGGTCAGGGTCTTGCGCAGCGCGGCGCGCAGGGTGTCTTCCGTCAGGTCGGCGGCGCGACGTCGGCGCGGCCATAGGCGGCGATGATTTCCGGCGGCGTCTCCACCAGCACGGCCGTGGCGCCTTCTGGAATGGCGTGGGCGATGGCCGGCAGCAGGTCGGCGTGGATCAGCAGCACCTTCACGGCGCTGTCGCGCAGGAGATACTCCGCCTCATCCGCCTTATGTCAGCGCGCGGCGGCGACGCCTCCCGTCATTCCGGTTTCAGGCTGCGCGCGGACCGCCGATTTATCCAATTGGAGAAGGCGCCGTGTCAAGGATGCGTCGCTGCGGGCGGCCTCACCGGGAACACGCGGGCCGGTGGCCGCGTTCCCAACCAACAGACCTGGCGCCCGCATGTGGCCGCCGCAATGACAGGGGGAGACCTGACATGACGTTCTGGAAACATCACGGCAAGGTTGTGATGAGCGATGAACAGGCCCGTGAGGGTCCGCTGGGCCGCAAGGTGTTGTATGTGCTTGTGGCGAGCCTGCTGCTCGTCGGTCTTGCCTGGGTCATTCTTGAGGCGTGGTGGGCTTACAGGGTCGTGTGACCCCGGATCTGGAGGCCCCACCGTGGCTTGCGCAGGGCCACTGAAAACGCACAGGTAACTGGCGCCGCCGCCGTGAAACGGCGTTGCGATGCCGGACAACCGGCGACATGGTGTCTGAAATCGACCCAGTCGTCGCGATTCGCTCCTGTTGCGCAGGGGAGGGGTTGGGCGGCTCACCGCCGGAGCACCGATGTCCGACGTCGCCACGCCGACCCGCGCGCGATCCGTGAAATCCAGGCCGGAGTTCCGCCAGCTCTGCGAGCGCGCGGGCCTGACCGTGGCGGAAGCGGCGGAATTGCTGGCGGTTTCGGAGCGGACCATCGCCCGCTACGCTGCTGGCGACGCGCAGCCTTCGCCCTTGGCCATGCGGGTGTTGCGCGCAGCGGCCGAACGGGCCGCGCCGCAGCCGGAGCCGGCGACGTTCCGCTTCATTGATTTGTTCGCCGGCATTGGCGGTTTGCGCATCGGCTTCCAGGGCATTGGCGGCCATTGCGTTTTTACGTCCGAATGGGACGTTAACGCGCGCAAGACCTATGCCCTGAACTTTCGCGACAATCACGAACTCGCCGGCGATGTTCGCGAATACGCCGCCGACCCGGGGCGGGTTCCCGGGCATGACGTGCTGCTCGCCGGCTTTCCCTGCCAGCCGTTCTCCATCGCCGGCGTTTCCAAGAAGAACGCCCTTGGGCGCCCGCACGGCTTCCTGTGCGACACCCAGGGCACGCTGTTTTTCGACACCGCGCGCATCATCGCCCATCATCGTCCGGTGGCGTTTCTGCTGGAGAACGTCAAGAATCTTGAAAGCCACGACCGCGGGAGCACCTTCGCCACCATCATGCATGTGCTGACCGAAGAGCTTGGCTATCATGTGCAGAGCCGCGTCATCAGCGCCGCCCACTGGGTGCCGCAGAAGCGTGAGCGGATTTTCATCGTCGGCTTCCGTGAGCCAACGGCGTTTGACCTGAACGCGCTGGAACTGCCGGCCGGCGGACCGAAGCTGGGCGACATCCTGCTGCCACATGCGGAGGTCGATGAGAAATATACCCTGACGCCGCGCCTGTGGGACTATCTGCGCGCCTATCGCGACAAGCACGCGGCGAAGGGCAACGGCTTTGGCTACAGCCTGTTCGGGCCGGGCGACGTCGCCCGCACCCTGTCGGCGCGCTACTACAAGGACGGTTCGGAAATCCTCATCGACCAGCCGGGCGGACGCCCACGCCGGCTGACGCCGCTGGAATGCGCCCGGCTGATGGGCTTCGACCGGGGCGAGCGCCGCTGGAAAATCGCCGTTTCCGACACCCAGGCCTACCGGCAGTTCGGCAACGCCGTGGTGGCGCCTGTGGCGGAGTTTCTGGCGGAGGCGATGCGGCCGCACATCGCGGCCGCGCTTGACCGGAGCTGATGCCCGCCCGTCTGCCTTGCTTGCGCGACGCCTGGTCGACCGGACGATCCGGTCTGGCAAAAGCGCTTCAGGCCGCCCCGTGCTGGCGGCGGATGAACCTGGCTGCGGCGGCGATGGCCTGGGCGCCCTCGTCGAGCTGGCGCCAGTAGAAGTGCCAGACGTGGAACATGTCCTTCCACAGCGACAGCTCCGTATCGACGCCGGCCGCGATCAGCCGCTGGTGGATACGCACGGAATCACCGAACAGCACCTCATGGTCGCCCACCTGGATCAGCGTCGGCGGCAGGCCCTTCAGATCGGCGAATAGCGGCGAGGCGAGGCCCGTGAGCAGATCGGCGCCAGCGAGATAACGGCCCGAATGCCAGACGATGTCCTGCCGCGACAGGATCGGATCGACGCCGCTGAGGAATTCATAGCTGCTGCTGCTCGCCGTCATGTCCACCCAGGGACTGATGGCGACGAGGGCGCGCGGCGCCGGCAGACCCTGGTCGCGCGCCGCGATGGTCAGGGCGAAGCTGAGGCCGCCGCCGGCGGAATCGCCCATCACGGATATGGCGCGTCCGGGGTCTGACTCATGCAATTCCCGCCAGGCGGCGACGGCGTCGTCCACGGCGGCGGGAAACGGCGCCTCCGGCGCCAGCCGGTAGTCGATAGCGTAAACCACGCCCTGCAAATCCGCCGCCAGTTTCGAAATCAGGTGGCGGTGCGAGCGGATTGATCCCAGCGTGTAGCCGCCGCCATGCAGATACAGCACGGAGGGGCCATCGCCGGCCACATGGCGCTCGGCCGCCACGCCGCCCAGGGTCATGGGCGTGATCGTCACGCCTTCCGCTGGGGGGAACAGTTCGGCGAAGCGGTCGTATTTGGCGCGGTTAACCGCTTCACCGTCCGCAAGGTCCAGCGGCCGCTTGCGGAATTGCGCCACAAGCGCTGTCAGTGTCTCGCTGGCCATGCGGTTTTCCTCCGGCTTTATTGGGGCAGGGCCAGCGTTTGCGAACGTCCAGACCCTGTCCATTGGTTGATCCCGATCCGTAGCGAATGTCGCGCTTCGGCCGGGGCGGTTCTGGACAATCCCGCCATTTGGCCCGATGCGCCGGCTGCTGGCAATCGCCCGCGTGATGTTACCCCTGCCAGTCGAGGCCGATATCCAGCACCGGCGCGCTGTGGGTGAGCCAGCCAATCGAGATCAGATCGACGCCGGCGGCGGCGATGGCCGGGGCGGTGGCGGCGGTGACGCGGCCAGAAGCCTCGGTGATGGCGCGCCCGGCGGTGATGGCGACCGCCTCGCGCAGCTGCTCCGGCGTCATGTTGTCGAGCAGCACCGCGTCGACGCCAAGGGCCAGCGCCTCGTGCAACTGCGCCAGGGCGTCCACCTCGACCTCCACCTTGACCATATGTCCGACGCTGGCGCGCACCCGGCGGATGGCTTCGGTGACGCCGCCGGCGATGGCGATGTGGTTGTCCTTCACCAGCACCGCGTCATCGAGGCCGAAGCGGTGATTGGAGCCGCCGCCGGCCCGCACCGCGTATTTCTCGACGGCGCGCAGGCCTGGCGTCGTCTTGCGCGTGCAGACGATCCGCGCCTTCTGCCCCGCGATGGCGCTGACGATGCCGTTGGTGACGCTGGCGACGCCGCTGAGATGGCCGAGAAAGTTCAGAGCCGTGCGTTCGGCGGTGAGCATGCCGCGCGCCGGGCCACTGATCGTGGCGATGACCTGACCAGGCGCCAGCGCCGCGCCATCGGTGACCGCGATATCAATGCGGATCGCCGGATCGATGAGCTGGAAGGCGAGCACGGCCAGATCGAGGCCGGCGAGCACGCCGTGATCGCGCGCCGTCAGCGTCATCGTCGCCAGGGCGCCGGCCGGGGCGACGGCGTCGCTGGTGATGTCGCCGGCCCGGCCCAGATCCTCCAGCAGCGCGGCGCGCACCAGCGGCTCCAGCATGACGCGCGGCAGGGGCGTGACGCGCGGCAAGGGCGTGCCGCCGGCCTCCGGCATGGCGGCGGGGGCGTCGGCGGAAAATGTGCCGGCATGCTGCGACGCGGGCGAGATGACGGTGGCTTGGGTCATGATGCAATCTTTGTAACGTAAGGGGTTGCGGCAGGCACGGCGCTGTCCGCCAGCACGTCGGCCAGAAGAACGGGCGCGCGTCGCGGGGCGGCCGGCGCCGGGGTGGGGAAATCAGTGCGGAAATGGGCGCCGCGGCTCTCCTGACGCGCCAGCGCCGCATGGGCGATGAGCAGCCCGACCAGCGCCGCGTCGGCGGCCGGATGGGTGTGGTTGGCGGCGAGCCGCGCGAGCCGCGCCAGCGCCTGGCGCAGCCCGTCCGCGCTCCGCTCAAGGCCAACGCAGCGGCTCATCAGGGCGCGGATCGGCGCGAGGTCCGCGTTCGCAAGCCCTGTCACGTTCGCAAGACCCGGCGGGGAAAGACCCGCCGCCGCCGACCGCAGGACGGCGCTTCCGCCGCCGGCGCCAGCGCAGGTTCCCTTCAGATCGCTGGCGACAAATCCGGCGCAGACCAGCGCCTCGACCAGCGAGTTGCTGGCCAGCCGGTTGGCGCCGTGCAACCCGGTGCAGGCGACTTCGCCGCAGGCCCACAGGCCAGGCAACGAGGCGCGGCCGCGCAGGTCCACGGCGACGCCGCCCATGTGGTAATGCGCCGCCGGCGTCACCGGCAGCAGGTCGCGGGCCGGGTCGAGCCCGGCCGTGGCGCACAGGGCGGTGATCGCTGGGAAACGGTGGGCAAAACCGGCGCCCGGGCTGGCGCGCGCGTCGAGGAACACCCGGCGCCCCGCCTGCTGCTGGCGCCAGATGGCGCGGGCGACCACATCGCGCGGCGCCAGTTCCGCCCCTGGCGCGCCGGTCATGAAACGGACGCCGAGGTCATTGACCAGGAGGGCGCCTTCGCCACGCACTGCTTCGCTGACGAGCGGCGCGGGGCCGGCAAACCGGCCGGCAAGCTGCCCCGGATCGAGGGCGGTGGGGTGGAACTGGACAAACTCCATGTCGGCGACCGCCGCACCGGCCCGCGCCGCCAGGGCGACGCCAGCGCCGAGGCTGGACAGCGGATTGGTTGTGCGGGCGAACAACCCGCCAAGCCCGCCGGTCGCCAGCACAACCCTGGCCGTCGCCAGCACGCCGTGGCTGGTTTCGCCGTTGACGATGTCATGCAGCGCCACGCCCGTCACGACGCCGTCGCGAGTGAGAATGTCGCGCGTGATGACCCCTTCGAGCACCGTGACGTGCGCCGCCGCCCGCACGGCGGCGGCAAGGGCGCGCACCACCTCGGCGCCGCTGGAATCGCCATGGGCGTGCAGGATGCGGCGCCGGCTGTGCGCGGCTTCGAGCCCCAAAGCAATTCCAGCAAAAGTGGTTTCCACTTTTGCGTCCGGAATTGCGTCCCGCCAGGAAGGCCCTTCAATTCCAGCAAAAGTGGCTCCCACTTTTGTGTCGGAAATTGCGTCCAGGGTGGAAGGTCCCTCAGTTCCAGCAAAAGTGGCCTCCACTTTTGCGTCTGGAACCGTCTCCGTGGCGGCGGCCAGGCGGCGGCCGTCGTTCCGGTCGAACCGCGCCCCGAGGCGCAGCAGATCGGCGATGGCTCCTGGCGCGGCGCCGATGATCGCGGCGGCGGCGGCGGCGTCACAGTAGCCGTCGCCGGCGGCCAGGGTGTCGGCCAGGTGCAGGGCGACGTCGTCATCGGGGCCGATGGCGGCGGCGAGGCCGCCCTGGGCCAGAACGCTGGAGCTGGTCGCATCGCTACCGGCCGCGTCAACGGGCCCAGGGCTGACCAGCACGCAGGGCATGGGCGCCAGTTGCAGGGCGGTCATCAGGCCGGCCGCGCCGGCGCCGACGATGACCGGCCGGTTCGCCAGGGATGCAAGGGAAGGGCGCGTGGGCATCGGCCGCCTCAGACCGCCAGCATGCGTTCGACCGGGAGGCGCGCCCGCTCCAGGATGTCGGCCGGGATGGTCACCTCATGTTCGCCCAGTTCCAGGCAGCGGCGGATATTGCCGAGGGTGATGCGCTTCATGTGCGGGCACAGGTTGCACGGGCGCACGAACTCCACGTCCGGGTGATTGACGGCGACGTTGTCGCTCATCGAGCATTCGGTGAGCAGCACGACGCGGGATGGCTTCACGTCGCCGACATAGTTCGACATGTGGGCGGTTGAGCCGGAGAAATCGGCCTCGGCCACCACCTCCGGCGGGCACTCGGGATGGGCCAGCACCACCACGCCTGGCCAGTTGCGGCGCATTTCCTGCACGTCGGCCGGCGTGAAGCGCTCGTGCACCTCGCAATGGCCTTTCCAGGCGATGATTTTCACGGCGGTTTCGGCGGCGATGTTGCGGGCCAGATACTCGTCCGGGATCATGATGACCTCGGGCAGGCCGAAGGATTCAACAATCTTCAGGGCGTTGCCGGAGGTGCAGCAGATATCCGATTCCGCCTTCACCGCCGCAGAGGTGTTCACATAGGTGATGATCGGCAGACCCGGGTGGCGCTGGCGGATCAGGCGCACGTCCTCGGGGGTGATCGAATCGGCCAGCGAGCAGCCGGCGCCGAGGTCGGGGATCAGCACCGTCTTGTCCGGGTTCAGCATCTTGGCCGTCTCGGCCATGAAATGCACGCCCGCCAGCACGATGACGTCGGCGTCGACGCGGGTCGCCTCGCGGGCGAGAGCCAGCGAATCACCAACGATATCGGCGACGCAATGGAATATCTCCGGCGTCTGGTAATTGTGCGCCAGGATCACCGCGTTCCTGCGGCGCTTCAGATCGAGGATGGCGTCGACGTCATCGGCGAAACTGGCCCATTCCATGGGCGGGATCACCCGGCGGACCCGCTCGTAGAGCGCGGCGGAGGCAACGGCTGCGCCACCGGCAGCAAGGGCGGTAGAGGGCATTTTATATGCTCCGAATGAGTATAATTCGGACATATGCTTAAACTGAGTATAAGCGTTGTCAAGCCGTGATGATGAAGCGACGCCGGCGTCAGGAGGGCGGGGCTATGGCATAAATCACTTAATTATCAATGATATATCGCGGGTTCATTCCGCTGTTGCAAAAACGCGCGATGAGCGTGCGCCCGCCGGCGCATCCGTGGATATGGCGCGCGGTGGTGCAGGCGCGTTGGATGCGTGGCTGCTCAGCCGGCCGGCTTGGTTCCGGCGATGGCGCGCTCCAGCAGGACTTCTTCGCGGAAACGGAACAGCCGGGCCGGCCGGCCCACCCGCGTCGTCGACATTTCGCTGGTCTCCTCGACCAGCTCCTGCTGTTCGACAAGGCGGCGGAAATTCTGCTTGTGGGTGCGGCGTCCCGCCAGCGCTTCCACCGCCTTTTGCAGGTCAAGCAACGTGAAGGTTTCCGGCATCAGCTCGAACACCACGGGACGATATCTGATCTTGCCGCGCAGCCGCGCCACGCCAGTGGCGAGAATGCGCCGGTGGTCGCCGGTCATGGCGTGGCCTGGCGCGACCACCGCCGGGCGCTCCGCCTCCGGGACATGGCGCAGCGACTCCGGCGTCAGGCGCGCCTCGTGCAGCAACTCATAGCGCTGCAACACCATCTCGTCGTGCCACGTCGCGCCGTCGAGGCCGAAGGCGGTGGCGACGCGGCGGCGGCGCTGCGCGCGCATCACGGTCGAGGGCGCGGCGGCGGCCCATTGCATGAGGGCGGGGGCAAGAATCTCGCGCACCACCGCGGGCTGCCCGTCCCGCCAGTCCTCCCATGGAAAGCAGGCGTACCAGCCGAGCCAGGTTCCCTCCGCCTGCGCCCGCCGCTCCGCCTGCTCGCGGGTCAGGGCGAGGTAGCTGATCGACATGACGCGCTGGCCATCGGCGCCCGTGCGGTCGCGATCGGCGAAGGTGTAAAGCTGCTCCACATAGCCGAGGGGGTGATGGGTCTGGCGCTCCACCCAGTCGCGCAGGCCGGTCTGCAATGAGCGCGCGTCGGAGCCAAACGGGCCCGCCGGCAGGCTGGCGCCATTGTCGAGCGTCAGCACGCGCGGCTCGTCATGACTGACGGCGACCACCACCGCCACCAGATCGACGAGCACATTGCGTTCGGCCAGATCGCCGGGGCGGGCGCTGTCGGGCGCGGGCGGGGCGGCGGCGGGCAAGGGGGCCGCCGGAAGGGGGGCGGCGGGCGCATCGGGGGCTTGAGCGCTGGTCCGTTGGGCCTTGCGATGGGTCATGAGCGCGACGGCGGCCTCGCGGGTCGTTCCTGTCCGGGGTGATCATAGCCGTTGGCGCGAAAGCGCGCGCGCGTCAATCCCAGGCGGCAGGCGGGGCCATTCCTTGCCTCGCCCGCGGGCTGGCGCGACCGTGCGCCAGAGGCGTTCCGTTACGGCGCGGCGCCAATCACTCGGCCACGGCGGCGATCGTCGTCGCGGCGGCCCGGCCGCCCTTCATCATGTTGCCAGCCACGGAAAGCTGGAGGGAAATCGAAGCGACCACCAGGACCATGACGCCTGCCGCCAGCATGAGGTCGCGTAAACGCATGCCGGTCATGTTGTATCTCCTTCTCACCGTCCCCTGTTTTTTTAAGTTTGCGGCAATCCAGCCTAACCAAAAGTGAACCGCCAGACATCCGGGGCCAAATTGTTTTACCTGTAACAATAGGTCGTACGCCCGTTGGCTACGGTTCAACGCAATGGCCAGCAAATGGCGGGATGGTCGATAAAAACGGACAGGCCCCCGTAAAACGGAGGCCTGCCATCTGGTCCGGCGATTGGAGCACGCCGGTCAGAACGCGTCGATATAGGCCCGCTTGCCGCCGGCCGGGGTCTTGCGCGGCGGGGCTGAGGCAAGACCGCGCAGGATCCATGTGCGCGTCTCGGCCGGATCGATGACATTGTCGATCTCCAGCACCGAGGCGATGGAGGTCGCCTTGCCTTCCTCGTACTTCTTCGCGACCATCTTCTCGTAATAGGCCTGGCGCTCGGCCGGGTCCTCGATGGCTTCCATTTCCTTGCGGAAGCCAAGGCGCACGTAGCCCTCCAGGCCCATGCCGCCGAACTCGCCGGTTGGCCAGGCGATGGTGAAGAACGGCGCCTGGAAGCCGCCCGCCGCCATGCCCTGGGCGCCGAGGCCGTAGCCCTTGCGCAGCACCACGGTGAACACCGGCACGCTGGCGTTGGCGCCGGCGAGGAACATGCGCGAGACGTGACGCACCACGCCGGTCTTCTCCGCCTCCGGCCCCACCATGAAGCCGGGGGTGTCGCACAGGGAGATCACCGGCAGGTCGAAGGCGTCGCACAGCTGGATGAACCGCGCCGCCTTGTCGCCGGCCGGGGCGTCGATGGCGCCGCCGAGGTGCTTGGGATTGTTGGCGATGAGGCCGAACGGCTTGCCCTCGATGCGCACGAAGGCGGTGATGATGCCGACGCCGAACTCCGGCCGCAGCTCCAGCACGGAGCCCTTGTCGGCCATCAGGCGGATGACGTCGCGCACTTCATAGACGCGCAGGCGGTTTTCCGGGATGACCCGGCGCAGCAGGCGCTGGTCTTCCGCCTCCCACTCGCTGATCTCGCCCTGGAAGTAGGAGAGGTATTTTTTCGCGACCTCGGTCGCCTCGATCTCGTCCTCCACCAGCACGTCGATGACGCCGTTCGGAACCTGCACCGACACCGGGCCGACCTCCGCCGGGTGATAGACGCCGAGGCCGCCGCCCTCGATCATCGCCGGTCCGCCCATGCCGATGGACGAATTCTTCGTGGCGATGATGACGTCGCAGCAGCCAAGCAGCGCGGCGTTGCCGGCGAAGCAATAGCCTGAAACGACGCCAACCACCGGCACCTGGCCGGAGAGGCGGGCGAACTCCACGAAGCTGGTGGTGTCGAGCCCGGTCAGGCCGCCGGTGTCGGTGTCGCCGGGACGGCCGCCGCCGCCTTCCGCATACAGCACCAGCGGCAGCGACCATTGCTGGGCCAGGTGCATGGCCCGGTCGAGCTTCTTGTGGTTGCGCTTGCCCTGGGTGCCGGCCAGCACGGTGTAATCGTAGGACACCACCATGGCGCGGGCGACGTCGGCGCCAAAGTGCCGGCCGTTGATCGAGGCGGTGCCGACGATCAGGCCGTCAGCCGGGGTGTTGATGATCAGATCGTCCAGCGAGCGGCGGCGCGACTGGGCGGCGATGGCGAGGCCGCCGTATTCCATGAACGTGCCGGCGTCGACCAGTTGCGCGATGTTCTCCCGCGCCGTGCGCTGGTTGGTCTTGCGGCGGCGTTCGACCGACTGCGGCCGGTTTTCATCGAGCAGATTGCCCTGGCGCTCCAGCACATGGGCGAGGTCAGCGCGGATGTGATCGAGGTCGATGGCCTCGTCCGCCTGGGCGTCGGCGCCCCCCACCTCCTGCGGCTCGATATGCAGCACCGGTTCGCCGGCCATCAGCGTTTCGCCGGGCGCGGTCGCGATGGCGCGCACCACGCCGCCATGGGCGGCGGCGATCAGGTGCTCCATCTTCATCGCTTCCAGCACCGCGACCTGCTGGCCAGGCCGCACCAGATCGCCAACCGCCACGTCGATCGAGACGATGGTGCCCTGCATGGGCGCGGCGGTGGGCTGCGTGCCCTCCGGCGCCTTTGTTTCGGTTCTGGCGGCCGCGTCGGCGGTTTCGGTCTTCGCCGCGAAGAACAGGTCGCGGTGCTGGTCGGCGCTGGCGCCAGCGACCAGCTCGGCGACATTCTCCTCCAGGAACTTCGTCGTCACCTCATTGCGCTGCACCGCGTCGTTGCACAGCAGCGCCTTCAGGAACGGCAGGTTGGTGCCGACGCCCTCGATACGGAACTCGCGCGCCGCCCGGTAGGCCTTGGCGACCGCCGCCGCATAATCTGGCGCATTGCTGTGTACGATCAGCTTGGCGAGCAGCGAGTCGAAGGCCGAACTGGTGCGGTAACCGGCGTAGCCGAAGGTGTCGACGCGCACGCCGGGGCCGGAGGGCGGCTCGAACACCGCCAGCGTTCCGCCCTGGGGCTTGACGTTCCCCCTGGCGTCGATGGCCTCCATGTTGACGCGCAACTGGATGGCGTAGCCGCGCGGCGCCGGGATCTGCGTTTGCAGCAGGCCCAGGTCCGCCAGCGTGGCGCCGCCGGCCACCCGCAGCTGCGCCTGCACCAGGTCAACGCCCAGCACTTCTTCCGTGACCGTGTGCTCCACCTGCAGGCGCGGATTGGCCTCGATGAAGGCGAAGAACGGCTCGCCCTGGCCAGATGCGCCGGGCGTGGCGTCGAGCAGGAATTCAAAGGTGCCGAGATTGTCGTATTTCGCCGCCGCCGCCAGCTCGCGGGCGGCCAGGGTGATGCGCTCGCGCAGATCCGGCGTCAGCGCCGGGCTGGGGGCGATCTCGATCACCTTCTGGTTGCGGCGCTGGATGGTGCATTCGCGCTCATACAGGTGCGAGATGTTGCCGGCGCGGTCGCCGATGATTTGCACCTCGATATGGCGGGCGTTGCGCATCAGCCGCTCGACGTAGACCGCGCCGTCGCCGAACGCCGCCGTGGCTTCTGACTGGCAGCGCGCATAGGCTTCCGCCAGATCGGCGCGCGCCGTCACCGGCCGCATGCCGCGACCGCCGCCGCCGGCGACCGCCTTGATCATCACCGCCGCGCCATCGCCGAGGCTGTCGAAGAAGGCGGTGGTTTCCTCCAGCGTCGTCGGGCCGGACGTGCCCGGGATCACCGGCACGCCGACCTTTTTGGCCAGCTCGCGCGCGGCGGTCTTGTCGCCAAACAGGCCAAGCCCGCCCACCGACGGGCCAACAAAGACAATGCCATTGTCGGCGCAGGCCTTCGCCAGATCGACGTTTTCGGACAGGAAGCCGTAACCGGGGTGCAGGCCGTCGCAATTGGCCGCCTTCGCCGCCGCGATCACCGCGTTGACGTCGAGATAGGCGCGGGCGCCGCGCCCCTCCAGCGCCACCGCCTCGTCGGCCTTGCGCACGTGCAGGGCGCTTTCCTCATCGGTGGAATAGATGGCGACCGTATGCACGCCCAGTTCACTGGCGGCGCGGGCGATGCGGATGGCGATTTCGCCACGATTGGCGATCAGCAGGCGGGAGATCATGACATATCCGTTTGGCTGGCGATGGCGCGACGGCGGGCGCGGCTCTGGTCCGGCGGCGCGTCGCAAATGGATTGCAAAGGGGGAGGGCCCGGGGGCGGACGATTGCGGGCCGGGCGCGCGCCGTTCAGGCGCGCCTGGCGCAGCTGCGACTGGCGAAGCGCGCGCTGCCTGCTCTCGGGTATCTGCCTGTCGCTGGCGTCATGATCCTGGACGCGGTTCCTCCGGCTGGAGGCGCGTTGCTGGCCCTCTCACGCATCACTGTCGTTAGCTCCCTGACCGGCCTGTTTTGGCGCCTGGCGGCGCGCGGCCTTCTTCATTTGCGGGCATTCCCGGTGAAACCGGCTCACAGGGGACGCTCCATCTTTCTACCCTGGCGCACGTTCCGCGCGGTTGTCGCGCGCGGGTCGCGCGTGCTTCTCCTCACGAAACGTGGGCTCCCCATGCCCGCGCTGGCGCCTCATGTCCGCGAGCCGGCGGGCCCTCACGCCATCATGCCTGTGGCGCGGGTCTCATCAAGTCAAAATCGCGGCAGCCATGCCCTTACGTTATGGGACGGGGCGCCGACCTTATTTGTGCGCATGCCCGTGATGGTGGCCGTGCGCGTGATCATGTCCGTGATCGTGGTCATGATCATGATGGTGATGGTCGTGACCGCAGCCGCAGCCATGGCCATGCTCATGCTTGTGGTCATGATCGTGGGCATGGCGGGCGCGCTCATGCCCGTGCCCGTGATCATGCCCATGATGGTGGTGTCCGTGATCATGCCCGCAACAGTCATGCGCTGCGGCCCGGTCGGGACTGAAGGGGCGCTCCACCGGCGTCACCGCGCAGCCGAGGCCGCGGATGGCCTCGGCCAGCGCGCCGTCCGGCAGGATATAAAGCGCGTCCGCTTCCGCCTGGGCCAGCACATGGGCGCCGCCGGCCAGCAGGGCGGCGCGCAGCAACCGGGCCGGGTTCTCCGCCCGCACTTCCAGCACCCGCTCGGCGGCGGCCCGCACCAGCGCCAGGCTGCCGTCCTCCAGCTTCAGGGCGTCGCCGTCGTGGAGCAGCGCGGCGCCGGGCAGCGCCAGATCGACGGGCAGGCCGCCGTCGCCGCGCAACGGTCCAGCTTCCCCCGCCTGCAGGTCGCGGGCCCGGTGATCGAGCGTGATGGTGTCGACGACGCGGTCGGCCTTGACGGCGGCGCGGCGGGTGATGGCGGTGGCGCGTGGCATGACGGTTCCTGACCCGAAAGAGTTTTCCCCTCATAGCACGCCTGCGCCCCGCGTTGAAAATCTCCCCTCCGGGCGGGCCGGAAGTCCCCGATCCGCGGGCGCCGGCCGAGGCGGTCGCGGGCGCCGGCGTAATACGGGTTGATTCCCGGCGCCGACCCTGCTCATCTTCCGGTTTCGGATATCAAATAACAAATATTTGCCGGAGGGGTCCCATGGTCTTGCGTAATCTTGCCGAGGTCGAGGAGCTGGAGCGGACGCCGCTCAGTGTCCATGTGCCCGAGCGCAGCGTTTACGAGCGTTTGCAAAACGCCTGCGCCCGAAATCCCGACCGGCTGGCGTTCCGCCTGTTGCGCGAGGGCCGTCCTGACGAGGAAACGCAGGACATTACCTACGCGCAGTTCGGCCGCCAGATCACCCAGGCCGCCAACATGTTCCGCGCGCTGGGCGCCGGGCCGCAGGACGCAGTTTCCATGCTGATGCCGATCTGGCCGGCGACCTTCACCGCCATGTTCGGCGCCCAGGTCGCCGGCGTCGCCAACCCCATCAACTTCATGCTGGAGAAAGAGCATCTGGTCGCCCTGCTGCGCAGCGCCGGCTGCAAGGTGCTGATCGGCCCCGATCCCGACGTGCTGCCGGGCGTCTGGGACCGCATCGAGCAGATTCGCCACGAAATTCCGGGACTGAAGGCGGTGATGCGCATTGGCGGGCCGGCGGAGCGCCCGGGCGTCGACGCCTTGCACTTCGACACGGAGCTGACCCGTTACAACGGCGACCGGCTGGACTTCACCCGCGACGTCTCGCTGGACGATACGGCGTCGCTGTTCCACACCGGCGGCACCACCAGCGCCCCCAAGCTGGCCCGCCACACCCAGCGCGGCCTGCTGACCCAAAGCTGGACCAACGCGCTCGCCATTCTGGTTGGACCCGGCGATGAGCAGGTGCTGCTGAACGGCCTGCCGCCATTCCATGTGGGCGGGGCCACCTGCGCCGGCCTGGCGCCCCTGAGCCAGGGCGCGACCATCGTCATCATGACCTCGGCCGGCTATCGCAATCCACTGGTGGTGCAGAACCTGTGGGCTCACGTCGCCCGTTTCCGGGCCACCTGCCTCGGCATGGTGCCCACCAGCTGGGGGGCGGCGCTGAACGTGCCGGTCGATGGCCATGACGTCAGTTCGTTACGGATTACCCAGAGCGGCGGGTCGGGCATCGCGCCGGAAGTCGCCCGGGCGGTGAGCGCCAGGCTTGGCGTGCCCATGATGGAAGGCTGGGGCATGACCGAAACCCACGGCTTCGCCACCATGAACCCGGGCGCCGGCGAATGCCGCCTCGGCTCCATTGGCGTGCGCCTGCCGTTCTCTGAAGTGATTGTCGCGGAAGTCGTCGACGGCAAGGTGACCCGGGTTTGCGCGCCCAACGAAATCGGCAGCGTGCTGGTGCGCGGCCCGCAGGTTTTCGGCGGCTACGCCGACCCGGACCAGGACGCCAAGGCCTGGGTGCGGCCGGCGGATGACGAGCAACGTCCGGCGTGGAGCGAAGGCGGGCGCTGGCTCGACACCGGTGATCTCGGCCGCATGGACGAGGACGGCTACGTCTGGCTGACAGGCCGCGCCAAGGACATCATCATCCGCAGCGGCCACAATATTGATCCGGTGGTGATTGAGGAGGCCCTGCACGCCCATCCGGCGGTGGAGGCGGGCGCGGCGGTCGGCCGGCCCGACGCCTACGCCGGCGAGATGCCGGTGGGGTTCGTCCAGCTCAAGGCCGGCGCCGACGCTGACCCGGAAGAAATCCGCGAGTTCATCCGCGGCCTGATCCCGGAGCGCGCCGCCGTGCCGGCCGAGATCTTCATCCTGCCGCAGATGCCGGTGACCGCGGTCGGCAAGATTTTCAAGCCGCAGTTGCGGCTGATGGCGGCCGAGACCACTTTGACCCGCATGGCCCGGGCCGTGCTGGGCGAGGGCGCCGATATTGATGTGGAAGTGGCGCCCCACCCGAGGCATGGCGTGCTGGCCACCCTGCGCATCGCCGGGGCCGGGCAGGACGCGCTCGACGACCTGGGGCGCCAGCTCGACAAGCTGCAATTGCGCCACGTCATCGAGGCGCGGACGGCGGCGCTGTCCTGAACCGGCTCGCGGCGCGTCAGACCGGCCTGGCTGACGCGCCGCTGCCCGTCTGGAGATGCGCAGGTCCGGCGATCCCGCCTCCACGCGTCATGGCCGGAACGGTTCCGCCCACGCCAATCCCGGCGGCCATGAACGTGTCCACCTGTCGCCAAACCGGCGCGCG
>Ga0180216_1000789_pt1 | contig 30604 bp, 29 predicted proteins | sample eDN3rd37CBELigMG_FD_128879 | JGI IMG/M metagenome (GOLD analysis project Ga0180216, IMG submission 128879) | Enriched Miracle-Growth compost microbial communities from Emeryville, California, USA - eDNA 3rd pass 37_C BE-Lig MG (version 2)... ... | reverse complement strand
GGCCAGGCCACGCGTTCGGCTTTGATGCCATCGTTCAGAAAATCCAGATGGCGTCTGCCGCCGAAAATGGCCTTGGCCGAGGCGATAGCCGCAAGCGCGGTTTTTCCAAGCCCATCAAACCCGTCTTCACCGATCCCGATCACTGTCAGCCAGCGTGCCATGCGCGATGCTCCTTTTCCCGAGTTCGTAGAGCATTTTGCAGTCAGGTGAAATCACCTGACTTCGCATAAATGCGGCAAAACAAACGGATAGAGCGGAAGCGCGAACGAATGTGAGGCATTTCGCTCTGTCGCGGACAGTAGCAAGTGCATGCGGCAAGGCGTATAAGACTGAAATGCCGAGCAATCCGATCACCAATTCGCTGCATACCTATCCTGACAGGCGCAACGCCTGCCCCGGCCTCTCGCGCATGGTGATGGCGAAAGACGGTGCGATTGCCCGCATAAAACTGAAGCTGGGCCGCTTGTCAGCCGATCAGGCACGTTCAATTGCAGCAATAGCTGAACGTTTCGATGCAGGCGCAATAGAGCTGTCGATTCGCTCCAATATCCAGTTGCGCGGTATTGCGCCCGAACATTGGGATAATGTTGTCGCTGCGCTGCACGACGCCGGCCTTGGAGCAGAAAACCCCGGTGCTGATGATATTCGCAACGTGATGGTCAGCCCCACGGCCGGCATTGATCGGAGCCAGATAGCCGATGTCACGGAACTGGCCTCATCCGCGCTCGATACGCTGCAGGCGAATGAGACTTTCTATGCGCTATCGCCGAAATTCTCCTTGCAGATTGACGGCGGTGAGGATTGCGCAATGGTTTCGCATCCGGGCGATATCTGGCTTTCATCCATGGACCGGAAAACCTACGCTTTTGGCCTCGCCTCGTCTCCCGAAAAACCCGCGCTGGGAACCATAGATGCGGGACACGCCCTGCTGTTCATCGAAGCGTTGCTGCATTGCTTTTTACAGCAGGGCAGCTTTGCGCGGATGAAGCATCTCTTCGAGATCATTTCGCCATCGCAGTTTCTGGCCAATTTGGAAAGGGAACTCCCTTTTCCCATCCATTCGGCAAATGGCTGGAAACGCAAGGTACCGATGGCGTTTTCGCATCTCGGACCGAACCGGCAGCGCGATGGGTCGATTTATATCGGCGCGACACCGCTGATGGGACGGCTGACGCCGCGCCAACTCAGCGCGCTGGCGGACCTCTCCGAGAGCGGAAAAAGCGAGCTGCGCCTTACGCCCTGGCAAGGTGTCATCCTGCCTTATGTAAACGAAACCCGGGTGATCGACCTCACCCAAAAACTCCGTTCGCTTGGTCTCGAAACGACAGCCGAAGTCCCGCACGCGCGGCTTCGTGCCTGTTCGGGCTCGAGTGGATGTGCCTCTGCGCTCGCCGACACTCAAACCGACGGCGGGAAGCTGGCGACACGTTTAAGTCCCGGAACGTCATCCGTGCACATTACAGGATGCGCCAAATCATGCGCCGCGCTTGCGCCATTGCCGCATACCCTGCTGGCGCGCTCGGCAGGCCGCTACGATCTCTATACGCAGGAGCCGTTTCCGCAAGACGGGGCTGGACCATCGCGCTTCGGACGGTTATTGGCGACTGATATTACCATTGACCAAGCGGCGCACCTTCTGAACGCCCGACACTGATTAGAGTGGTCCACCATGACAGACTACATCCGCGACGGACAGGCCATTTACGACCGGTCTTTCGCCATCATTCGTGCCGAGGCCGATCTGAGCCGCATACCCGCCGATCTGGAAAAGCTTGCAGTCCGGGTCATTCACGCCTGCGGCATGGTGGATGTAGTCAATGACCTCGCCTTCTCGGAAGGCGCAGGTAAAGCCGGGCGCGACGCCCTGCTCGCCGGTGCGCCCATTCTTTGTGATGCGCGCATGGTGGCCGAAGGCATTACCCGTTCCCGTCTGCCTGCAAATAATGAAGTCATCTGCACGCTTGGCGATCCGTCGGTTCCCGAGCTAGCCGCGAAGGTCGGCAACACCCGCTCGGCCGCAGCACTCGACCTCTGGCTTCCCCATCTCGCCAACAGCGTGGTTGCAATCGGCAATGCACCAACCGCCCTCTTCCGCCTCTTCGAATTGCTGGATGCCGGTGCGCCGAAACCGGCGCTCATCATCGGAATGCCGGTTGGCTTCGTGGGTGCGGCGGAATCCAAGGACGAACTCGCCGCCAACAGCCGTGGCGTGCCTTACGTGATCGTTCGCGGAAGACGCGGCGGCAGCGCCATGACGGCAGCGGCGGTCAACGCGCTCGCGTCGGAGCGCGAATAATGGCAGCAAAAGGCAGATTGTTTGGCCTCGGTGTCGGCCCCGGCGATCCTGAACTGATCACGCTGAAAGCCCTCCGCCTTCTCAAGAGCGCGCCGGTCGTTGCCTATCACGCCGCCAAGGGAAAGAAGGGCAACGCCCTTACCATCGTCGAGGAATATCTTTCGCCCGAACAGGTTCTCGTGCCGCTGATCTATCCGGTGACGACGGAAAAGCTCCCGGCGCATATGGATTACGAGCAGATCGTCAGCGATTTCTATGGTGAGATAACGGACACGATCGCGAGCCATCTTGATCGGGGACAGGATGTGGCCGTGATCGCGGAAGGCGATCCCTTCTTCTACGGCTCGTTCATGTATATCCACGACCGGCTCGCAGGGCGGTATGAAACGCAAGTCGTGCCCGGTGTCTGTTCCGTTCTCGGTGCCTCTGCCGTCCTCGGTGCGCCGCTTGTCTATCGCAACCAGACGCTCTCCGTTCTTTCCGGCGTCATGGGCGCGGAGGAACTGAAGCAGCGGCTCGCGGATACGGGAGCTGCGGCGATCATGAAGCTCGGCAAGAACCTCGACAAGGTCCGCGCAGTGCTGGGTGATCTCGGTCTCATGGACCGTGCGCTCTATGTCGAGCGCGCCACCATGTCCAACCAGCGCATCGTGCCCCTTGCCGAAGTCGATGGTGACGACTGCCCTTATTTCTCGATCATTCTCGTTCCGGGGCAAAAATGGAACGGCGCATGACCCCTGCGATTCTGGTGCTTGGAGAAGCAGCTGTTCCCACCGCGCAACGGATCGCAATGGCGTTGGAGCGCGCCGAAATACGCGGCCTTCAGAGCCGCGTTGCATCGGTTGACAACACCTTCATGCATTTCGGCGATGCAATAAGGTCGCTCTATGAGGAAGGCCGTCCGATCATCGCGCTTTGCGCCGCCGGTATCGTCATCCGGGCGCTCGCCCCGCTACTTGAGAACAAGCGTATCGAACCGCCAGTTCTCGCCGTGGCTGAGGATGGAAGTGCGGTCGTGCCACTGTTGGGTGGGCTCTCGGGTGTCAACGACATGGCGCGGCAGATTGCAGCGGCGCTTGAGGTCGCGCCTGCAATAACCACGTCCGGCGAACTGCGCTTCGGAATCAATCTGCTGCATCCGCCTGCCGAACTCACGCTTGCCAATCCAGACAGCGCGAAAAGTTTCATGTCGAACCTGCTCGCGGGACAGAAGCTGCGGATTGAAGGACGATCGCGCTGGCTTGCGCAATCGAAACTGCCTTTCGCCGACGACGGCGCGTTGACGATCAGCATAACGCCCCACAATCGCGTGCCGCGTCCCGACGAGTTGATTTATCATCCGCGCAGCGTGGCGATTGCCGTTGATATGGTCCGCGAAAACCTTCAGGCCAATGTTGAGCATGCGCTTGCCCGGGCGGGGAAAGCCCGGCAGTCACTGGCCTTGCTCCTCGCCGATGAAAAAGACTGCGCTGCGTCGGAACTTCACGGAGCGGCACAGATGCTTGGTATTCCACTCCGTTTTGTGGCGGATGCACCCCATGTCCGCGAACTCGTCCTTCGTTCGGTCGAGCAGCCGATTGAGCTGATAGAAGACGACGGACTCGCCATCGCCGTTGCGTCAACCCCGGCAGATGTGCTGTTTGTCGGTCGAAAGCGCGGCAAGCTGGTCGTTATCGGACTTGGGCCCGGATCGCGCAGCCTGATGACGCCTGCCGTCCAGCATGAACTGGAACAGGCTGAAGACATTCTCGGCTATGAGACCTATGTGCGAATGGCTGAGGAGAATCTTCGCCCTTTCCGCCCGGACCAAACCATTCACATGACCGACAATCGTGAGGAAATGCAGCGCGCCCGTCATGCATTCGAACTCGCGGCTTCCGGGCGGCATGTCGTCATGGTTTCGTCGGGAGATCCCGGTGTCTTTGCGATGGCTGCGGCGGTTGTCGAGGCGCTGCACGAAACGGACAATCCCGCGTGGCACGGCGTGGAGCTTGTCATCCAGCCTGGAATTTCAGCGGCAATGGCTGCCGCATCGCGCATTGGTGCGCCGCTGGGACATGACTTCTGCATCATTTCGCTATCGGACAACCTGAAGCCCTGGGAGGTCATCGAAAAGCGCCTGGCGCTTGCCGCCGAAGCCGATCTCGCCATGGCGTTCTACAATCCGATCTCCAGGGCGCGCCCGCATCAGCTTGGCCGCGCGCTGGAAATCCTGCGCCAATATCGATCGCCTGGAACGCCCGTCGTCCTTGGACGAGACATAGGCAGACCTGCCGAGACGACACGGACAACTACGCTGGGTGCATTGACGCCAGAGGATGTCGACATGCGCACCGTGGTCATCATCGGCTCCTCGCATACACAACGGTTTGCGAAGTCCGATGGCCGCGAATGGGTTTATACACCGCGTTGGTACGGCGAAAAGCCTGAGAAGTGACAAACAAAAAGGCAGGGAAAACCCTGCCTTTTTCGCATGTTAGCCGTGACAGTTGAATCAGTTCTTCTTCGCCTTGGCCTTCTTCGGCTGGGCAGCGGCGGCGGCGTCCGCCTTGGCGGCAGCTGCTTCGGCTGCAATCTGATCCGCGCTTTTCGGCGACGTGTCGATGACGGCACGCACACCGCCCTTTGCAGTGAGCTGGCAAACAGCCGTGCGCAGGTCCACCTTGAGATCGACATCCGTTCCGCCTGCTGCACCCGGACGGGAATTGACGGCGGAGATAACGCGTTCCGGCAGGAAGTATTTGTTGGCAGCAGCGGTGATGCACGGCTGCGCCAGCGCAGGGTCGACATAAGCAGTCGGAGTGAAGCGCGGCATCGAAATCGTCGGCGCGCTAACCGGGGCCTCGGTTTTGCCCGGCGTCGCCGTCGTGGTCGGTACAGTCGTCGTGCAGGCAGCGGCAAGCGGGGCCAACATGGCAATGGCTAGGAAACGGGCTCCGGTGCGGGCGCGTCCGTACATGATCAACCTCATAGGATCTGCTGAGTAGGTAAAATTTAAGTTCGATAACTATTCGGTTTTGCTCGATTGTCGAGTGGCAGGAAGGTCACATTGCCAGAATTTCGATTCGCATCCACAGGCTGACGTCACTGCTTTGCCAAAATCCAGTTCAGCATTTCCCGCCAATCCGACATGCGGATGGGCGTGCCGTGATTGCCGCTCTCGAAACGGCGAAACTGAACCGGATAACCCGGCGCGCGCTTGCGTATCTCGCGATAGAAGGATTCCTGCTTGTCGATGGCGAAAACCGGGTCGCGGCTTCCATGACCGAAGAAAACGGGCACGCGCTTCCTGAATGCGGGAGACTTGAAAAATCCCTCATCCCAAAGCGAGCCGAGCAGGATGAGACCTGAAAGCTGACTACCGGCGTTTTCGTTGCCCGCTATGCGCCAGCACAGCGTTCCGCCCTGCGAGCCGCAGGACAGGATCAAGGGAGCGCTTGGCGACGAAGCTTTGACAGCTTCAATCAGCCCGGCAATCTGCGCCTCGCCCGCATCGGCGAAATCCTTGAAGTCCGGTGTGACATACAAGCCGCCGTTCAATGCAGCGAGATTCTTCACCCGGTTGAAATTGCCGCCGAAGGTAAAATCATTCATGCCTTGCAGGCGATTGCCGCCCCGGCCATGCAGATAGATGACGATGAAGGATGCACCTTCGCGCTTGCCCGCCGTCATGGCCTTGACTGGCCCAGCTTTGGTCTGAAACGTGACGTCCTTCTGGTAGGCGCGCGCCTTTAGCGAGACATAGGCGTCTTTCACCCGCTTTTCGGGCACCGCATCGCGCCCGTTTATATCGCGCATTTCATTGTAACCGACGACCTTGTAATCGCCATTGTCGGCGCTGCTGATGACGCCGGGATAGGCGAAATAGTCGTCCTTGTAAGGCGGCAGCGACGAAGCCCCGGATGCCGTCGCCGCCGAAAGCAGAAACAACACTCCGAGGAGGCTGCGTGTTGCACGTCTCGACATCACAGCTCCAGCGTATGGTAGCGCCTGTTGAGATAAACCAGCGCTTCCTCTTCGGCCCTCGACCGCAGGCCTACCACTTCGCCGAAAAGCACGTGATGGGTGGAATGATCCTGAACGCTCACCACTCGGCAATCGAAAGAGGCAAGCGCTCCCTCCAATATGGGCGCTCCGGTAACCTGAACTTCCCACCGCGCCAGTTCGAACCGCTCGTCCTGCGTCAGACCAATGCGGCCGGAAAATGCGTCCGCCAGCTGCTGATGCGAGCCGGCAAGCGTGTTGACGGCAAAAACCCCATTGTCGATGAACAGCCGGTTTTCCTCGTGGATCTTCTGCAGGCAGATGAGGATGGTCGGCGGATTATCGGACACTGAGCAGGCCGCCGTCAGGGTTAGACCGCGCCGTCCCGCACTGCCCGCGGTCGTGACGATCTGCACTGCGCCGGCATAATGGCTCATGGCATCGCGGTAGGACTTGGATTCCACCGAAGCTGCACTTGAAATGATGTTCTTAATCGTTTGCACGTCCAACAGAATCCATCTCGCCCTATGGGTATGTTACCTGAAGCCAGCTACCATGTTCAGAAGCCCGCGATATCGGCCCCCAGAAACGGGCATTGCACAAAGGCGAGGAAACAGCTACCCACTTTTCGTTGAAAATGCCACGAATTGTTTATTGAAGACGGATCACGTGATCGAGCTAGGGAAACGTCCTGCCGCAGCGCTGACAAGCATTATCCTCTCACTGCTGGCCAGTTCCGTACTGGCGCAGGCAGCAGATATGCGCATCGGACTTGCAGCGCCCCTGTCGGGAACCTTCGCTCCGTTGGGTAATCAGCTGGCCGAAGGGGCGCGCATCGCGGCCGCGACGAAAGGCGCTGAACTCGTCATTTCCGATGACCGCTGCGATGCCGAAGGCGGCAGGGAAGCGGCGGAACGTTTCGTGAGGGAAAACGTCCGGATCGTAACCGGCTTTCTGTGTCCCGACGCCCTTGAGGCGGCGCTCCCGGTTCTCGCAGCTGGCAACATAGTTATCGTGGCCTCGGGCGTCAGTGAACCCACGCTGACCGAAAGGCGCGCACCCGCACCGATGGCAGTATTCCGACTCGCAACCGGACTCGACAAGGAAACGGAAGCAACAGGCAGTTTTCTCGGCAGTCTCTGGCGTGCCCAGGCTTTTGCCGTCATCGATGACGGGACGATTGAGGGACGCGAACGTGCCGCACGTGTTCTGGCCAGCCTCAAGGAGCAGCAGCTGCAACCGGTTTTTACCGATACCTATCGGCCCGGCCTCGACAATCAGAATGCGCTAGTCGCCCGCCTGCGGCGCGCAGGCGCAACCCATGTCTATGTCGGCGGCGAACGTGACGATATCGCCGCCATCGGTACAAGCGCTGCCGTCCTCAATCATCCGTTGACGATTGCAGGCGGGAGCCTGCTTGATGCCGCGCCCGGCGCACAGCCCTTAAGCGAGGGCACTTTGATGATCGCTCCGGTCCGGCCGCAGGACCTTTCAACAGCAAAACCCGCAATCGACGCACTGCATCAGGCCGGAAAACTGGCCGATGCTTATGCCATCATCGGCTATGCCAGCGCGGAGATTGCTGCGGATGCGATCCTGCGCGCCGACGAGAAGAAGCAGCCGGTGCTTGATACGCTTCGCACTGGTTCCTTCGAAACCGTGCTTGGCACGATCAAGTTCGACGACAACGGCATCCGAACGGACAACCCCAACCGCCTCCAGCGGTTCGACGGCAAACGGTTCGTGCTAGCCGACAAGTAGCCCAATGAGACTGGCGGCGATCACCAGCCCGGTCATCAGGCTCATGGTTGACCAGAAAAGGTGAAGCGCGGCATCTATATCATCGGCATTGGCATCGCGTTTGCCGGATGCATTGAGCATGGGACCTTCAACTTTTTCCGTCCCATATTGGCGCGGACCGGCCAATGCCAGCCCCAGCCCGCCTGCAAATGCCGATTCCGGCCAGCCTGCGTTGGGCGAGCGATGCAGGCGCGCGTCACGGCGCATGACCGAGAAAGCTTCCCTTCCTGAAAGCCTGTCTTTCGTGATCGCGGTGGCCAGTGAAGCCAGCAGCCCCGTCAACCGGGCAGGAATGTAGTTTGCAACATCGTCCAGCTTCGCCGCGAAACGGCCGAAATCGCGATAGCGATCATTGAGATGACCAATCATCGAGTCGGCGGTATTGATCATTTTGTAGGCAAACAGCCCCGGCAATCCGCCCACCAGAAACCAGAATGCAGGCGCGACAATGCCGTCGGATGCGTTTTCGGCCAGACTTTCTATCGCTGCCCTGCTGATGCCGCCCTCATCAAGATGCTCGGGATTGCGTCCAACAATCATCGACACGGCCCGCCGTCCGCCCTCGAGGCCGTCCTCCCGCAGCGCCAGCGCAACCGCCTGCACATGATCGGCAAGGCTTTTCTGCGCAAGCAGCACCGTCACGATCAGAATTTCGGCAACAGCGCCTGCTGTTCCGGCAAAGGGCAGTAGGAACTCAAGGACAAGCCCCAGAACGACAGAGACAGCCACCAGCCCAACCGTCAGCCACATGCCATTTCGGCGAAGCACCGCAGCAGCGAGATTTCGGTTGTTCCAGCGCTTTTCACCCCATGAAATTGCTTTCCCGAACAGGACGACGGGATGCGGCATCCTTTGCCATAGCTGCGGCGGATCGCCGACAAAGCGATCGAGAAGCAGCGCAAGCGAAAGAATAATCAGCTTTATTTCCATGAGCTTGACCAGAAAAACTGAATCAAAGTTTCAACGCCTTTTCCAAGCGCGCAAGCGCCACGTCATCCAACGGCAGACCAATGCGCAACCAGCGCGAGGCGTAATTGAATTTCCGGACCAGAATATGTCTCTGGCACAGTCTGACATAGAGTTCGTGCGCATCCGGGTGTTCAACAAGAGAAAACAGCGCCGTGCCGCCGATTTCCTTCAGACCGGATTTCTCGAGAACAGCAGAGAGTTCCAGGCGCCTCAGATCAATACGCGCGCGATAGTTGGAAAGCGCCTCGGCACCGCGGAAGGCATGGCTGGCAATGGCAAGCGCCGGGCCGGATACCGCCCATGGCCCAAGCCGCTGCTGCAATGCCTCGACAAACGGCTGACCGGCAACGGCAAAGCCCAGACGAACGCCAGCCAGCCCGAAAAACTTGCCGAAAGATTTCAGCACGATCATCGGCATGTCTTCCGCATCCGCTGCAACGCTGACATCCTCATGCGCGTCCGCAAAAGCCTCGTCCACGATCAGAAAGCCGCCCAGCGCACCAAGTTTTCGCGCCAGATGCTGAAGATCGTCTTTTGAAACCACACGACCATCGGGATTATTGGGATTGACGATAACTGCCGCCGTCGCCTCGTCCGGAATTTCACCGATTGCCGCACACGACACGACCTTCCAGCCGCAGGCAACGAACGAAGCGACATGTTCCTGATAGGTCGGCCCGAGAACCGCAACCGTCGACGGAGCAACTAATGTCGGGACGAGCTGGATCAAAGCCTGTGTGCCGGGAGCTGCGACAATGGACGCATTCTCACGCAGCCCATAATAGCTGCGGGCCAGCCGCAGCGTTTCCAGCATCAGCCGTTCATCCGGCAAGCGGTTCCAGATTTCCGGTGTCAGTTCGGGAAGTGAAAAAGGCTCCGGGTTGATGCCCGTTGAAAGATCAAGCCAGCCTCCCGGCTTTCCGCCAAAGCGCGCGACGGCCTTGTCCAGCGCGCCGCCATGCTCGATTTCTGCACTCAAGCTTTGTCTCCGCAAAAATCGATCACATGCATGAAAGAGCCTGAAACGGACCCGACCCTGAGACCTGCCTCGCCAAGCTCGTCTCGTGCGGCATCCCGCACACGGAAAAGCCGATCCGCCTCTCCTTCGCGCAGGATGCTTGCATAATGAAACTCGTGCGCCTTCAATGGCTCCTTCCAGGGTGAGCCCTCAAGCGGTTCCAGCAGGCGATAGCCAAGATGCAGCTTTCTTTTCGCGAAGCTCGTTTCAAGCGGCAGAAGACCCAGCATCGGATGCGCAACACCCTCCGCATCCTGCAAGCTCTCGCCAAGAACCATGTAGCCGCCGCATTCGCCATAAACAGTCGCACCACGCGTTGCGGCATCGCGTATTGCCGTTTGAAAACGTGCGGCTTGTGCCAGACGGCCTGCGTAAAGTTCCGGATAACCGCCGGGCAGATAGATTGCGTCTGCATCCTGTCTCGGAGCCTCATCTGCAAGCGGCGAGAAGAACGAAATCTCCACACCTCGCCTGCGCCAGCCTTCAAACAGATGCGCATAGGCAAAGGCGAATGCATCGTCGCGGGCAACCGCAATGTGGTTCCCAAGCGGTTTCAGGCGTGGAACATTGGCCATCGCATCGTAACGCTTCGGCCGCGACCAGATCGACTGCAACGTATCCAGATCGATATGCGCTTCAATCACATCAGCGGCATGATCCAGAAAAGTTTCGAGGTCGGAATGCTCGCCCGCCTGCACCAGTCCCAGATGCCTTTCTGGCAGCGAAAGATCGGTATCGCGAGGCAAGGCGCCGAGAACCGGAATGCCGAGTGGCTCCAACGCGCCACGCAGCATCGCTTCGTGCCGCGGGCTGCCAACCCGGTTGAGGATAATTCCGGCAATCAGCACATCCTTGCGAAACTGGCTGAAGCCCCACACAAGCGCCGCGACCGAGTGTGATTGCCGTGCACAATCCACCACCAGCACCACCGGCAGCTCGAGAACCCGGGCCAGATCGGCGGAAGAACCCTTCCCGTCCATCGCTCCGTCAAAGAGCCCCATCATGCCCTCGGCGACCAGCAGCTTGGCGCTGCTTTCGGTCATGCGCGAGGAAAGCGCGCTGATAAGTTCAGGACGCATCGCCCAAGGGTCGAGATTGAAGCAATCCGCGCCGCTCGCAGCCTTGTGATAGGCAGGGTCGATATAATCCGGCCCGGCTTTCGCCGGTGCAAGCGCTACGCCCCTGCGTTTCAAAACCCTCAACAAACCCAGCGTTACCGTTGTCTTGCCCGACCCGGAAGCCGGTGCAGCGATCATGAAACCCTTCATGCGGTTTGCGCTCCCTCATTTTGGTTCTTTCTGCCAAGCGGGTCGCTGAACAGGATCTTGCCGCTCAAAGCGCCCATCCAGTCCAATCCATCCCGCAGGCGAACCACTTGCCCCACAACCACGATCGCAGGCGGGTTCAGCCCCGCCGCTTCCACGTCTTTTGCAGCCTGCGCCAATGTCGTTTCGAGCACGGTCTGGCTAGGCAGGCTCGCATTGCACACAAAGGCGACAGGCTCGTCGGGCGAGCGTCCGGCATCGATCAGCCGCCTGGCAATAAGATCAATATGTTTCATCGCCATATACATGACGATCACCGGAGAGGTTCTGGCGATACCGGTCCAGTCTACTCCGTCGGGCACCAGACCGCTGGCGTCGTGGCCAGTCAGAAACGTCACGGACTGATTGATGTCGCGATGCGTAGCGGCGATGCCTGCATAGGCGAGGCCGCCAATTCCGGCAGTCACTCCGGGAACGACGCGAAACGGAACCCCGTGTTCCACTAGCGTCAGCGCCTCTTCTGCTCCGCGTCCGAAAACAAACGGATCGCCACCTTTCAACCGCAGCACCTTATTGCCTTGTTTCGCAAGTTCGACAAGCCGCAGAGAAATATCGCGCTGTTTCGGCGAAGGCTTGCCGCCGCGCTTGCCTGCATATTCCAGAACAGCATCTGCATGTTTCAGAGAGAGGCAGGCATCATCCACCAGTGCGTCATAAACGATAACATCCGCCTGTTGCAGGGCGTTGACGGCATGAAGCGTCAAAAGGCCGGGATCCCCCGGCCCAGCCCCCACGAGCCAGACGTGGCCGGGCTCCATGACGGGCAACGTCATTTTGCTTTTAGCAATGACACATGCCGCTGTTTCTTCAGCCTTGTTCATTCTCGTCAACCATTATTCTATCTGGCGACACAGCTAGCAGATACATTATAAGGCGTCCATGAATGACGAAACTGCTCCAACGAATAAAAGTCAGGAAAAGGTCGAGCTTCGCCGCGGCTGGACCACTGGCGCCTGCGCGACGGCTGCCACCAAAGCGGCTTTGACGGCGCTCATCACCGGGGAATTTCCCGATCCTGTCGGCATAATTCTACCCAAGGGCGAAGTGCCGTACTTCCAGCTTGCCTATGAAGGACTGGGCGACGGCTATGCGATGGCGGGCATCGTCAAGGATGCGGGCGACGATCCCGACGTAACCCACGGCGCAACCATCATCTCGACGGTATACCCGGCCCCGCCGGGGACCGGCGTCGTCTTTCGCGCCGGTGAAGGGGTTGGCACGGTCACGCGTCCCGGCTTGCAAATTCCACCCGGCGAAGCAGCGATCAACCCGGTTCCACGCCGCATGATGACGGAAATCTGCGAGCAGATTTGCGCCGAATATGGCCTGCCCGCCGACCTCGTGATCACGATATCAGTGCCAGGCGGGGAAGAGATTGCCACGAAAACATGGAACCCGCGCCTCGGCATTATCGGCGGCATTTCCATTCTCGGCACCACTGGTGTGGTTCACCCGTTTTCCTGCTCGGCCTGGATTCACTCGATCCATCGCGGCATCGACGTTGCGCGTGCTGCCGGGCAAAAACATGTGCTCGGCGCAACCGGTTCCACGTCCGAAGACGCAGCGCAGGCGCTCTATGATCTGCCGGATTTTGCCATTCTCGACATGGGCGATTTCGCAGGCGGCGTGCTTAAATATCTGCGAGACCATCCCATCGACAAGTTGACGATCGCAGGTGGCTTCGCCAAGCTGACCAAGCTTGCGCAAGGCGCGCTCGATCTTCATTCGTCGCGCTCGCAAGTGGACAAGGGCTTCCTCTGGGCCATTGCCGATAAGGCGGGCGCCCCGACAAGTATGAAGGATCAGATTCTCTTTGCGAACACTGCGCTGGAAGTACTTGAACTGACTCAATCAATCGGCATCGACATGGCCACACCGATTGCGCTCAAAGCGAAGGAAACTGCGCTGGAAACCCTTCGCGGCGCACCTGTGGAGGTTGAGATTATCGTGACTGACCGCAGTGGAAATATCCTTGCGCGGGTCTGAGCCGAAGATACTCATTCTGGGCGGAACCGCCGAGGCGGCAGCGCTCGCAACGGCTTTTGCGGAACTCCCTGTCAAAGCCATCACCTCGCTTGCCGGACGCACCAGCAATCCAGCCAGACTCACTGGAACGGTTCGCATCGGTGGCTTCGGTGGACCGGAGGGCCTTGCAGACTATATCAGGGCCGAAAAAATCCACCTCGTGATCGACGCCACCCATCCTTACGCGGCGCGTATATCGCAAAATGCCGTCATCGCCACAGAGGCGACGAAAACCCCACTCGTTCGGCTGGAGCGCACCGCCTGGGAAAAGCAGCCAGATGACAACTGGATCGATATTTCCGGCGAAGCCGAAGCTGCGAACGCCATTCCTCCCCACGCGCGCGTCTTTCTGGCGCTCGGTCGCCAGCACATCGCCCCTTTTGCCAAGCGCGCTGATGTTCATTTCGTCATGCGCATGATCGACCCGCCGGACGCGGCGCTGCCGCCGGATTGCGAGCTTATCCTCGCAAGGCCCGGCGATTTCGCTGCGGAAAAGCAATTTCTGGAGAAACACAAGATCGGACTGATCGTCAGCCGCAATTCGGGTGGCACCATTTCCTATGCCAAGATCGAAGCCGCTCGCGCGCTCAGGCTTCCGGTCATGATAATTTCCCGCCCGCCGGTTGCGGCCAGGAACATCGTCACCTCGCCGGAAGATGCAATCGCATTTGCCCGCACAAGCTTAGGCTTTTGAACGTGCCGCGTGGTTATGCGCCTCATGATAGAGCGCTGAATCGCGAAAGCTCTTTGGGTCCAGCCCGCGCCCGACAAAAATCATCGCCGTGCGTATCAACCCGGATGCCGCCACCTTCTCCGCTATATCCGCCAAAGTACCGCGCAATATCTGCTCGTCCGGCCATCCTATGCGATAGGCAACGACAACAGGGCAATCAGCGCCATAAAGGGGCATCAGCTCGGCCTTGATCTTCGTGAGGTTGCGAATGGAGAGGTGAATCACCAGCGTCGCGCCTGACCGGCCAAGCGTGGCGAGGTCTTCGCCTTCGGGCATGGCGGACGATTTCATCGAGGTGCGGGTCAGAATGATGGTCTGGTTGACCTCTGGAATGGTCAATTCCTGCTTCATGGCGGCGGCAGCGGCCGCAAAGGCTGGCACACCCGGCGTCACATCATAGGGAATGCCGAGACTGTCCAGCCGGCGCATCTGTTCGGCCATCGCGCCGTAGATCGATGGATCACCGGAATGCACCCGCGCGACATCGAGGCCGTTAGCGTGGGCGACTTCCATTTCGGCGATGATCTCATCCAAAGTTAGGGATGAACTGTCGACCAGACGTGCATCCTTTGGTGCTCCGGCAACAAGTTCAATCGGCACCAGTGATCCCGCATAGATGCAGACGGGGCATCGCTCGATCAGGCGCAGGCCACGAACGGTGATAAGATCCGCCGCGCCAGGACCGGCGCCAATGAAATGAACAGTCACAATTTTACCTTCCTGAACTGCGGAGCGGCGTCGGAACCAGCAATCGCCAAGGCGGCAGTTGTCCGGACGGACGCGGTTTTCTCGACCGCGAGAATACCGTGCGGACCGGCAGCAGCAAGCGCTGCCGCTTCGGCAACGCCATGACAACCGACTGCCCGGAAAACAGCGTCCGACGGGTTTTTGAGACGCGGTGTTTCCTGCTCCAGTCGCGCGGCATCGAAAAAACAGAGCGCACAATCATAATGCGACGCAAGCTCCGCCCACACCGGCTCGGCGCGCTTCGCGCTCAAGGTTGCAATAGCATCGGGCCGTGCGCCCCCACCCCGAGCCAACACCTGCTCGGCCAAGGCCAAAAGTTCATCAAGCGTCACGCCCGACGAACCGCCCATGCCAAGAACCCTATTGAAATTTCTAGAACCCACAGGGAGATGACTGGCGCGCTTTGTGCAGTTCTTCCGGCTTGACCCCAAGCGTATCGGCAATGCGCTGGATCATTGTTGCTTCGCTACGATCAAGGCGATTATCGGAGCAGGCAATCGTCACGAGGTCACCAAGCAGTGCCAGCCGACGCTCCGGCGCCATTTCCGCCAGCATGTTGGCGGCTTGCTTGGTTGTCGTCTCGTAAGCAAAATCCTTGAGATATTCCGCGACTTCCGGAAGCTCTTCCGGTGGAATGCCGAAATTCTTTTCGGCAATTTCCTTGAATGCGGCTATTTCGGCTGGGTGCTGATCGCCATCGGCAAACACCACATGCAACAGCAAAAGCAGTTCAGAAGCGAGCGCCGGATCATCGGCGACACGCTGCACGGCGCTCTTCCTGCTCAGAAAAGCAGTAATCCGCTCAAAGATGCTTTCGCTCATGGAACCCCTCTAAACTTTCAGTCTGCTTATAATGAATAGCGCCGGACGAGCAGGAAAACAATCTCGCTCCGAGACCCAGCTTTCTTCCGAGTGCGCCTTTGTTTGACTGGCGTTCGCCAAGCAGCTGCTCTATGTTGCCCCAACCTCTCCTTTAGGCTCCCCCGATGCTTGAATTTTTTGACACGCTTACCCTGCTCCTCACGGCTGCGGCATTCATTGCCGGAATCATCGATTCCATAGCCGGAGGCGGCGGAATGATTACGATTCCCGCCCTGTTGCTGGCCGGAATACCGCCCGTTGAAGCATTGGGCACGAACAAGCTGCAAGGACTGTTCGGCTCATCGTCAGCAACCATTGCGTATGCGCGCAAAGGGCATGTCAATATCAGGGAACAGTGGCCCGAAGCGCTCGCTTCGCTCATCGGCTCGGTATTCGGCGCATTGCTGGCAACCGTTCTGCCCGTGGATATCATGCGCGCGGCCCTGCCGATCCTCCTGATCGCCATCGCAGTCTATTTTGCCGTCAAGCCGAGCCTTGGCGATGTTGATCGGGCACGACGTCTCGGACCGTTTCTTTTCGGCGTAACCCTCGTTCCGCTGATCGGTTTTTACGATGGGCTTTTCGGCCCCGGAACCGGATCGTTCTTCATGCTCGCTTTTGTGGCGCTTGCCGGTTTCGGTGTGTTGAAAGCTACCGCGCATACGAAGCTTCTCAACTGCGCTTCCAATGTCGGCAGTTTTGTAACCTTTGCCCTCGTCGGCACCATCAACTGGAAAATCGGCATCTGCATGGGTATTGCCCAGTTCATCGGCGCGCAGATCGGCGCAAGCCTCGCCATGAAGGTCGGCTCACGCATCATCAAGCCGCTTCTGGTCGTCGTCAGCCTGGCGCTGGCAGTTCGCCTCCTGATGGATGGAACCAATCCGCTGCGCCAGTGGATGGGATTTTAAATTCTAAGCGCCACCAAAACGACACCACAACCAATCAGCAGAATGCCGAACCAGTTGATGGTGGACATGCGCTCGCCGAGGAATGCCGCGCCGAACAGGGCCACCAGCACCACCGACAATTTATCGATCGGCGCGACGCGCGATGCGTCACCTATCTGCAAGGCCCGGAAATAAGCAAGCCACGAAGCGCCGGTCGCCAGCCCAGAAAGCACCAGAAACAGCCACGACCGCCCGGAAATTTCGCCCGGTTTCTGCCACTGGCCGGTAACGGTCAGGAACAGGCACAATGCACCGATGATAACCAGCGTGCGCACGAGCGTGGCGAAATCCGAATTGATGCCTTGAATACCGATCTTGGCAAAGATCGCCGTCAACGCGGCAAACACCGCCGACATCAGTGCCCAGAACTGCCAGCTGTCCAACATTGAAGCATTTCCAGCAAAAGTGTGAAACGGTTTTGCGCAGGATAATGCGCAACTAGAACTCGATGCCCTTCTGTGCCTTCACCCCGGCGCGGAATGGATGCTTGATCATCTCCATCTCGGTCACCAGGTCTGCGGCTTCAATCAGCTCGTCCTTGGCATTGCGGCCAGTGATGATGACATGCTTCATCTCCGGCTTGGCCTTGAGAACCTCTATCACTTCCTCGACCGGCAGGTAATCGTAGCGAAGCACGATATTCAACTCGTCGCAGAGCACCATATCGTAGCTTTCATCCATTATCAGCGCCTTGGCTTGTTCCCAAGCACCGCGCGCCATGGCGATATCTCGCGTGCGATCCTGCGTCTCCCAGGTAAAGCCCTCTCCCAGCGCTGAAATCGTGACCTGATCGGGAAATTTTTCGAGAACCCAGCGCTCGCCTGTGTCCCACGATCCCTTGACGAACTGCACGACCCCGATCTTCATTCCGTGGCCCAACGCGCGGAAAACCATCCCGAAACCGGCGGTCGATTTGCCCTTGCCCTTGCCGGTATGGACAATCACCAGACCTTTTTCCTCGGTCTTTGTCGCCTGGATCTTGTCGCGGGCAGCTTTCTTCTTGCGCATCTTGTCCGCATGGCGGGCGTTCAGTTCCTCTTCCGTCATGGACAGAAGTTTTGCAGATTTTTCAGCCATTTGTCCTCATTCCCGGATTCAAAGTCGCAAGTTGTTCCAGTTCAAACCGCGCCGAATTGGAGCGTGGTGTCCAGAAGCCCCGCTCGATGGCATTGTTCAGCTTCGCCGCTGTCTCGGCAAGCGCCGCGGGATTTTTCTCGGCCATGAAATCATGCACTGTCCTGTCGGCAATATAAGCCTGATAGACCGCCTCGAAGTGATGATTTCCGACCTTGCCGGTGGTCGCCGCAAAGGCGAACAGATAGTCGACGGTTGCCGCAATCTCTGCCGCGCCTTTATAGCCGTGACGCATCACACCTGTGATCCATTTCGGATTAGCCGCCCGCCCGCGCACGACGCGTGACAGCTCTTCTTCCAGCGCCCGGATCGCTGGCTTTTCCGGGCGGGAATGGTCATTGTGATAAACCGCAGGCATTGCCCCGTTCAGGCTTTCCACGGTCGCGGCCATTCCACCTTCGAACTGGTAGTAATCATCGCTGTCGAGAAGGTCGTGCTCGCGATTGTCCTGATTCTGAACCACGGCCTGAACAGAGCGAAGCCTTTCTTCAAGAAGACCGCGCTCGGCCTGCCCTTCCTCGCCTGCACCATAGGCGTAGCCGCCCCAGACAAGCCAGGCTTCGGCCAGATCGTTGCGCCCGGCCCAGCCATTCTCGTCGATCAGGGCCTGCAAGCCTGCTCCATAAGCGCCGGGTTTGGAACCGAAGACACGATAGCCCGCGCGGCGTTGCGCTGTCTTTTCATCCGCCCCTTCGACAACAAGACGCGCCTGCTCAATCCGCATACGAACTGCGACTGGATTGTCCTCGGCATCTTCGTCGAGAGCGCCAACTGCACGCACGGCCTTGTCGAAGAGCGCAATCTGTTCCGGGAACGCATCGCGGAAGAAACCGGAAATGCGCAGCGTCACATCGACCCGGGGACGGCCAAGCTTTGCAATCGGAATGATTTCATATCCAGTCACCCGGCGTGATGCCATATCCCACAGCGGCTTGACGCCGATCAGTGCCAAAGCCTGCGCTATATCATCGCCGCCGGTACGCATATTCGACGTTCCCCAGGCGGTCAGGCCGAAAGACGTCGGCCATTCACCATGATCCTGTGTGTAGCGAGTAATCAGGAGTTCGGCCGATTTGCGACCAAGTTCCCATGCCGCCGGAGTGGGAACGGCCCGACTGTCGGTAGAGAAGAAATTGCGACCGGTCGGCAGCACATCGGGGCGGCCCCGCGTCGGTGCGCCGGACGGTCCCGGCGGCACAAATCGCCCGTCGAGTGCGGCAAGAAACCCGTCTATCTCCGAAGGCCCGCATGAAACGACCATGGGGCGCAGATGCTCCTCTATGGATTGCAGCACCGCCCGCGTCTGCAGCCAGTCTTCCGGGCAGTCCGTTTCGCCCGCAATAAAACTCGCCGCCAGCAGTTCGATACGTTCCACCGTATCGCCTGCTATGCGCCACGTTGCAGGGCTTGCGGCGCAAAGGAGTTCCGGTTTGGACCCGGTCCAGGCTTCGGCCATATTGCAACCGAGCGGATCGAATGTTTCGCCAAGTCCACAATCCGCAGCGATTGCCCGCTGGAGACTTTGATCGCCCGGCGCACCACCGAGCGCAACCGGAACACCGCGCGGCACGCGGGCCAGCGCGACCAAAAGATCGGTCAGCAGCCTGCCTTGAGGTGCAAGTCCGAAAATATGCAGCCCGTCGCGTATCTGCATTTCCTTCAGATCGCAAAGATAGGCATCCAGCTTTTGCAAAGCCATGTCTTCATCGTCATGATCGTGAATGCCCGCATCCCGATCGAGCCCGATGTCGCGCACGAGATCGAGTATCTGTCCTTTCAGCCTCAGCAGGCGGCGAGGATCGACACCGGAGGCCTCGTAGTATTCGTCCACCAGCGCTTCCAGATCTTTGAGCGGACCATAGCTTTCGGCGCGTGTCAGCGGCGGCGTCAGGTGGTCGATAATGACCGCGCTGGCGCGACGCTTGGCCTGCGTGCCTTCCCCGGGGTCATTCACGATGAAAGGATAGATATGCGGGGTGGGACCAAACACGGCTTCCGGATAACAGTTTTCGGACAGCGCAAGCGCCTTTCCCGGCAGCCATTCCAGATTTCCATGCTTACCCATATGCACAATGGCATCGATACCTGCGACCTCGCGCAGAAACGCGTAGAAGGCAATATATCCGTGTGGAGGCACCAGATCGGGCGAGTGGTATGTCTCTTTCGGATCGATATTGTAACCGCGCGCGGGCTGAATACCGACAAAGGTTTCACCCAGCCGCATCAACGGCAATGCAAAAGCGACAAGTTCCTCCGCAAAGTAAGGATCGTTTTCTGGCGCACCCCAGCGGACTTCAATTTCCTTCTGAATCGCAGTGGGAAGTCTTTTGAAGAAAGCCTTGTATTGATTCAGTGAAATCGTCTCGCGTATCTCTCGCCCGTCACGCGCGGCATTGGTCGGACCAGCTGTCAGGGCGCGCATCAGAGCATTCCCGTCCACCGGCAGGTCAGAGAGGGAATAGCCGCCATCCGCCATCGCGTGCAGGACTTCGATCGTCCCGGCTGGCGTATCGAGCCCTACCCCGTTTCCAAGCCGCCCGTCACGGTTCGGATAATTCGCAAGAATAAGCGCAACACGTCTTTCTTCGGGTGATTTCCGTTTCAACCGCACCCAGTTTGCCGCAAGTTGCGCCACAAAATCCACGCGGTTTTCATGCGGCTCGTGGGTAACGATATTCGCCTCCACTGCCGCGTCGAACTGTTTGGCCGACTTGAAGGAAACCGCACGTGAAAGCACGCGCCCGTCCACTTCCGGCAAGGCGACATTCATCGCCAGATCGCGCGCCAGCAGCCCTTGCTGCGACGATTCCCAGACGGACTTCGGCGTACCGGAAAAGATGACTTGCAGCACCATGTTGCCGCGCCTGTCGAGCACGGTCGGCTGGCGCTCGGCACCCGGCGAAGAAATCGCAAATCCCGTGGCATTCAATACGATATCCGGCGGACAATCCTCAAACAGACCATCGACAACGGCTGCGGACAACCGGTCCTTGAGGCTCGAGACGAATATCGGAAGCGGGTTAAGGCCCCTTGCCTGCAACGAAGCGATCAGCGCATCGACGGGCTGCGTCTGTCCGCTTTGCACCAGCGCCCGGTAAAAAATGATGGCAGCGACAGGTGCTTTTGCATCGCTCCAGTGCTGGCCGATGCTGTCCAGCGACGAGACATGGTCTCCCGGCCACCACAGACCAGCCTTGAGCAGAGGTGCGGCACTCTCCGGCTTCTCGGAACCTGAAATCAGTGCGGCGCAATATTGAAGAAATGCGCCCGTATTCGCTGCCCCGCCTTCGACCAGATACTGCCAGAGTTCATTTCGATCATGGGCAGAGACGGTCGAAAACCGGTCCAGCCCGTGGTCCGGTTTGTCGTCTCCCGGCAATACGGCAATCTTGATGCCATGATTGACGGCGCAGGCATGCAGCGCTTCCAGCCCGTAAGGCCAATAGGTCTCACCGCCAATGATGCGCACCACAATAAGGCTCGCATATCTGGCCGTACGCTCCACATAAGCATCCACCGACATGGGATGAGTGAGGGTCAGGAAATTGGCCAGCCGCAAACTCAGCAAATCCGGCGCGAGCCTGTGCGCCTGCGCCAGACTGGCCAGTTCCGTATCGGCGGCGGAAAGGAACAATATCTCTCCCGGCGTCTGGGCGAGATCGACGGCCTCATTGCCGTCGCTGATTGTTCCTTTCTGGGCAAGGAGAAGATGCATCGGTCAGACGGCGTCTTTCACTGCCTTGGCGATGGCCGCCTCATCAATGTCATGCAGCCCGATCACGACCAGTCGCGTGGAGCGCGCTTCATCCTTGCCCCATGGACGGTCGAAATAATGCTCGATGCGCGGGCCGACTGCCTGCACAACCAGACGCATCGGTTTGCCAGGAACATCGACAAAGCCCTTCAGACGAAGAATGTCATGTTCCGCGATAACCGCTTTCAGCTTATCCGCAAATAGCTTGGGATTGGCGACAGAACCCGCTTCAACCACAAAACTCTCGAATTCGTCGTGATCGTGCTCGTGTCCATCTGCATGATGGATTTCATGGTGAGACTTGCGGTTGGCGATATCGTCTTCAGTGCCGACACCAAGACCGAGCAGAACATCGGCGCCAAGCTTGCCGAAGCTCGCAGGAACCATATTTACGCGGCGCGCCGAACGCTCGGCGACGTCGGCCTTGACGCTTTCCAGTCTTGATGAATCGATCAGATCGGCCTTGTTGAGAACGATAAGGTCGGCTGCATGAATCTGATCCTCAAACAGTTCCTCCAAGGGGCTTTCATGATCAAGGGATTCGTCCGCTGCCCGCTGCGCATCAACCTTGTCGTGGTCATCAGCGAAACGACCTTCGGCAACAGCTGCGGCATCGATCACCGTCACCACGCCATCGACCGTCACCTGCGTCTTGATCTCCGGCCAGTTGAAAGCCGCGACCAGCGGCTGCGGCAAGGCAAGGCCGGAGGTTTCGATCACGATATGATCGGGGCGATCAGCGCGATCCAGAAGCTTGGTCATGGTCGGGATGAAATCATCGGCAACAGTGCAGCAGATGCAGCCATTGTTGAGCTCGATTACATCTTCCTCGCGACAGGTCTCGATACCGCAGCCTTTCAGAATACCGCCATCGACCCCGAGATCCCCGAACTCATTGATGATCAATGCAATGCGTTTTCCGTTGGCGTTTTCCAGCAGGTTGCGGATCATCGTCGTTTTGCCCGATCCAAGAAAACCCGTGATAACGGTTGCGGGAATTTTCTGTCCCTGCATTGATTTATCCCTTCATCTTCAGCGGCAACCCTGCCGCTATCAAATAAACTTCATCCGCAACCGCAGCTACTGCCTGATGCAGAAAGCCTGCGTGGTCGCGAAATTCCCGTGCCATGCGATTTTCAGGCACGATTCCAAACCCAACTTCGTTCGAAACAAAAACCACAGGTCCCGCGAGGTCCGGCAGCATGGCGACGAGTCCTGCCGTCTCCGCCGCTATGTCGCGCTCGGCCAACATCAGATTAGTCAGCCACAGGGTCAGGCAGTCAACCAGCACGAACCGATTAACGGTAACATGCAGCGTGAGTGCACTGACGAGATCGAGCGGCTCTTCTACTGTCTGCCAGTCGGATCCACGTCGGTCCCGATGAATGGCAATGCGGTTTTCCATTTCGTCGTCGAAGGCGCGCCCAGTTGCAAGATAGAGCGGCTGCAACCCCGAGGACTGCGCCATTTTCTCGGCATAGGACGACTTGCCCGAACGGGCTCCGCCAAGGACCAGAACCGATTTTCCCGGCGAAGCCATTTTCGTCAGCCCTCAATCTCGGACGATGCATAATGCTGGATGAACCAGCCGAGCGCGAGGCCAATCACCGCCCACATGAACAAGTTGGTCGCCAGCGATGCGACCGCATATTGCGACGCAAGCAGCGCGGGAACGGGAGACGAGATATCTTCCGGATGCGGTGCTCCATAGAGCTGTGGCGCAACGATCAGAACCAGCCCCAGGATTTTCGCCCAAATTTCCTGACGCAACACGACGAGATATATACCGAGACCGCTCAGCACCACGGCAGCAATCCACCATAGCTGCCGCTCTGCCAGATCGGCCGCCGGCATTGCCGGCAACTCCGGCGAGAGCCCCAACGCAGGCAGAAATGCCACCGCGAAGAAGCCTGCAACGCCCCAATAAATGCCATTCTGCACGGTAATACGACGTCCGAGCAGCAACGCCACGCCGCCAAGCAGCAGGGCAAAGCCAGCCCCCGCAACAAGATTGGCAAGGATCGTGTTACCCAATCGTCCGAACGGCAGTTCGGCACCTTCCTCTTCGGCGTCTGCAGTAACAGCGCCATGATCATGCGGTGCAGCTTCCACCTCGCCGTGGCTATGGCCACCACCAGCTTCTTCGAAAGTTTCAGCCTGCAGGATCAAAGGCACTGTTCTCAGATACATGGCAGGCGTAACCAGCAACCCGGCCAGAAGACCGGCGGCGAGCGACGCCAACAAATAGCGGATCAACATTTCTGTCCCCCATAGCAATTCCGCGCCGATGGCCATCCACCATCAAGCTTTGCTCAACTTCAATTCTGACAGCTATTCGACTGCTCAGTGGCAGGGAAAACCATAGGAATGGCGCGTATCGTGTGCCGAATCGTGCAGCGTATCGGAATGGGCAAGCCCTACGCCGTAAATCAGGAACGCGCCAAGAAGCAGCGAAACAACAGCCGTGCCCAGACGGGCAGCGAGCGGCATTGCGAGTGTGCTGGAAACAGAATTCTGAGTATGTGCAGCCATGACAACCTCCGTGCAGGCAGCAGGGAAAAACCTCCCATGGGGTGCGGGCTCAATGCCCTCACGCAACAGGCAGGTCTCCTGGCTCACGGGTCGCGGGGATTAAGGCTACCTTCCCAGAGGTCCTTCTGCCTCCAGTGGTTACCGGTTGCCCGGCTTGCCTCATCCCTCTCCGCTCTACAGTCGCGGGGTCGGCTGCGATAAAGACGCCCGGATTGGGTCCGTCCGTCGCATTCCCTTTTTGGTATCGCCGGGATTCGTCCCGACAAAAACCTGTTGCATGGTTTGACATTAGGCTTTCGCCCCACCGGCGTCAATCGCGGCAGAATATCTGCAATCTCATTTCAAATTAAACAAAGCGTCGATATTGAGACATTCTTCCAGTCCTTCGGCCAGCTCATTCAATGCATCTTCGACGCCGGCGCGATAATTTACCGAGCTGCTTCGCACACCAAGACTCTTCAGAAATTTTCGCCGAAATTCGTCCGCATTGAAAACACCATGGAGATAGGTTCCCATGATCCGGCCATCCGGCGATATCGCGCCATCGTGATGCTCAGCTAACCGGGCGAAAGGCCGCGCCATATCCGGTCCGGTCGTGCGACCGATATGGATTTCGTAGCCCTCCAGCGGTGCATTGTGCAGACAAGAAGTCGCCTGCACGTTGCGGACCACTTTTTCAGGCGCCATCACCGTTTCTATATCGAGAAATCCGAGGCCATCGATGTCGCGCACATGCCCTTCGATACCAGCAGGATCGCTGATGTGGCGACCAAGCATCTGAAATCCACCACAGATACCAAGCACATGACCGCCCCGTCTCACATGGGCGGACAACTGCCGGTCCCAGCCATTGTCCCGAAGCGCCATCAGATCAGCTATCGTAGACTTGGTTCCGGGCAGAATGACGAGACCCGCCTCGCCGGGAATGCTCGAACCGGGCGGCACCATGACCACTTCCACATCCGGCTCAGCTTTCAGCGGATCGAGGTCATCAAAATTCGCGATGCGCGGCAACATCGGCACCGCGACCACAAGCGCCTTCTTGTGCCCAGCCACAGCACGTTCAAGAACGACTGAGTCCTCCGCTGGCAATCGCGACACTGCTTTCAGCCACGGCACCACCCCAAATGAACGCCAGCCGGTAAACCGGGTAATCGCGGCCAGCCCGTCATCAAAAAGCGAAATATCGCCCCGGAACTTGTTTATCAGGAACCCGCGAACCATCGCGCGATCCTGTACGGAAAGAATTGTGTGCGTCCCGACAAGGGAAGCGATCACTCCGCCCCTGTCTATATCGCCGACGAGAACCACCGGCACATCGGCCTGCGTAGCGAATCCCATATTGGCGATATCACCAGCACGCAGATTGATCTCGGCGGGCGATCCTGCCCCCTCCACCAGCACAAGGTCTGCACCTTCGCTGACATGGGCGAATGATTCCATGACCGCTGCCATGAGCTGCGGTTTCAATTCCTGATAATAGCGCCCGCGCGCCTCGCCTCGCACCTGCCCCTGCACGACGACCTGACTGCCCATGTCGGTCTGCGGCTTCAGGAGCACCGGGTTCATATGGACGGACGACGGTACTCCGCAAGCCAGAGCCTGCAGCCACTGCGCCCTGCCGATTTCTCCGCCATCATCGCTGACTGCAGCATTGTTGGACATGTTCTGCGGCTTGAACGGTCTGACTTTGAGCCCCCGATTGCGTGCAACGCGGCATAATCCGGCAACAAGAACACTTTTGCCGACGTCCGAACCCGTCCCTTGAAACATGATTGCGCGTGCCATGGAAGGTGCGTAGCTTAAACTCGAGGCGCTGGCAACGGCATGCCGTTCGGCCACCTTCTATGCAAAAATGCGCATCAGTTTATTACAAATGTGAGCAACATTATTCCAATGGAGCGTTGGCAGCCTCACCCGGTTATGATCTAGTTCGGCGGAGGGGTACGGTGCTACAGGGAGGAAACCATGGATGCTGCCGACCAGAATCAGTTCGAACTGAACGAAGATCAGCTTGCCATTCAGGATATGGCGCGAGCCTTCGCCAGTGATCGTGTCGCGCCGCATGCATTGCAGTGGGATCGTGACAAGCATTTCCCCGTCGATGTATTGCAAGAGACGGGACCGCTCGGCATGGGCGGCATTTATGTGCGTGAAGATGTAGGTGGCTCGGCGTTGAAACGGCTCGACGCGGTGCTCATTTTCGAAGCGCTGGCAACCGCATGTCCTTCATTCTCGGCCTTCGTCTCCATCCACAACATGGCCGCATGGATGATCGACACTTTCGGAAACGAAGAACCGCGGCAACGCTTTCTGCCGAAGCTCACGTCGATGGAATCGCTTGCGAGCTATTGCCTGACAGAGCCCGGATCAGGTTCGGATGCTGCAGCGCTCAGAACACGCGCCACGCGCGATGGTGACCATTATATTCTCAACGGCTCCAAGCAGTTCATTTCTGGTGCTGGCGCAACAGATATCTATGTGACAATGGTGCGTACCGGCGAGGACGGTCCCAAGGGAATTTCCACCATCGTTGTGCCAAAAGATGCACCCGGCCTTTCTTTCGGCGCCAATGAATTCAAGATGGGTTGGAATGCGCAGCCGACGAGAACCGTCATTTTCGATAATTGCCGCGTTCCGGTTGAAAATCTTCTAGGGGAGGAAGGAACCGGCTTCCGCATAGCAATGGCAGGGCTTGATGGAGGGCGGCTCAACATCGCTGCCTGCTCGCTCGGTGGAGCACAGTCAGCGCTCGACAAGTCGTTGGAATATTGCAGCCAGCGCAAGGCTTTCGGCCAGACGATTGACCGGTTTCAGGCGCTGCAATTCCGTCTGGCCGACATGGAAACCGAACTCTCCGCCTCGCGTCTTCTTCTATATACCGCAGCCAGCAAGCTTGATCGTAAAACCTATGACGCAGGAAAATGGTCCGCGATGGCCAAACGCTTCGTCACGGACACGGGGTTTGATGTAGCAAACGAAGCGCTCCAGCTTTTCGGCGGCTACGGCTATCTTCATGAATACGGGATCGAAAAGCTTGTCCGTGATTTGCGCGTGCACCAGATTCTCGAAGGCACGAACGAAATCATGCGCGTCATCATTGCACGCCAGATGATCGGGCGCTGACTGAATTAATAATCGCCAAGGGAGGAGTTCATTATGGCCAAAATAGCATTTATCGGCCTTGGCAATATGGGCGGGCCAATGGCCGCAAACCTCGTGAAAGCCGGTCACACCGTGCGCGGTTTCGACCTTTTGCCGCAACATCTTGATGAAGCAAGGACAAACGGTCTCTCGGTCGCTTCGAGCGCCCAGGACGCAGTTGCTGACGTGGACGTGGTGATCACCATGCTGCCGGCGGGAAAGCATGTTCTCGCGGTCTATGAAGACATTGCACCAACGGCACGCAGAGATTCACTTTTCATCGACTGTTCCACAATCGATGTGGATTCGGCGCGCAAGGCACATGAACTGGCCGCGAGCCACGGACATCTTTCAATCGATGCGCCGGTTTCCGGCGGCACCGGGGGCGCTTCCGCAGGCACATTGACTTTCATGGCTGGCGGAAGCGACGAAGCGTTCAAGCGCGGCGAGCCGATCCTCCAGCCCATGGCCGGAAAGATCGTGCATTGTGGCGGCAATGGCGCGGGACAGGCCGCGAAGATATGCAACAATATGATCCTCGGCATATCGATGATCGGTGTCAGCGAAGCCTTTGTTCTTGCGGAAAAGCTGGGACTTTCACATCAGGCCCTCTTCGACGTGGCTTCGACTTCATCGGGGCAATGCTGGTCGCTGACGACCTATTGTCCTGTTCCCGGCCCCGTTCCTACGTCGCCTGCCAATCGGGACTATAAACCCGGCTTTGCCGCAGCCCTGATGCTGAAAGACCTCAAGCTCTCTCAGGAAGCCGCTCAAAGCGCTGGCGCTGAAACGCCGCTCGGAGCGCATGCGCAGGAACTCTACCGTCTCTTCGACAGCGAGGGCCACGGCGGCGAAGACTTTTCAGGCATCATCAATTATCTGCGCGCTAAATCTGGAGCAAGGTAAACAAATCCCCATGCAAAAAACTTGCATTGTTTAGATTTGCTTAAGTGTCTGATAACCGTACGGTAACGATGTTGAGCTAGAAAGGAGCAAGAGGCGGTTCACACCGGCTCGACGCTCCGGATCTGGTACTGCGTACCGGAGCTAAGTATATCCCGCCAGTGTATTGTTCGGCGGAGATGCCATGCGTAATTGGCAAAACCGTGCACCTTTGGCAGCGCGGTTTTTGCCGTTCCTGGCCTGAAAATACTGCCGTATCAGCACTAGGCTCAGGAACTGTTAATCTGACGGACATGGTGTGAGGCTCGCAGCTTTTATCATTTCCATTGCTGGTCTCCATTAAATTGTTGGGTCTCGAGCCCAGACCTCTTGCCCCCACGTTATTGCCCAATTACACGCCTTTGTTACAAAGCTTTTTGAGCCGTCCGATTGAAATCCGGACATAATCCTGTGAAATGCAGTGTGCCTCCAATGGCGCGCCTGCACAGGCCATATTTTATTCGGGGCAATGAGTTTGACCGCACAACGATCAGCCACCGCTATTTCCAGCGCAGACAGGAAGCTCTTCGGCCTGCCCGTGGCTGTCATTTTCGTGCTGTGCTATTTTGCGTTCCAGGCCGTTCTTGTCACTGTTGTTTCGAACGGTGCCGGTCTCGATGACGCTGAACAATTGGCGAATATCGGCTATCTGGACTGGGGCTATGGCGGATCGCAACCCCCTCTCTATACATGGATTACCAACCTGGCGGCGTCATTGCTCGGCACCTCGATGCTCACGCTGCAGATCGTCAAGTTCAGCCTTCTCGCAAGCCTGTTCCTGAGCGTTTACGGCGCGATGAAATTGCTTGGTTTTTCGCGCATTATTGCGTCGGCCAGCATGCTCGGATTGTTCCTCATTCCGCAAATTGGATGGGAATCGCAGCGCGCATTGACGCATTCAGTTGCAGGTACCGCCGGTTGTGGCTGGGCATTTCTGGCTTTTGCCTGGCATATGCGGGCGCGTCACGCGGGATCTGCTGCCGCTCTTGGCGTCGCGATGGCTGCGGCACTTCTCGGCAAGTTCAACGCGTCGTTTTTCCTGATCATGCTGATTGTGACGGGCCTTCTCATGCCCGAATATCGCCGGATACTGCTCTCCAGGCTCAGTCTCGTAACGGTTCTGACATTCGCGATCTGCTTCGGACCAACCGCGACCTGGATGCTGGCGCACAAATCGAGTGTCATGGCGCGTGCGAGCAAGTTTGAGATCGGCGCTTCCGGCAATCTGCTCTTCGACAGGCTGATGGGCGTCGAAAGCCTCATTGAAGCGGCATTTCTGTTCTCAATCCTTGCGATCGCGATTGCTGGCATCATCGCGCTTATTCACTGGAGGAAACGTAACGCACCCGCAACCCCGCTGACCACCGGCGAAAAATTTCTCCGTCTCCTCATCTTGGTCGGGCTGGTTATTGTGCTTGTGGGTGTTGTGGCGACCGGTGCCAATAACGTGAAAGACCGCTGGCTGCAGCCAGTGCTGTTTCTGACTCCGGCACTGATGGCGAGCCTTATGGGGCGTTATCGGATCGGAGATCGGCCTTTGTTCGACTATGCCGTCGTCAGCGCTGTTGCCGCGCTGATTGTTCCGCCGGTGTTGAGCTACAATCTGACCTACGGCTCCGGCTCGCCGCCTTACGGCCAACTCGACTATCGACATCTTTATGAGGAAGTGCAGGCGAAAGGCCCGTTCAAGACGATCCTGACGGACAATGCCCAGATACCGGGCAATTTCAGATTATTTGATTCTGCCTTACGAGTAGTGCACCCAGAAACACCGGATACCAGAGCGCATTTGACGCCACCTGTCCTCGTGATGTGGTTTGGTGGGGCTGAACCAAATGAGCGCATTGCCGCCTTGTTGCAGAACGCAAATATAGCCGTGCCTCATGAAAGCATCGTAACCACGGAAGTTGTATACAAAACCCGGCCCGACAAGCATATGACGGTCAGCTATTTTCTGGTGCCGTAGCGAAATGGCCCGGGTCTTCCCGGGCCATTTGTTCTTTATTCTACGGTATCCTGGACCGCATGTGCGGTACTCTTTACATCGCGGCCAACGCCTCGAACCGTGTTTGCGCAGGAGGCGAGCGTAAATGCGCAGAGAACGATAGCTAATGGGACAAGTCGGGTCAGCTTCATGACAGTCTCTCCAATGGGATGCGCGTTTCTGCCCTTTTGAAGGAGCAGACGCCTAAAGTTCCAAGCCTATTCAAACCAGTTATGCCTCCCGCCGCATACAAGCCCCTGCTCGGCAGCTGGCGGTGAAGCCGATTCACTCGGCTGTCACACAAGAAATCTAGCGCAGCGTTTTTCACTGGCAAGAGAATGCTTTAGTCCTATCCCAATAAACTGTGATCTTCATCAGCAAGCACGGAAGGTCTCGAACCGCCCGG